>OFGH01000013.1_pt1 | contig 169411 bp, 149 predicted proteins | sample 1521721 | NCBI WGS metagenome assembly OFGH01 (sample SAMEA3504132, study PRJEB24116) | mouse gut metagenome | biome: mouse gut; feature: mouse-associated habitat; material: faeces | place: Denmark | collected 2011
CCATAAGAAAGGATAGACCGCATTTGATGAAATTCTAAAATGTTGCAAACAATCACCAAGAGTCTCTGCATCGTATTCCCAATTTTTCAATGCAAGCTTTGCAAGGTCGTAGTTTTCATATAAATATTTTAATTTTAGCATATAAGTCCTTTCTGAAGCACTGGCTTCTATCCGTTAATATGAATTCACCTCATATATTTCGGATTTATCACGACTCATATTCTTCTGATATGCTTTCATGTCAATCGCCTCCTTTCAATAACAATGCATGGCAACATATATTAATCTGGCGACTTGATTGTACCACTTCCATTCTCTATTTACAATAAAAATGGGCGGAAAAAAGCACCACGAAAGTATTATCGACACCGTCAAGGTCCGAAAATAGCAGAAGGAACTGATATCCTACCGGGATGTGTTTCAGAGAGCTTCTAACTCTTACACCTGCAGATATACTCCTTTCTAAGCAGATCGATATCACTCGAACTCGACTTTTCCTAACTAAATTTTATTTAGGAAATATTCCCTGTCGAGTATGTAAATCTTTGCTTATTTGATTTATCCATATTATCCTGCCTATATTAGCAAGCGTTATCATTTTGTTATCGCTGTTGATAACACCCGCTATGCAGATTTTGGTAATAACAATATGCCGCCATTTAAATCATCAGCGTTTTTGCTTAATAAATCAATATGCTTAGCAAATCTCATTTAATAATTCTAATGATCTTTTATAAAGCGGGTCTAACTCACACCCACAACTCCCACATTCTCTATCTGCTTGTTTGATAGACGAAATTAGTGTATCTTTATCACTTTCTCCCTTCAACCATGCATGTGCAGGAATAGAAATCAAGTCCCATCCAGATGCTGCAAAATTTTCCATAATACTCCTCAATTCCTCCATAATGTTTCATCCTTTCTGATTTTGATAATCTTTTATGACCCTTACAACCAAATCTTTCACATCAACTAAACTTTCCTGTCTGCACTTTGGACAATACAATGGAATATGCTTTAGTTATGTATCCTCTCTAACTCTGTTTCAGGTTTTATTTCCACAAACAGGACAAAGGATCCACTCTACTCCCATTACGCTAAATCCTCAACAATAAAACTTTCTGTTTTTAAATTGCAATAATGCCTGCCATTTAATGCTGTAAATTTCAATACGCAATAGTCTGGGTCAGTTACACCCTGCTTATAATACATAGTATCCCCTGTACACCAGATTTCCCGCTTTATATCATCATCTTGCAAAACTTCCATTGTACCTGTCAGCATAATGCCTTCAAACTTAAAGCGTCCTCTATTATAAGAATAGATACTTGCCTTGGGATTCCTTATAAACTGTTGTGTACGCATGGAAGATGTATTTGTTGAAAAATAAAAGCAATTTCCCTCTATTTTGCGTGGTGTAAACATTGCTTTTATATTGGGAAAACCCTCTTCATCCACAGAACCGATAAATATTGTTTTTTGTTTTTGGATAAATTCGATGATATGTTGTTTTGTTTTCATTAGAACTCCTCCTTGCTTTAAAATTATTTGTTTGAATGCAGATTTTTTATCAAGGTTTCAAGTATTCGAGCAAGATACTGTTCAAATTGTTTTTGCTCCTCTTCTGAAAAACCTTGATAAAACAACATGTTCATTTGCTGAGATACAGCTTCATATTTTGCTTGTAATGATTTTGCATAATCCGTAAGCGACACAATAGTCTGACGGCGATTCTTAGGATTGATATTCCTTTCCACAATTCCCTTATTAACCATACCATTTATTACTACGGATACTGTGTTTTTAGCAAGGGAGGTTTTTTTACTTATGTCACTGATAGTAAGATTATCTGTTTTCCACAAAATAAATAAGATCCTTCCTTGTCCGCCACTTATTTCAATGCCATTTTCGAGTAATAGCCTTTCAAAAATCCTATCTTGAAGCTGCTTTATCTGTGTAATATAAAATCCACCCTTTGTTTCCAATCCATCACCTCTAATCCTATTGGAACAATTCTATATAGAACAATTATGAGTTTACCATAACTCCGTTCAGAAAGCAACTTGAAATATCACGGCACTTCTACAAAAGCACAGAAGTGCCGCCAGACTGTCAAAGAACCCCTGTCATGCAGCAGCACAACAGAGGTTCTTTTTAAAAGCAGCGTTACTCATCGTGACAAAAAACTGACAGTGAGCGGCTTTCCACTTCCACATCGCCAGTTTCTTTAAATTCATGGCAGCATATTTCAGCCTTACCCACAGACTGACTCTTTTCAGTCCCCGGTAAGGTGTATAACGCATTCCATATTTCTCTTTTGCATCGGCAAAGACCCTCTCAATTGTCTGGGATCTGAGACAATAACTTTCTTTTCCCTTCGGTGAATGCCGGATATCCTCTGCCTGTTCTATATAATCTTCCCACATATGGCGGGTTACTGTCTTCTGACAGCTCCTGCTCTCTGTACACAGGTGTCTTGTCTGACATGCTTCACACTGGTAACGCAGACTCTTATATTCCCTGCAGCCCTTCCGGTTGGTCGTGCTGTACGGCAAACTTCTGTATTCTGGACAGATGACGATGTCCAGGTATTCATCATATACATATTTATACCATTCATGAAACCCGCTCTTCGTTATAGGGCGTTTATAAGGCAGGGAAGGAATTCTCCCGTCATCTATGATACGTTTGCAGATCCACGGGGTTTTATATCCGGCATCCATGGTGACTGTCTCTATCTCAGGGAACCGTCTTGTCACCCTCTCATAAAGCGCATCAAAGGCAACACTGTCATGTACATTTCCACTTGTGACTACCGTATCCAGTATAAAGTTATGCCTGTCACAGACTGTATGGGCCTCATACGCAAAACAGTGTTTATGATCCCCTTTTCGGAACATGCCGCTCTCTGGATCGGTCGTTGATACTGTGACCTCCCGGTCCATGCTCTCCCCGCCGCCGGAATTCCTGTCAAAAGGTTTTTTCCCATGTGCCCTGCGGTCTTCATTGATCTCTTTCATAAGCTGCTCCTCATAGGCTTTCGCCGCAGAAGGGATCGCTTTTTTCATTGATGTTTGCGTTCGCTTTGATATGAGTCCCGTCCATAAATACAACTTCCGGGGAAAGATAACCGCTCTTTTGTGCCTCAAAAAGAATCCAGGCAAAAACCTTTTCTATCGTATCTTCACTAAAGCAGTGTCTGAAGTTATAGCTGATTGTGGCAAAATGAGGAACTGGCTCATTCAGGAGATATCCCAGAAACCACCGGTACGCAATGTTCATGCTGATCTCTTCCACGGTACGCCGCAGGGATGGAATCCCATTCAGGTGCTGGATGAGCACCATCTTAAACAGGACCACAGGATCAACGCTGGGACGCTCGTTATCCGCACAATAAAGGTCTTCCACGAAATCATAAATACGGGTAAAATCCACAGCGCAGTCAATTTTCCGCAGCAGATGATCCTGCGGAACAAGCCCCTCAAGGCTGACCATTTCCAGTGTATTTCTTTCCGACTTTTCTTTTATCAGCATGCCCTCACCCCTGATTTTATTATATCAAAAAAAGCCAGCTTTTGCTGACCTTTTTTGACAGTTTGGAGCGGCAGTATTAAACTGTCGCTGCTTCTGTTGCGTTATTTACTTTTTTCTTTTGTTAAATTTTTCTTTTGCAAAATCAAAAGATTCTTGTATCATCACCTTAAAATCCTCAAAAGTCTTATCAGAGGGATTTAAGACGCATACCCAGCCCATCCATGCGTAAACAGGGTGCGGAATAATGGTATCTAAAGCGGTAAAGTCATAATCCATTTTCACAATTTTCCCGGCAGACGGACGTTCAGGAATATACCCAAATCTTTTAATAAATGTCTGTTTTCTTAAACCAATATTTACACGATATACATTATTACGGTTCAGCATGGAGCCTTTATCATTATCGCCGTCTTTTTCTTTAACAGTTAAAACATATACTCCCCGTTTCAGAACTCCGTTAGGGTTATAAAAAATACCTCTTTCTCCCCAGCTCTCTACCAGTACAACATCTTTTAAGTTAGAAAGACAGTAGGAAAGAATATCATTGGGTGTCATGCCATTTCCTCCAAGTGAAACATCATTGTTCCCTCGTCTATCAAAGTGGAACAATATTTTTGAAATTCTGATATTTGTGGTAACTTTTCCAAAGCTGCTTGTGCTGCTTTCATTGATTCCCAGCAAATTATTTCTACCCATTTATTCTGTCTTAAATCTTTTGTTAATGACCTTTTTATAAATCCGGCAATATCTTTTTCAAGAACTTTACTTAATTTGTGATACAACTGTAAAAAGTGTTCCTCCGTCACTTCCGGGCTTGTTTGAAAAGTAACCATTTCAATCACATTTTTGCTCATAAAATATTTTCCTTTCGTTTTTAGTATCATATTGCATTTGGTACATGGATAGTTTATCATAGAATGGTGACAAGGGCTGTCATCATTCGGGAAGGAGTCTTAAAAATGTCAAAAGCAGAACGGCTTATTGAAATGATGATAACAATAAATGCCAAAAAAGATTTTACCGTAGGCGAATTAGCAAAAGAATTTTCAGTGTCAAAGAGAACAATACTTCGTGATTTACAGGAATTAGAACAGGCTGGCTTCCCACTCTATTCCGAAGTTGGAGCTGCGGGTGGGTATCATATATTGAAAGAGCGTATTTTACCGCCTATCACTTTTTCAGAAAACGAGGTAAAAGCTATATTCTTTGCTTGCCAAGCATTACAATTTTATCACGATTTACCTTTTGAGCAGGAAACTATATCTGTTTTGAAAAAATTTCTGAATTGCCTACCTTTGGATATACAAAACAGTATCACGCAGATTCAAAATAAAGTTGTATTTTGGATTCCAGATAGGCATTGTAATTCTCCATTTCTTAAATCAATGTTTCATGTTATCATAAACCGTCATTCAGCTACAATACGATATTCGTCAACACATTCTGAAAGTGTACGCACGATTATACCTATTGGGTTATATGCCATGAATGGACTTTGGTATTGTCCTGCATATTGTACAGCGGTAAATCAAATCAGAGAATTTCGTATTGACCGTATCAAGGAGATTATAGAGGAAAAGCCCTATCCTAAAGGAGAATATCCCATTCCTGCGTCCATTCAAGAGTATCTTGAAAAATTAGAAGTTGGAGATGATTACCATATAAAAATTCAACTGACAGACATAGGTGCTAAACGCTGCGAGAGTGAATTTTTATTAGCAAGGGGATTAAAGCTATTTCCAACAGGCGGCGGAATAATTGACATGGAAATTCGTCATGCAACATTGGAATGGGTTGCCGATTATTTCCTGTCATTTGGGAACAATGCAACCGTATTAGAGCCAATAGAGCTGATAGAGCTGATGAAGCAAAAAATATGCGAATTACATCAGCATTATTGCAAATAAAATAAAAATATATTGATGTATGAATGAGGGAGATTCCGTAGTAGTAGGCATTGTGGGAATGTGTATAACTGGCTATCTTATGGAATTGTGGGTAACTCTGTTTGCAGGACGTGGGAAAGCTGCACTTTAGCTTTTCCATGTTCAAAAAAACAATGTAAAAAATGCCCGATGTATGCGACATGTGCTACAGACATGGGAACAGTCAGGATTTAGTAAATTCCAAATTAACAACGATCAAGCTGAAGCAAAACTTGCAAGAGAATTTCTTCAAATCGTTGATGCTGAATCATATCTCCCCGAATCGGTGCGAAGTGCTGAAATAAAGATTGAATTAGAACATCTATATAATGCTCATAATGCTTCTATGAATAACTTTTATTTAGAACCACCTTATGCCAAACAAGTCCAACGCTTAATTGGCTCTAATGGCGTTCCTACTCAAATTAACGCTTATTATACTATGGTTATTATTGATGCATATCTAACCAATGGAAATGGAAGATGTTGGGGCGCAGAAGATATATACAATGAATTGATTGACAATTTTACACAAGTTCAGTTCATGCTTGCAATAACCTCATTTACGCATGACAAAATTGCAAGCAAATTGCAATTTCCTTATGCTTAAATCAGTATAAATCTTTACTTGCCAAAGCAGAAGATAGTGTTCACTGGAGTGTGTGAACAAAAGTCTGTAAATACAAATCTTCTATGATAATAATGGGGCTGGTGGCTCTCTACTAGAGCTCCAGCCCATGATTTATATATAACAGCAAATAATGCGTATGTCAATAGCAGGCGAGGAAACCGCCTGTCAGATAATGCTCTCAGATGGGACTCATTCCGGCAGGCGTCCTTCATACATGATGCTCAGTTCCCCATAGACCTGACCCCAGTTGCGGATTGGCATGGTCCATTTCTTTGTCGCTTCAAAGGTCGACAGGTAGAGGGCCTTGAGCAATGCGTTATCGCTGGGGAAGACACTGCGCTGCCGGTTCAGTTTCCGATATGTGGCATTCAGGCTCTCTATTGCGTTCGTGGTATATATGATCTTCCTCACAGCAGCGGAGAACTTGAAGATTGGGCAGATGGCATCCCAGTTCTGTTTCCAGCTCCTCATGGAATTCGGATACTTCCCGCTCCATTTCTCTGTCACACGTTCCAGGGCATCCAGGGCCTTTTCTTCTGTTGGCGCCTGATAGATCGTCTTCAGGTCAGCGCAGAAAGGCTTACGGTCCTTGTCTGACACATACTTCATGGTGTTCCTGACCTGATGGACGATGCAGCGCTGGTACTCCGTCTTCGGGAATGCAGCGGCTATGGCCTCCTTCATCCCGGACAGGCCGTCTGCACAGAGGATCAGGATATCCTTTACGCCACGGTTCTTTAAGCCGTTTAGGACAGAAAGCCAGTATTTGGAGCTTTCATTCTCGCCCACTTCTATGGTCAGGACTTCCTTGTACCCGTCAGCATTGAGGCCGAGAATGACATAAGCCGCAAGCTTGCGTATGACACCCTCATCCCTGACGGAATAATGAATCGCATCGATGTACAGTACAGGATATACCTCCGAAAGCGGACGGTTCTGCCAGTCCTCGATCTGGGGCAGGATCTTATCCGTAACGTCTGAAATAAAGCCCTCTGAGGCTTCAAATCCATAGATATCTTCAAGTGTATCTGATATCTGCCGGGTGGTCATGCCCTTTGCATACATCGAAATGATCTTCTGGTCAATGCCAGAGATATCCTTCTGACGTTTCTTCACCACCTGCGGCTCAAAAGTGGATTTACGGTCCTGGGGAACCGAAATCTCCATACTTCCATAGCTGCTGTTCACCCGCTTGCGCTTATAGCCGTTGCGGGAATCTTCATTGTCAGAACGTTCTGATCTGCCATAGCCCAGATGCTCATCCATCTCAGTCTCCATCATTTCCTTTATGGTTCCTCCAAGAAGGTCTTTCAGTGCATCCTGGATATCCTCTGCTGTCTGGATGTCGTATTCCTGCAGGAGTTGGTGGATGATGTTGCGCTTGCCATCGGTCATGACTACTTTGTGTACAGGTTTCTTTTCTCTTGCCATAATAACAGGCCTCCTATAGTTTAGATTTTACCATAGAAGACCTGATACTAATAGCTATTTGCAGAAAAACTTTCATACACTCTGTCACTGCGCCGAAACTACTGGACTTTATTAATACATTTAGAGACTTTTCACAACCTTTATATCGTTTAAAGGAAGATGCAAAGATAATGCAACAAGTTGAACATCTCAAAAAAATTATAAAGTAAATTCAGGTATCAAAAAGGTATCACGCCCCACATCAAAAGCCGGAGAGTCTGCTGTTTATGCGGCTTTCCGGCTTTCTGTTTACTATTCGAACTCAATCGTAGCAGGCGGCTTAGGACTCATATCATAGCAAACCCTGTTCACATTCTCCACCTCTGCCAATATTCTCTCTGTTATCCGCTCCAGCACGTCCCAGTCCACCTTTTCCACGGAGGCGGTCATGGCATCCACTGTGTTGATGGCCCGGATGATCACCATGTACTCAAACACCCTGGCATTATTCTTCATGCCCACCGATTTGAAATCCGGCACCACCGTAAAATATTGCCACACCTTCTTATCCAGTCCAGCCCTTGCAAATTCTTCCCGCAGAATAGCGTCGGATTCCCGCACTGCCTCCAGTCTGTCCCTGGTGATCGCTCCCAGGCATCTCACGCCCAGGCCGGGGCCAGGAAAGGGCTGGCGGTAAACCATGTCATGAGGCAGACCCAGTTCCACCCCGCAGGCCCGCACTTCATCCTTAAAGAGTTGCTTTAACGGCTCCACCAGTTCAAACTTCAGATCCTCCGGGAGGCCGCCTACATTGTGATGAGACTTTACCATCTTCGCCGTTTTGGTTCCGCTCTCGATGATGTCGGGATAGATGGTCCCCTGTCCCAGGAAGTCAATTCCCTCCAGTTTTCTGGCCTCCTCCTCGAAAACGCGGATAAACTCGCCGCCGATAATTTTCCGCTTCTGCTCCGGGTCAGACACGTTTTCCAGCTTGCCCAGAAAGCGCTCTGACGCATCCACATAAACCAGGTTGGCATGGAGTTCATCACGGAACACCTTCACAACACTCTCGGATTCGTTCTTACGCATCAGTCCATGGTTTACATGCACACATACCAGCTGCTGGCCGATGGCCTTAATCAGCATGGCGGCCACCACAGAAGAGTCCACACCGCCGGACAGCGCCAGAAGCACCTTCCTGTCCCCTACCTGGCGACGGATCAGTTCAATCTGATCCTCTATAAAATTCTTCATATTCCAGTTCGCCTCGGCCCTGCATTCCTCAAACAGGAACTTTTTCAGGGTATCTCCGTCGGGCAGCTCCGCAAATTGGGCAGCGCATTTTGATTGAGGATAATCAATGGATAACATAGGATATCCCAGTTCGTACAATTCCGGCCGAACCTGTACCTCCTGTCCGTCCACCACACGGTTTTCTCCGCCGTTCAGGATAATGCCCTTTACATTGGGAAGCGTTTTCAGTTCCTCCACTGTGATGTCGTGGGGATGAATCTCACTGTATACACCCAGATCACGAATTTCCCGGGCGATTACTGTGTTCTGCGTACTGCCTAAGTCCAGAATTACGATCAAGTCCTGTTTCATTAATAGCGTTCTCCTTCTCCTATTGTCGCGTTCTCCATTTTCCGCAAAGTATTTTTGCCGAAGCCAGATTGAAACCATGAATCATCCCTTGCGGCTTAGCTGTCTCCATTATAAATTCTGATAAAAGATATTGCAATCATTGTTTTATCAAATGGGCAAAAACATTTCATCCACAACAATGCCTTGATATTGCATAGTTCTTTCACGTGCTCCAACTGTGCTGTTTATATACACAAATCTTCCCTGATGTGATAGAATTGAACAAAACACTAGCGAAAAACACACAATCGAAAGTATTAACATCACTATTGGAGAAAAATAAACATTTACGGAATTTGCATGGCAGATCAAAAACCCCCCCTGGAATTGCAAATGCTTCGGATATCGGATGTACTGCCTTGCTATGCAATATGGACAACAAGTTAGGCATAAATTTTGAAGCGGAACAATACAAGCACAGGTTCTTCATCCGCAATCAAAATATCCTTTAAAACGCTCTGCTCGATTACAAAATGAGGAATTTATGAAAAAGATATTTAAAATGCCCACACCCGTTAAAATCACAGGACGGACTTCAAGTATCACCAATGCATTTGTAAATGGGATTATACCCGTAATTGAACCTACGGACGAAGAAATCGAAGATGTATTGCAAACGCTGGGAATGGACAAAGAGCATATCACCTGTGTATATTGTGGTAATTCATATACAGAATGGGATCATTTTCGCCCTTTGGTAAAAAATAAAATGCCTACTGGTTATATCTCCGAAATTCACAATCTGGTTCCTTCTTGTGGAAAATGCAATCAAAGCAAAGGCAATATGAACTGGAAAACATGGATGTTGGGGACAGCTCCTCTTTCTCCACATTCACGCCAGATCCCGGATATAGAATATCGTATTGCCAAATTAGAAGAATTTGAACGGCATTATACGCCTGTCCAACTGGATTTCGAAAAAATTGTCGGTACAGAAATTTGGAAACAACATTGGGAAAACTGCCGTAAACTACATAGTTTAATGCAGGAAAGCCAGAAGCATTCAGACACAATTAAGAAACTAATAAATGTCTCTATAAATAATTAGAGCCCTTTGAGAACCAGACAACATGGATCAACGCCGGAAATGCCCATCTTACCAGCATTTCCGGCGTTCTGTCCTGTGGTCGCAAAACTCATTTTTCCCGTATGCAGATTTTATTTTTTCCTCTTCCTCCCCCATTCTACCACATCCTCTCTATGGTTTCCACCCTCTTTTCTCCTCCCTCTTCCTCTGAAACCAGCTGGAAAACCTCTCCGAAAGGCTCCTAAAACCCCAGAAAAATCTCCCAGAAAAACATCTCAGAACACACTTCCTGCCTCCTCCCTCCCCAAAAGGAAAAGCGAGAAAGTCCCCGAAAAACCTTTATTTCTGTGCTTTCTAAAGGGTTCGGGGGAGGAAGAAACCAGAAAAGAAAAGGATGAGGAAGAAAAAAAGCCAAGGGCTATTCGATGGCCGGAAAAGGGTAAGCGCGGAGGGGAGAAAGACACCCAGCGAGGCCCTGATTTTTACTTATCTTTTCTTCCGCCACAGGAAAAATTAAAATCTGCGGGGAGGAAAGATTAGTTCTGCAAGAACATATCCGTTACTCATTTACAGTTTCGACACAAGAAGCTTCTTATCCGTTTCTGAAATCTTCATCGCTTCCATAGCCTGCTCCGCCGTCCACTTCATCGTTTCCATAAGATTCTTAATTAAACTGACCTTTTCATCTAAAACTCTTTTCTCTGCCAAATCCTCAAATGCCTGACACATTATTTCACGACCTCCTTCCGTTTCCTTGAAATACTTCACCTGTTTTGCCAATATTGGATAGAACATATCGGCAGAACTCGAACATCTAAAGTCATGCATCAGCTTTCCGACTGGATCATTGTCATCCTTATAGCTGCCATTTACATATATGATATGGGAACCATCGCCAAAATATGTGCCTGTCTCTTCAATCATTCGTTTGACATGATACAGAGGACAGCCTGCTCCCATAACATCGCTTGCCGTTATGAATATTACATAAGAATCATGGATTTCCTTGAACTCCTGCCTCGCCTTCAACATTTTCGTGTCAATCATGCTGCTATGGAACCTTGCCCTGTGAACATCCGCCCCTGCCGATGCCCGCTGGACCTCAATGTCATAAACCTTATCTTCCTTATCCACCGCATAAATATCTATAATAAGGGAACGGCCGTCTGGCAGCAGATTTTTATACTCCCTCTGAGCCACCACTTCCAGCACTTTTAAATCATCCCGCTGCAGGATTACATTCAGCAGCAGCTCCGTGGCCTCTATGTTCCTGTCAAACACTAATGTCATAAGGTTGTCATCCAGAAGAGATAATGTCTCTATTGCCTTTAATGTTTCTTTTCGCTTTACATCCGCTTGATTCCCTGAATTCATCATGCCACCTTTCTTTTCACAAATTATCATACCATGGTTTCCCACTTTTTTCAATCGAATCCTTCCCTGCATCTGGCAATATACCTACTTTGATTACCGATATATGGATTTGATTTAAAAGCTATTTTTTGCTCCACGATCTTCCAAAAAGTTCATCTCCGTTTGTACCTAACTGTAAAACCCTATTATTTTTCAATATAGCTTGACTTCGTTCACTGTATGACCAAACCTTGTCCAATGCAATGAATACTTGCTTTTCTGATGCATTATATAATTCAAGTATTTTTTCTATAGCGACATCTTCAATTTGCTTTAGCAGTACAGAATCATGCACTAAAAATGGCAGACAGGTCAATTTCATAATACTTAGGTCAAATAGTATAACTCCACGATAACATGTGCCAGTTCCTGTATCATCTATCGTTTCAAAAATATATTGGTTTTTGTTAAAGGAAATAGTTGGCGGAATCTTTTCACCATTATATATTTCATTGTTTAATTTTGCCATCTCAATGTTAAGCATGTTCTGCAACTGAGCAAGCTGCTGGCTTCTCATTATATCTTTTCGTGCATCAGCATACTGTTTTTCTTTATGTAGAATCGCTCTATTATCATAATAGTTATTTTGACTTTCTAATTCTTCTATTTCCTTTTGAATTTCCGCAAACTTGAACAATATTGTCCGTGACAAATTGGGAATCTCAGATATCTCCTTAATCTTTTTCTCCACTTGCTCCTTATTCTGTTGCAGCAATTCAATAAAACTCTGAATATGTTGGATTTCTTCCATAATCTCTTGTTTTAAAACACTATCTATTTCTTTATGAAATTTTTGAATTTCCTCTAATCTTCTCAGCTTAATCTCAGGGAAAAAATCTTTCAAATCAGCAAGGTCGGATTCGTTAATGAGCCCTGCAGATTGTCTTGTAATGAGTATAATTTTGAATTCTGCAGTCTCAGTTTCCTGTTATACTCTGCAAGTTCCCTTTTCAGGCTTAATATCATCCCTGCTTTTTCAGAGTCCATATCTAATAAGTTATTGCTTAATTCATATGCTATTGTTTCCTTTTCCTCTTCCAATTTATCTATTAACTTGTCATTTCCCTTTCGTTGTTTAACCTTTATATTTGATATAAACTGATAATCTTGAGCATTTTTAAATGCCATATACTTAGCACTTTTTTGCTTGGCTAATTCTTCCAATTCTTGTATGACACCATATAAACCACATAGCTTTCTCTATACCTATCACAATCACACACTGTGGCAGGCAGTGAAAATACTGCGCATATACTTATGTAATCGGCTGGGCCGAGGAGATCCGAATACTCCTCGGCAGCACAGCCTTTAACGAAAACGTGGCATTTGGCTATATCGTTATCGTACACGATATAAATCCTCTCGACAAGCGTTTGGATGAGTGTAACCAATACTTCGGGTGTAGCTCCATCGGCAAAGGCACGGAATGAAAGTAACCGCTTCTTCATATCAGCAATTTCTTCTGTCATATGGGCGTCACCGTTCTTTTCTTGCCGTAAGCGAATAAGGATTTGTTCCTTCTTCTCTAACTCTTTAGAGAGTTCCTCTATATCTTCTTGGATATACTTGCGGATATTGGCGTCTGCCTGACGCATATTCCGCACTTGTGCCGCAATTTCGCTTTTGATTTGTTCGACCGCTTTTTCTGTTTCCTGATACTCAAGTGCGCCTGTATCTGCACGAAGCAAATGAGTAAACTTTGTGCTTGCAAGCTCATAATAATAAGGATTTTTCTGGTCGCTGAGTTTTGAAAGCTGCTCAACAATAAACTCGTCCATTTGGAATCCATCAACAGCCTTAAACGTACAGGTCTTTTTGCGAAAGCCAGGGCAAACATACTTAAAGCGAGGCTTTCCATTACTCCAACGATTGGATTCCGGAACTACCCGCAGTGGTTTACCGCACAAAGGACAATACAGCACACCGGAAAGCAAGGCATTTGTTTTGCGATGAGGTCTGTTGTATCTCTCCGCAATCGCTTTCAAAAGTCCTTGGGCATCAATCCAAGTGGAGGAAGGAATAATCCCTTCATGTTTTCCCACCGATACAATCCATGCTTCAATCGGCTTGTCCTCTTTACCTGTTACAAAACGTGGGTGCATAAAGGTCGAATTGTCATCTTCGATTTTGTACTGATCCGTTTTGTTGTAGGCCGAGATACCGTGCTCACCGTTGAATTCTCGGATATCCCCAAACAGGTTTGCTCCATTCTCCAGAAAGTAATTATATGCTCTCTCATCGGCTGTGCAGTATATGGGATTTTTCAAGATGTCTTTTACGGCGAGCACTGTAAATTGTGCTCCGTTTTTAGTTGTGTATTCCTCGTTTAACTCCTTGGCTGTAGCATTGAGAGAGCGAGTTTTTAGGAAGTAAGAAAAGAGCTTTTGTACCAACTGTTTTTCCTCTGGAATGGGAACAAGGAAGCTGATGGCATTTTTATTACGACCACTTCCAGTGGAAATACGCTGAGCAGTAAATCCCGTGGGTGTAGTGCCACCCATCCATCGGCCATCTTTGGCCAACTCCATCAGGTTATCCTGTATGCGTTCTGTAAGAATGTCACGTTCAAACTCAGCAATGATCGCCAGTACCTGAATGATAATTTTCGAGGTGCTGATTTGGGTGTTGATGTTGTTGGAACAAACAAGGAGGGCCACATTATACCGCTCAAAAAATTCCAGCAGTTTCATCAAATCAGAAGTCTTTCGGCTGATTCGATCCAGCTTGTAACAAGCCACGGCTCGAATCTTTCCCATTTCAATGTCATGCAGGAGTCTTTGAAAATCGGGACGATCAGAGTAGTAACCACTCAGACCCTTATCTTCATACTTCAAAAAATCATAATCCTCTGGTAAGGAAAGCTGGCTGGTAGCATAGTCGGCGCTCTGTTTGAATTAAACGCCTATGCTGTCGCCTTTATTGGTGAGCCTGGATTTTCTCGTATAAACTGCAACGCCTCTGTCATCATTATCAAATTTGATTCTACTTTTTCTTCTCAAAGCTTGGTATTCTCCTTCCCGGGGCAGATATTACAGCCTGCCCCTTGCGCTATGATTATAGGAGCACTCTTATTCTTGTTCAAAGGTGCGATTGTCCGTTTTCAAGGCGGAAACTAATGTCTTAATTTCTTCCGTGTCCAGATCCCGCAATTCACGGGCGAGGAACTCGGCACGTTTCTCAGTGAACTGGCGCAGGAATTGTTCGCTGTCCTTCCCGGTGTGGAATACGATCTCCATAGGCTGCTCTCTGCTCATTGGTGCCGCTTGACCACTTCATAATCAAAACCGGGCCGCTGGCCGCAGTAGGTGCAGATGTCCTTTTCCACCCCGCCAGGGTGGACCCGGCGCAAATAATAAGAGCCTGTACCATAGAAATTGTTGGCACAGGCCGGGCAAAGGCACATGATTAAGTTTTTCGGTGTTTCTTCGATCAATCCCACACTGACAGCCAGGGCGCGGTTGAGCCGGCGAATATGCTGTTCCTCCAGATGTCCGATGTACGTTTCCAGCCTTCTTTTATCAATGGTGCGGAGCTGCTCCATCAGCAGTCCTCTTTCTTGAAAACGGCATAAGAAAAGCAGGGAACCTGTTTCAAGATTTCCTGCTCGGTGGTGCCGCCGGTGGGCGACTGGTATTCAGTTTTGAAAGTACAAGTTAAGGTGGCCAGATGATGACCCCCACGAATCCTCCTTCTCTAACTAACGGAATTCATCGTAGTACCTACTGCCATTCCAACCAATGTTATTCAAAATATCCATTCAAATAATCAGCCGTGTCCTCACTCACTTCAAAAGTCATATCGAACCCGCCAATTTCAAAACTGATATAAGCTCCATTGTATAGGGTGATGGTAGCAATATCATATAGCGTTCCATCGGTGTCCGTCTGCCCCAGTTTGATTGTTTCCTCTTGTGCTAATCCAAAAGAACCAATTTCAGACGCTTCATCTGGCAGCGTTTTTAATTCCCATTGGTCTAAATCCAGCGCCGAAACAAAATCTTCTATTTCCTCTGTATCAGTAATCGTATCAATAACTTCCGCTGTATCAGGAGAGATAACAGCTATTTCCTGCGCCTTTGAAATATCATCTCCATAATCGGAAGCATTTGTATTTTCGTTGGCTTGACAGCCACAAAGGAGTGCCAGTATTGCCACTAATGTAACCAATATTTTTTTCATAATATCCTCACTTTCTTTTCTGCTGATAGGCTTCATTCATAATCAATAGCCGATAGGCACGAACAAGGCCAGACATATAAATACATAAAAATGTTCCAATTCCTGCAACAATCATTCCCACAGCTAAAGCAATCGTATCTGCAAAGAGTAATTCTGCCGGAACAATTAAGGGTAAAAACAGAAAGCCCAATGCAATTAAGGCAATTCCGATTAAGTTAAATAGTTGAAGAAATTTCTTTTTCTCTGCGTATACTGTATTTAATTCCGCCTTTACGGTCTTGTCAAATAGTAGTGGCTCCTTCCAGAGTTTTCTATATGGATTATCTGTTAATTTGACAGAGAATAGGAGAACAATCCCCGCAATCAATATCAGCATAAACAGAAGCATGGAAATATCCGAAAGCATAAACGAGAGTGCAAGACTTCCAACCATGACACCTATGGCAATCGCAATTTTAAGATATTTCCGTTTTGATACAAAAGGAAACCATCTGCCATTTCCCGGCTTACATATATTCCTTGTTCCGCAGCAGGTTCTGGTGTCTGTGTACCCTCATCATTCAATAAATAGTCAAGTGTCACATTAAAAATTTTACTCATGCGAACAATCTTTTCTGTTTCCGGGTAGCCGTTGTCACGCTCCCATTTGCTGATAGCCTGTCTGGATACGCCCAACTGGTAGGATAGGTCCTCCTGTGATAGTCCAGCTTCTTTCCTCAGCTTTTGTATTTTTTCCCCGAAGGTCATATCGGTGTCCTCCTTTCGCTACCAGTATACGATTGTTACCGATAGCACACCACCAAATTGCGGTTTCTTTTCCGCAACGGGCGGTTGCAACCACAGAAATCAGTGAATTTTTCTCGTTTTCAAAACAAATAGTGTTGCCGACTTCATTATACTATGACGGGCCACTTTTAGGAATAGATGAATTGTAAACTTGTCGGACGAGAACAGGGGTTCGGGGATATTCCCCAACAAGCAAAATCCCCGGCAGGGGTAGCTGGGTCAGGGATTTTCCCGTATTTATAGGCTCTTTGGGATAATCAGGGTTTCTCTATGGAGCCTTCCAACAAAGCCCTGAGCTTTTTAAGGACCTTCATTTTCCGAACATGAACAGCATTGCGGTACATGCCAAGCTCGTCTGCATATTGCCGTTCTGTCTTTTCCTCAAAGAACAGTGCCTGGATCAGCGCACGTTCCTCTGGAGCCAGCAGGGAAAGCGCGGTATGTAGCCTGTCCGCTTCCAGCTTGTGAAGCACCACGCTTTCCACACTTTCCTGCTCGTTGGAGAATTGCTGGGCATTTTCATCCACCAGCCGGTCCAAAGAATCTTCGCGGCTGGGGATGATCTGCACCACTTGGCCCTCCTTTCCGAGAACAAACCGCTCGGTTTTCAAATCGTTCTCAAAATAGCGCATTTTCCGGTCGCCCTGCATATAGGCCCGGTACACTTCATCCGTGACCTCAACATATTGGCCACGAATCCATATTCTTTTTTTATCAGCGTCCACGCTGTTTTACCTCCGATCAGTCTGAATTGCGAGAAATTCAGACTGGCCGGCGGCCCCTACAACGTGGGAACGGGGTTCCTCTATATAGAAAAACGCACCTGCAGAATGGGGTATTACCCCAAACGGCAAGTGCGTTTCTTTTTAGTTCGTGTAAATCATGGCATGATAGTTCAGTGAGAAGGGCATAGTATCCCGTTGAAAAACGGGAAGTTTTTTTGACCGTACACCGTCAAGCAGGCGGCCTACGACATAGAATCATACTCGCTGCTTCTAATAAGCAGCGGTGCGAAGGATGACCAACGCATGAAATATCCCTCCAGGCCAAAACGTGGTCTGGAGGGATGGGCATGACAAACCACCCTGCCAAAACCTCGTTTTTTTTATTGGCAGGGCCATCTATACGATTCGTGTCAATTCACTTTCTTCCGCACTGTCAGTTCTCTAAAATTTGAACTACTATGCCATTATAAATCTGGCATAAATCCGTAAAATAGAAAGAGAGGTGAACTGAAAGTGCAGAATCAACATGAAACACTTGGTGAGATCATCAAGAACGCCCGCATGAAAGCAGATATTACGGTCGAAGATCTGGCTGCCAAGGTCGGAGTAACTGAGAGATTTATATATTGTATCGAGAACGAAGGCAAAAAGCCCAGCTACGACATCCTCTATAAGCTGATTCGGGAGCTGTCCATTTTACCCGATCGGATTTTCTTCCCAGAAAAGCAGATTGAGGATTCCGAAATGGAAAACCTTGTCCGGATGCTGTATAACTGCGACGAGCGTTCTATGCAGATCATCAAAGCCACAGTTAAGGCAGCATTAGACAGCCAGCCCAGAGAGTGAAAAAAGCCGATGTCCGTGGGAATGCTCATGGGTTCATCGGCTCTGCGTCTATGCGTCTGGCTCTTTGATGACAACAATATGTAATTGTTTTGCCTGGCTCAAGCTCTCTCGTTTACATTTTGGGCAGTAGAAAGGATAATTGAGCAAAACCGTATCCTCCCTATTCGGTCACGGGTTTTATTCCCGTAGACGGGACAATCCACTCTGTTTGCTGCATGGGAATCACCTCCATTCTCCTGTTTTCAAGACATGGCCGAGGGCCTGCTGCTTTGCAAGTCCGCCGGCGTGTCTTTTTTATTCTTCCTTTTCCCGGAATCCCCAAGCCTCAAAATCCATATCTTCATCCTCTGGTTTAACTTCCTCGGCATAATCGGGACCGGTGGCCTCTGCCGAGGCGTTGAGCATATAGGGCGTGACCTGTACTGGCGCTTCGCTCTGGATTGCCAGCCCCCTGCGGGCAGCCTTGCCGCAAAACACCATGGCGGCGGCAAAGGCAAAATACTGCACACAGCTTGTTAAGTAGAGATTCACAATGGCCAGTTCATTTCCCTGCACAGGGACGCCCTGCTCAAGCTGCCGGGAAATGTTTTGATGACAAGCCGCCAAGGAAATAAAGGCCGTAATCAACAGCACCACAGCAAAAACGTAGCAGGCCACAGCGAGGATGCTGCCCTTTTTGGAGGGCTTAGAAAACTCGTCCATCATCTTGCCCTCCTCTCGTTGCGGGGAGCATTGTTTCTGCGGCATTGGGGTTGGGCGTTTCCATCCTGAGTGCGCTCCAGCACCTGCAGCTCACCTTTTTTCAGCCGGAACACCACATCGGCCTGCTTCGCCAGCTCATTGGAGTGGGTAACGACCACCACACACTTGTTCATCTTGTGGGCGCTCTCTTTGAGAATTTCCGTGATGTCCTGGGCGGTGTCCTCGTCAAGATTGCCGGTAGGCTCGTCAGCCAGAATCACCGGGGCCTCGCTTGCCAGGGCGCGGGCGATGGCTACCCGCTGCTGCTGGCCGCCGGAGAGTTTCAGCACATTCCGCTTCGATTCTTCTTTCGTCAGCCCCAGGCGCTCCAAAATGGGCTGCGGCGGCAGCTTGGAAGTCAGCGACACATTCTCTGCGGGGGTCAGATAGTCGATCAGGTTATACGCCTGAAAGATAAATGCCACATGGTTTTTCCGATGATTAGACAAACCGGTTTTGGCAATATCTTGTCCTTCAAAACAAATTTGGCCGTTGCTGGGGCTATCCAGACCACCGATCAGGGAGAGCAGGGTGGTCTTACCGCAGCCGGAAGGACCCAGGATTGCGTAGAGTTTGCCCTGTTCCAGTTGTCCGCTCACGCCCCGAAGGACAGGCTGCTTGCCGTCATAACTATATTTCAAATTGGAAAATTCTAAAATGCTCATATCAACATACATCTCCTTACATCCAGTCATCAAAAAAATCGTTCATCCATTCTTCGGAATCTAAGCCCCCAGAAGGAGAATCCACGCTTACATTGTTTATATCGCTTAAAGTGATTTCACACGATCCGCTTGTGCCATCCCCAACAAGTATGATTCTTGCTGTACCCTTTTTCAAATCTACGGAAGTGCTTTGCGTATCATCACCTTCTAAAAGGGTGGTAATTTTATTGTCCTCGGAAACAAGCAGGACTTTGAATTTTCCGCTGGACAAATCTGCCGAAAGGTCAATAGAAATAGATGTATCTTCTGCTGCATTGAGCATCCAAATGGTGTCTTTTCCGTTGAACCCTTGAAATTCTCTTTTCAGAGAAGTGTCCGTACTTCCGGTGTCTACACATTTTTGGTAGGTATAACTATCCTCATTAGAAAGGATCAAGTTGCGATCATTATATGAGGAATTTCCACAGGCAGATAAGATCAATGTGAAAATCAGAGCCGAACAAAGCAGCATAACTATTCTTCTTGTGCGCTTCATAGTAGTCTTTCCACATCCAGAAAGGCCGGAAACGGCATACCTTTTTCCCGCTCCGATTTGGGAGCTGCTTTTTTTATCAAATGAATTTGACAATTCTGGTAATTCCGAAATGCTCATAATCTTAAATCCTCCATTTAGCTCATTTTGCTTAATATCTCTTTGGGCTGTAAGCGAAACACTGGGATGTTAGACATTCCCACAGAGAAGGCTACAACTAAGGTTCCAATTCCACAAACAGCCGCAAAGTTACGAACAGTTATTTCCACTTCCAGAGAAGAGGCGGTATCGCTGGCGATTGTTTCGGTTTGCGCGGAGACATTTTGCAGGAGAAGATCACCCGTTACATCCGCAACGACTTGGCCAGCAAAGAAAGAAATGCCAAATGCCAGCACAGCGATCATCATGACCTCTGCAAAATGTTGCAGAAATATCTGCGTCTTTCGGTATCCCATAGCCAGCAATATACCTGTTTCATGAATACGGCCCTTAATCCAAAGACTTAGAATTAAAGACAACACCAGGGCACTGCCAATAATTAAGCAGGTCAACAAGGACGATACCAGGGCAGACATATTTTCCAAAGGTGCCGCTGTTCGCTGATATTCTTCATCGGCAGTTTCTACCGCAAAATCATCCCATGCAATATTGGCGTTTTCTTTTGCAGATTCAATGGTATTACTAAGCTGAGCCGGATCTTTCACATAAAATTCCAGTCGTTGATATTCTCCTGATTCCCCATTGGAATCGTCAATGAAAATTCGGTTCTGATAAAGAGAGGGTGGCGGTACAAGCCCCGCATTAAGTTGTGGTTCCTTGATTTCGTAGATACCTACAATAGAGAAGGGGCTGGATGTTTTTTCTTGCGAAGATTGAAGCCAGATTTGATCTCCAACTTCTAAATTGTTAAGTCCTGCAAGTTCTTTACTTATGAGAACAACATTTTCATCTGTCGGCAGAATGTGACGCCCTTCGGTGATCTGAAAGGTTCCTTTTGAAAAAAAGCTGCTTTTTTCAGAGTCCGTATTCATTTCACCGGTAACAGTATGAAGTAATGTTTCATCATCATCGTATTGATTATTGGTCTTTACCAGTTCCAGATATTCTCCATTGGCATTGGTCAGTATTGCCTCTCCAATTTGAGAAGCATTGTAGCTTTCAATATTAGGAGTTTTTAAGACTTCTTCAATCACAGAATCATCTAACGGCGCACCGACATATTGAACGCCACTGCTTTGATTTTCACTGGCTATAAAGTTTTCAGATTTAGATTTGTCCACCACTAACCCAAAACTACCACCAAGAGAGTGCCTTAGTTCTTGTGCTGCTGTATCGGCAGAATATTTAATCGAAAGCCCTACCAAAACAAAGGTTGAAACGACAAGCAGCACCATGAACAACACAATGCTTTTTCCCTTTTTACGGTGTACTGATAAAAAGGCTCTGCTTAAAGTGTTCATTATGTGACCTCCCATAATAATCTTTATTTTTCTCCTAATCCATCTTTCCAAGCAGCTCTTTGGGCTTCAAACGGAAAATCGGAATAGAAGCTACCGTTACGGAGGATATAATCAGCACCCCACCAATACCAAACACCCAAAACAGTGTTTGTGGCACAACTGTGACTGTCAATTCAGTGACAGATGTTGTGTTTGTAGGGATTTCAGGCAACGTATAACCAAAGGAACCATCCTCACCAATCTCCGGTTCTTGTGTAACAGAATTAGTGGTATCGGTGTCCAAGAGAGCATTTCCCATTCCTTGTGCAACTGCTGTACTGGCAAAAAAAGAAAGGCTGAACGCTAATACGACAACAATAAGAACCTCGGCCAGATGTTGCATTAAAATCTTTGCCTTACTAATACCAATAGAAAGTAAGATTCCGGTTTCATGAGTACGGCTCTTTGTCCACATGGTCAGAAGCAGAACTAATATGGCAACGCTTATGACTGTAGTAATCACAATAAGCGTCGTAATCAAACCTCCCAGATTGTCCAGCGGCAAAGCTGCAGATTCGTAGGATTTATTTTCTTCGGCCAACGTAAAACAATCCCAATCTATGGAATCCAGATTTTTTACATCTTCCATAATACTGTCCAACTTAGCCGGATCATCTACCTGATAATAAACTTTGTAATAGCCCTCAGATGACCAGGATAACAGTTCTACGCTTGTTTCCACATCCATCAAAACTGTATTTTCCAGCAAATCTCCCGGTGTTGAAAACATGGAAACTTGTTGTGTTATCTTAGAATCAAAGATACCGACAATGGTAACTGTTTCTTGCAATTTTCCAGCTTCTTCATCTCCGCCTGTAATTTGTGGATTCATAGCGATTACAAATTGGTCGCCTAATTTCAGATTGTTTGATTCCGCCAACTCTTTATGGATCAGCACAGCGTTGTGATCCTCGCTGGTAATCTGGCGTCCTTCAATCAACTCAAGGCTGCCACCAGTAAACATATCAGCTTCCGCTGTATTGGTGTAGCCATAAATATTTGCCTGTTTACTCAGTACCGGCTCATTGGCAAACATACTTCCTTCAATACTCTTTAACTTCAAATACTCGCCATCCATCGTTTTCAGATTTGCGGGGCCAATATTCTCTGCATTATATCCGCTTACGCCGGGAACCTCTGCCACTTTATCCGCAATTTCTTTTGTCAGGGATTCTCCCACATACGCCATCGCATAGGAACCGTTCCCAAGATCACGGCGTTCATATTTGCTCTGGTCGCTGTGATCTTCTTTCATGACAAATCCACCGCCTAAAGACTGACGCACATTTGCAGCCGCCTGGTCAGCGGTCTTGCGAATAGATACCCCGGAAATTACAAGTGTACCTACGACTAAGAAAATCATAAACAGCAAGAGCGTCTTGCTCCATTTTCGGACAAGATACAAAATTGTCCTTTTTCCCACATTCATAGAAGTGCCTCCTTTGCTTTGTTTTTCAGTATTTTAGCAGGCATATTTCTCATGGGTATGGAACATAGTTGTCATGGAGTTGTCAAAACACTGTCTGTATATTGATAAACAGATTTTTCGTTTTCTTGGTCTTTCGGCAAAAAAAGGCGGCGGCTCTAAAAAGCCACCGCCAGATCAAATAAGCGTGTCAGTATAGCTGCTGTACGACAGCTTTTTTGCCATCGTGCGGTAGCTAATCACTTATAGCCTGATTGTCTCATGAATATTCAAATCAGGAAGTCAAAACACTCCATGGGTCGTTCTATTTTACGTCCAATCATTATAAAAATCATCCATCCATTCTTCGGAATCTAAGCCATCAGAGGGTGAATCCACACTTACATTGCTTATATCGCTTAAAGTGATTTCACACGATCCGCTTGTGCCATCCCCAACAAGTATGATTCTTGCCGTACCTTTCTCCAAATCAATGGATGTATTCTGTGTACCATCACCTTCTAAAAGAGTGGTAATTTCGTTCTCCTCGGAGACAAGCAGCACTTTGAATTTTCCGCTGGACAGATTTGTCGAAAGGTCAAGGGAAATAGAAGCATCTTCTTGGGCATCGAGCATCCAGATGGTATCTTTTCCATTGAACCCTTGAAATTCTCTTTTCAGAGAAGTGTCCGTACTTCCGGTGTCCACACATTTTTGATAGGTATAGCTGTCCTCGTTAGAAAGGATGGAATTGCGGTCATTATATGAGGAATTTCCACAGTCAGATAATACCAATGTAAAAACCAAAGTCAAACAGAATAGTTTAATGATGTTTTTTGTGTATCTCAATGTAATCTCTCCTTATTTTATATTAGAACTTCTGTATAGCGGATAAATACACCATACACCTCCATTTTATCAATGGGTCAACCCTATCTTGTTTAATGAAGTCCTCTTTGTATTGGTACGTTGAGATAACTTCATTTTACGAAGCGGTTATTTGTGGGGCAGTTTATTGTAAATCTCATTCCATGCTCATACGGCATAAAGGAGTAAGGGATTTTGTAAGTATCCAAAAGTTTATGGGTGATATATAATCCAAGGCCATTTCCACCAGTTTCCCTGCTGCGAGAATAATCAGGCCGGTAAAACGCTTCAAACAAATGATTTAGGTCTTTCTCTGAAATCGGGACGCATTCATTTTCTACTATGATCGTGCCTTCTGAACAGATAACAGAGACTTTTCCACCACTGTTTGTATAATTCACAGCATTAGAGATAACATTGGAGATTGCCCGCTTTACAGCTTTGACCGGAATATGAACCACCCCGGCTTTTTCTGTTTCAATATAAAATACAATTCCCTTTGAATCTGCAATCAAGCGGTAGGAATTACAGACCTCATGGAGCAACTCAGAAAGCTGGACTTTCTTGATAGGTTCTTCTGGCTGTCCAGTCAATTTAGAGGCGTCAAGCACCTCTTGGATCATAGAAGAAAGCTGCAGCATTTTTTCTTTGCATACAGGGAGATAAGTATCTGTATCTTCAAATTTCCCCACACCTAAGATCATGCTGTCCAGCATAGTGCAAACTGCCGATACAGGCGTTTTCAACTCATGCGAAGCAGCTCGCATGAAGTCTATTTTTGATTGCTCCACTTCGCTAACATGGGCGATTTCTGCGTGCAGATGATCTATTGATGTCAAAAGTTCCTTATAAAGTGCGTTGATATTTTGAGATAACTGTCCGATCTCATCCTTTGTGCGAATTTCACAGACAGCATTTCTCTTTAATAACCTCATTTGCTCTGTAGTTTCTGATATTTTCTTGATTGGTGTAGAAAGCCGTCTGGAATACAAAAACGCCACAATAGCAGAAATAATAAAGCAAATCAACAAGTTAATAGGAAGGATCTCAAGAACAATGCCTTTTGTTTCATTTACCGGCTGCAATGTAACAAGAATAAGCAACGTACAATCTTCGTTATCTGCATTTTGAAACGAAAATTCCCGCTTTACAAATTGTGCTGTTAAGTAGGGAGCCAGGCCATCAATCCCTTGTTCAGCGCCCGTAACATTAGACTGAGCATCATTCGCTTGATCTCCGGGAGAGGCTTGAAAAGAATAATCTTTCCCGTTTCCATTCAGGGCATCTTCAATATAAAAAGAACCATAGACATACTGTTTATCTCCGCAGGTCAAGTTCACAAATGCCTTATTCTTAGCATACCGCTCCAAAACCTTATCTTCCGATAATTCTGAGGATTGTTGAAGCTGCTGTATTATTTCCTCCCCTATGCTTTCCGCAAGACTTTCTTTTTGGTTTGTATAAAAAGCAGGTATCAGAAAATACATCAACCCATGCCCAATTAACGTAATGATAATCATTAACATAAGGGTATAACAAAAAGTTTTTGGAAATAGTTTCATCGCACAGCCTCAAATTTATAGCCGATTCCCTTTACTGTTACAATACAGTCCAATCCTAACTTTTTACGAAGTCTGCCGATATATGTGTCAATCGTCCTATCATTCAATGGAACATCTGTCCCCCAAATAGAATCGAGAATTTGATCTCTGGTCAACACAACTCCTGTATGATCCACCAGAATTTTCAGCAACTGCACTTCTTTGGGTGAAATATCAATCAGCTTTCCTGCCTTTTCTGCTGAAAAGCCGGAGAAGTCCACTATAATATCTTTATAACTCCAAATATTTGCTGGTTCCGTTTTTCCAATACGCCGAAGAAGCGCCGTAATCCTTTTTCCCAGTAAAACGATGGAAAACGGTTTCGTTACATAATCATCTGCCAGATTGTCAAAACTCATAATCTGTGTATCCATGTTGTCCATCGCTGTGAGCATAAGAATTGGTATGCTGCTTGCCTGACGAATCTTTTTCAAAACATTCAGACCGTTTATTTGGGGAAGCATGATGTCCAAAACAACCAGGTCTATCTCTTTGCTATTGAACAACTCTAAAGCCTGTTCTCCATCGTATGCTGAAAACACGATGTGGCCCATATCCTGCAAATACTCACAAACAGATTCGTTTGTCAGGACATCATCTTCTACTATCAATAAGTTTGCCATTTCATCACCCTTTTTTATTTAGATATTAGCATTCCAATGTGTCATGTATATGAATTTTCCATATAAGCTGTAATAAAACATATCTTCGTGGATTCTTCATCCTCTATAACAAAGTCATTTTTGACATTGCTTGCCCCTCCAAGGGTGGTGCGACGTACAAAGGGGGGGGTAGGTGGAAAAAGGGGCCTTTTTGAAAAGCCTCTTTGTTCATATTATACCTGAACTACACTGCAAGAACAAGTGTGCGAATTTGAATTTTGTAAAATGGCCGAGGGATTTCCATAGAGAAAACCTCTCGGCCAGAAAATAGTATAATTTAATTCTCAACAGTAAAGATTTCCTCGATTGAAACATTGTATACTTTTGCTATATTCCACGCTAATACCAGTGATGGATTATATCTGCCTTTTTCTAAATTCCCTATGGTTTCTCTGCGAACGCCTACTAACTTTGCCAAATCTTCCTGTTTCATGTCATACTTGGCTCTATACTCCTTAATTCTATTCTTTATCATTCTCCAGCCCCCATTTTTCTTTGAAGCCATAGTAAGCAGTAGATAAAGCATAGATTACGACGGATACCACCCAGCCAGAAGCAAGACCTGTTATCAGTGCTTCCTTTTCTTCTTTTATCCCGGCAAAGAAACATACAAAAGCAACAAGTGCCACGGTAATCATTCCGCAGTAAAATGCGCGTGAAGCTGACTTATTCATGTATTCCTCCAACATTTCATCTGTTTTGATGAAGAAATATTCAAAATCAACTACAAAGGCAAAGAAGGCAAGAAAAAACTTCGCTTCTGTAAAAATACCAATAAACCCTAATAGAGAGAGCAAACCCATAAGCCCATATAAATAGCGTTTTGATTTCATAAACCTATCCTCCTGTTATGTGGTATATTTCGCTCTTTATGATATAAATATACCATGTTAGTTTTTGATTGTCAAATCATTTCAGAAATCTTCTTTACCATAAAATGCTGTAAACTTCACGCTGCTTTTCATATTGACTATGTTATGGTTGCTTTTGTGGTAATCCGTTTTGACCATAGAGTCATGATCCACGATGGCGAATAGGCCATGGCAATTCCAACTTATGTACCCAGCCGACTACGCGGCTGGGTTTTCTTTTTTGAGGGAGTTAATATGCCGGGGTGCCGTACCCGTAAATCTCATAGTACCCAATGGGGTAGCTGTTCTGGCGCACGGAATCGCCGGAGTTGCCTTCTACGGTGTAGATACGTCCATTCTCGACTTTCTCCACAATGCCCACATGGTCAGAAGAACCATCTTGGCCGCCATTATCCCAATCAAAGAAAATAATGTCACCAGGGCGCGGCTCATAGCTATTGTCTTGCCACAGCCCGCGCTCCTGGAACCAGGGAACACCCTGGGACGCGCAGGCTGCAAATTTCGGGATCACGCCGGCTTCAATATAACCGCACTCATTGGCACACCAGCTTACAAAGCAGGCGCACCATTCCACACGGCTGCCAAAACCATACCAACTCCAGTATGGTTCGCCGCCGACGTTGCCCACCTGGGAGAGCGCCACCGTGACGATTTCGCCATCCCCTCCGGTAATGCCGTAAAGCACCTGGGACCAAAGGGAATTGTTCTCATCGGCCAAAAGTTCCGCCATCTGTTCCCGTTGGTCCTCGTTAAAGCCGAACTGGTCGGCCATTTCCTCCGCAGTCTTGTGGCTGACAGTGATATACAGATAGGTTTGCGTAACCGTGGTTTCCGTTTCCACGATATTCCCGTTGCCATCATCGGACGTTTCAATTACCGTTTCCGTCTGCGTCGATGTGCTGGACGAGATCTCATTCATCTGCCAGAAGATGTCCTTCAACAGTTCCAGCTTCTCATCGTCCATGGTGGCCACTTCCTGGGCGTTGTCCGGGTCGGTGGTGGTTTTGACAGCGTAAACCGCCAGAACCTCTTTCCACACGGCGCGGGAACCGGACATCTCCAGCACATCATAGCTGTGAGATGCTTTGATTTCGTCCAGGTTCTCCTGGTAATCCGTATTGATCTCCTGCACGGCAGTCTGCATGGTCTGTCCGGTGCCGGAATCTTCGCCGGAAAAGAAAATCCCAAAGCAGGAACCGATAAGCATACCGATGAGGCAAATTACCACTATTATCAGCACGACAATCCAACCGCCCGCAGCGATAGCCGCAATCAATGCCTTGGTCGCAGCAATAATGGCTTTTACAGCCGCAACCGTAGCTTTGACCGCCGCTTTTGCCGCAGCTACCGCAGTCCGCGCCGCTACGCGGGCGGCCTGTGCCGCAGCTCTGGCAGCCCGCGCCGTGGCCTGGGCGGTCCGTTGGGCGGCTTTGGCCGCCTGCTGGCTGGTCTTGATACTGGCCTTGGCAGTCTTTTCCGCCGTTTTGATAGATTTTCTGGTAGTTTTCACGCTTCCCTTGACCGTAGAAGAAGCCTGCTTGATGGTTTTGCGGCTCCTGTCCACTGTCTTAATGTTTTTCTTGCCGCGGTCCAGGGTCTTGATAGCCCCGCGCTCCTGACGGACCGCCTTGGCCGGTTCGGAAACCGTATCGGCTGTCTGACGGCTACTCCAGCGTGCGGTGGGCTGCCCAGCCTGCCGGGCCGCCTGTTTTTCCGCTTGTTTTTTCGGCTGTTCGGCTGCGGCTTTCCGCTTTGGGATTTTCTCCTTGACTTTGGAGATGTTCTCCTTTGTGGTCTTTATCCCTTTGCGGCCCTGCTTGTCAAATTGGTGGACCGCTTCATGTGTGACGTTATCCACCCCAGCGGAAAAGCGGTCGGACGCATATTCACCGGGGGAACAAAACACTATGCTGCTTTTTCTCCGTTTGTATGCCCTACCCTGAAAAAGCCTCCTTATGTCTGCAATGGCTGTTCCAACCACGCCTGCAGACATGACAAGTATTACTATCGGGCTAAGGATGCACACTCTTCTTACGAGCACACCAAGCATGAGTGCCGTCAGGGCATAAATCTTACCTCCGAAGAAAGAGCTTCCCTGGACGACCTTGTGTCTCCACTTATCCTTAGCCGACAGACAATGGATCATATTTTCGCAGAACACCGTGAGACGATCCCCTGCTCAAAGTGCACTCTCTACCGCTACATTGATTCCGATATACTTTCCGTAAGAAACATCGATCTGCCCAGAAAGGTAAAATACAAGCCCCGCAGGCAGTCACATGATTCTAAACGGTTATCCAGGGAATATCTCCTTGGCAGAACCTACACTGATTTTCTGGAGTATCTTGAAAATCATCCCGATTCTAATGTAGTGGAGCTCGATACGGTTGTCGGTCCTGAACCTGGCAAAGTTCTTCTTACCATGCTTTTTAGGAACTGTACCTTTATGCTTGCCTTCCTCATGGATGACACCAAGAGCAGTTCCGTTGTGCAGATGTTTCGCTTTCTGCAAAGGGAACTTGGTTCCGATACCTTTGCGCGCCTCTTTCCGGTCATTCTCACAGACAGGGGACCCGAATTTTCAACCCCTCTGGCTTTGGAATGTGACAAATACAGTGAGAACCTTTCTAAAGTCTTTTATTGTAATGCAAATGCACCCTATCAAAAAGGACGGCTGGAAAAAATCATGAGTTCCTGCGTTATATCATGCCAAAGGGAACATCGTTTGATGCCATGACACAGCAGGACATTACCCTTGCCATCAACCACATCAATTCCACAGCAAGGGGCAGCTTAAATGGCCGAACCCCATTTGAACTCGCCTCCCTGCTGCTTGATGAGAAGCTGTTAAAGCTTAAGCAGCACTAAACATTTTTTGAAACAGACATACTGCATGGCAACTCATCACCCCAAGACAGACAAGCGGAATTTAGTTTGACAGATTCCCTCCCGGTTGTCTATTTCCCATGCATAAAAACAGACTGTTTCATATACATCATACATCTTTACAGGAAAAATGACAAAGAAAAAGTTGTCTCAATCCTGCATTTTCTCTGGCATTTCAGAATTTAAGTTGTCACTGGAATTTGCTTTGACATTCAACCCCTCCCTCCCCAAAAGGAAAAGCGAGAAAGTCCCCGAAAAGCCTTTATTTCTGGGATTTCTAAAGGGTTCGGGGGAGGAAAGATTAGTTCTGCAAGAACATGTCCGTCACTCCATTTCTATCGTCCCGGGAGGCTTACTGGTCAAATCATAGAACACCCGGTTCACGCCCTTAACTTCGTTGATAATCCGGCTCATCACCTTCTGCAGCACCTCAAAGGGAATCTCCGCAGCCTCCGCTGTCATGAAGTCCACAGTTTTCACGGCGCGCAGAGCCACGGCGTAATCATAGGTCCTCTCGTCACCCATGACCCCCACGCTCCGCATGTTGGTCAGCGCGGCAAAATACTGGTTTATCTCCTGATCCAGACCCGCTTCGGCGATTTCCTCCCGGTAGATGGCATCGGCATCCTGAACGATTTTAACCTTCTCTGCGGTGACCTCTCCCACGATGCGCACCCCCAGACCGGGGCCGGGGAAAGGCTGACGGAACACCAGTTTCTCAGGGATGCCCAGTTCCAGGCCCGCTTTGCGCACCTCATCCTTGAACAGATTGCGCAGAGGTTCCAGGATCTCCTTAAAATCCACATAATCGGGCAGTCCGCCCACATTATGGTGGGATTTGATCACGGCACTCTCGCCTCCCAGGCCGCTCTCCACCACATCCGGGTAGATGGTTCCCTGGGCCAGAAAATCCACGGCGCCGATCTTTTTGGCCTCCTCCTCGAACACCCTTACAAATTCTTCGCCGATGATCTTGCGCTTCTCTTCCGGCTCCGTCACTCCCGCCAGTTTTGCATAATACCGTTCCCGTGCGTTGACGCGGATAAAACGCAGATCAAACTGGCCGCCCTCGCCAAAGATCGCCTCCACCTCATCGCCCTCGTTTTTCCGCAGCAGACCGTGATCCACAAACACACAGGTCAGCTGCCTGCCGATGGCCCTGGAGAGCAGCCCCGCCGCCACGGAACTGTCCACGCCCCCGGAGAGTGCCAGCAGCACCTTGCCGTCCCCCACTTTTTCCCGGATCGCTTTTACCGATTCCTCTACAAAAGAATCCATGCGCCAGTCACCGCGGCAGCCGCAGATGCCTCTCACAAAATTGTAGAGCATCCGGGAACCTTCCAGAGTGTGCAGCACCTCCGGATGGAACTGGATGGCATACAGATTTTGCTCTCTGCACTCTGCCGCCGCCACGGGACAGTTGGCGGTGGTGGCGATGGCACGGAAGCCGGGAGCCATCTGGGCTATATAGTCAAAATGGCTCATCCAGCACACCGTGTCCGCCGCCACTCCCGCAAACAGAGGGGAGGTATTGTCCACATGGACCTGAGTCCTGCCGTACTCCCTCACCGCCGCCCGTTCCACCCGGCCTCCCAGCACCTGGGACATCACCTGCGCACCGTAGCACAGACCCAGCACGGGAATGCCCAGCCGAAACAGTTCCGGCGGACAGGTGGCGGCATTCTCCTCATAGCAGCTGTTTGGACCCCCTGTCAGGATAATGCCTCTGGGATTCATAGCCCTGATCTTGTCCAAATCTGTTTTATAGGAATAAATTTCACAATAAACATTGCATTCCCTGACGCGCCTTGCCACCAGTTGGTTGTACTGGCCGCCGAAATCGATGACAATTACCAGCTCTTTTTCCATGTATACCTCTTTCCCGCTGCCAACGTAGGATGGCCCTGACCAAACTACGGGTTACTCCGCGATATTTGCCTGAATATATTTCATTATACGTTTCTCCCTTTCCAAAGTCAAAGAAAATCTGTACAAAAAAACACCACTAAAAAACCACCACAGATCCCTCTGCAGTGGTTTGGGCACGCTCTATGTAATTTCATCACACATGTTGGTGCAGATACTTTTCTTTAGTTGCCAGTCCGCCCCTGATATGGCGTTCGGATTTGTTTACGTCCAGCACTTTTCTGGCCTCCTTGGCCAAAGTAGGATTGACCTGCATGAGCCGGTCTGTAACATCCTTGTGTACGGTGCTTTTGCTCACGCCAAACTCTCTGGCCGTCTGTCTGACCGTGGCATTGTTGTCAACGATATAATTGGCAATGCTTATGGCACGCTCTTCAATATAGTCTTTCAAAGGTAATCCCCTCAGAACACTTTTATACAGTGTATGAGGGCTTTCTGGAAGTTATGCGCGGCGGGTCATTTTTGCATTGTGCAAACACAAGCAGCGGGAGGTTAACCTATGGAAAAACAGTTTTTTACCAACGATATGATTGTTCTGGCTGCAATACGATTCCCAGAATACCGCCATTATTCTGGAGCATGTGAAGATCATAAAAAACAAGAATGTGATCCCCGCCGTAGAGACGCACAAGACCGCTCTGGTGTTTACCAATGCCGGCATGGACGACATCTTTTTCCGGCTGTGGAATGCATGTGGGAAGCGAAATCCGGGCTCCAATCACATAAGGTTAGAACATTACACCAGAAGGCATGTCTGCATGCTTGTAGAATTTACATTTTGTGCCCTATCCGATTCTATCAGTTCAATTAAATAAGGGCATTTGAACACTCTTCTACAGTTCTTCCAAATGCCCTGTCCATAACTGCTTATTTGATTCTCCACACATACCGTTCCATTTTGTTACTACTATATATTATAGAATTTTCAAAACATTTCGCATATATCGTATTTTTCATTTATATTTCTCCATCAATGCCTCCACACTCTCATTCATCGGTAAATATTTGAAAAAATCCTGTAAAACAGATGCGCTTCCGTGGGTAAGAATATTCAGCCTTGATTCATAATTCATCATATCCTGGAGAATAGCTTTCCCGATAAAACAAGTTTCCGCTTCTCCATATTGGTACTCTGTGATTCGGGCTTTCATTTTACATATATCGTTCAGCACACTTTTTTCAAAATCGACAGGAACACTTATTATAAAATTCTGCCATGGCTCCAAAATTTCTATCGTTGCATCCTCCAATGCCCTTTTCAGTGCGATTGGAACCAATCTGCGGAAATCGGCAGGTGTGCCCATTACACTGTCATAATCTGCTTCCAAAAAAGTTATTTTTACATCAATCACTTCATGTCCCTGCGTCCCCTCATTCAATGCAGTCCTTATCCCATCCATAACCGCATTCTGAAAGGGCTTCTCAAGATATCCATAGGAAACCAGATTTTCGTATTGAAATCCGCTTCCTAATGGCAGCGGCTCAACCTTAAACACCACTCCTGCATAATAAGGATTCTTCCAATCCCCGATTCTTATGGAACAATAACCCTCTTTGATTGGATGTTCCTTGTATATATTTGTTAAAGGTCCAAACGATATGTTTAACCCAAATCTGTTCTTTAATATTTCCCCGATGATCTCCATCTGCAAAGGTCCGTACAAAGAAATGATAATATCATCTGTTGTTGAACTTACTTCAAATTTCAGCTGTGGGTCTTCCTGCCATAAGGTATTCAATGCATTCAACAATAGATACCTTTCATCATTGTCCTTCGTTACAATATTTGTGTGCAATAACGGCTCCTTTAGCTTCACTTTACTGACATCCCCATTATTCCCACCTATGACCGTGCCGACCTTCAGCAGCTCTTCATCATAAATTATTCCCACATCCCCACATGCAACGCTCCTGGCAGAAATGATTTTTCCATTTTCAAAATATGCCAAATTACGTACCAGCATTTTCTGAGATTCCTCATTCCTGATATACACATTTTGTCTGACCGTAACGGTTCCGCTGAAAACCCTGAAAAAAATGCGTTTTTGTCCTTTCTGGTCAAAATCCACTTTAAAGACATACGCTGACAATAGATCCGTTTGGGGCTTAACATCTGCCATTATTTTTGTCAGCATGTCCATCAGGCTGTTAATTCCCTGATTTTTTAATGCGACTCCGCCCATCACGGGATATAATTTCCCGCTTCGAATTAGACGGATAAATTCTGTTTCATACTCTTTTGTGGATATTTCCTGGAACTCATCATATTTTTTTATCAACGTTTCCGATGAAAGCAACAACTTCATCTGAAATTCTTCATCATCCAATGGAATATCCTCTATTTCTACCTGTTTCCCACCTACCCCCTGATACCTTTGACATTCCAGGATTTCGTCCGTCAGTTTCGTTCTTATGGTTTTGATCAGGTCTTCATAATTTACCCCCATCCTGTCCAGTTTGTTGATAAAAATAACCGTTGGGATCTTCAGTTCGGAAAGCTTTCTGAAAAACAATCTTGTCTGCGGCTGAACCCCTTCCCTGGCAGCAATCACCAACACAACAACATCAAGTACATGTAATACGCTTTCAACTTGGGACAAAAAATCAAAATGCCCGGGAGTATCAATCAAATTAATCTTCAAATGATTCCATTCAAACGATATAACCGATGATTTAATTGTCATTCCCCGCTTTTTCTCTAAGTCCATTGAATCCGTAACAGTCGTTCCATCTGAACAAAATGGCGGTGGCTCCCCAGGACGACCTGGTGGTGATCGGAGGCGAGAGTATTGCCATCGAAGCGGCGCTGATCGCCGCAGAGGGCTCCGTCACCGCCGTGGAATACAGCCAGGCCGACCGGGCCACTCTGGAAGACAATGTGGCACATTTTGACCTGCACAATGTAAAAATCATCGACCATGTGGACAGCGAGAGTATGAAAGACTGCCCTGTGCCCTCCCTGGTATTTCTGGTGGCCTCCGCCAGCACCGATCAGGAACTGGCGTATCTGATCGGCATCAATCCCAACATCAATGTGGTCATCTACACCCTGGACTTCAAGACTGCCGCCGGGCTGCCCGCCGCCCTGAACGCTCTGGGCCTGGAGGATGTGGACACGATTCAGGTATCTGTGTCCAAGCTGGGCAGCAACCACACCTTCAAGACCGACCCGGCTCCCTGGATTATCACTGCCAGAACGCGTGAAAACAAATAATTGTCACTGGACTGGAATCTGTCGAAGTACTATGACATCCGCGCACCTGAATCAGCGAACCGATTTCTGCTCACAGACCTGAATCAACGAGCCGGATTTTGCGTCATCATCCAAAACAGCAAGCCGGGCTTTACTCACACAATCGAATCAGCGAGCCGGATTTTGCGTCATCATCCAAATCAACAAACCGGGCCTTGTGCCCTCCTCACATCAGGCGCTGGCTGCGGCCTGCGCCTGACGCACCGCCAGAATATCCTCTATATGGACCCCAAACACCGCCGCCAGCACCAGCAGATTATCCACTGTGGGCAAAGCGGTGCCATGCTGCCATTTGTAAATGGCCTGGGGCGTAGCAAAGCCAAAAATCTCCTGCAAATCCCGCACGGTCATCCCCCTGGCATCCCGCAGTCTGATGATGTTCTGTCCTGTTGCCACCATGTCGATGGCGGGTATCTGTCTCATTTCAAACCTCCCTCAGTTAATTCTTCCCACAGGCCTGCTGCTGTGGTTACAGGTATTTTACAACAATAGAAAGCCGCCTATCTCATACAAGATAAGCGGCGGTCTGTTCCTGCGTCTGTTCCGGGCTTTAGCCCGTAGCTTCAGCCCCTAGCCATAGTCCTAGCTTCAGCCCCTGGCATCAACCCTTGGCCATAGCCTCACCCCTGTCCAGGGCCTGTAATCTTAGCCCATACCCTTGGGCTGCAGCCCCGGTCTTCAGTTCCTGCCCGGTTCTGACTTCACACCCTGTCCGGGTTCTCATAGGGCCAATCTCGGCATCCGTTTTCGCTCCATCCTGTAAAAGCATAGCATATGAAAGCGCTGAAATCGTATCAGTGCCTCAAGTTGTTTCGGTTTCTTATATCCTGCTGTTATGCTTCTACCTGACATGGCTTTTCCTTTCCGACCCGGCCTTCACGCGGACCATCTTTTATATTCTGCATCTACTATAACACAGCCGGGCAGATTTGTCATTATACCGGAAGTATAATTTTGGTTCTGTTGGTCACAGACGCAGAACTCCCCTATCTGCCCATGGGACCCGCATTCTTTACTCCACTTTAAACTGACTCACGGCGGCTTCCATCTGTCTGGCCTTCTCTTCCAGCTGCTCCACGGTAATCTTCAGTTCCTCCACATACTCCTTCTGACGCTTGGCAATGCCGTCTACCTGCACAGAGTTGGCACTGGTCTGCTCCGACACAGCAGAAATATTGGTGATGGCGCTGACTGCCCCCTTCTTGGACTCCTCGATCCGGGCCATGCCCGCCGTCATGCGGGAAAGGTTCTCCGACATCATTTTCACCCGCTCATTGACTTTTTGGAAGGCATCCTGGGTCTTTTCCAGAGAATCGTTCTGAGAGGTGACAATCACACCGGCCTGATGCACCGCATCCACCATCTGCCCTGTCTGGGCCTGAATCTGCTGTACGATTCCGCCGATCTGCTTCGCCGCATTCAGGGACTGATCCGCCAGCTTGCGGATCTCCTCTGCCACCACGGCGAATCCCCGCCCGGCATCTCCGGCCCGGGCTGCCTCAATGGAAGCGTTCAGGGACAGCAGATTGGTCTGGGAGGCAATCTCGTCAATCACTTCCGCGATATTGCCGATGGACTGCGTCTGATTGTTCAAGGACAGAATATCCTGCCGGATTGTGCCGGTGATTTCCTCCGTAGCCCTGGACTTTTCACTCAGGTCCCCAATGACCTCCATACCGTCCGTGATGGTCCTGTTGGCGTCCTCTGATATTCTGCTGATCTCATCCGTATATTCGTATACGGTTCTGATCTGATCCGACAACGCATTGATCTGAACCACACAGTCCTGAGCATCCTCCGCCTGCAGAGACACCCCCCTGTCAATCTCATCAATGGCCCCCAGGATTCTGTCGCTGGATTCCATCAGCTGCTGGGTGCTGCTTCCCACCTGTCCGGAGGTCTGCTGCACCGTCCACACCACGCTCTGCACTTCCTGAATCAGGGCTTTCATGCTGGTAATCATATGAGACAGGCTTCGGGCGATCTGGCCGAACTCGTCCTTTCTCTTAAGAGTCACCTGCGCCGTAAAATCTCCCCTGGATACCTTGTCCAGGGGCCTGGTGATCTCTGTCACGCCTCTGCTTAGCGTTCCGGACAGGAAGATGCACATCGCAACGGCGATCACCAGCGCTACCAACACCATGAGATATGTAATGGTCTGTATGCTCCCCGTATTCCCCAGGAACTGGCTGGTAGGCACCAGCGTGATCAGCATGGCTCCGGTGGAACCGATGCGGGAGTAAGCAAACACATAGGGCCTGCCCTGAAAGCGGATTTCCCTGTAACCATCGGCTGCCTCTGCCTCAATCGCCTGCCGGTAAGCCTCCATCTGGCTGAATGACGGCGCTTCCTCCTGCGTCCCGCCGCCGCAGTATACCGTCTCATTTCCGTCCGGAGCCACAAACGCGGCATAGCTGCCCTCGCCGTTGTCCAGTTCTGCCAGAGCATTGTAGACGGTACTCTTGTCGATGTCCACAACCAGGATCATATTGGTTTTCATGTTCACCTTGCGCCACATGCTGATGGCATAATCGGAACTGTTGAACTTGTCATCCTCCTGATACACGGCCTGCTCCAGAAAAGGATGCCTGCCCAGATACCCCCACTTGTCCGAGGATGCGTCGATCTGCTGCCCCTCCGCAGAGGCGATAAATTCCTCATAGGTTCCCATGCCCAGCGTCACGGGCGTAGTGGTCAGCCCCGTGGCCACATCGCTGATCAGATACACATGATATACAAAATCGGATATGCTTTTCAAGCTCAAAATTTTGGAACTCACCTCACCCTTGGCAGTGGTCTGCTCCTTGGTCAGGGCAGAGACATCCAGCTTGGGATTGAGATAATAGGCGGCGCACTCCTCCATGGAGATAATCTCCAGCATCTGGTTGTCTACCTGCTGCAGCCCCAACTCCAGATAGCTCCCCTTGGCGGAGACCGTATCTGTCATGGAGGCTTTCACCTCCTGGCTTACCACACTCTTGGCCACCGAATAGGAGACTGTTCCCACCAGGAAAATCATGATGATCAGGATCACAAAAGCCCCTATCATCTTTACCATCAGGCTGTTAGGAGAAATTCTGCGTCCGGCGGTTCTGCCTGTCCCCGCCCCCTTTTCCCCTGGGGCTGAAATTTCTCCTGCAGACTTGGACGCCTTCGGTACCTTGGACGCTCTCGGCGGCTTGGGCGCTCCTGCTGCTTCAGGCGCTTTCGGTGCTCCAGGCAGCTTGGTTTTTTTCGGCGCCTTTCCCTGCTGCTTGTCAATAGGCTTCTCTTTTGCTTTTCCCATAATGATTCCCCCGTTGCTTTGGTCAAATGGCTGCGTTTTGCGCAATTTGCACTCTGGTAAACTTCCGATAAGCCGACACCGATTCCGCCCTGCCGCTTTCCCGTCGGGCCGCGTTGCGATCAGGAAACGTTTCTACTGCAAAGTCTCCTTTTCCCGCTTTGCCCATGAAAAATCATCCTGCAGAATTTTACAGGGTATAAAGATGTGAGCATACTGGATTGGTAAATATTAAGTTCAGTTTACCATCCCGGCAAAAGTATGTCAATGAAAAAGGCTGTTTTTTTCTCAAATTTAATTTATTTTTTGTTACATTTTACTCTTGCTTTTACCCATCTATTTACCCAACAATTTACTCTCATTTTTAACTAACTGACCACATTGAAAAGGAGCCTTCACACAGCGCCTTTTTTGCTTGTATTTGCCTGATATACATAGTATTATAACTTCTATAAAGAGTCGGAAACGTTTTTACCGTCGATTCCGGAAGGGCGTCCCACTGGAATCATCTGAACTGTACATCCAAAAAATATGCCAAACGAAAACAGGAGGAATCATCATGAGCAATCAAACTGCCTGGCTGGACAAAGCCGTATTCTACGAGATCTACCCCCAATCCTTTTGTGATACCAATGCCGACGGCATCGGGGACATTCCCGGCATTATCGGGAAGCTGGACTATATCAGGGACCTGGGCTGCACCGCCCTCTGGCTTAACCCCTGTTTCCTTTCCCCCTTTGGAGACGCGGGCTACGATGTGGAAGACTATTACACGGTGGCTCCCAGGTACGGCACCAACGAGGACCTGGCCAATCTGTTCCGGGAAGCCCATAAACGGGACATGCATGTGCTGCTGGACCTGGTTCCGGGTCATACGGCAGTGACCCATCCCTGGTTCCGGGAATCCATGAAAGCAGAAAAGAATGCGTATTCGGACCGCTATATCTGGACGGACAGTATCTGGGAGGAGCCCCAGGGCATGGGCTGCATCCGGGGAATATCCTCCCGGGACGGTTCCTGCGCCGTGAACTTCTTCTCCCATCAGCCCTCTCTCAACTACGGTTTCTACAGGCCCGACCCGGACTGCAAATGGCAGCAGCCCATGGACGGCGAGGGACCCATGGCCACCCGGGAAACACTGAAAGACATTATGAGTTTCTGGCTGAAAATGGGCTGTGACGGCTTCCGGGTGGATATGGCAGGCTCCCTGGTAAAGCAGGATGAAGAATGTAAGGGAACCATCGCCCTGTGGCAGGATATCCGTCAGTTCCTGGACAGGGAATTCCCCGGAGCCGTCATGGTCTCCGAGTGGGGAGAACCCGACAAATCCCTGGTAGCCGGTTTCCACATGGATTTCCTGCTGCATTTCGGCCCCTCTCACTACAACGATCTGTTCCGCTGCGACGAACCCTATTTTTCCAGAAGGGGCAGGGGCAGCGCCAGGGAATTTGTGGCCGCTTACCGGGAAAATTATGCGAAAGTGGGCGGAAAAGGACTCATCTGTATCCCCTCCGGGAACCATGATATGGACAGACTGGCCCGCCGCCTGGATCAGGAAGAGATGAAGATTGCCTTCGCCTTTCTGCTCTCCATGCCCGGCGCGCCCTTTATCTATTATGGAGATGAAATCGGGATGCGCTATGTGGAGAACCTGGTCTCCGTGGAAGGCGGATATGGCAGGACCGGCTCCCGCAGCCCCATGCAGTGGAACAAAGGAGTGAACGCCGGTTTTTCCGCCGCCGCCAAAGAGAAACTTTATATTCCCCAGGATGAGAGCGGGGATCGCCCCGACGCGGAGAGCCAGTCCGCAGATCCCTGTTCCCTGCGAAGCGAAATCAAGCGGCTTATGGCGCTGCGTCAGAAGCATCCCGCGCTGCAGAACAAAGGGGATATCACTTTCGTCTCCGACGGATATCCCCTGGTCTATAAACGGTCTTACGGCGGTCAGAGCATCACAGTAGTGATTCACCCCGCCGATGAAAAAGCGGCCGTACCCGACGTGGGCGGCTCCATCCTGTACAAGCTGGGCGCAGCCCTGCGTCTGGAAGGAGGCACGCTCCATATGGACGGCCCCGCCGCTGTCTTTATTGAGAAATAAAAACGGCCCCTCACTTCATCTCGTTGGCCATCTGATACAGATGGCAGTAAATTCCGTCCAACTCCATCAGCTGCTCATGGCTGCCCTCCTCGGTGATCCCCTCCTCGGTGAGCACCAGGATGCGGTCACTGTTGCGTATGGTGGAGAGGCGGTGGGCCACCGTCAGCGTGGTGCGTCCCTCGGACAGCGCCGCCAGAGACTTGGCCACCTCGTACTCGCTCTCGTTATCCAGCGCCGATGTGGCCTCGTCCAGAATAATGATGGGCGCGTCTTTCAGAAACATGCGGGCGATGCTGATCCGCTGTTTCTGTCCGCCGGAGAGTTTCACCCCCCGCTCACCGATATAAGTGTCGTAGCCGTCCTTGAGGCCCATGATAAATTCATGGGCTCCGGCTCTGCGGGCAGCCTCCTCCACTTCCTGCCGGGAAGCCTCCATCCGTCCGTACACAATGTTCTCATAGACCGTGCCGGAAAACAGATATACTTCCTGCTGTACCACCCCGATACTGCGGCGCAGGCTCTTCAGCGTCAGCCCTTTGATATTTTTCCCGTCCAGATAAATCTCGCCTCCGGTCACATCATAGAACCGGGGAATCAGATTGCACAGCGTGGTCTTGCCGCCTCCGGAGGGACCCACCAGGGCCACCTTCTCCCCGGGCCTGATACGCAGGTTCAGATTGCGGAATACCTGATTGTGGTCATCGGGATACTCAAAACTTACATTCTCAAACACAATGTCGCCCTGGGGGGCCTTCAAGTCCACGGCTCCCGGCTCATCAAAGATATCAATATCCGCGTCCATGATCTCCAGAAAGCGCTCAATCCCCGTCATGCCCCGCTGGAACTGCTCGGCAAATTCAATAATCCGTCGCACCGTGGCAATGAAGGTGGACACATACATCACATAGGCCACCAGATCGCTGGGCCGGATGGTTCCCCGAATCACGAAAAGCCCGCCTGCCACGATGGTCACCAGATACATCAGACCGTCAAAAAGCCTGGTGGAACACTGAAAAAGTCCCATGTAGCGGTAACTGCGCTTTTTGATCTGATAAAATTTCCGATTGTCCTGCTCAAACTTTTCGTTCTCCACATGTTCGTTGGCGAAGGCCTTCACCACCTTCTGCCCCAGCAGACTGTCCTCGATCCGGGCGTTCAGTTCTCCCACCTGCTGCCGCTGCTGGCGGAACAACGCCCGCAGCCGGAAATTGATCCTGCTGCACACCACCACCATCACCGGAATGACGCAAAAGATAAACAGCGTCAGAGGTACATTGATGGTACACAGAATGATAAAGGAGGCTGCCCCCTTGATCCCGGCGATAAAGAATTCCTCCGGGCAGTGATGGGCAAACTCCGTCACATCAAACAAATCGTTGGTGATGCGCCCCATGATCTGCCCCACCTTGGTGTTGTTATAATAGGTGTTGGACAGCTTCTGCAAATGCCCGTAGGCGTCCCGGCGCATATCCGTCTCTATATCCACCCCCATCACATGACCGGTATAGGCCATATAATAGTAAGCCGCCGCGTCAATCAGCCGCAGTGTCAGGTACAAAAGCCCCAGTCCTCCCACGGTGCGCACCGTCAGCATCGCCAGGTCCTCCATGGCCTGGTTGGTGATATGCCGGATAATCAGCGGCAGCACGATCTCGCAGATGGTGGTCAGGGCCGCGCAGAACAGGTCCAGACAGAGCACTTTCACATGGGGTTTATAGTAGGGCATAAACCGTTTAATCAGTACCGATGATTTATATTTTCTTTTCTCCATTTTCATCCTCTCCCTAAGTGCAGGCTTTCTCCCCGGGTTGTTTTCAGGCCGCCGCCTGCGCCTCCTGCTTCAGCAGCACCGCCAGTTTCTTCTGCATGAATGAGATCACCGGCCCCAGGAAAAACGCCACTCCCAGCGTCACGATACCCACATCCCCTCCCAGTGCGAATCCCGCCGCCATAAAAGAGATATCCCAGATCATGCGGATGGCCTTGAAGGGAATCTTTTTGCATTTATGGGAGATGATAAAAGGCATGGCGTCATAGGGGGAAGAACCCAGTCCCGCCGTCATATAAGTGGAGGCTCCCAGGATGAATACGATCAGCACCGGAACCAGCAGCCCCCAGCGCACCGGCTGGGAAGCGAAAAAGCCCTGGGGCAGCACACTGTCCCAAATCCATCCGAAGAAGTCCGATATGTACCCCAGAAACACCATGTTGCCGATGGTGCCGAATCCGATATAACTCATGTCAAACCGCAGCACAAAGACAAATGTCACCAGATGGCACAGCAGCTGGGCCGTGCCAAAGCTGATGGGCAGGTAGTTGATCACCCCCTGGGTCAGGCAGGAACAGGGATCCGTACCCAGCGCCAGCCGGATCAGCAGGGACAGACCAAAACCCTGCACTGTCACCCCGGTTATCATCATCGCCAGCCGCGTCCAGAATTTCGGCGGCCTGGCAAAACAGGTCATTTTCATAATAGTCCTCCTTGTACTTCTCTCTCCGGGCCTTTGCAGTCTGCGCCCGCTTTCATTATACCCCGGGCTATTCCGTTTCACAATACGTATTTTAACAGAAGTCTGCCGAAAAGAAATGTCCTGCTAAAGGATTTTGTGCAGAAAGAATACTTGAAACACCCATACACTTGTGATAAAATCCCTTATACCAAAGTTCCCGCTGTTCCCAGGACTGTATCCCGGGAAAACGGTTCCTGATAAGAAATTCACCATATGAAATATGCAAAAAAGGATAACCGATATGACACCACTATCATCAAAAAGACTGTTTCTATTTGACATTGACGGAACCATCGCAGTAGGGGATACACTGTATCCGGGCACACGCGACCTGCTGGACTATATTCGGTCCGTGGGCGGCGCCGCCTACTATATCACCAACAACTCCACCCGAAGCAATGGGGATTATGTAAAAAAATTTCGGGAAATTTTTGACTTGGAGACCAACGAGAGCCAGTTTGTCACATCCGGGTATATGACCCTGCGCCATCTGCAGAAGCATCATTCCGGGGATATAATCTATGTGCTTGGCACCGCCTCCTATATCGCCGAGCTGCGTAAAAACGGACTGCATGTGACCGAGGAAGCACAGGAGGATGCCGCCTGCGCCGTGGTGGCATATGACAGCGAACTTACCTACGAAAAACTGGTCAAAGCCTGCCGGCTGCTGTCCCTCACGGACATCCCTTTTTACGGCACCAACCCGGATCTGTGCTGCCCCATAGACTTCGGCTTTATCCCGGACTGCGGTTCCATCTGTCAGATGATCACCGCCTCCACCGGCAAAATCCCCCGCTACCTGGGCAAACCCAATCCCCAGGTGGTGGCCCTTTGTCAGGCAGACAGCGGATATACGGCAGAACAGACCCTGGTGGTGGGAGACCGGCTCTACACGGATATCGCCTGCGGACTAAATGCAGGGGTGGACACCTGTGTCCTTTACACAGGAGAGGCCACCCCCGAAGAGGTGGCCCGCACCCAATATAAACCTGCTTACGCCTTTGCTGATGTACAGAAGCTGCTGGAAGCCTGCCGTGGATGAAAAATATACTGTCCAGAGGTAAGATCCCCGGTTTGGTCCGTTAATATCCCAGCCTCTGCAGCACGTCCTGGGCCTTTTCATTGCCCTGCTCCGCCGCCTTGGTAAACCACTCCACAGCCTCGGGCACATCCTGAGATACCCCTAGCCCCTTGAGATACATGACTCCCATCATATACTGGGCGCTGGAATTGCCCTGGGCCGCCGCCTTGCCATACCACTTCACGGCCTGTTTGTAATTCATTTCCACACCCCGTCCGTTTTTGTAGCAGACTCCAAGATTAAACTGGGCGTCCGAATGCCCCTGGGCGGCGGCTTTTTTGTACCATGTCACAGCCTTTTCTTCGTCCTGTTCCACACCTTCCCCTTTTTCCAGACAATAGCCCAGGCTGAACTGCGCATTGACATTGCCCTGTTTCGCGGCTTTTCTATACCATTTTACTCCCTGGGCGTCGTCTGCCTCCACGCCGATGCCGTTCCGATAGCAGACTCCCAGGCAGTACTGCGCGGAAGCGTCTCCCTGTTTGGCGGCTTCCGTATACCACCTGACCGCTTCTGTATCGTCCTCTTCCACACCCCGCCCGCTGTAATAGCATTCCGCCAGAATGAACTGGGCATCCACATCCCCCTGCAGGGCCGCCTCGGTATACCACCGAACCGCCTCGGCAAGATCCTGTTTCACCCCTTTTCCCTTATCATAGCAATACCCCAGACCAAACTGAGCGCCGGCATGACCCTGCTGAGCCGCTTTGCCGTACCACTGCACTACCTGGGCATCGTCCTGCTCCACCCCCTGGCCATGCTCATAACAGACGGCCAGGGCAAACTGAGCCAGGGCATGACCCTGCTCCGCCGCCAGAGCATACCACCGGGCCGCTTTTTCCTCATCCTCTTCCACGCCACTGCCATTTTCATAATAATATCCCAGGTTGTGCTGGGCGGGGGCATACCCCTGCTCCGCCGCTTTCTCACACCACAGGGCTGCTTTCTCCTCATCCAGTTCCACCCCATTGCCCTGATCATACAGCACGGACAGATTGTATTGTGCCTTGGCGTCTCCCTGCTCCGCCGCCAGGGCATACCACTGGGCCGCTTTGCCATAGTCCTGCTCCACGCCTGTTCCCTGTTCACAGTTGACCCCCATATTGTACTGAGCGGCAGCCAATCCCTTCAGGGCCGCCTTCTCACACAGCCGGGCTGACTGAACGCTGTCCCGGACTACTCCCTCTCCCTTGTCGTACAGATCGGACAGGGCAAGCAGGGCATCCGCATCCCCCTGGCCGGCCGCTTTCTCAAACCACTGCAGGGCTTTGGCATAATCCTGTTTCACTCCCTGGCCATCCTTATAGATCATACCCAGACTATACTGGGCGTCCAGGTCTCCAAGCAGGGCTGCTTTTTCATACCACTCGAAAGATTTCTTATAGTCCTGCTCCACGCCCGTCCCGTGGCTGTAGCAATAACCCATATGATACATGGCTCCCCTATTGCACATCTCAGCGGACTCTCTATACAATTCTACCGCTATGGCATAGTCCTGCTCCACGCCATTCCCATAGTAATAGCAGGTTCCCAGATTAGATATGGCATAGGGAGAGTTTTTCTCCGCAGCCTCCTCAAAATATTTTACCGCCCTGTGGTAGTCCTGCGTAACTCCCTGACCGTTATAATAACAGCCTCCCAGCGCGCACAGCGCGTCCTCGTCTCCCTGGGCGGCAGATCTTTCATACCATTCTATGGCCTTGCCGTAATCCCGTTCCACTCCCACGCCGTTGGCATAGCACTGGCCCAGGCAGTACTGGGCGCATTCATGGCCCTGCCGGGCCGCAGCCTCATACCATTTCACCGCCTCTGCCGGATCTATGGGAACACCCTTGCCATGTTCATAGCAGATCGCAAGGTTCTGCTGGGCGTCCGCATCGCCCCCCTCTGCGCCTTTTATGTACCAGTACACGGCTTTCTCCCAATTCTGTTCCACCCCCTGGCCCTCGTCATAGCAATAGCCCAGGCTGCGCTGTGCGGCTGCATTCCCCTGGGCCGCCGACTTTTCAAACCATGCCACTGCGGTGGTAAAATCCTTGGGGGCATAGACTCCCCACTTGTAGCAGTTCCCCATCATATCCTGTGCCAGCGCATAACCCGACTCTGCGGAGATCCGGCATTTCTCCACGTCAAACCCATGGTCCTCCCACGTCAGATCATACTTGATGACATCGTTTTCCCCAGCCATTTCCATACTCCTCCTTCTCAAGCTCAGATCCTGTATATCCCTGCTTCCATCCCGTCCATTTATAGTTTCCGTCCGGGTTTTAACGCCCTGCCGCCTGTTAAAACCGACACTGCAGATACCGGCAGGCTGTCCGGGCTGCAGGCATGATTTCATTATACCCAATCCGCCTGTCTATGGCAAGTCATGTCTGTGCCATGCCCTGGTGGCACTTGCGCTGCTTTTACCAATGCCATATATTGCTGCCTTTCCCGATGTCATATGTTGTTGCCTTTCCCTAATGCCACATGCTATTGCCTTTCCCAATGCCATATGTTGTTGCCTTTCCCAATGCCATATGCTGTTGCCTTTCTCCGATGCCGCATACTACTGCCTTTCCCCGATGCCACATGTTGTCTCTCTGTCAGTTTTCCGCTTTTACAGAACCCCTTCCAGCACCCGCAGAACATTGGCGTAAAATATCTTGTCAAGCTGCCTCTCGGTAAATCCGCTTTGCTTCAGCGCCTCCCAAAGTTTTCCCATGGACTGTGCGCCGGGCAGAGCCTGGTTGGTGTCGATGCCGTCAAAATCAGAGCCCAGCCCCAGGCAGTCTTCCCCGCCCACCCGGAGGATATGCCGGGCATGGGCCGTCACATCCTCCAGTCTGCCGGGATTTTTCTCCCCCTCCGGCACAGTGCGCAGGAAATCCGCGCAGAAATTCAGTCCCATAACGCCGCCCCGCTCCGCCAGGGTGCGGATCATTTCGTCTGTCAGGTTCCGCACACAGGGACACACCGCCCGGGCGTTGGAATGACTGGCCACAAAGGGCCTGCCACAGACCTCCGCCACATCCCAGAATCCCTTGTCCGAAAGATGGGAGACATCCACCAGCATACCCAGTTCCCCCATTCTGGCCACAAAGTCCCTGCCCCTGTCTGTCAGACCATGCAAGGTATCCGTCAAGAACAGGGATGGATACCCCTGCCGGATATCCAGGGCATTGATATTGGGATGGCCCAGTTCATTGGGAAAGTTCCAGGTCAGGGTCAGCATCCTCACCCCCATGTCATACAACTCCTCCAGGCGATCCAAACTGCCGCCGCAGACCCCGCCTTCCTCCACGGTGAGCAATGCCCCCACCTTCCCCGTCCGGCGGCATTGTTCCAGGTCTTTGGCGCTTTCCACCGATTGCAGCAGCATCCCGCAGCATTCCAATTCCTGCCGGTAAACCCGGTGCAGCTCCCGCACCTCCTCCCAGGCCAGATCCGGTCGGGACACGGGCGGCTGTTCTCCCTGCTCCCGAAGAGCCCCACAGCCCCGAAGGCTCACAAACAGGGCAAAGCACTGGAGAAGATAGCCGCTGTCCTTAAGCCGCCGGGCATCTATGTGCAGAGTATTTTCTTCCAGTCGGCAGGCTTGGCCTTCCTGAGTCCGCCGATGACGGATCTCACTGATGGTGTCACAGTGCATGTCAATAATCATTTTGCTCCTCCTATTTCAGTTCCGCATATTCCCTTCTACCACACGATACCCATGTAGAGAATCTAAAGTGGAGGATGCCTTTCCGGCATCCCCCACTTTGTTATATCATATGCTCTTTATGCCTGGGATATCTCTTACTTCTCCTTATTCCGCACCGAGAAATCCACTCCCGTCTCGGAGGGAACTTCCTCGTCAAAGACATAGTCCTTGCCCGGAAGAACGGCATTCATAAAGATACCCACCAGAGCGCCCACTGCCAGGCCGGACAGCTTAATGGTGGCGCTGCCAACACTGAAGGCTATGGCGCCTGCGCTGCTGTAGGCAATACCGATGGACAACACCAGAATCAACGCCGCGATCAGGACATTGCGGGTCTTGCCGAAATCCACCTTGGTCTCCACAATATTCCGCACTCCCACGGCGGAGATCATGCCGTACAGCACCAGGGATACGCCGCCCACTGTGGCGGTGGGCATACAGCCGATCACGGCTGCGAACTTGGGGCTAAAGGAGAACAGGATGGCAAAACAGGCGGCCAACCTGATTACCAGAGGGTCAAACACCCTGGTGAGGGACAGCACCCCCGTGTTCTCCCCGTAAGTGGTATTGGCAGGCCCGCCGAACAGAGAGGCCAATATGGTGGCCAGACCGTCACCCAACAGCGTGCGGTGCAGACCGGGATCCTTGATAAAGTTCCTGCCCACTGTGGAGGAAATGGCGGATACATCGCCGATATGCTCCACCATGGTAGCCAGCGCAATGGGCATGATGGTAACCAGAGAAGTAACCAACATCTCCCCGTTCCCGTTGCCCAGGACAGAGAATACCGTCTCATTCCAGTGGATGGGCAGCCCCACCCATTGGGCGTTCTGAAGAGGTGTAAAGTCTACCCGGCCCAGCACTGCCGCCAACAGATAGGAGCCTACCACACCAATGATAATGGGAACGATCTTGATCATGCCTTTTCCCCAGATATTACAGATGATCACCAGCAGAATGGCCGTGAGGGCGATGAGCCAGTCGGATCCGCAGCTGTTGATAGCGGAAGGGGACAGCGTCAGACCGATGGCAATGATAATGGGTCCGGTGACGATGGGCGGAAAGAACTTCATCACCCGGCCCGTGCCAAAAAGTTTGATCAGCAGCGCCAGCAGCAAATACAGAAGACCTGAGCAGGCCACTCCGAAGCAGGCGTAGGGCAGCAGTTCCTTGTTGGGCTGGCCATCCATCATGGGGGCAATGGCCATATAGCCGCCCAAGAACGCAAAAGAAGATCCCAGGAAAGCAGGCACCTTCCCCTTGGTCAGCAGATGAAACAGCAATGTGCCCAGGCCCGCGAACAGCAATGTGGTGGACACGTCCAGTCCGGTCAGCATGGGCACCAGAATCGTGGAACCGAACATGGCGAACATGTGTTGGATGCCCAGGATCAGTACCTTGGGTGTTCCCAGGCTTTTGGCGTCATAGATGTCGCTCTTGCCCAATGTGTTAGTTTTGTCACTCATTTTTTCCCTCCCTATTATAGTTCCGCATCTCCCCTCCAAGCACACATCTCGGGTGATCGGTATGTGAACACTTCGCGTTCACATATCGATCAGTGCGCTTTCCGGGGATATGCTGTCTGGTTCCGCATCTCCCCTTCAAGCACACATCTCGGGTGATCGGTATGTGAACGCTTCGCGCTCACATATCGATCAGTGCGCTTTCCGGGGATATGCTGTTATCGAGTTCCGCATTTTGTTTCCTGCAAAAAAGGCCGCTTGGTGAGCAAACTCCCTCGCAGCCCTTTACAGTGCATGTCTGTTTATCTTGTCCATTATAGCCCAGCCTACGCCTTCAGTCAAGTAAAACCGCATTGTCCTTCAAAAATTCTTCCCACAGGCTGATATACTTCGCTTTCAGGTGCACCCCATCAAAAGTGTAATCCTTCACCAGTGCACCGTCCTCATCACATACCGCCTGATTTACATCCAGGTAAAATATCTTTTCCCCGTCCGCCAGCAGACTCAGGGCCGCATTGCGGGCTTCAATCCCCTCGTTGTTGATATAGTCACCCTTGTCGGATCTGGCCTTGGTTACTTTCAGGATTCCCTGGATGTAAATGATGGCTTGAGGCTGCAGCTCCTGCAGACGGGCGATCACTTCCCCATAGGTCTGCGCGAAACTCTCCGGCGTACCGCCTCCCATCTCATTGATGCCCATCATAATATATATCTTGTTGAAGCTCTGATGCTGCAAAGCCTCGTCCACCGTGATCTTCTCCTGCTGCCCCGGCATTTCCACGATTTCCGATTTAAAGATCTTGTAGATTGTCATGCCCGTGGATGCGTAGAAAGTCGCCACATCACCCAGGCTGCCGTATTGGCCCAGGCCCACGGTGCGGGAATCCCCCAAAAACAGAGCGTCGGAAAAATAGTCGCTTTCCACCCTTCCCATACGGATTTCCGGCTCGGGTTCGGGTTCCGGCTCCGCAGGCATCTGTTCAGCGCCGGACTCCTCCGGGACAGGCGGTTCCTGATAGCCTGTGTCGGGTATCCCCGGAGCATCCGCTCCCTCCTGGGATTTCGGTGACTGATCCCCGGCCTGGCCGGGCTCCCCTCCCTGGGACAAATCCTCCTCCGGCAGGGCTTCCCCCGGCGTAGTCGTCGGATTCGTCCCATCCTGCAGCAGTTCCCAATCTCCCTCCGGTTTCTCACCGCCCATCGGGTTCATGTTCTCCCAGCGGATGGTCTTCAGCAGATCCTCATCTATTTTGAAATAAAGTACGCCCGTAATCACAAGCGTGATCAAAAAGGCCCATCTCTTCCACCACTTCAAGATTATCCTCCACCTTTGTCCCTCATTAAAATCTTATGTCCGGCAATGCCAAAATGTCCTCTGTGTGTCAATACACTAGAAATTTAAGTATAGGAACGGATTTTCCCCCTGTAGCAGGATCCTGTGTATGCAGAACCAGAAAGAGGCTGCCAACAGAAACATACCCACCCAGCGCTTCTCCAGTTTCTGGTACGCCCAGTGCACCAGCGGCGTGCCGGCCACCATGCCCGCACCCAGCAGCAGACCATAGTTGGCCAGGGCCTGCTGCCAGTCCCCCACATGTACCGCTACCCCGCTGCCCAGTCCGAACATTCTGCTTAAGTACACGCAAAGCTGATCCAGATCTGTGATGGCAAAACACATCCAGGTCACCGGGATCACCGCCAGCAGATACAGATGGCAGATCATGGGAACTTTAGTTTTGGCAGACCCCTGCGCGTTGCTCCCGTCTTTCCTTCGGGTTTGTTCCCTGCCGCGGATGTCTTCTTCCTCTGCATCCAGATCTTCGAAGCCCTCTTCGCTCCACATGCTGCTCCGGGCTTCACTCTGTCTCTGAAACCGGGCTCTCCGGCCCCTGGCCCTGAGGGAGACGCGCCCTCCGTCTCTGTCGTCCCTCTGTTCCATATCTCTCCCGCCGGTGATCCGATTCCACAGCTGTCCCACCTGCCTCTCCAGAATAATCAGCAGGCAGATCCCCATACCCCATATCAGAAAGTTGGCGGTAGTACCATGCCACAGCGAAGTCAGCAGCCACACCGCCAGCAGATTGCAGATCGTCCTGCCCTCGCCTCTGCGGCTGCCCCCCAAGGGAATGTATACATACTTGCAGAACCAATTCCCCAGCGACATATGCCATCTGCGGTAAAACTCCCTCACCGAAGACGCCATATAGGGTTGGCGGAAGTTCTCCGGCAGCTTAAAGCCCACCATGCGGCCCAGCCCCTGGGCCATCACGGAATATCCCACAAAGTCAAAGTACAGCTGCAGTGAGTAGGCCACGGCGGCGATCCAGGCCAGAGGCGTGGAAATGCTCTCGAAGCCAGTAACCTGCACCTCCTGCCACAGCAGCGCCAGCCGGTCCGCCAGCAGCACCTTCCCGCACAGCCCCAGGATGAACAGTTTCAGCCCGTCCTGCAGACACTCGGCATCACAGCGGCGTCGGCGCAGCTGCCTCCGAATATCCTGATAGCTTGTGATGGGCCCCATGACCAGCTTGGGAAACATCATGACATATACCGCAAAGTCGATAAACTTCTCCTCCGCCTCAATCTCTCCCCGGTACACGTCTATCAGATAGGAAGCCATCTGGAAGGTGTAGAAACTGATGCCCAGGGGAAGCAGCGTCCCCCCCTGATAATATTTAAATAAAATCAAAATGCCGATGTTCACTGCCAGCGCAGCTATCAGCCCGCTTCTCCTGTTGATTACCCTGGCCAGCATGTAATTGGCGGCAGTGGACACTGCCAGAAGCCCCAGCCACCGCAGATCCCCATATGCGTAAAAAACCATGCTTCCCAGCATTAAAACTGCGTTTTTCAGCTTCTGGGGGACTGCCATATAGATCAGGATAAAAATCGGGAGAAAGTACAACAAGAATTCAATACTGCTGAATACCAAGACGACCACATCTCTCACGTAATTTTTATAGTAAAATTGTAGCCCGTATTTCTACAAAATACAAGAAAATTAATCTTAAATTTTCATTTCTTTTCTTCACATCTCCGCAACATCTATGTTAAGAATTGTTGCCAATTTTGCAAAAATGATTTACACTGGTATTAAAACACGGAAAAGGATGGTGTCAGTCTATGAAAGAACAGCTTTATACCATACCGCTGAACGATGCCATGGACGCCCGGGATGAGTGCCCCTTCTGCTTTATCGAGCGGGCGGTGGAGCGGGATGTAATGGATTTTTGTCTGGGCAACAGCAGCTCCTACATGGAAGCCGATATCCGGGAAGCCACGGACAAAGCGGGGTTCTGCCGTATGCATTTTAAAAAAATGTTTGACTATGGCAATACCCTGGGCAACGCCTGGATCCTCAAAACCCACTATCAGCGGACCATCAAGGAAATGAAGCAGCAGTTCGCCTCCTTCACCCCGGGTAAAGTCTCCCTGAAAGACAAGCTGCGGGGCAATACCGAAGGCAACGGCATCAGCATGTGGGTCTCCCGCAGGAACCAGTCCTGCTATATCTGTGACCATTTCAGGGACAATTATTCCCGCTATATGGACACTTTCTTCCATATGTACAGCCGGGACGACGCGTTCCGGGAAAAGATGGAAAACAGCAAGGGTTTCTGTCTCAGCCATTTCGGAGATCTGTGCAGCGCCGCAGACCAGCGCCTCTCTGACAGGGAACTGAAAGAGTTTTACGACAAATTGCTGCCCCTGATGGAACGCAACATGGAGCGTCTGTATGAAGATGTGGCCTGGATGGTGGAAAAATTTGACTATCAGAACAAAGACGCGGACTGGAAAAATTCGCGGGATGCCATACAGCGGGGCATGCAGAAACTAAAGGGGGGATATCCCGCCGATCCGCCCCAAAAGATGAACAAATAAAAAGTCACTTTTTGACCATCTGCTCCAGCATGTCTATGTACTCCAGGGCCTCGGTGTACAGCATTTCCGGCTGAAAGGAAGCGTCCAGGAAGCGCTGGTGCATCAGGCCCTGGAGGGTGTAGTGCAGCATTCGTTCCAGTTTGGGGCCGTCCGCTCCGGCGGGCAGGGCTTCATAGTCGATCTGGCTCTGGATCCGCCCATACGCCGCTTCCAGGCTCTCCCGCTTCTGCTCCGTGGCCAGCAGGGCCTCGCTCACATCCTCCTGCATACAGCGGTTCAGAAACTGCTGCATATAGGGATAACCCTTCATGGCCTGCATCCGGGCCAGTTCGACGGCCCGGCACACGGCGAACAGATCCCGCTCCTGCGCCGGCACCCTGGCCCCCAATTCCAGAATCATATACCTGACGCTGTAGTCGTATGCAAAAGTATATACCCCCAGCTTGCTGGTGAAATAGTGGAACAGCAGTCCCTTGCTGATACCCGCCTCCCGGACGATCTCATCGGTGCTGGCATGGCGGTAGCCCTGCAGGGCAAACACCTTCAGGGCGGCGTTGATCATTCTATCCTGTTTATCCTTTTTCAGGTCAAAAAATTTCCCGTTCATCTTTATCTTCCCATATCGTTCTTTGAGAGAATATTTTAGCACAGCCCCGATGCGCATGCAAGATCATACCAATGTTTTCCACTGTGCTCCACCGAAAGTTTTTATAAACTTTTTATACATATTCCCTTTTCAATTCCGCAAAATAGTATTAAAATAACTAGTATAAATCAGACGCAATTTGAAAGGAGTAATCCCATGGCTAAAAAATTTGGTAAATTCTTACTATTTACTGCCGCCGCAGGCACTGTCGCCGCCGTGGCCTACCACTACCTGACCAAAAAAGAGGTGGTACCCGCCGCCGAAGAAGACGACGATTATGACAACTTCAGCGATGATCTGGAGGAGGAGACCCCTGCCCGCAACTACGTGTCTCTGGCCAGAGAAGCCTCTGAAAAAGCCGTGGAGAAGGCGGGCGCAGTGGCCGGCACTGTAGTGCAGAAGGTGGGCGACGCCATGAATACCCTCTCCGAGAAGTTCTCCGGCGCGGAAGAACATTTCACCACCCTGTCCCAGAGCATCTCGGACGCGGAAGAGAAAGTGGAAAAAAACGTGGAAGAATTCTTTGACGAGGAGGAGGCAGCGGAGGAGGATTCTATTGAAGAAGCCCCTGCCCAGGAAGACTCCAAAGAAGCATAACGTTTTTACAGCCAGGCCTGCCGCAGAAGCGTCAGGCCTTTTTTGATTTCTTCCGGTTCCAGCCCTCCATATCCCAGAAGTACCGTATGGTCCTGCTGTCCCGCCTCTTTTCCCACCAGGCTTTCCGACAGGCCATAGACCCTGACGCCCAGAGCCTGGGCCGCAGAAACCAGGCTCTTCTCCTTCTGCCCCTTTCTGCCCGTGAGCAGAAGGTGCAATCCCGCATTTTCCCCCGTGATCTGAAAATCATCCCGAAAGTCTGTCAATCCCTCCAGCAGCAAATCATGCTTTTCCTTATAACATTTCCTCATTTTGTTCAAATAGCGCTCAAAATACCCCTCCCCCATAAATACCTCCAGCACTTTCTGATCTACCCTGGACACCGTGGCCGAATAAAAATAGCACTGCTGTCGGTAGCGCTCCAGCAGTTCCCGGGGCAGCACCATATAGCTGACGCGGATAGCCGGGGCTATGGATTTACTGAAAGTGCCGATATAGATCACCCGTCCCTGGGTGTCCGAGGCCTGGAGGGCGGGGATGGGCTTTCCCCTGTAACGGAACTCGCTGTCATAATCATCCTCGATCAGATAACGCCCCGGTGCCTCGTTGGCCCATTTCAGCAGTTCCAGCCGCCTCCCGATGGGCATCAGCACCCCTGTGGGATACTGATGGGAAGGCATCACATAAGCTGCCGTCACATCACTTTGACGCAGGCCCGCCACAGTCATGCCGGCCTGGTCCATATCCACCGTGGTAATCTCATAGGCAAAGGAGCGGAAGATCTGGTACGCCCTCTTGTAGGTGGGGTTCTCCATGGCGATCCGTACCTGCCGCCCCAAAATTTTCTCCAGTAAAAGGAGCAAATAATCATTTCCGGCCCCCACGATGATCTGCTGCGGAGAGCAGTTCACTCCCCGGGAGGAATGCAGATATCTGCCGATGGTCTCCCGCAGGCTGTACTCTCCCTGGGGATCCCCCTGGGCAAACAGACCGGCGCTGCCCTCGCCCAGCACACTCCTGTTGATCTTGCGCCACACACTGAAAGGGAACCGGGACATATCCGTGGCCGAAGGAGAAAAATCCACGGCATAACAGGCCCCGGCATCTGCCTCCGGCGCCGCCTTTCCCCCGTCCCCGGCGTCCAGCCGGTACAATTCTTCCATCCGGCACACAAAATACCCCTTGTAAGGGCGGGAGGCAATATAACCCTCCGATAAGAGTTGGTCATAGGCCAGCATGGCGGTGCTGCGGGAGACCTGCAGATATTCCGCCAGAGAACGGGTAGAGGGAAGCCGCTCCCCCGGGCGCAGCTTCCCCTCTCTGATTTCTCTCCTGACATATTCATAGATCTGCTCGTACAGGCATTTTCCGCTGCCTGTACGAAACTCTACGGTCAAATCAAACATCCCTTAATTTCCCAGTTCTTTTCTCTTGGCCACGATCATTTCTTTCAGGTCTCTGGCCTTGTCCTTAACCCGGTTGTTGGCCATGGAAGCCAGCAGCCTGGACACATATTGAGAGGACATATCCAGTTCGCCCACCTCGTAGGCCAGCGCTGCCGTCAGGTAATCCATGGTGTATTCGTCCATGCCGCACATGGGATACCGCTCTGATTTCTGGGCTTCCACAAAGCCCTTGAAAGCATTCTCCAGATATTCCGTCTCCTGCTGCGTCAATTCTTCCCTCTGCTGGGGCAGAAGCTGTCGCCTGCTCTCCAGTTCCTCCCGGTATCCCCGCAGCAGCCACGCCGACTTCAGGCAGATATATGCCTTCTCACTGTTCTTGGCCTTCTTAACCATGGCGCAGACCAACGCGATCTTATACCTCTCTATGGCCTCCTCGTAGGTATAGTAATCCTCCGAGTGGGGCTGCAGCTTCACCTTGTTGCTGATCTGCTCCTTGATCAAATGGATCTGGCCTGCGGTCAGGGCCGTAAAATAACGGGTCAGCGCCGCGTATTTGCAGTGCGGACACAGTTCTACATCATATTTGGTGGCGTCAATCCCCACATAGCGGGGCCGCAGATCCAGGTCCATGGACACCAGTTTGGCCTTGCCGGTTTTCATAACCCGGGAAGAAAAGGTTTTGTCGCACACAGGGCAGGTATAGGATTTCTCATAGATAAAATCCTTCTCCTCCGGCTGGGCCGGCTCTGCCGCGGCCTGCTCCGCTTTCTCCTCCTCGGCAAACAAATCGCTGTCTTCCAGTTCTCCAAGTCCCAAATTCTTAAGTCCAGAAAAAATTCCCATGATTCTTAATCCTCTTTCTCCATAATCCGATTGGTTTTACGTTCCGTTTACCATGCCTCTCCCTGACGGGTCCTCCGCCCTGCCCTACCTGGGCAGTACAAAAGAACTCTTCAGAGAAACGATCCTGTTAAATACCGGATTTTCCCGGGTGGAATCTTTCGGGTCCACACAGAAGAAACCCTGCCGTACAAACTGGAACCGCTGATATGCCTGAGCCCCCGCAAAAGCCGGTTCCAGATAGCCCTGCCGCACCGTCAGGGAATCAGGATTTAAATACAGTTCCCCGTTTTGGTCATAAATAGAACCCTGCTCGTCCGCCTTCTGCTCGTCAATCAGGTTCTCATACAGACGGATCTGAGCCGGTATGGCCGACCGGGCCGCCACCCAATGGATGGTGCCTTTCACCTTCCGCCCGTCCGGGCTGTTGCCTCCCCTGGACGCCGGATCATAGGTGCAGTGTACCGTGGTGACATTACCCGCCTCGTCCTTCTCGCATCCCGTGCAGGTCACGAAGTAGGCGTTCATCAGACGCACCTCGTTGCCCGGGAACATGCGGAAATATTTCCTGGGGGGTTCTTCCATGAAATCCTCCCGCTCGATATACAACTCCCGGCCGAAAGGAACCTCACGGCTTCCCAGGCTCTCGTTCTCCGGATTATTGGCCACGGGCAGCATTTCCGTCTGTTCCTCCGGGTAGTTGTCGATTACCAGTTTCACCGGATCCAGCACCGCCATATACCGGGGCGCCTGAGCCTTCAGGTCCTCCCGGATACAGTACTCCAGCGCTGCGTAATCCGCCACCGAGTGGGCCTTGGACACGCCGCACATCTCCACAAACCTGCGGATGGACTGGGGGGTGAAGCCCCGGCGGCGCAGCGCCGCGATGGACACCAGTCTGGGGTCGTCCCAGCCGTCCACCTTGCCCTCCAGCACCAGTTTCTTGATATACCGCTTGCCTGTGACCACGTTCTTCAGGTACATTTTGGCCTGCTCGATCTGTTTGGGGGGATGGGGGTATTCCAGTTCCCTTACCACCCAGTCATACAGGGGCCTGTGATCTTCGAATTCCAGGGTGCAGATGGAATGGGTGATACCCTCTATGGCGTCCTCGATGGGATGTGCAAAGTCATACATGGGATAGATACACCAGGTGTCCCCTGTATTGTGGTGGCTCATATGGGCCACCCGGTAAATCACGGGATCCCGCATATTGATGTTGGGGGAAGCCATGTCGATGCGGGCCCGGAGCACTTTCTCTCCGTCCCCGTACTTTCCCTCCTTCATCTCCTCAAAGAGTTTTAGATTCTCCTCCACGCTGCGGCTGCTGTAGGGGTCCTCCCGGCCCGGCTCGGTAAAGCTGCCCCGGTACTCCTTGATCTGATCCGCCGTCAGGTCGGATACATAGGCCCTGCCCTTTTGAATCAGCTTCACCGCCGCTTCATACATCTGCCCAAAATAGTCGGAGGCAAAGAACAGTCTGTCCTCCCAGTCCGCCCCCAGCCACTGCACATCCGCCTTGATGGATTCCACGAACTCAATATCTTCCTTGGTGGGGTTGGTATCGTCAAAGCGCATGTTGAATTTGCCGCCGTACTGCTGCGCCAGAAGATAATTGGTCAGTATGGCCTTGGCGTGGCCGATGTGCAGATAACCGTTGGGTTCCGGGGGAAAACGGGTATGCACCCTGTCATACACGCCCTCTGCCAGATCCCTGTCGATGATCTGCTCAATGAAGTTCCGGGAGACCTTTTCCTCTGAGGTCTCCCCGGCTGTGATATTCTCCAGTTCACTCATAGTCTACATATCCTTTCCCGTCCGTGACCTATTGTTTTTATCATAACATACCCGGCTGTAAGTTTCAATCAAATTCCTCACTTCACCAGAGATTCATCCTGAAGCCGGTCTATTTCTGCCATACATTCCTCCACTGTGGAGCCGTTTAACAACTGCCGCACCACCAGGCAGATATTTCCCCACTGCTCCATCTTCATCCCCGCATTGGAGCCGAGGACATACACATTTTCCTGAATTTTGTCGTTCAGCGGCCTGAGTGCGGGAACACAGTCCACCTCCACGTTTTTGGAGGGGGAGATCACCCGATTGGTCTCCGCATATACCTGCAGCGCCTCGTCGGAAAGGATCACTTCCAGAACCTCCATGGCGTCCTCTCCATGTTCCGCGTTGACGCCCACGCCGTATCCCGTCATGGGCATCACCGGCATCTGCCCCCGGCTGCTGGGAAAGCCGATAACCAGCATGTTGAAATCCGTTTTGCCATAAGCGGTCTCCGTGTTGGCCGCTCCCCAGTATGCCATGACAATGGGGGTATTCTGGGCCAGAAAATCTTCTCTCTCCCCCTCGATGGCCTCGCTCACATAGGCTTTTTCGGCGTCAATATAACCGCAGTCAATCATCTCCTGCAGAAATTCGAATCCCGGACGCAGATAGTCACTGTACCTGCTCTCTCCGCTGTTCAGCGCCGCGATCTCCGCTTCCGTATTCCCGCCGTTATACAGATCCGCATATGCCTGGGCCAGGACAAAAGTCTCCAACCACCAGCGGTTGGCCCCCACCGGGGTCTCAATTCCGTTTTCCTTAAATACCCTGCAGCACTCCAGAAAATCCTCCGGCGTCTCCGGCAGTTCCAGACTATATTTGTCAAACAGGTCCTTATTGATAAACAGGCCGTAAGCCACCACCTCCTGGGGGACCGCCACCAGCTTCCCGTTCACCGTATTGGCCGTCCTGACCACGTCCCGCAGATTCTCCGCGCATGCCAGCCCCGACAGATCCCTCAGCTTCCCCTCCTCCCCCAGCGTCCGAATGACATCGGGATTCAGCAGATATAAGTCGTCCATGTCATTGCGCCCCCGGTCCAGCGCCACCTGGTCATAGGTTTTGTCCTGATAATTCTCCGCCGTGTAGGTGATATATCCCACGGTGAGACCCAGCTTTTCCTCCGCCATGACAATGGTCTTGTCCGCAGCGCTTCTGGCTGTGTTTTCCGCGTCGGGATCCGTTTTTTCCATGGGGCTGAACAGATTCACTACTTTGTGATTCTCCTCCCGGGAGGCCACCAGATTCAGGTCCGCTCCGCCATTTCCTCCGCAGGCTGCCAGGGCCAGGATCATCGCCCCTGCCAGGCAGACAGCTCTTCGCCTTATACCATAAATTCCCTTACTCTTTTTCATATTCTCCCTTACCTTAACTCTGCGCGACATGCTTTATGCCCCTTATTGTTTCCCCTCTTTGCGGACATACTGCCGTATCACTTTTTTAAGCATTCCCATATCTATGGGCTTCGCCAAATGAACATTCATGCCGGCTTTCAACGCCTCCCGCTCATCCTCCGCAAAGGCGTTGGCCGTCATGGCGATAATGGGGATCTCCGCCGCGTCCCTGCGTCCCAGCGCCCTGATGGCTCTGGTGGCGTCGTAGCCGTTCATCACCGGCATCTGTACATCCATCAGGATGGCGTCAAACTCACCCTCCCCGGACTCTTCGAAGCGCTCCAGCACCAGCTTGCCGTTCTCGGCCAGTACGCAGACTGCACCCTCCAGGGTCAGAATTTCCGTCAGGATTTCCGCGTTAATCTCATTGTCCTCCGCAGCCAGGAAGCGCAGTCCCTCCAGGCTGCCCTCCTCATCGGTCTGGGCTTCCCCCATCTTTCCTGCGCCGCCCGCCTGTATCTCCGCCACCTTTTCTTTCAGCGCGGATAAAAAGAACGGCTTTGTCAGAACGCCGGTATATCCCAGCCGAAGCACTTCCTCCATGGAGTCCGGGCCTTCTGCGCCCTGGGCCGTCATAAGCAGAAGAGGCGCCGTCTCCGGAAGGGCCTTCCTGATCTCTTCCACCGTCCGGATGTCTCCCATGTCCGGAGCGTCCAAATCCAGCAGTACCATATGGTAACTTCCTTTTGAGCCGTCTTCCCGCAGCATGCTCAGAGCTCCTTCGCCGCAGGCCACAATATCCACCGAGATGCCCAAGTCGCTTACAAGGTTTTGAATGGTATTGCAGTCCTGCATGTTCCCGTCCACTGCCAGTATCCGGGATATGCCGCTTTTTTCCCAAAACAGCCTATCCGCCTGTCCTTCAGGTATGCGGAACTCCAGATCCACCTGGAACAGGCTCCCCTGATCCACTTCGCTGGTTACCTCGATGGTTCCGCCCATCAATTCCACGATATTCTTGGTGATGGCCATTCCGAGCCCGGTACCCTGGACCTTGTTGGTGGTGCTGTTCTCGGCTCTGGTGAACGCATCAAAAATCGTCTTGAGATATTCCCGGGTCATCCCATACCCATCGTCCTCCACCTCGATCCGAATATGTTCAAACTGGCTGGAGCGCTGTTTCAGTCCGATGATGCGGAACCAGATATTTCCTCCCTCCGGCGTGTACTTGACAGCGTTGGAAAGTAGATTAATCAGGATCTGGTTGATTCTGGTCTCATCGCCTATCAGATACTCATGCCGGATATCCTTCACTGTCACATGGAATTTCTGGGACCTGGCAGCAGCCATGGGACGGATGATGGCGTCCACGGAGGATACCAGGTCATTGAGCGTAAACTCCTCCAGATTGAGCACCACTTTCCCGCTCTCGATTTTGGATACATCCAGAATATCGTTGATCAGGCTCAGCAGATGCTGTCCGGAGGCCGTGATCTTTCTGGTATAGGCCCGCACTTTATCCGGATTGTCCGCATCCCTGGCCAGAAGAGTGGTGAATCCCAGCACCGCGTTCATGGGCGTGCGGATATCATGGGACATATTTGAGAGGAACATGGTCTTGGAATTGCTGGCCAGTTGGGCAGCCTGCAGCGCCTCCGCCAGCTGTTTGTTGTGCAGTTCCCTCTCTGCCTCCCGCTCCTTTCTGACTTTATTCTGCTGTCTTTGGTTGAAATAATACAGAACACAGCACAGAAAGAACGCCACCAGCATCACCGTCACCACGATCAAAATATTTTGATTGACGGTTTTTCCCTCCTGCTGGATGGCCTCGACGGGCACATAGCCGATGAGGTAGATGTTGCCTCCGTTCACGGTCCACATATAATTCAAAGCGCTTTTTCCCCGGATGTCATGGTAAAACATAATGTTTTCCCCATTCCGCACGCATTCTTCCACCTGGGCCCTAAGCGCCTCCTCCCGGATATCGTTGGCCCGGTAATAATCCTCCAGATTGACATGCCCCGCGCTGCGCTCTCCCATACCCTTGGGCTTGAGCACAAATCTTTCCGTCTTGGCGTCCATAATATAGAGCATGGCGCGGTTGTCATAAAAGCTGTTGGGCAGCGACCTGTCCAGAGAATCGTAAGTGTACTCCACATAGAGCGTGCCGATCTCCCTGTCTCCTTTTACCACGGGGCATCTGATGGAATATGCCCATGTGCCCATATAATTCAGATAGGAACTGGAAATATCCAGTCCGTCTATGGTCCCGCCGGAAGAAAAGTCCAGCTCGTCCTCGGAAAATGTCTCTCCTGTGCTGGAAATCCCCACCGTCTCCCCCGTCAGGATCAGCGCGGTCTTCACCATGGTCTGGTTCTTCTGGTAAGAGCGGATATACTCCTCCGGATCTTCGCATCTGGCAATCTCCTGTGCCATCAGCTTTTGAAACTCCGCATCCTTATTCAATATGGCTTCTATGGTGCATTGTATCAGATCCAGGCTTTCATTCAGGTTCTGAATGGCCGCTTCTGACATTTCCCTGGTGGTTCTCCGCGCCACCAGGATAACAATAACACCCAGGATGCAAAATACTGTTATGATAGGAAGAAACAAAGGAAACCCTTTGTCCGTCCTGCCAATTTTCCGCTTCCTTTTCATCCACATTCTCCAACTCACCTTATTCCTGCACCATATATATTATACCCATTTCTATCAATTTGTGAGGCGGGCCCGGCGCCCCGGCAGGGATGCCGCTCCTATGCCAGTTCCTCATAATTTTCTCCCAACTGCTTGTGCCTGATGATAAAGATATTTTGAGGGTTATCGCAATAGGCCGCCAGATAATCCCCGGGAACCCCCAGCATATAACCGTCCTCGTCCCACAGTGGAAACAGTTTTACACCTTTTTCCAACTCCTTCACATAGACCTGCAGATTGGCATTGGGACGGCAGGACCTGGCGTAATCCTGTATGTGAAAAGTGGTGTTTTTGGCATGGTTCTTGATGGTAGGTTCATAGGAAGTCACGGCCTTCCAGTCATATTTTTCCTCCAGAAGGTCATAATAGGGTTCAAACTGGCTGCGGCTGGTCTGTATGATATCTCCGTCATCCTCCAACACCAGGTAAGTTCCCTCCGTCACGCTCAGCGTCACATCCCCTTCCTGGGTACGGAGAATGGCGCTCCTGCCGATGCCCTCAATGGCATCCACCTGCACATACCCCATCAGGTCGGGACGTTTGCGGTACCGCTTAAGCCCCGTCAGGTCCATTTGGTAGTCCCGGGCGTCAATCACCAGAAACTCCGCGAAATATTCGTTCATCCGATTGTTGAAATAGGCATCGGCATGAAGGGAATTGTATTTCTCTCCATACAGTCTCTGGCTGATATACCCGCCTGCCTTCTCTGCGTGTCCGCCGCCGGAACCGATGCCCTCCGTCAGGTATGCCGCCAGTTCGTTGGCATTGACCTCCCGGATACAGCTGCGCACGGAAATCTTGTAGCCGTCCCCCACCTCATTGTACACCAGGCATACATCAATCTCGTCCACCTGCAGCAGGAAATCACTGATCAGCCCCAGAATATTGGGATCACAGGGCTGGGAATGAATCACGGCAAAACGGTACTCGTCATTGTAGCTGTAGCGGATCATGGCAATGCCCGCAATCATAAGTTCCTCCAGGGACAGATTGGAATTGCGGAACATGGTGAGCAGGCGCTTGTTGGTGTTCAGCGTCTCCCACATGTCCATGTCCCGGGGATTGTGCATCTCTGACAGCTGGTTGGTGTCCGTATACAGCCCATAGTACAGCGCCGTGCCCAGCACAACATTCCCTTCCACCGGATAGCCCTCCTCCTGCAGCATGGTCCACACCAGCGTGCAGCAGCTCCCCAGATCGGACTGGATGCGGCTCATTCCCATATTGTCAATTTCCATACGGTGATGGTCAATCACCGCCACGTTCTCCGCATCGAAGCGGGTCACATTGCCCGCCCCATACTGACAGTCCACAGTGATCAGCAGACCCGGGAGGGGCGGATGCCCCTTCCGCTCCACATACTCTATGGGCAGCTTCAGCTTGTCGCACATCATGCGCAGATTGGCTTTCTGTATCCGTGAAAAACCGCTGTAAATCATTCGGACCCGTTTGCCTTTGTCCCGAAAATAGCAGTACAGACCATAGGCAGACCCCAACGCGTCCGCATCGGGGTTGTCGTGGCATTGTATGGTGATAGGGTCATATTGTACTAAGTCTGCCAGTCTCATTTTATGTTTTTCTCCTCATGCCTGTATCCAATGCCATGTCTGCCGGAAAAATCAGTGGTGGAACAGGCGGATGCCGGTAAACACCATGGCCATATCATATTTGTCACAGCACTCGATCACCAGGTCGTCCCGCACGGAACCGCCGGGCTGGGCAATATATTTTACGCCGCTCTTATGCGCCCGCTCAATGTTGTCCGAAAAGGGGAAAAACGCATCGGATCCCAAGGTCACGTCCCGGTTCCCGTCCAGCCAGGCTCTCTTTTCCTCGGCCGTAAATACCGGGGGCTTTGTCTTGAAAATCTTCTGCCAGGCCCCCTCCGCCAGCACGTCCATGTACTCCTCACCGATGTATAAATCAATGGCATTGTCCCTGTCGGCTCTGCCGATGCTGTCCAGGAAATCCAGTCCCAGCACCTGGGGAGCCTGACGCAGATACCAGTTGTCCGCCTTGCTGCCTGCCAGCCTGGTACAATGGATACGGGACTGCTGCCCGGCGCCGATGCCGATGGCCTGTCCCCCTTTCACATAGCATACGGAGTTGGACTGGGTATATTTTAAAGTGATCAGCGCAATCTTCATGTCGATCAGCGCCTCCTGGGGAATTTCCCGGTTCCTGGTCACAAAATTGGACAGCAGGTCGCCGTCTATATCCAATTCGTTCCTGCCCTGCTCAAAGGTGATGCCATATACCTGCTTTTTTTCCAGGGGAGCAGGCTGATAGGAGGGGTCAATCTGAATCACATTGTAGTTCCCCTTCTTCTTGGCCTTCAGGATCTCCAGCGCCTCCGGGGTATAGCCGGGGGCTATGACGCCGTCGGACACCTCCCGCTTGATGAGACGGGCCGTGTCCCCGTCGCACTCATCGGACAGGGCGATAAAGTCCCCGAAAGAAGACATTCTGTCAGCGCCTCTGGCACGGGCATAGGCGCAGGCCAGGGGAGACAGTTCTCCCAGATCGTCCACCCAGTAGATCCTGGCCAGGGTCTCGGTCAGGGGCAGGCCCACCGCCGCCCCCGCCGGGGATACATGCTTGAAGGAAGTAGCCGCGGGCAGGCCGGTGGCCTCCTTCAGTTCTTTCACCAACTGCCAGCCGTTGAAGGCATCCAGGAAATTGATATAACCAGGCTTGCCGTTCAGGACGGTCACAGGCAGTTCGCTGCCGTCTTCCATATAAATACGGGAAGGTTTCTGGTTGGGGTTGCAGCCATATTTCAGTTCGATCTCGTTCATACGCATCTTCTCCTATTTTAGTTCCGCATATTCCCTACAAGCGCACACCTCCTGTGATCCATACATTGGCGCTTTCGCGCCCCTGCATGGATCAAGTACGCTTTCCGGGAATATGCTGTTTTTTAGTTCCGCATATTCCTATTATTTATTTTTATTAAGAATCCGGGTTTCGTATTCCCCTGTGGCAATGTCGATATAGCGCACAAACAGGGATACTTTGTTCTCCTCATTCAAACTGCTCCACAGCATGTCCGTAAATCCGTCTATGCTGTCCATCATCTCCACCGATTTGGGCTCACCCTCAAAGCTGGGCAGGGGATCGCCGTCATGGAGATAGGTGTGGATAAAATGCCCCTCCCCTGCCAAGGGAGTCTCATAGGCAAAGGTGTTGCGGATACAGGAAGAGCCGTCGCCGTGATTGCTCTTCAAGATGGACATGGCATAGCTGTACCTGCCCTCCTCGATATGCAAAATGCCGGAAATCCTGGGGGTAAAATTGGGGCCGTCGGGCTCGAACTCCCTGCTGCGCAGAGACTGTTCAAAGGTCAGCTGGTGATCCATCCCCTCATAGATGGTGTCTGTCTGGTCCCCATTTGTCACGATGGTCTTGTTGCCCAGCACCCGCACCGGCGCATAGATAATCAGGCTGGGATCCACCAGTTTGGAGGGATCAAATGCCTGGGTGCGGATTCCCTCTCCATCTTCCACAAATACCCGGTTGCGGCTGTTGGTGCTTCTGCCCATGATAAAATAGGCCGTCACCGCCCGGGTTCTGTCCGGCGTCAGGCCAATCACGATGCCCCGCCCGGGATACGCATTGTTTTCCAGTTCCTGCTTCAGTGATACCATAATATACCTCCTTCGGTAAAATAAGTGAAAAAAGGCCACCTGGGCATACCCAGATAAGGTGGCTGCCCAGGCGGTCGGCTTATTCTACGTTTGCACTCCCCATGGGTCTTCCCATAACAGCATCGCTGTGTTCCGCCAGTCGTGTAACGATCATCTATATCTTACATGTTTTAGCGCATTTTGGCAAGTATGGAAATAAAAAATCCCGACAGGCCGCCCGGGCCCATCGGGATGAAATTCTGTCTGACGGGCAACGCCCGGTTTACATACTGCCAAACATTCTTGTAATCAGAGTATCGTTCTGCATCTTCTTGCGGAGCATGCCCATGCGGTAATCCCCCAGCAGCTTGCTCTTCTGCTGTTCGGATACGGCCTTGGGAATATCCAGATCCTCTATGCGGCTTCTGGAACTGAGCAGATTGTAGGACGCCCCCGTATTGTAATTGTAGGCATGTTCCAGAGCATTGGCGGAAGCCCCGGTGCTGCTCCGGGCATCGTTGATCTTTTTCATGGCCGCGTCTATGGCGCTGATGTCAAAATTCCCGGTCACATTGTAGCCTTCCAGCCCCAGTCCCTTCAGGGACAGGTTCTCCATCTGGATCTTGATGCCGGTACCGTCGGGATTGGACGCAATCTCCATATCCGCCATACTGCCGTCCAGCAGCTTCATCTCATTGAACTGGGTGGCGGTAGCGGTATACTGGATGCCATGAAGAAGCTGGTCAACCTCTTTCTGGATCATCTGTTTCTCATCATCGCCGTACAACCCGTTGGAAGCCTTAAGACTCAATTCACGGATTCGCTGCAGGGAATCCTGCATTGAGCCCAGCGCTCCGTCCTTGATGTTGGCGGCGCCGATTCCGTCCTGAATATTAGACGCACCTACATCCAGCCCGTTTTGGTTTCTTTTCAGTTTGTTGGAAATGGCAAGCCCCGCCGCATCGTCCGCCGCCGTCTGAATCCTTTTACCGCTGGCGATCTTGCCATACAGGGAATTGGTGCTGCTTATGCCGGCTATCCTCATATATGCTCCTTTCCTGCGCGTCTATATCCGCGCACGATTGCCAGATCATTCCTTTTTCTATATTATAGTGCATCCGGCGCTTTGTTGCAAGACTCATTTTCCGAAACTTACCTTATTCCATATGCCGCCACAATGTGCAAAAAGCCCTGGGCCAAAACGGCAGCACAGGGCTTTTTATCGTATATCCGTTTATGCGTCCACGCTGTAGTTGGGCGCTTCCTTTGTGATATGTATGTCGTGGGGATGGCTCTCCTTCAGGGACGCGGCGGAGATCTTCACGAATCTGGCGTTCTCCTTCAATTCCTCAATGCTGTTGGCGCCGCAGTAGCCCATGCCGGCGCGCAGACCGCCCATAAGCTGGAACACCGTGTCCTCCACCAGGCCCTTGTAGGCCACGCGGCCCTCCACGCCCTCAGGCACCAGCTTCTTGGCGTTCTCCTGGAAGTAACGGTCCTTGCTGCCGTTCTCCATGGCGGAGATGGAGCCCATGCCCCTGTACACTTTGTACTTCCTGCCCTGGAACAGTTCGAAATCCCCCGGGCTCTCGTCACAGCCTGCAAACATGCTGCCCATCATGCAGACATTGCCTCCTGCCGCAATGGCCTTGGTGATATCTCCGGAGTATTTGATGCCGCCGTCCGCAATGATGGGAATTCCGTACTCCTTCGCTGCGGCGTAGGCATCCATCACCGCCGTGACCTGGGGAACGCCGATACCTGCCACCACTCGGGTAGTGCAGATGGAGCCGGGGCCAATGCCCACCTTCACCGCGTCCGCGCCGGCCTCAATCAGGGCTCTGGTGCCTTCACCGGTTGCCACATTGCCCGCGATGATCTGTACATCCGGATAGTTCTCTTTAATCATGCGGATGCAGCGCAGCACGTTCTCGGAATGTCCGTGGGCGCTGTCCAATACGATCACATCCACCTTGGCCGCCACCAGCGCCGCCACCCGGTCCAGCACATTGGCGGTGATCCCCACTGCAGCACCGCACAAAAGCCTGCCCTGCTCATCCTTGGCAGCCAGAGGGTACTTGATGGTCTTCTCGATATCCTTGATGGTGATCAGGCCCTTTAAGTTAAAGTCCTTGTCTACAATGGGGAGTTTCTCCTTGCGGGCCTTGGCCAGAATCTGCTTGGCCTCCTCCAGCGTGATGCTCTCGGGAGCGGTGATCAGGCCTTCCGAAGTCATGGATTCCTTGATTTTCTTGGAAAAGTCTGTCTCGAATTTCAGATCGCGGTTGGTGATGATACCCACCAGTTTGCGCCCCTCAGTAATGGGTACGCCGGAGATGCGGAATTTGCCCATCAGGTTGTCGGCGTCCGCCAGGGTATGTTCGGGGGTCAGGGAAAAGGGATCGGTGATGACACCGTTCTCAGAGCGCTTGACTTTATCCACCTCTTCCGCCTGCGCTTCAATAGACATGTTCTTGTGAATGATGCCGATGCCGCCCTGTCTTGCCATGGCGATTGCCATGCGGTGTTCCGTGACGGTATCCATACCGGCGCTCATCATCGGGATGTTCAGCTTGATCTTCTTGGTAAGCCATGTGGTCAGGTCCACCTGATTGGGCACCACCTGGGAGTATGCCGGTACCAGTAGCACATCGTCAAAGGTAATGCCTTCGCCAATAATCTGTCCCATTTCCTGTCCTCCTTCATGAATGATTGTTTTGGGTTTGCATTCGAGTGTAACAAAATTGACAGCTGATGTCAACTGTCAATTTGGTGTTTTTTATAAAATTTTCAGTCAGTAAAAACCTTCCTGGGAGCCACATTGCGAATAGCCTTCACCATCTCCTGAGAAGGACTTAAAATCAGCTTTTCGCCTCCCTCATAATACACCGCATAGCGCAGATCCGGCTGCTGTTCCTCGCCGATGCTGTAGTCTTTGATCTTGACCTGCCGGTTCTTGTAATTGTCCAAACGGTAGGAACGGAAAGGGGCCATGATCTCCATGCGGTCCACCTGGTAAGCGGCCACGCGCTTGCGCCTGCTCTTGGCCATTACCTTATCAATTACCAGTTCCTTGTCCAGATACAGATATTCATACTCCAGATCGGAATACAATGTGGCAAAATACGCCCCCACGCCGGTGATGGCCCCCGGTATAATGGCCAGTATGACACCGATCAGCACCAGCAGCACAAACACGGCGGTGAGGCCGATCAGCAGATATTTCAGAAAAATCAATCCCATTTTTGATTTTGCCTTTACCAGGCATTCCACATAAGTTTCGCTCATTTGCACACCCTGCCCTTTATTTAATGTTCTCGCCCGATTCTTCCCGGCTTATAATCAAATGATATACCAGATGGGACAAACTTGCAAGGTTTTTATCCTTTTTTTAGATTCAGATTATGAACCCTTTATTGACATAAGAGGGCGAAACCTTTATCATTCTTTAATAAGAAAGTTCAAAATAGGAAAGTTCGGAAGGCCGGTGAGACGGAGGAGGAAGTAAAATGCCTGTAATGGATGAATTCCGCGAAGAGCGGGAAGCAATGAAGCAAAAGAGTTTTAAAGAGCGTTTTTTATATTTTTGTGAATATTATAAATGGCATGTGATCGGGGGGGTGGCTCTGGTGGCCCTGGCCTTTTCCCTGATCTACAGTGTGGTTACCCGAAAGGAATGGGCGTTTTACGGAGCCTTTGTGAATTCCTACCAGACCCCGGAATTCGATGCCTTCCGAAAAGACTTTGCAGACCGTGCAGGCATTGATCTGAATAAATTCGACGTGCTGTTCGACACCAATATGTTTATGTCCGGCAGCGCCTATGATCAGGGCAATGTGGACGCCACCGAGCGCCTGATGGTCTACATCGCTGCAGGGGACGTGGACGTGATGGCAGGCAGTCCCCTGATCATGGACCGCTATGCCTACAACGACACATTCCGGGACCTGCGCCAGGTGCTGCCCCAGGAGATGCAGGACCGGTTGGAGCCTTACTACTACTATATGGACGCCACCCTGGCGGCGGAGCTTGACGCCCGGCAGGAAAACGGCACCTTGAATGCCGCGCCTCAGTACCCTGCCGCCCCCTCCGATCCGGAGAGTATGGACAAGCCTGTACCCGTGGGCCTGTATATACAGGACTGTCCCCGGATCGGGGAGGCCTTCGTTTTTCAGGAAGAGGAAGTGATCCTGGGTGTGATAGGCAATGCGGAAAATATGGATACCATACTTGAATTGATCCGCATGATATTCGAACTCTAATGTGTGGGTACATTAGAATTCCTGCCCCCCTCGGGTGAGCTGTCACAGGAAGGGCGGATTCTCTCACAGCAGTTCCCGCAGCTGCTTGTTGACGCTGGCAGGATCCGCTTTTCCTTTCATGGCTTTCATGGTCTGGCCCACCAGAAATCCCAGCGCCTTCTCCTTTCCGCCGCGGTAATCCGCCACGGACTGAGGATTTTGGGCCATCACTTCCTCCACTGCCCTGCGCAGCGCGCCTTCATCCTTTACAGTCTTTAGTCCCTGCTCCTCCACATACTGCCTTGGATCCACGTCCCGTTCAAACATCACCTCATAGACTGTCTTGGCCACGTTGCCGTTTATTTCCTTTTTCTCCACCAGATCAATCAGAGCCGCCAGATGCCCGGGACTCACCCGGATGTCCTGGGGGTCCATCTCCTGTTCCCGCAGCAGACGCAGGGTTTCTCCCATGAGCCAGTTTGATACTTTCTTGGGCTGGCCGCAGAGAGCCGAAGTCGCCTCAAACAGGTCCGCCATATGTTTGCTGCCGGTGATAATCTCGATGTCATAATCCGGGATATCGTACTCTTTTTTATATCGGGCCATCTTTTCCGTGCGAAATTCCGGCTGGCGGGCCTGGAGGCTTTCCAGATACTCCTGACTGATCCGGACGGGAACCAGATCCGGGTCCGGGAAATAGCGGTAGTCCTGGGCGTCCTCTTTGGAACGCATGGCATGGGAAAGTCCTTCTGCATCGTCCCAGCGCCGGGTCTCCTGCACCACGGTCTTCCCCTTCTCCAGCAGCCCCGCCTGCCTCTCCCTCTCTCCCTCGATGGCTCTGGAAATGGCATGGAAACTGTTTAAATTCTTCATCTCGGTGCGGGTACCGTAGGCCATCGCCCCCTTCTCCCGCAGGGACAGATTCACGTCCACTCGCATGGAACCCTCCTGCAGCTTGCAGTCGCTGGCCCCCAGGTATTGGATGATCAGACGCAGTTTTTCCAGAAAAGCGATAACCTCCCGGGCACTGCGCATGTCCGGTTCAGTGACAATCTCGATCAAGGGTACCCCGGAGCGGTTGTAATCCACCAGGCTGCAGTCCTCCCAGGGGTCATGGATCAGCTTCCCCGCATCCTCTTCCATATGAATCTCGTGAATGCCTATTTTCTTACGCCCCTCCGGCGTGTCAATCTCCACATAGCCTTCCCGGCAAATGGGCAGGTACAACTGGGTAATCTGATAGTTCTGCGGGTTATCCGGATAAAAATAATTCTTGCGGTCAAACTTGCAGTACCTGGTTATGTCGCAGTTCATGGCCAGCCCCACCGAGACCGCGTATTCCAGCACCTGCCTGTTCAGCACGGGCAGGGAACCGGGCATCCCCGTACACACCGGGCAGGTGTGGGCATTGGGCCTGCCCCCGAAGGCAGTGGAACAGCCGCAGAAAATCTTGGTGCGGGTGGCCAGTTCCACATGCACTTCCAGACCGATGACGGTTTCATATTCCATTGACTTATCCTCCCTATCCAATCTCCGGATCCTGTTTACCGGTGTTATAAAGCAGTTATTTTGCCGCCTGTTCACAGGCGTAAGCAGCTGTCAGCAGCTTCTTTTCCTGAAAACAGTCCCCCACTAGCTGCAGGCCGATGGGCAGCCCCCCGGCGCCGCTGCCGCAGGGAAGGCAGACAGCGGGCAGCCCCGCCAGATTGGCCGAGACCGTGTAGATGTCCCCAAGATACATTTTCATGGGGTCTCTTAGACTCTCTCCCAGTTTCGGCGCAGTGGTGGGAGCCACCGGCCCCAAAAGCAGGTCATATCGGGTAAAAGCCCGGTCAAATGCCTTTTTTATCAGGGCTTTTACTTTCAGGGCTTTCAGATAATAGGCATCGTAATAACCGGAACTGAGTACAAAGGACCCCAGCATAATCCGGCGTTTTACCTCCGGGCCAAAGCCCTGGGAACGGGTTTTTTTGTACATATCATGGAGCCCCCGGACTCCCTGGGCACGATGTCCGTACTTAATGCCGTCAAAACGTTCCAGATTAGAACTGGCCTCCGCAGAGGCAATGGTATAATAGGCCGGAATGGCATATTGCACCAGACCCAGATCAAACTCTTCCAGAACGGCTCCCCTGTCCCCCAGCATCTCCGCCGCCCGCAGCACCGCCGCTTTCACTTCCTCATCCAGACCCTCTCCCAAATAGTCTCTGGGAATCCCGATGCGCAATCCGGCCGTATCCTCCCCAAGGGCATCCGTAAACCTGTTGTCCTCCCGCCGTACTGAGGTGGAATCCCTGGGGTCATGGGCGGCGATGGCTTCCAACACGGCGGCACAGTCTTCCACGTTCTTTGTGAGAGGACCCACCTGGTCCAGGGAGGAACCATAAGCGATGAGGCCGTACCGGGACACCCTGCCATAGGTGGGCTTCATGCCCACCACGCCGCAATGACCCGCAGGCTGGCGGATGGAACCGCCGGTGTCGGAACCCAGAGCGAAAAAGCATTCCCCTGCCGCCACCGCCGCAGCGCTTCCACCGGAGGAACCGCCGGGTACATGCCCGGAGTCATGGGGATTGCGGGTGGGTCCATAATAGGAGGTCTCCGTGGTGGAGCCCATGGCAAACTCATCCATGTTGGTCTTGCCGATCAGCACCGCCCCTGCCCTCTCCAGGTTCCGCACCGCTTCGGCGGTAAAGGCGGGGACGAAATTGTCCAGCATTAGGGAGGCGCAGGTCGTTCTGATTCCCTCTGTGCACAGATTGTCCTTGACGGCCATGGGGACCCCGGCCAGCGGCCCGCTCAATACCCCGGCTTCAATCCGCCGCTGCACCTGCACCGCCCTGTCCATGGCTCCCTCCCTGTCGATGGTCACATAACAGTGATATTCCCCCTCTGTTCTGTCTATCCGGGAGAGCACTGCCTCCATGGCCTTCGGGGCCGTGGTCTTTCCCTCCTTGATGGCTGCGGATAGTTCCACCGCCGATAGTGATAGCAATTCCATGTCTGCTTCCTCTTCTTTCTTATTTACAAGTTCCTTACAAGTTCCGCAGTATGATCTCCATTTGGCCGGGCAGTCGCTTCTCAGTCAAATATTCTGGGAACTTTAAACATATTGTCCTTCTGTTCCGGGGCGTTTTGTAATGTCTGCTGGCTTCCGTTCCCGTTTGTCTCCACATCCTCCCGGAACACATTCTGCACCGGGAATACATGGGTCATGGGTTCTATGCCGGTGGTGTCCAGTTCTCCCATCAGATCAATGTAGTCCAGCATATTGCTCATATCCCTTCTGGCCTGCTCCTTCTCCTCCCCGGTCAGTTCCAGCTTCGCCAGAATACTCACATATTCAATGATTTCCTCCGTGATTTTATTTGCCATATTTCACCTCTCTGCCTTTTCTGTTTCTGCGTCCCGTTAAGCCCATTCCTTAATAAGAACCTTCCCAAGCTGCTGCTCCTTAACATCATCCGGTGCGCCGCAGCCAGACCCTGACCCGTGCCGCTCATGAGGAAGTCGGCCCCTTCCTATTATTCTCCTCGTCCCAGTCTGGAATGGCAAGAGCCTTAACCATGGCCCGCATGTCATGGCTGCGCAGGACTTGGGTGGAAAATTCCTTCATTACATACAATATCATATAGGTAAACCGGAATGTCAAGAGGCTCCTGCCGCTCCAGGACTTCCAGGCCACTCCGGGACCCGGAGAGCAGGATATGCAGTCTTCACCCGACTTCTTTTCTCTTGCCACAACAAAAGGCCTCCTATGATTTTATTTTATCATAGAAGACCCTTCAAAGCACCATATACAAAAAAGTTTCACGCTGATTATTTTGCGCATAATATAAAACAGATCAGGACGGAGCATTCTTCCTGCGATTCGTTAATAGGCATACAAAACAGTCTCCCACAAATTTGAATTATACTGCCTTAGTATCAACTTGTAATCGGGGTTCAATTTTAAAATGTACTCGCCCAACTCCACCACATCCTCTGCCCGGTGGTATACGCTGATCGCCAATCTTGGCTTATTTCTCTTTATCGTTTTTTCCGCTCCCATCAGTGATTGCAGTTCGCTGCCTTCAACATCCATCTTTATAAATGTGACCTTATCATCACCCACAATACTGTCAATATCTACTGCCTGAATACGGATTTCTCCTTCCTGCCGGACGCGGGATGCCGAAGAATCGTCAACAAAATGAACCTCCTCCGCCTTACTCCATGTGGCCTTTGGAGTCAAAATCACGTTTTTTATCTGCTCGGTTTCCATCATATGATTGAGAACCGGTATCATAGCGCTGTTTGGCTCAAAAGCATATATCATTTTATAATTACCCTTTGTCCATTCCACGAACCTCTTTATGGTATCCCCATCATACGATCCGGCATCAACAAATATTTCATCCTCTATAGGAGGCAAGACATCAAAATACTGAACCCCGTTACTTGACACCAAATTCATAAACATCGGAAACAATATTTGTCTTCTCGGAAAACCGCTGCGCAAAAGCAGGCTGTACATCTCAACCAAACGCGTTTGATCCGCCAAGACCACCACCCAGTCCCTATATTCATTCAATAATTGATGGATGGAAATAATCTCTAAGCCTTCCAATTTTGTTCCGACAGCCTTTCCGTCTTCACTGCAGAATACCCCGGCAGATCTATGGCAGCTGTCCAAAAGCCTTTTGGTTCGTATTCCCTCCTTTTCAATGCCATATACCACGATCCCCTGATACCCCTTATTATCGTTCAGGAATCCATCCAGTTCCCAGCATGAACTTTCCTTTCTGATCCGTTCAATTACTTTATAGTACTCTTCTTCGCTTCCAGAAAACAAGTAATTAATTCTGGCCTCAAAAATAGTTCTGGATTCCTCATCCTGTAATCTGTCCATTATGTTACATAATGTGGAAAGTATATTATTGTATTGCATTTCTTTTCCTCCTTTATGTGTTAAATAAACATAGATATAATTTAAACTGCAGTTTCTGAAAACTACAGCTAAATCACCGGTATCATCATTTTGCTCAATCCAGCATTTCTGCTTCCAGCACATTCTTCCGATCTATAGAGATTAATTACACCGTCCGGCATATCTCATACAATACCTTTACAATATCCTGCATCATTCTAATCTGATGTGGTTCCAGAATTTTAAGCGCACATATAATTCTCTCTGCATCATACTTTGCTTCTGCTTCACCAAACATTATATAGTCACAGCTGACAGACAATGCTGTTGATAAACGCGACAGGGTCTCTGCGGAAAAGCCTTTTTTCCCAGCCTCAATTTCATACAGGAATTTGGTTGATATATCTATTTTTTCCGCTAATACTTCTCTGGAATAGTGCTTTATTTTCCGCAGTTCTCTAATTCTGGCCCCTATCTCTGACTGTGACATTTTTATCCTCCGTATTTCAGCATTGCACACCATTTATCAAATAACCAAACAATCCAATGTTTACTCATGCTTTTTCTGCTATTTTAGAAGCAACCTCTCATTCGCTTAGGATTTTAAACAAATGCTCAAATACCTGTCCCTTCTCAATTAATTCATCAAAACTTCCTCTCTCCACTATTTTTCCGCCATCCATTACGATGATTTCATTGTATTTATGCATAAGTGCTTTGTTATATCTGTGCGTAATATTTATAATTGTCATGTCCTGTTCCAGCAGTCTTTTTTCGATTTCATAGGCGGTTTCATTATCCAGCCCAGATGTGATTTCATCAAGAAAAGTCATTGTTTTATTTCTTAAAAACAACCTTGCCAGAGCAATTCTCTGCAATTCGCCTCCTGAAAAATTACTGCCGTTTTCCCTTATTTTTTCATGCACTCCATCTGGAAGCTTCTGGATCGTATCATAAATACCAGCCTTCTTAAGTGCATTTATTACCTCTTCTTCTGAGTACTCCTGATACAGGGCTACATTGTTATAGACCGTGTCATTAAATATATAGGTTTGCTGATAACAGACAGGGCTTACGTGCATAATGCTTTCCCGGTTAAGCTCTGACAGTTCTTTTCCGTTAATCAAAACCTTTCCAGTATAATCCGGTCCATATTCTGTAAGCAGCTTTATGATGCTTGATTTGCCGCTTCCGCTTTTGCCTACAATCGCATACTTTTTACCCTCATCGAAATTAAGCATTAAATTATCCAAAGAAAAGCTGTCGCTGATTTTCTGATGAACATGATCGAGACGAATTTCCCGAATATCTTCTTCTAAGTTCTCTTTATTATCGTTTTCGCTTTCGGCCTCCAATAAAGACTCTAATTCATCCTTTACCTTCTCCATGGCTTTCAACTGTATCATCCCATTGGCGATTGCCTTACACGGTGTTAAAACAAAATTCATCATATTGGTAATTGCCACCACTTCACCAATCGTAATTCTGCCTGCCGCAACAAAGAACAGACAACTTCCCAGAACAATCAGGAATGCTGCATTGTTTACAAAGGATGCCAAAGCCTGTGCCCAGTACAGGCTTTTGGAGGAATATTCGTTTTTTCTGCTTACAAAATCGCTTAGCTTTTCCTGCTTTCCCAATATTTGCTTTACGGCGTCAAAGGTCCTGATCACCTTATGGCCACCCAAGTCATTTTTTATGCCATCCAGATATACCTCCACAGCCTCCGTATATTCTTTCCTGGAAGAAGCTATTTTCTTTTTCAGAATATTTGGAACCCCAAATTGTACGATACTGACTATGGCAACGATCAGTAAAATAAACGGCTCTACGCAAAGCAGATAAACGACGGCAACCACCACAAAAACAAACTGCATAATCATACCGTATATATTGTTGATTCCGTCATTCAATATGATTCCAATATCCGTAGTAAATTTAGAAAGATAATAGGCCAGTCCCTTTTTCTCAAACTGATTGGCCGAGAGATAAAACAGCTTATACATCACCTGATCACGCAGATCTTTTTCCATATCCCGCACAACGACAGCCTGCTGCTTTTTGCTGACCCACTCAAAGAGAAACACCGCTATGCTGAAAACAGCGGCTATCAAACACTTTTCCAGCAAATCTTTGTAACTTTTGGAATCTATCAAAAGCTGCATAATATAAGATCGCAGAGGGGCCAAAACCCCTACAATCACCACAGGTATCAGGCTAATCCAAAATTTACATGCATTTTTTTTATTAATATGTTTAATCATTATTTATCCCCTTTACAAAAAAGTATTTGGCAACAATCTCAATTTTTGGATATTTAATGGTTATTATCTTCCAGATTCTGTTTCAGACAGAATATAATCTTTACGGCATACTTAGTTTCCAAATCAATAATTTTTTGTAAGTACTCTTTTATTTTACGAAGATCACCATCCTGCTCTACATTTTGTTTTAGTGCCCGTGTTGTCATAATTGAAGCCAGATCACATTCCTCTCTTGTAATCTGATTTAAATAATCATATTGCTCTTGATTTAATAAATTTTTACAGTATAAATATTCAGCCCGGTCCCTGTTGCAGACACAATGCTCATAGATCAGATAGCAAATCCTTATATCTAATATAAGAATCTCTTTTTCATAGGACAACAGCTTTTGAAATGCACCTATTCCGAAAGAGTAGGTTTCGTCATATTGCGGTTCGTAATATGATATATTCTGTGAGTTGATATATTCCTGAAACAGCTGCAGTATATGGCGGGTATCCAATGTATACAGCTCATACCCGGGATTATATTTATAGATACAAATTTTTCTGTCAGGAATATGATTGCGTGACGATATAAAATCAGAATACTTCATTTTTCCGGAGCATATTTTCCCTCTTTTGTAATAAAGCAAATACAACTCCTCAGCGGAATCATCATATCCATAAACTAAATTCTGATGAAAAAACGGGCCACTCTCATCCCCTATTCCAAAGTGAATGTTATCATTCATCAATGTCTCAACGTATCTGCCCAGATCTATCATCTTCTTTATATAATCTATGAGTGAAAAGCCCAGGGTATTAATTGCATTTTCATTTTCCGAAAAGTAATCAATAAAATAATCGTTAGTATGTAAATCCCAATTTTTATGTAGATTGCATAAATAGTCAATAGGAAGTGCCTTATTAGAGGGATTAAAATACAAATTTATATAATTAGAAAAAAGCCACTCGTAATAACTGTTGCAGTCCAAGGTAACTCTAAAGCCAATTCTGTTAAGCACATAGTCAGAAACATTGTCTATTATAACGATTTCTTTTGTGTCCTGATTATTCTCGCTGTATCGGATCAAAACGTTTTTATCCGTTTTTATAATGCTTATGCGCAAGGGCATAAGCGGTTCTTGCAGAATTTTGACATGAGGCAACGATCTAATTCTATAATAAAGACCATCCTTGGAAAAGTTTCCAACCTCTGCTTCAATGGAAGGATCAATAGCATTTGCACCATTTTTAACATCACTGGTAAGAAAAAGGGCAATCGGCGCCCATACATTGGAATACAGCTGGTTGTAAACAGTTAAATCTATTGCATCGCAAGCATCACAATCCCTCCAAAAAGTGACATTCATATTAATATTCCATTTATTACTGACAAACTTGAATATATTATCGGAATCTACTTGATATTTTAGGTTTTCACCCTCCGTTTGCCATGTATATTGATTAAAATTTTTTACCTGTATACATGCTACCTCATCACCCATATGAAGGCTTACCTTGTCGGCTGCACTGATTACTGCATGCTGAAAGCCATGATAGCTATAGGTTCTGATATAAGGATTTGTATTTACAGGCAGCACTTTTTTCATATTTATGTCCTCAAAATTACATTAATTGGCTTATTATGCACTCTTTTAAATTCCCATATCTTTTTATATAATCTATCAATAACTTATCTTCCGGAAACTCTATGCCAAATTCTGATTCCAGCGCAATAATCAGCTGTACAAACGACATTGAATCCATACCCAGCTTTTCGGCCAAATCCAATTCATCCGCGACATCCTGCATTTCCAATGTTACAGAACTGTTTTGATTAATAAGTTCAACCAACCTCTCATCCAAATCTTTCATATTATTCCCCATGCCTCCTTTGGCGAATTAAATAGACACTACTGCCTTCCACAATTTGTTATACAGGATATTTTTTCAAGAATTTTCTCAATTACATACTGCTCAATTTCCTTACCGATTTCAGGGGCATATTGATCGGCCTTAAAAAACACTCCGTTTTCCGTCAGGTATTCTGCCTTTCTTTCAATCGGTTTGATTTCCTTCCAATTAATCTTCAATTCAGACGGCACCATATTTTGAACCATGCCTTCCGTCACATAATCCTTATTAATATATGCCAATAACGATAACTCTTCTGAACCTGCATGCGACTTATGCTCATCTGTGAAAAATCGATTACCCGTCAAATTAAACCATTCTATAAAGTATATTCCCTCCAGGCATAGTTCCTCTTTTAAAGGCATTCTGTTACCGCCGTGTCCATTTAGAAAAATTATATTTTTAACGCCGCTTTTTTTTAAACTTTGGATAATAGATACTATTACCTGTTCATATACTTCAGCACTTAGACTTATTGTACCTGCAAAATTAGAGTGTATGGCACTAAATCCGAATGGAAAACACGGCAAACTGATTATATCCGTCAGTTGGGATATTTTTTTGGCCAAATAATCCGCAACAATGTAATCAGCCCCCAGATAACCAGCCGGACCATGTTGTTCAAATGATCCCAGCGGCACAATTACCGTTGGATTTTTTTTAATTTTTTCCTCAAATTCCAAAAATGTTAAATTATTCATGACCAACCTGCACTACCGAATTATCTGCATATTCCTTCTTTATTTTTTGTATATCAATTTTACCGTTTTCGTTTAAGGGGAGTTTCTCCAAAAAAAATACCTTGTCCGGCGGCAAAACCCTATGAACAGTACATTCCCAGAATATTTTTTCGACAGCCAGTTCCTGAGAGCATTCGACGCAGGCAATGGCAATCTGGGAATGCAGCTCGCTGTCAACTCCAAAAACAGCAGCCTCTTTTACTCCGTCAATAGACCTTATTACATTTTCAGTCTCAGCGCATATATAATTAATGCCATCCCGGGTAATCATACTGTCCGACCTGTCCAAAAAGTAAAACAGCTTTTCATCATCGAAATACGCTATATCCCCTGTATAGAGCCTTCCGTTTTTTACAGCCTTTATTGTAGCAGCTTCATTGTTAAGGTATCCTTTCATTACCCCTTTACTTTTTACCACTAATTCCCCTCTTTCTCCGGGAGTTACAATCAGTCGATCTTCCTTATCTCTAAGCTCTAATTCAACTCCCTTCACCGGATAGCCGATGGAGTTTTGTGCCTTCGCTTTTACATTATAAGGCGTACAGGTTACCAGGGGCCCTGCTTCAGTCAATCCGTATAATTGAACAATTATTACGGACTGAAAAAAAACTTTTGCCTTTTCCATTAAGCTGCTTGGACACCTGGCTCCTCCCACAGCAATAATACGCAGATCATAAGCATTGTTCGCGGCATTACGGATGTATAGTGTCAACAATGAAGGTATTGTACACCATACCGTTATTTCTTGACTTTTCAAAATTCTTTCAATCCTGCTCACCGAAAAAATGCCGGAATATAAATATAATGAAGCCCCCGCCAAAAAGCCTGCCAGAAATTCAATTGTCAAGCCATAAGAATGGTATAAGGGCTTAGATACCAAAAGCCTGTCATTACAAGTGTATTGCATACAGTCTACAGCTGCCGCTGCATTCGATAACAGATTGTCGCCGGAGAGCATTACTCCTTTGGGCGTATGCGTAGTTCCTGAAGTAAATAAAACCACCTTTATATCTTCTTGTTCCGGCCTGAATGAATCCATTGATATACTAATTTGTCCAGAATCTTTAACCGCCAAATTTATCCCGTTTTCTGCGCATATAGAGATTACAGTACTCTCTTCCCAGGCTGGCGAAAAGATATAAACAACATCCAGATACAACAACGCCGTCAACAACTGTATACAGAAATCTATCGAATTGCCACAATATAATGCAATGCGCTTTATCCCGTTCATCTTGTAGCAGGAATATTGTGCGTTTACCTTTTGCAGAACTTGCTCATAACTGATAGACTCTTCACGTGAAATAAAAGCAAGAGATTTTCCATTGCTTTTTATGGAAGCTAATAATGCTGCCTGTAATGTATCATTCATTCCGTCCCCGTAAGTTTCCGCGTATTCTGACATACTGATTAGGCATTCAGAAATCTTTCTCCCACTGGAAAATAGTAAAAAGAGTGTGTAAAAACATGTAAATCCATCATTTTTACACACTCATTTATCAATGAAGTTTGGTGTGTCGTGTAGCTTTCCTCTACGCCTTGAACAAATACCCTTTTACATCACTGAGTAACTATTATGCAGTTCGCAGCATAGGCTGACAATTTACGTATTTCAAGTCGTCAAATAATTGTTTATTAGCAAAAAGATCCGTTTACGCAAGCCTTACAATTGGCAATTTTCAAAACAACCTTATGAGATAATCTTCCAATTCTTCTAATGCCCATATTTACTCCTTTCCCCACACACCCCAAACATTCATTACAATAAACCGTTATTCGACCTCGTAGTCAATATATATCTTCAACAATTCGGGAATTAAAGCGTCAAAATATTGCCTTTGGCAATACTTATTTCCTTTGTTGTAAACCTTTAAAAACTGACAGCCCCCATTGCAAACAGGCAGATACTTACATTTAAGGCATTGGGAATCCATATTATTATATTTATCCGAACTACCTCTATAAAAGCCTTCCGGACAATCCTTCATGGACATAAAGCCTGTACATTTTAATTTCTTACCGTCAATATCTATCAAGTAGGCATTGTGGTTTTTGTTAGGGCAGATTCCCTCGCCGTCAATTGATATTAAATTGGTTAAAAAGAAGCCATACTGTTTTGCTTTTTGCGCAGCCTTCAAAACAATCTGCGCTCTATGCTCGGGCTGCACATTAATATGTGGATGCGTATAGGAAATGCCAATAACAATCCTTTCCTGCAGTCCGCGATCCGCCAAGTCCTCGAACATATGATCTAAATGATCTATATTGCTGTCGTCAACCACAATGTGTAAAAAAACTTCAATATTTTCCGGTAAAATCGTCAGGTTATTCAGCACTCTGTTATATGTGCTTATGCCGTCTTTTGCAATGCGCCTGCTGTCAGTCCACTCCCTGTCTCCGTCTAATGTAATCTTTATTCCCTTCCAGTTACAGGATGCCCATTTCTCAATAATTTCCTTAGTCAGCAGCACTCCGTTGGTAACTATGCTGAAGGAATATCTCTCTCCATATTCTGCAAACAATCGGGCATTTATATAATCAATCACAGGCAGGTTAGTCATAGGCTCGCCGCCGTAATAACGCATAGTCAATTCTCTATTTCTATCCTCTGCCATCACTGACATAATTTCGTTTATTATTTCATCTGCCTTTTGCATGGTCAGATGCTCGTTTGATGATTCTCCCTCAAAACAGTAGATACACTTCAAATTGCAGGCATGGCTTGTAACCAATGTGATCTCCAGCTTATCCTCGGTACGATACTTATCTGCCATAAACTCATTTATGAACGATTCTTCGTCGTCGGCAGAGGAAAAAACCATTTTGTTGTCTTTCATATGCAAAAGTGTATCGTCATCAATTTCTTTCAAATTGCCAAGATATTCTTTATCTTCGACGTAGGCCAGGCCTTTTGTAATAAGGTTATATATGGTCACGCCTCCCTCAAAAGGAAAATCCTCTACAAGCGCATTATATTTTGACAAATACATATCCGTGAACCTCACATTCCATGCTAAACATTTTCTTTAATACAAAAAGGTGACTTTACATCTAATTTCCCGGTATAGGAATAAACTAAACCTCTGCACCAGACACCGCATTTATTATTGCAGCTGTCGCATCCCATCTCTTTTAATGAGATACAGCGAAGGCCGTTCATAACCTCCGAATTCCATATGTTCTCCATCGAGTCGGATAGCAGATTCCCACACCAAAACTTCTTAAAACTTTTAAACAGCGGACAGGGATAAACATCTCCGTTTCTATCCACAAACAATTCGGAAACACCCGCCTCGCAAAGAGTTGTACGCCTGGTTACATGCTTTTCCGAAAACTCACAATATTCTGTTTGTACAGTAAAATACACCTGCTGATGACTGTTTCTGTATTTTAGAATTTCCTGCGTTACCTTCTTAACATATTCTGCATATTTCTTATCGCCTTCTATTGTTTTGCTTCTACCCAGTTTAATTAATAAACCAAATCTGGCCGTCGTTACATTGTGTTTCTCCATAAATGAAAATAATTCATCCAGGTCGATCTCAATATTGTCAATGACAATCGTAGCTATGACAGGCACTCTTAATTCTTTTAGGCGTTTGTAATTTTGTACGGTTTTTAATAAATCAAAATTGTTGTTACGATTATCATCCCAGATACCATTGAGGCTGATTTGAAATGCCAGATATGGACTGCTTAAAAATGCGGTATTAATTCTATCCAGCAGCAATAGATTCGATAATAGCAAAATGCTGATTTTCTTTTGTATGGTATATTCCAGTATTTCATTAATCTGCGGGTGCATCAGTGGTTCGCCGCCTGTCAATATGACAGATAAAACCTGCTGCTGTCCCAGCTTATCAATAATGGTTTTATATTCATCCAGACCCATATCCTTCGTATAGCTTCCATCCTGCGCATAGCAATAAGGACAATGTAAATTGCACTTATCCGTCAGGCTGATATGCGCCAGCAAAGGTGATTCAAAGCAATTGATCGGACGCAGCCCTTCAAAATCATTCTCCAGATTATATGTATATAAGTAATGGCCCAGAATCCTTTCCATGTTTATATAACCATTTATCTGTTTTTCATATCTTCTGTTCAGCAACATATCAATCTTACCCTTTATCACTCCAGCAAATCATATATATATGTTCTTTTCTTAACAAAATTATAGACATTTTCATACATTTGGAAATTTGCGGATTCCATATAGTCAATTAAGCATATCAGGTTTTTAATCACATGCTTTGTGAGTTCACACATGGCAGGATCGGGTTTATCATAATCATACCCTCCTTGCATTGACTGATAAGGGCAATGCCCCCCGCAAACCGTTGATGCCCAGCAGTCTCGACAATATTTTGACGTATAAATATCCAAATTACGATATTTTTCTACTACATTGTCTGCTTCTTCAAAGGCTTTAACCTCTGATTCCTGATTGCCATTTAAAAAACTGCACGGAAATATCTTTCCTTCATGATCAATGCTAATGGTCGAATATGCGCCTAAACAATGTTTAAACTTGGCTCTTCCCAATAAAAGGGGCGCAAACAGCTGGCCTGCAAAATCCCCGTTGTTCAAAATTGCTTTTAAGTACGCTTCCTCTCCTTTTTCTATATTTTCTCTGAAAAAAGCAAACAATTCATCATATAATTTACAAAAGTGCTCTAGATTGCTTTTATTTAATCCAATACTGTCCTTATATCCTTTGATGATCCTCATTTGAATAGTGCGAAATCCGATGGCATACAAATCATTTAAGGTTGACACAAGACTTTGTGTTTTAGCATTAATAACAGTAATCGCCCATATATTTTTCGATATTTTTGATCTAAGTATTTCCTGGAATTTTTCATAATTATTCTTGCTGATTTCATAATTGTTGCTTTTATCCTTGCTTTTACGCAGACTTGTATTATCAAGATGTCCGTCTAAGCTGAACACAATACTGGACATATTATCGTCTAATATGCGCAGTATTTCTTCATCAAACACGGTTCCGTTTGTCACCACAGTCAGCTTAACTTTTTTCTGTATATCAATTATTTTTAATTTTTCCATAAGTTCAAATAGCTGGCTACGGAATAAAAACGGTTCACCGCCGTCCGTTATTGTTACTCGTATTTCCTTATATCGGGAATAGAGCTTTTCTATCAGATGAACAAGATTGGTGATCAACTCCGCTTCGTTAATATTATCAAATACTCTCTTCTGCTCTTTCAGAACACAATACTCACAATCCAAATTACATTTATAGCCTATTCCACAGGTAATATTAATTGTGGATATGTCGATTAACTGCTCATCATGACTTTCATTATCATCATAATACAATCTGCCTTCGTCCAGCAAGGTAATAATACCTTTCTTAAATCCGGCATAATTAAGCCTGAGATCCCTGACAAACATTTCCTTGGTAAAATCTTTAACACTTGAAAGGTAATCAAAAATCTCTTGTGATATTCCATAGGACTCAATTCTGTTCCAGTCATATAGATAGAATTTATCATTTATGCCAAACACACAAAACTTTGCCGTATCTCTCATAAATATTTCTCCCAATCACACAAAAATAATTTCCCACTCACTTGTTTAAATACAATATCTTTATACAACTCCGTTTAATCATCCTAGAAAAATACTTTACAACCATTATTTTTTAATTACAACACCCATAAGTTCTTTTTACTCATACCTATTATTCCTCTTTATACAGCTCCTCCATTTTCCTTATCTGGCTTTCCCTAAAATCTGCTATCGCATAAAATGCTTTTTTAGGCTGTAGTTTTTCATCAAACAACAGCGGCCAGTTCTTCCTCCCAATTACCGGAAAATCATCCAGCCATGTAAAATCATCCGCCGCCCCCCAAAATGTAACGCCTGTGATAACGTCCTTATATTCTCGGAAAATGGAAAATAATTTGCTATAATATCGAGCCTGAGCATCAATCATTTCCCTGCTTGGCGCTTTCTTATCACAGGAGTGATCTTCAAACGCAAACATAGAAATATCCAGCTCTGTAATCTGTATCTGCAGATCCAATTTTGCCAGCCGGTAAAACATTTTTCTGACTTTTTCCAAATCGGGATATACTATGCTGTAATGGCCCTGTACTCCCACTCCGTCTATCGGTATCTTCTTTTTCTTTAATTGGCATATATAATCAATTATCAGATCCAGCTTTATGTCCTCTTCACAGTTATATTCATTTAAAAACAGCTTTGCCTTGGGATTCGTTTCATGTGCATAGCAGAAAGCTTTTTCCACATAGTCCTCTCCAATAATTTCTTTCCACCTTGTATCTCTCAGCTTCCCTTCACCATCAGGGAAAATTTCGTTGACTACGTCCCAGCAATAGATAGAATCCTTATATCTGTCTACAGTTACGGAAATATGGTCCTCCATTCTTTTTAAAAGCATGTCTCTTGAAACCATTTTGCCTTCAAACAGCCAATCTGGATTCTGCGTGTGCCATACAAGAGTATGCCCTCTTACAAGCTTATTGTTTTCCTTTGCATATTGAACAAGCTTATCGCTTTTCTCAAAATGATATGTAGATTCCTCCGGATGCACTTCGCAAAACTTTAGTTCATTCTCAGGGGTTATACTGTTAAAATGCTTCAGCAAATCCCAGTATTTCTCCAAATGCTCTAAACCCACTGCCACTCCGATCGGAAAAAATTCTTTATAAATTTGGTACAAATATTCCATGCTGTATTAACTCCCCTATTTCGTCCTCAGTATTGTCTTAAATCTGTTTCCTGCATTTCTTTAGAAAGCCCCCCAGCTATTCTCTATTTTTTTGACATTATTATAAGTTTCTTTTCAAGAAATGGCAAGATAAAAAATCATTATTCTCATTTAACTCAAATATACATTATATTATATATGATTTTTCCCGAAATCTAAAACATCTCTCTCCGATTATACTCTATGGGAAGCACAGATTCTCCGCTCCTTTTCAGGGGATTGCCCCATCATAGACCAGCAGTGACTTCGAAAGTGGGATATCTTCTGTTTTGCTGATGCTTAACAAGGGGTTCTTTAATAGTATGAGTCCCGGAATACAATTACTGTATTCCGGGACTCATATATTCATATCTGCGATACCACCCGCATCGACAAAAGCCTTATTACGGCAAAAGCTCCTCCGGCCGACTCCGCGGCCAGGTTCGTTCAGCCTGCCCCTGCTCTATGGCAATATACACATCCATATAGCACACGCCGTCCAAGTCGTAAACCTTTTCAAAACAATCCAGCATGTGGCCGTCCCATTTCCCCTTCAGCCCATTGGTATTCATATACGCCATCAGAACCTTGTACGCATTGGGAATCAGGTCAAAGGGCGCCGTAAACGGCGATTTGATGGTGATGGCGATATACCTCTGTCTGTCCTGCCTTTTCACCTCCGCGGGCAGCCCTTCCTCCGATATCCCTTCCTCCAGCACCAGCGCCGCCCCGTAACCATGCATATGATGTACATTTCTCTGTTCCTGAGATACTGCGGGAAAATCCCAGCCGATTATCCTGGGATTCCCGATACCGATCTGCCGCGCCCAGCGTTTTACATGGCCCGTGGCGTCATCCTCCGGTTCCGGGCTGATCACGGTATACGAAATATACCGAAAAGACTCTACCTCCTCGATGCGGATATTGGAAAAAGCTTCATTGGTAAGATTCATGTCCTCCCGGACCAGTTGATCCAGAGAGCAGGAGAATAACCCGCAAAGGGCCAGAAGTTTTTCCATCTCCGGATAAGCGGCGTCCAACTCCCACTTGGACACAGTCTGTCTGCTCACGTTGAGGCAGTCCGCCAATTCTTCCTGGGTCATATTATTTTTCATTTTTCTTAGGAATAAAAGGTTCTGTCCGAAACTCATACTGCGTTTTCCTCCGTTTATGTCCGTTTACAGATTTCTAAACCTGATCAGGAATTGATGGAACTATTATATAAGGGCCCGCCAAAATGTTCCACCAACTTTACGGTTCTCTTTTGGAGGAATACGCAACTCAAAGTTGCGGACAGCCCGCCTTTTCCAACTGCCCGGCATAAACGGACAGGGTCTTATCATCAAAAAGCACCCACATAATCAGATCCAGTTTCCCGGGATGCGCGGCGGCAAACGCCCAGGCGGTGTCAATGGCAATCTCCGCCGCCTGGTCCACTGGAAAGCAGTAGATCCCGGTGGAAATGGAAGGAAACGCCAGGCTGCGTATACCCTTTTCCACAGCCAGTTCCAGGCAGGACCGATAACAGGAAGCCAGCAGTTCCCGTTCCCCCGAACCGCCCCCATTCCAGCGGGGGCCGGGCGTGTGGATGACATACCCACAGGGCAGCCTGTATCCCCTGGTAATCTTGGCACTGCCTGTTCTGCATCCGTGCAGCATCCTGCACTCCGCCAGCAGTTCCGGCCCTGCCGCCCGATGGATCGCGCCGTCAACGCCTCCGCCGCCCAACAGGCTGGTGTTGGCAGCGTTGACAATCGCCTGTACGCCATGGTCTTTTGTGATATCACCCTTTACGGTCTGAAATCTGGTAACGGTATTGCTGTCACTCAATGGATGTGCCTCCTCTCTCCTCCGTCTCAAAGGGATATACCACTCCCCAGTCCCGGCGCAGACGGTCCATCTGCTCCATGATCTCCAGCGTCAGAGCATGAGGCATCTCGGCACACTCCTGCCGGCCCGCCTCCAGGGCCCGGACACAGGCCAGCACTTCATACTCGTAGCCGTTGATCTGAGGGGGAATCTCCGGCTCTCTCAAAAGATTTCCCGCCGTGTCATACACCCGGATGGCAGCATAATTGTTCAGGTTATCCACCTCGATGCGCCCCCGGGTTCCCCGGATCTCTCCACGGTTTACGGGACCTGTCACCATGGAGGTACGCAGATGGGCCTTCCTGCCGTCCTGATAGAAATACTCTATCTCATCAACGGCGTCCACCCCGGTGTCCAGTTTTTCCGCACGGGATTCCACCCGGGCAATCTCATTCCCAAAATACATGGAGGCAAAGGTCAGGCAGTACATCCCCAGATCCAGCAGCGCCCCGCCTGCCAGAGCAGGATCATACATACGCCTCACATGACTCAGGGGTACGGAAAATTCCGCCTCCAGGGTAAAGGGATCCCCGATGATCCCCTCTTTCAGCAGGCTCTCCACAATCTGCCTTGCGGGCAGATACCGGGTCCAGATGGCCTCCGTGAGAAACACATGCCCCTCCCGGGCCAGTCTGATCAATTCCCTGGCCTGACCGGCATTGGCAGTAAAGGCTTTCTCCACCAGTACCGCCCTGCCATGTTCCACGCAGAGTCTGGCATTGTCATAGTGCATGGCATGGGGCGTGGCAATATAAACCAGGTCCACCTCCGGATCCTCCGCCAATTCCTCATAGGAGCCATATACCCTCTGAAAATGCCACTCTTTTGCAAATGTCTCCGCCCGCTCCAGGCTCCGGGAAGCCACCCCATAAGCACATACCTGCCCCTCCAGGCCGTTTATGGCCGCCGCCATCTGCCGGGCAATATTGCCCACACCCATGATTGCCATATTGATCCGCTTCATTGAAAACTCCTCCTCTTCCGCCCTGACTCAGAACCACAAAGCTAAGCTCAACTGTAAAATGTTACGCTCTTCCCAAGATAAAGTACATGTTTTACCCTTAACTCTGTTTTTCCTGTTATTATATCATAATTCCGAAAGCAGGAAAACAAACAGTTTGCAGCAGCGCCAGGGATATTATACCACAGGGTTATTGATAAGGGACCGCACGCATACTATAATGGATACAGACAGGAGGCGGCAAATATGAGAATACTGCTTTTACTCAGGGGCTCCGCCGGATGCGGTAAGTCCACCTGGATCGAGGAAAACAACTTAAAAAGATATACTTTGTGCGCAGACGAAATCCGTCTGCTCTGTCAGGGGCCTGTCATGCAGGTGGACGGCACGTTGGGGATCAGCCAAAGCAACGACAAAGCGGTGTGGAAAATGCTTTTCAGCCTTTTGGAAATGCGCATGCAAAACGGCGAATTCACGGTAATCGATGCTACCAACTCCAAGACCGCGGAACTCAACCGCTACAAGGAGATGTGCGAGACCTATCGTTATCGGATGTACTGCGTGGATTTTACCGACATCCCCATTGCCGAAGTGAAGCGGCGGAATCTGAACAGGGAGCCGCTGAAGAGAGTACCCGAGGAAGTGATCGACAGAATGTATTCCCGCTTTGCCACCCAGAAAATCCCCTCCGGGATAAAGGTGATAAAGCCCGATGAGCTGGATACCATCTGGCTTAAGAGAATCGACCTGTCGGCCTACAACCGAATCCATCACATCGGGGATATTCACGGCTGCAGCACCGTCCTGCAGGAATATCTCTCTGAAAACGGCGGCATCAGGGAGGACGAATTCTATATATTTGTGGGAGATTATGTGGACCGGGGTCTGGAAAATGCGGAAGTGCTGAACTTCCTTCTCTCCATCAGGGACAGGAAGAATGTATTGATGCTGGAGGGCAACCACGAGAGATGGCTGTGGCTGTATGCCTGCGACTGCGTGGGCAGATCCAGGGAATTTGAACTGGTGACCCGGCCCGCCCTGGACGCCGCCCATCTGGATAAAAAGCAGCTCCGGCAGTTGTACCGTAAATTCGGCCAGTGCGCCTACTACACCTACAACGGACAGGTCTTTCTGGTGACTCATGCCGGACTCAGCACCGTCCCCGAGAACCTGTCTCTCGTGGCCACGGAGCAGATGATCAAAGGTGTGGGCAATTACAATGACTTCGAGAAAGTTGCGGAAACTTTCTATGAGACCACGCCGGACAATTATATCCAGATCCACGGCCACAGGAATACCAAGCAACTCCCGGTTAAGGTGAACGACAGGGTCTATAATCTGGAGGGGCAGGTAGAATTCGGTGGCTGCCTGCGCTGCGTGCAGGTAGACAAAGACGGAATTCACCTGGTGGAAATCAGAAACCATGTGTTCAAGACCCCTGAGATATGTCAGGAGGAGACCGTAACCGGCAAATCCATCGCGGACAGCCTCATAGCCCTGCGGGCCAATCGGTACATCCGGGAGAAGAAATTCGGCAATATTTCCTCTTTCAATTTTACCAGCAAGGCTTTCTACGACAAGGTCTGGGACGAACAGACCACCAAAGCCCGGGGACTGTATCTGGATACGGTAAAGGGAAAAGTGGCTGCCAGGGCCTACGACAAGTTTTTTAATGTAAACGAACGCCCTGAAACCAAATTCGACATGCTCCAGCACAAATTGCAGTTCCCGGTCACAGTTTATGTAAAAGAAAACGGGTTCCTGGGCATCGTCAGCTACGACGAGTATAAGGACGACCTGTTTATTGCCAGTAAGTCCACCATCGACAGCCAGTATGCCGGATGGCTCAGGGATATGCTATACGAAAAAGTATCTCCCGACAATCTCACGGCGATGAAAGCATTTATCCGGGAGAACCATGTATCCTTCGTGTTTGAGTGCGTGGATATGACACATGATCCCCATATTATCGAATATCCTCAGAGCGGGCTCTATCTGTTGGATATCGTTCATAACCAGATGGATTTTGCCAGATTTGACTATGATGAAATGCGCATTGTGGCTGATCGGTTTGGGCTTATTCCCAAAGAGAAGGCTTTTGAGATCGCCACTTGGCAGGAGTTCTATGACTGGTATTACGATGTGCTTAAGGAGGATTACGAATACCAGGGCCGCAAGATCGAGGGCTTTGTAATCGAGGACAGCGCCGGGTATATGACCAAGCTGAAACTGGCCTATTACAATTTCTGGAAGTTCCTGCGGGGCGTAGCCCACGAGGCCATCCGAAAGGGGCATATCTCCAGAACATCCGCTCTGGCCACACCCACCGCCAACGAGTTCTACGCATGGGTGCGGAAGTTCCACGGCGCGGAAGATCCGGACAGCGTGCCCCAGGATATCTGTACGCTCCGAAGCATGTTCTACAGAGATAAGATGGGGGAAGCCTGAGAAGCCGCCTTCATATAACCATCAATTTCCCGGTATAGCCCCTCCCAGTTCACCTTGGAAAAATCCGTGGTGTCCACAATAATCACCTGCCCTCCTGCGCTGAAGCTGTCCATCCCCCTGCTGCGGATTCCTGCAATATACTGCTCCAGGGAGATGGTCTGGCTTTGTACCGCCCCCTCCTGCTTACTATATCGGTTGTTGGTCACATGGCCGGGATGTCTCAGAGGGCTTTTATCCCGCTGCGCAAAACGCTCATAAATACGGGCATAGTCTCCGGTCAGTCGAATGGTCAATGCCCGGTATCCATAATGTTCCAGCAGTTTCACAAGGCCCGGCCCGGATTCGGATTCAAAATTGTTCTCCAGGATAAAGGGGGTATGGGCCCGCATCATCTGCTCCGCCACATAGTACAAAATCTCTGTGCCCGCTCTCCCCAGCTTTACCTTCTCCTCCCGGGACCCAAACCCAATGGCATCATAAAGTTCTTCCTTGATACTGTCCTTGGAAAACCAGGGCAGCCCCAAACTGGCAGACAGCTTTTCCGCCAGAACGCTCTTGCCTGACGCCGGAATCCCGGTCACCAGTATCACAAAGGCGTTCCCATCCGCTTTTGCGTTTACGGGGATTTGAAACTCCTGTTCCAGTGTTTCCGACAACGCCTCCACGCAATCTTCCACAAACTGCTCTGCCTGGGCCTCCGTCAGATAGACATACTCCCGCTCAAGCCCCTCCCGGCCTCCCCGGTAAAAGCCCGTTATGTACTTCCGCCGATCCTCAAAGGCGTCCTCCGCGAAGATATCCATATAGCGATTGGCAAAACCTACCGCGTTCTCATAGATTTGGAAAGCCCGGAAGTCCGGGTGTTTCTGTAAGTACAGAAAATCCAGATCATACCAGTCTTTTTTCAGCGTCCACAACAGTTTGTGGGAATCCTCCGCAAAAGCCTCCGGGTATCTGGCAATACTGGGTTGATACACCCGGTCAATCCACTGCAGATCCGTCAGCAGATGGGTCAGATATCCCAAATAAAAAGAGTATTGTTCCCGGCTGTATCCCGCCCTTCTTTCCGGCGTAAAATACTGTTTTACAAAACTCTCTATATCTATAGCAGCCGTTCCGTTTTCCAGGTAAGATTTAAAATGGGACAATTTTGTGGACGGTGTATACGCTGTCCAGTTCTCGTTGGGCACGCCGCTGTCCGGCGCGATATTTCCCACGATGAACTCTGTCTCCGTGATTCCCTCAAGGCGGCTGAGCAGCAAGTCAGCCACCCGCAAATGTACCATCCATGAAGCCATAAATATTCCTCCCAAAAAACCAAAATACTGATATAATGTCCCTGTCGGCGGTCCCACTACGCTTTACTTGCTTCGGTACAAGTTCCAGGCGCTGTTTTTCCCACCACCTCATATATATTCCGCTGCATTTTGTGCTCAAAACAGGATTTCAGTTCCAGATTCCTGTCCCACTTATCCTGGGGGTATCCGCCATAGCGCCGTTTTACATCTTCCATGCGCTCCTCCATGTTCACCACCCGGGTTCCCGCCAGACTGTCGCAGACCTGGATCAACAGGTCATACATGTCATACTCCATTTTTTCCAGTAAAGTCCGTAACTCTTCCTGCTGCTCTTCCGTGATATCCCATTTACCGATATAATCCTCCAGCTTTTGAATGCTGAATGAGTGGCTGAGACAGATTCTGGCGGCCTCATCATAGCCCAGTTTCATCATATAGTGATAGCCGTCATAGATATGCCCCATATGTTTGACACCGAATTTACGTCCAATGTCATGAAGCAATCCCAGCACATAGGCTTTTTCAGGATCCATATCCCCGCAGGCTGCGGCAATCCGCTGTGCGCACATGGCCACCGCCCGGCTGTGGTCCGCCCACGCTCCCGGATTGCAGGCCTCTCCGTCCCTGAGTAATTCCTCTGCTCTATCCCTTGTGGGTATCATCTTTTCTCTTCTCCCGTACCGTATAAATTCTCTGCAATTCTGCAGTATCCACCCTGTCACCTGCTGTTCTGCACCCTGCCTGCACCGGTCAGCCGTTCCGCATTCTCTGCCCGCATATCGAAAAATCCTATCTCCTGCAGCAATAGCAGATTCCTTCCGTGCCAATCTCCGGCGTCTGTCCCTGGCGGGCCAGTTCCTGCAGATATTTCCGCACTTCCTGCTCCCGGGCTTTGATGCGTGTTTCCAACTCTCCGTCCAGATTGCACAGATACCGAAGCAATTCCTCAGGCTGTTCTATCCGCAGGCTGTTATGAAATACTTTCCGGGAAACCCAGGAAAATTCCCCTGCGAAGAGTTCCTCCATCTCCGCCTCAAAAGCATGGCATCGCTCTCTGTAGGATTCCGGCACTTTTTTGCGAAGCACCGGCTCCAACAGCCGGTTCACATCCCCGGTATTGACCTGGGAGCTAAATGTAGATACCAGCCTGCCCCCCTCTGCCAGGCCCCGGCGCAGCTTTTTAAGCAGTCCTTCCCTGTCCCGGATATAATTCCACAGATGCCCCGCCAGGATCAGATCATAGGTTTCGGACGGGCATTTCCATGTCTCCGCGTCCTCACACAGAAAAAACAATTCCGTTGCCCCGGCCAGTTCCCTGCGACGTTCCAAGTACACGCCATGTAAAAACTGCAATCCCGCTGTCTCTTTGTCCAGCAGAGTAATCCGGCATTCTCCGGGAATCTTTTTCCAACTGCCATGCCACACATTCCCATGACCGCATCCCACATCCAGCACCCGCATTCCGGACTCCAGAGACAGTTGTTCAAACATCCATTCATGCCATCTCTGCCCGCTGGTTCCGTAGCGCTCATACAGTCCATACCTGAAATTGGACTGCTGATTTTTAGTCAGCAGCTGCATGATCTCCACAAAACGGGATATGGGAAACTGCCCCTGCCGGCAATGCCGTCCTGCCTGGTCTATCACCTCCAGAATCCGGTCCAGGCGGCGGCGCTCCTCCAGTACAAGTTCCCGTTGACGTGCCAGCAGCCCGTCCACAGACATATCTTCCCCCTGTTCCAGAGCCCGGGAAATCTCCTCCAGGGGCAGCCCCACATACTTCATCATCAGAATTTCCTGAAGCCGCACAATGGCGCTGTCGTCATAAAGCCGATATCCGCCGGTCGATCGTTCCTTTGGCCGCAATAGACCTTTTTCCTCATAAAACCTGATTGTGCGGGCGGACACTCCGGCCCATCCGGCCAGCTCCCCCGCCGTATACAGCTTCTCCATATGCTTCCTCTGTGCTTACAGTATAAAGATTTACGTTACGTCAATGTCAAGCCTTTTTTACATGCCCGCTGCTGAGTCCCACGGACTCCTCTTCCAATGGCAGCCACTCCAGCGCCTCATGAATCTGGCTGTTCCAAAAATCCCAGTCATGTCCTCCTGCCGCTTCCACATAGGTCAGATCAACCCCCTGCTGTTCAAAGAAGGTCTTTAACTCCCTGTTTGATGCCAGCAGCCCATCTTCCGTGCCGCAGGACATATACACTTTGGGTACAAGATTTTTCGCCTTGGCGTCCATAAGGCCAACTCTCGGATTCAAATCCGTTTTTTCCGCTTCCTTCAGATCTCCGAAGCAGGCCAGGCCATTAAAGAGTCCACCGCCTGTCTCGTTAAAAATATGGGCCGCTCCGGACAACGAAATGATATGGCTGAATGTGTCGCAATATTTCATTCCATTGCGGAGCGCGCCATATCCGCCCATGGAAAGACCGCCGATAAACGTGTCCTGGCGCCTGCCGGACAGGGGAAAGGTTTTCCGCATCATGGACGGCAGTTCCTGGGCCACAAATGTGCCATAGGCGTTGTTGGGAAGCGCATGGTCAAAATAAAAAGAGTTCTCACCGCTGGGCATTACCACAGCCAGGTTCTTGGCCTCCGCCCATCTCTGGATGCAGGTGCCGGAGATCCAGTCTATATTGCTTCCCAGAATCCCGTGAAGCAGATACAGCGTCTTATACTCCTTTCTCTCTCTGCCGCTGCCTGGGGCAAAGATCTTGTCCACTGGAAGGATCACCTGTACCTCCACCGCGCGCAGCAATGCTTTTGACAGATATGTCATTTGAATCAGGGCCATACTATATTCCTCCTATTTTAGTTCCGCATTTCCCCGTAAAGTGCACATACGCCTTGATTCATATATGGCCGCTTTAGCGTCCCTATATGAATCAGTGCACTTTACGCGGATATGCTGTTTCAGTTCCGCACTTCCCCTACGGGAGTTTGCTGTTCTTAGATCCTCATATCTATGATTTAGTATAACATTGTATGGTTTTTTATGCCACCCATATCCCTTCAATTTATCATAAATTATGACGGCGCGATGCTTGACACTTTACAGTACCCGGAATATACTGAACTGGTGCCGGATCTTTTTTCGTTGCTGCTACCGCCGAAGCTGATTTGTAAGACAACAAAAGGAGAGACAATGTCCAAATCAAAAGAGATTAAGACCAATGCCATGCGCATTCTGGAATCCATGAAGATTCCCTATACCCAATATACTTACGAGTGTGATGAATTCATTGATGCGATCCAGATTGCGGACAGTCTGGGACTTCCCCATGAAGAGGTGTACAAGACCCTTGTGACCAGAGGCGCCCATGATTATTTTGTGTTTGTGATCCCCATTCACCGGGAACTGGACTTGAAAGCCGCAGCCCGCAGCGTAGGAGAAAAGAGCGTAGAAATGATTCCTGTAAAAGATATAAATGCCGTCACAGGCTATATCCGGGGCGGCTGCACCGCCATCGGCATGAAGAAGCAGTATGTAACCCGGCTTGACGCTTCGGCAGAGAGCCGGCCTGCCATCATCGTCAGCGGCGGCCGCATCGGCTCCCAAATTAAGCTGTCCCCGGAGGGTCTGCTCACTGCCGCCAGAGCGTCATACGCAGATGTGGTCAGACAGGATGAGCCTTGAAAACGCCCTCCTGTCCAAATAACTACTCCATCCAGAAGTTCTCCAAATCCCCCACAAATCCGGGATCCTTGCAAAAGTCCTGATATAAACTGCCGATCTCTGCCTCTGTCATCACGCTGTCGCAGAAAATCAGGCCGGATACATATCCCTTGAAAGACTGTTGAAAAGGATCTCCCCCCAGCAGGATTTCCTTACAGGCCGGCAGCTGTGGAATATCCTCCGTCACACCTGCCAGACGTCCGTTCAGGTACAGTCTGCCCACGCAGGTCACAGAATCGTAAGTCACGCACAGAAAACTCCACTTGTTCCTGCGAATCATACGGATCAGAATGTCATGGAAATGATTTACAAAATTGTCCTGATGCACCCGATATATGGTGGAACGGTCCGGCGAGTAGGGAACCAGCGACATAAATCCGCTGTTGTACCTGGAATACAGCACACTGCTCCAACCGTTTAATTCCAGAGGTTTAACCCACATGCATATGGTATAGGAATCGCTGGCAAGCAATTCTGCGGGTAATTCCAACACATTTTCCCTCACATCACCCCCATCAAACAAAACACCGCCCCAGTTGGCGCTGATCCCCTCTGTCAGATGTATTCCCGCTCCGGCCGGAACTGCCTGCATGGCGCCATCCACCGCCGCGTAGTCCGTCCAGAACGGAAACTCCGTGGCCTTTATCTCCGTGCGCAGATTCCTGCCTACAAATTCCAGGAAATCCCCGGGCCCCAGGGGGCGGGAAAAATAGTCCCCTCCCACGGCGTTACAGCCGCACTCTATCAGATACATAATATCTTCCCGGGAGTCCACACCGTCCGCCACAATGTCCATCTTCAATTCACGCCCCACGGCCATCAGCGTTTTCATGATCCTACGGGCCTTGTGGCTCCCCAGCGCATGCTGCAAATATCCCTTCTGGAATTTCAGGGAATCTATGGGAAGCATATCCCAGTACCGCAGACTGGCAAAGTCCAGTCCCACACCGGTAAGGGATACTCGAAAGCCGCTTCGGTGCAGAGCTTTCACATTGGCAAACATACCCTCTTTGCCCCTGCCAAAAGCCGACTCGTCTATCTCCAGTTCGATCTCCTCCGCCTTTACATTGTAGTCACGCAGAAGCCTTTCCAGCCACGGCAGAAGATTTCCGTTCAAAAGCTGCAGCCGTGAAATCCGCACGCCCACTTTGCCCGGCCACTCCTTTTTTCCCCGGAAGGCAGCAATATCCTGGAAAACCTTCTCCAAAACCCATGCGTTAAGTTCCGCCACAAATCCGTTCCTCACAAACAGCGGCAAAAACTCCTCCTGCCCCCGGCAGCGGCCATCTGCCATTTTCCAGACCACATATGCCTGGGCCATATAGAGCCTGGGCGTCTGGGCCATGATGATGGGTACATAGCGCACTTCAAATTCCCTGTCTGCCAGGGCCTGCTGCTGCCTCTTCTCCATCTCCAGTTCGCCCAGCACGATCTCCGCGATATCGTTGAATACCACATACTGGCCCTTGCCATTGTCCTTGGCGTGATACATGGCCATATCGCTTTTCATCAATGTATCTTCCAGGGTTTTCCCCACTTTTTCATCATAAAGAATACCGATACTCATGGAGATATTGGTCAGAATGTGCTCTGCCCCCTCCTTGCTCCGCACCCGTTCTATGATTTTGTCCGCAATGCGGCATAACTCCTCCCGACTGGCCTCCTCCTGGAAGATCAGTACAAACTCATCGCCGCCCATCCTTACCGCATGGGCCGTGGGAGCGCATTTTCGGAGAATTCCGGAAATATTCACCAGAAGCGCGTCGCCCTCGTTGTGGCCGTAAATATCGTTGACCGTTTTGAAATTATCCACATCCAGGAACATAAAATGAACCCTGCTGCCCGGCTCCAATCCCTGATAATAGGTATACATGGCCTGCCGAGTCCACAGCCCCGTGAGGTAATCCAATTCATATGCCATTCCGATTTCCCCCTTTTCGGTCAGAGCTTTGTTGTTACAGAGTTCTGTTATTGCAGAGTTCCGCCGGTGATTCGGTTTGACGGCCAATGCGTCTCCCCCCGACCAGCGCCTACAGCGCCTTGATCCGCTCCACAGCTTCCACCGTGTTCTCATAACTGCCAAAGGCTGTGAGACGGAAATACCCTTCCCCGCTGGGCCCAAATCCCACGCCCGGCGTCCCCACCACATTGGCTTTCTCCAAGAGATAATCAAAGAAGTCCCAACTGCTCATGCCTCCGGGCGCTTTCAGCCAGATATAAGGCGCATTCACACCGCCGGATACCGTGTAGCCTGCCGCCTTAAGCCCCTGAGAGATATAAGCCGCGTTCTTCATATAATATGCCACCTGCGCCTTCAGCTGTGCCTTGCCTTCCCGGGAGTACACTGCCTCACCGGCCCGCTGTACGATATAGGGAGCACCGTTGTACTTGGTCCCGTGGCGCCTGGCCCAGAGACTGTGCAGGCTCACATCCCCGGCTTTCAGATCCCGGGGAATCACAGTAAAGCCCAGGCGGACGCCGGTAAAGCCCGCATTCTTTGAAAAAGAACGCAGTTCGATGGCGCAGGTTCTGGCACCCTGGCATTCGTAAATGGAATGGGGCACGTCCTCCTCCGAAATATATGCCTCATAGGCAGCGTCATAGATGATCACCGCGCCCACCCTGTTGGCATAATCCACCCACTCCTGGAGCTGCCCTCTGGTAATGGCAGCCCCTGTGGGATTGTTGGGAAAACAAAGGTAAATGATATCCGGGGTCTCCTTCGGCAGATCGGGAGCAAAACCGTTTTCCGCCGTACAGGCCATATAGATTACATCGCTCCAGGTTTCCGTCTGGGGATCGTAGCAGCCCGTCCTTCCGGCCATCACATTGGTATCCACATACACAGGGTAAACCGGGTCACAGACGGCAATCCGATTGTCCAGGCTGAAAATCTCCTGGATATTGCCGGAATCACATTTTGCCCCGTCCGAAATAAAGATTTCCTCCGGGCTGATATCACAACCTCTGGCCTTATAGTCATTGGCAGCGATGGCGTCACGAAGAAAATCGTAACCCAGATCCGGCGCGTAGCCCCGAAAAGTAGCCGCATCCCCCATCTCATCCACCGCGCCATGCAGGGCACTGATGATGGCCGGAGCCAGAGGCTGGGTCACATCGCCGATGCCCAACCGAATTATCGTCTTATCCGGGTGAGCCGCCGCATAGGCATTCACCTTCCTGCCGATATCCGAAAACAGATAACTCCCCGGCAATTTTAGATAGTTGTCATTGACTTTAAACATATTTCCCCCTCAAATACGGTAGCCGCAGGTCCTGTCATATACACCAGATTCTCTTCCCGGTCCCAGGTTACCTGAATTTCCCCGCCCAACACGCCCACGGTTACATTGTTGTCTGTCAGGCCATTCAGCACGCAGGCCACCACTGTAGCGCAGCATCCCGTACCGCAGGCCAAGGTCTCCCCCGTGCCCCGCTCCCACACACGCATCTTCACATGCCGTCTGTCCACCACCTCCACAAATTCCGTGTTAGTACGGTTGGGAAACAGTTCATGACTTTCAAACAGCGGCCCCGTCTGTTCCAGCTTCAGATCCCCCACATTCTCCACAAAGACAACGGCGTGGGGATTCCCCATGGACACGCAGGTCATACGGTATGTAATTCCTCCCACCCGGATGGGAACATCCACCGCCCGTTCCCCGGGAACCATAACAGGAATCCGCTCCGGATCCAGTATGGGACTGCCCATGTTCACCCGTACCAGGGAGACTTTGTCCTCCTGGTCCACCGTAAGTTCCAGATGTTTGACCTGTCCCGCGCTGACAATGGATATCCGCTTTTTGTCCGTAAGTCCTTTATCATACACATATTTCGCCACGCAGCGGATTCCGTTGCCGCACATTTCGGCCCTGGTCCCGTCCGCGTTGTACATCTCCATCTCAAAATCGGCCGCTTCGGCAGGATTGATAAAGATAACGCCATCGCCTCCTATGCCGAAATGCCTGTCGCTCAGAAAGCGCACCATCCGGGGCTTATCCTCCTGGGGAATTTTCCAGGCTGCCCCGTCAATATAGACATAATCGTTGCCGCATCCATGCATCTTGGTAAATTTCATCCATTCAAATTCCATCTGTTCTGGCCACCGCCTTTCCCTATCATCATAATCTCTTTTTTCCGAAAAAGCAAATCCCTTTTCCGTCATAAACACTTTTTTTCCCGCATACTTTATATTAACAACGAGCAAAGCTAGCTTCCAAGCACGCATTAAGGAATATTGCAGGCCGGACCGGCAATATCCCGGAAAGAGGTAAGCATGAGTGCAAAGACAAAAATCGTAGTACTCCATATGAAAGAACTGATTTATACCGGAATCTTCGCCGTGCTGGGCATCCTGTTCGTGGTGCTGCTGGTCATGATGTTCCTTCCCGACAAAGAAGAATCCCCCCAGCCCGATGCCCCCACAGGAACGGAGAGCCCCAGCGGCGGCACGGATCTGTCAGGAGAAACCTCACCCGCCTCCGACGCTGTCTCTCTCTACATACCGGGCGTATATAACACGGAATTGGTGCTGGGCGACCAGACGCTGAATGTGGAAGTCATGGTAAACAAGGATGCCATCGCCTCCATCCAACTGGTGAACCTGAGTGATGCCGTGGCCACTATGTACCCCCTGCTTCAGCCCGCCTTTGATTCTCTGGCGGCACAGATCTGCGAGCAGCAATCACTGGACAATATCAGTTATGACGCAGACAGCAAATACACTTCTCTGGTACTGTTGGAAGCCATACGGAATTCTCTGGAAAAAGCGCAGCCTTAGTCTCTAAGGCGCGCTTTTTTGCAGAGTGTTTCCAGCTCTTCCACGGAGAAGAGATAATGCCTGTTGCAGAACTGGCAATTCACCTCGATCTCCCTGCCCTCCTCAATCATCTCCCGCAATTCCTCCTGTCCAATGCTGACCAGAGCCTTTTCCACCCGGGACTTGTCACAGTTGCAGTAAAACTCGGTGTCCAGGGTTTCCGTATATTCCACTTCCAACCCCGCCAGCAGCCTCTGTAAAATCCGCTCCGGGGTATGGCCCGCTTCCAGCATGGTGGTCACGGAAGCCAGTTCCGACAGATTTTCCTCCAGTCTGGCAATCACGGCTTCGTCGGTATCCGGCATCAACTGAAGGAGGAAGCCGCCCGCCTGCTTTACCGTGTTGTCCCGCTCCATCAGCACCCCCAGGCCCACGCTGGAAGGCACTTGCTCGGACGCAGCGAAATAGTAAGTCAAATCCTCCGCTACTTCCCCTGTCTGTAAGGGAGTCTGCCCCACATAGGGCTCTTTCAGCCCCATGTCCCGGATCACGCTCAGCACACCGGGCCCCAATGCCCCGGAAACGTCCAGCTTCCCCTGGGCATTGGCGGGGAGAATCACATCCGCCACCAGAGGATATCCTTTGACACGCCCCCGGCTGTCCGCCGTCACTGTCAGGCCCCTGCCGGGGCCTTCCCCCCGAATCTGCAGGGTCAGCAAATCCTTCTCTCCCTTCAGCATAACTCCCATCATGGCCCCTGCCGTCAGCAGACGCCCCAGGGCCGCAGTCATCACCGGGCTGGTGTTATGTGCCTGCCTGGCCTCCTCCACCAGATTCCTGGTGGTGGCTGCAAATGCCCGGATCTGTGTTCCCGCAGCCGTGGCCCGCACGATATAGTCCTTCATTCCAACCTCCCCTGCCCCTTGCGGCATTCCCGGGCCAGCAGATAGACTCTCTCACTGCCGTCCGTGACTTCCCCCAGGGTATCCGCGTCCAGCAGCCGTATGACCCGCATTCCCGCCTGCTCCACCAGTCTGCGCATATCCCGGGGCGTATAGCCTCTTTGAAAATGGTTCTCCGTAAAGCGGCGGAAGCGCTCTCCCTCTTCCCGCACAAAAACCGTCAGGTCATACTCGTTGACCTGCTCCTCCTGGTGGTAATAATTCTCCCAGATGAAGCTGCAATCCTCCCGGTTCTCCGCGATGATCGCGTCTCCGATCACCTCACTGTATTTGTAGACCGTGTTAAAGTCAAACAAAAACAACCCGCCCGGATACAAATAATTGTCCACCCGGCGAAACACCTGCAGAAGATCCTTTTCCTCCAACAGATAGTTCAGGGAATCACAGACGGAGATCACCGTGCCTACAGTGCTGTACAGTTCCATCTCCCGCATATCCTGCAGCAGATACAGGATCCCGCTCCCGCTCTCCTCCCGCTTCTCCATGGCGATTTCCAACATCTCGGGGGAATTGTCCACGCCCATCATATCGTAACCTTTTTGACTGAGCAGTTCCGTCAGGGTACCTGTGCCGCAGCCCAGGTCCAGCACCAGGTTCCGCTCGGAAGCCAGCAGATCCTCCTGTGTGCCGGAAGAAACCGCGCTCTCCTCCGGTCCCATCTCCCGTACCGGCCTGCTGATCCCATACTCCCGGATCAGGGCGTCAATATTTTCGCACCACTCCCCGTAAGGGGCGTTATCCATCAGTTCATCATATACCCTGGCAAAATCCGAATATACTTCCGCCATATTCTTCTCCCTGTGCTACCCGGCTCGGGCCGGCTCCTGCTTTGTCCGTGTTCCATGACGCAGACAGGACTTTCGCTTCGCCTGTTCTACCCGGCTCAGGACCGGCTCCTGCTTTGTCTGCCTCCCCTGGCTCAGGCAGAACTTCTGCTTTGCCTGTTCTACCCGGCTCAGGGCCGGCTCCTGCTTTGTCTGCCTCCCCTGGCTCAGACAGGACTTCTGCTTTGTCTGTACCCGCGCCGCGGAAAAGCAGATATCGCTATGCCGCCAGTCCGATAGCGCCAAACAGCCCCGCGCTGAGCAGGCCCATGATCGCTCCGGCCAACACCACGCCCAAAAGTACCGCGATCACACTGGATTTAAAATCCATATCCAACAGGCTGGCCGCCAGAGTACCGGTCCAGGCGCCGGTACCGGGTACCGGAATCCCTACAAACAGAAGAAGCGCCACAAACAGCCCCTTTCCGGCCTTTTCCTGCAGCTTTACGCCCCCCTTGTGGCCCTTTTCCAGGCAAAAGGTAAAGAATTTACCGATTACCGGCTTGTCCGCCCCCCACTCCAGCACCTTTCTGGCAAACAGAAAAATAATGGGTACGGGAAGCATATTGCCCAGAATACAGATGATATAGCTGGGCACCAGCGGCAGGCCAAAACCCACGGCATAAGGGATAGCCCCCCGCAGTTCAATCAGGGGAACCATGGAAATAAAGAAAATTATCAAATAGTGTATAATCATTTTTTATACCCCCTGTGCGCTGCTGCGCACACTCAAATCAATATTTGAAAGTTTACTTTCAAACTTTCCTCCTATACTAAGTTCCGCATATTCCCGGAATATGCCGCTCTATGTTCTCTCCCGGATATATTCTCCCAAAAAGGCAAGCAATGTATCCATCTCCTCGTCCGTTCCTATGGTAATCCGCAGATGATTCTGAATCCGGGGCCTGTCCCAGTGGCGCACATAGATATCCCGCTCCTTCAGTGCCAGGAAAATCTGCTGTGCGGGAATCCGTTCATGGGAGGCAAAGATAAAATTGGCCCTGGAATCCGGGAACCCAAAACCCAGTTCCCGCAGCGCCCTCTTGACCCGCTCCCTGGTTGCCACGATCCTGCCGACGATCTCCCGAAAATACGCCTCGTCCCGCAGGGCCTCCACTCCCAGCGCCAGCGTGGGACGGTTTATGGTGTAGGAATTAAAAGAAAACTTCACATCGCTGAGATATTTGATCAGTTTCTCGCTGCCTATGGCATAACCCACCCGCAGACCGGCCATGGCCCGGGACTTGCTGAATGTCTGCACCACCAGAAGATTGTCATATTTTTGTATGAGGGGAAGAGCGCTCTCACCGCCAAAGTCAATATAGGCTTCATCCACAATCACCACCACATCCCGATTGGCCCGCAGGATCTCCTCCACCAGCGTCAGCGGCTCGTAGATCCCGGTGGGAGCATTGGGATTGGGAAAAATCACCCCTCCGTTGGGACGCCTGTAATCCTCCGGGCGAATGTGGAATGTCTCGTCCAGCGGACAGGTCTCATAGGGAATCCCGTACAACTGGGCCCACACGTCATAGAAGGAATAGGTGACATCGGGAAACAGGATGGGCCTGTCCCCGTTGAAAAAAGTCAGAAAGGCCATGGCCAGCACATCATCGGACCCCACGCCCACAAATACCTGCTCCTTCTTCACCCCATAGTAATCTGCCAATTCCCCGGTCAGCGCCTCCGCGCCGGGATCGGGATACAGACGCAGATCCTGCAGCTGCAGGGCCTCTATAGCCGCCCGTACCCCGGGAGCCGGCGGATAGGGGCATTCATTGGTGTTAAGTTTGATCATATCCGGTCGATCAGGCTGTTCCCCGGGCACATAGGGGATCACCCTGCGGACATTTTCTTCCCACTTCATATGTCTCTGTCTCCTTGCCTGTGGTATAACCGCGCAGATGCGCGGACATTTATCATCATACCACCGTCAGCGTTATTCGTCTACTATTATTCCAGTTCCTGTAAATATAGTTCTACATAAGGTTCATTCTCCGGGCAGTTGCTGTCATAGCAGATCTGCAAGACCTGCTGCCTGTAGCGTTCCGCCTCCGAAGCGTATGCCGGATTGGCTGCGGAAGCCTGGGAAAACAGACTGTACAGGTTATAGGCCCTGTACATGGCGCATCTCTCCCAGGCATATTCAAAATCCGCCTCATAACTTTTATACACATTCATATCCTGCATGGCGTTTTCCATCTCTCCCCGGCCCATTTCCCTCTCCACCCGGAGAAGCCGCTCCTCCCGGGAATTGCCGTACTTCCCTTCGTACAGTTCCGTCATACTGAATAGCAGCAGGGCGAAACCAAGTCCCACCCATCCCAGCATCCCGTAGACCATCACGATCTTAGCCGCCAGCTTCTTCATAAAACTCATTCCATGGATTTTTACACACACAATTCCAATAAATCCTGAAAGTATCAACAGCTTGATCATTTCCGCTCCTTACCTGGTGAAGTTCCAGCAATCTCCCTCTTCCCTGTCTGCCAGTCTGGCTTCGATCAGAGATACCAGTTGTTTTTGGGCATGCGGGTCAGGGCCCACATAGTAACCGCCCTGCTCCTCCTTCTTGTGAAACAGTTCTCGTTCTTCCTCCCCCAGTTTCAGCACTCCCTCCAACAGAGCGTCCACTTCCAGACAGGCCTGCTGCCTGATCCGGGGATCCATCCCTTCTGCGTAATATACGCGAAAGGCCTCTTTCAGCATCCTCTCTATCCGATAATTGTCAATCTCCCTGCCGCTGTTCCATCTGTCCAGAAACTCATTGCGGCACTGCGTCCAATACAGATACTTAAGATCACTGTAGTTACCAAATATCTCCGTGTATTGAGCCGCATAACTGCCGGAGGCCGGCTGATCGTCCCGATAGGCAGGATCATCCATCAGCCAAAACAAGCCTATACTGATTCCCATTAACACTGCTCCCAGCATTCCCATGGCAATAATTATTCTGGTCAGCATCCGCTGTACCAGTTCCGGGGTTTTCTGGCGCAGCAATAGAGGCGCCAGCAGCTTATTGCGGTTTACTTTTTCATAAACTTCCTTATAAAAAGCAAGTCCTGCCTGATTTCTGCCGCCGCAATAGGGACATTTGATGGCCTGGGAATCCAACTCTCCCCCGCAGTTTACACATTTCATAACATATCCTCTCCCCTGATCCCGCTGTGCTACCGGGCGTAAGACGACTCCACATAAGCGTCCACAATCGTATCCACCGCCTGCCGGAACCGGGAATCTTCCCGCAGGTCTTTCGGCCCCATGGACACCCATTCCAGCAGTTCCCCGGTAATACCCATTTCCCGCAGATCGTCGGTTATCTCTTCCCGATAAGCCGAAAAGAGAGCCTCGTTTCCCTGAATCACCCTGTCACTGCCATACATGCGGCAGAGCCGGGCCGTGTCACCCGCATGCCCGATGAGCAGACAGGCCCATTGTTCCGCTTCCGCCCGCATTGTCGGTTCATCATATGTCTCTCTGCGGAATTCCTCCCTGTACTGCTCCAAAGACTCCAGACTACGCCTGTAGGCATCATAGCTTCCATACACCTCCCACACTTCCTGGAACTTGGGATAGTCCCGGGCGTCCATGTCCCGGGAAAGAGTTTGGTAAATCTGTTCTATAGCCTGTCCGGCAAACAGCTCCTCCAGTTCCCGCTCCCGCAGCAGATGGGCCCGATAATCCAGTTTGGCCCTGATGGGCCCCCAGGCAGCCACAAGGATACCCGTCACCAAAGCCATCCCCGCCACCACCCCGCAAACCGCCAGCATCAATCCTGTCCACTTTCTGACCGCCGTTCGGGGCACTGTCTCCTGCATTTTTTGGGCTTCTTCATCGTATCCCGACAAGGTCCGCTCTTTGCGGATCTCTGCCAGCACCGGGTTCTCGGAATGGCAAAACGGGCAGTGGGAGTCCTTCATCCTGTAATCCGCGCCGCAATTCTCACATATCATTTCCGTCTCCTATTTTTGTCCTGACTGTCCCAGGGGAGCACCAGCCTCGTACCGCTGCCCTCATGGCAGGTCACAGACCGCTCCGGCACTCCTCCAGCTGCTTCTCATACACTGCCGCCTGTTCCTCCTGGCCCATCTTGCGGTGACAGCGCGCCAGCCCCTCCAGGGCCTGGGTCCTGCCGCTCTCCAGAATCAGAATGGGCTCCGTCTCATAGACCGCGTTGTAATACCACATGGCCGCTTCCGCCAGGTCCTGCTGCTCCTGTTCATAATATAACCCCAGTTCCACACAGAGTTCCGAGCACCCTCCTGCCGCCATGGCCTTCATGGCATAGCGGAAGAAACCCAGATCATCCCCCTTCACGCGCCGGGCTCTAACCAGCACACAGAATGCCTCCAGCAATTCCTCCTCGCTTCGCTCCGGATCTTCCGCGGAAATCTCAAAGCAGGCGCAGGCCCGCTCAAGATCCTCCCTTCCTCCGGCGATCAGCAGTTCTCTGGCATACATATTATGTAAGTGCCGGGAAAGCCTTCGACCTGCCCGCACCTGCCGCTCGAAACCGGCCAGGTCCCGGCTGCCGTGGCTTTCCTGGGGCATGTGGGTGATTACGATGTCACTGTCAAAGACCACGGGCTGCAGCCGTATGGTCTCATGGATGGGTTCTATCCAGGTAAACTGCCGCAGCCGTTTAAACAGCTTGGGACGGTATTCCTCATCATAATTGTAGACTGTGTTGTGCTGCAGCTGGTTTCCGTACTTCATCTGCACGATCTCCACCTCCGGCAGCAGATTTTCCTTCAGCAGACGGAAACGCTCCCTGTTCTCCTCATCCAGCACCTCATCCGCATCCGCACTGTAAATATACTCGCAGGACGCCAGGGAAAAGGCATAGTTGCGGGCGGCGCTGAAGTCATGAACCCACTTAAAGTCAAATATCCGATCCGTATACTTTGCCGCAATCTCCCTGGTGCGGTCCGTGGAACCGGTGTCCACGATAACCACCTCGTCCACCAGGTCCGCCACGCTGTCCAGGCAGCGCGCCAGTACCGCCTCTTCATTTTTCACAATCATGCACAGACTTATTGATATCATTTTACCGCCATCCTTTTCTTTCCATTCCGCCGCTTCCGTGACAACAGCTTTATCATACCAAAAAAGAGCCGGATAAACAACTGTTTACAAGAAAATACATTGACTTGTCAGGCACATGCGCCTAGACTGAAACAACAATCCGGCCATATCAGCCGATGGCAGAAAATTCCGCCGAAAAAGGACGCAGGAAGGCAGGACCTCCGCCTCTGGAGCAGGGACTGGAATGCCTGGAAAAAAGGAGAATCGCATACATGGAAAAAAAAACGCGTATTATGACGGAGGGCACCCCCTGGAAGCTGATTCTGGGCCTGGCGCTCCCGCTTATGTTCGGTAATATATTCCAACAACTCTACACCGTAATGGACACTCTCATTGTGGGCAGGGTGCTGGGCGTCCACGCCCTGGCCGCGCTGGGAGCCTCCGACTGGCTGAACTGGATGATCCTGGGACTGGTCACCGGCATCACTCAGGGTTTTTGTATTCTGGCTGCCCAGAAATTCGGCGCGGGAAAAACAGATGAATTAAAGGAGGCCGTGGGAGCCTCCATCACGCTCTCCGCCCTCTCCGCCCTTGTAGTCGAAATGTTGAGCCAGATACTGGTAACGCCCCTTTTAAAACTGCTGGACACCCCCTCAGACATCCTTCCCATGGCAACGCTCTATCTGCGGATTCTGTTTGCGGGGATTCCCATTGTCATGGCCTACAATCTGCTGGCCGCCCTGCTGCGGGCCCTGGGAGACGGCCGTACGCCGCTCTATGCCATGGTGGTAGCCTCGATCCTGAATATAATGCTGGATATCCTTTTTGTGGCGGGCTTTCACACCGGCGTGGGAGGCGCAGCGGCTGCCACGTTGATCGCCCAGGCCGTGGCCGCCCTGTACTGCCTGCGGGTCATCCTGCGGATGGAAGTCCTGCGGATCCGCCCCGCCCATCTGCGGCTGCGGCGCCAGCTGGCCTGGCAGCTATTCTCTCTGGGATTTCCCATGGCGGCCCAAAACACCGTCATAGCGGTGGGGGGACTGGTGATACAGTCCATCGTCAACGGCTTCGGCGTCATCTTTATCGCAGGATACACCGCCACCAACAAACTCTACGGGATCCTGGAAATCGCTGCCACCTCCTACGGATATGCCATGGTCACTTATGTGGGACAGAATCTGGGAGCCGGGCTCTGCCGACGCATACGGCAGGGGGTGGGGCATGCCCTGGGCATCGCCCTGGCCACCTCCGTAGGCATCGCCCTGGCCATGCTGTTGACAGGTAGAATGCTGGTGGGCTCCTTTATCACCGGCACCCCCCAGGAGGTGCTGGAGGCCACGGATGTGGCTTACCACTATCTGACCATCATGAGCGTATGCCTGCCCATTCTGTATCTGCTGCACCTCTACCGTTCCTCTCTGCAGGGGATGGGAGACACCGTACTCCCCATGGCCTCCGGCATCGCGGAGTTTGTCATGCGCACCGGGGCCGCTCTCACACTGCCCGGGATCCTGGGGCAGGAGGGTGTCTTCTATGCGGAGGTCCTGGCCTGGCTGGGAGCGGATCTGATTCTGGTCACTGCCTACTATGTACGGATTTATAAGCTGGAGGCATCCCCCAGGTTACAGGAACCACAATAAGCTGCAGGCGATATAGGGTACAAAGGGAACCGGGGTTTTCAGGTTCCCTCTTTTATTGATGTTGTGCCTGAGTGATTGTACGATTCCCAGCAGCACAAACGCCAGCGCCATATGCAGCAGAAATGTGCGGAGATCCCCGCCTCTGCCCGCAAGGTACAGGCTGCAGACCTGAAAGACCATGGCGTCCCCTATGCCATACAATCGTCCAAACAGCAGATACTGCAGCAGCGCGAACAGCACCAGCCCCGCCCCGCTCCCTGCAGGCAGGGGACGGGAGAGACAAAACAGGGCTCCTGCCATAGCCCCGGGCAATTGTAAGAAATCATACACAATACAGGCCCGAAGGTCCGTAAGGACACATATGGTAAGATAGACTGCCAGAACCGAGTACACAAACCATAACATCGGCGGCCCCTGGGGGCAGTTCCGAAAGATAAACCCCGCTCCTGCGCAGCAGCCCGCCGCCAGAATCCCCGCCGTTGTTTTGTCCCCCACGCATTTATATGTATGGTCCAGCAGCGAAATGACTTTCAGCACCCCTATGACCAGCGTCAGCTGCAGACTGAATACCGCCGCCATCCAGGTCATGGACTTCATTCCGGCTCCCGGGACTTCAGCCTGGTCCGAAGTTCCTCCAGCACATTCCCCTTCACAGACAGGGTAGCCAGCCGGGGATGCCGTTCTATATCCGTGTCCTGTTTCCAGGCCCTGACCGTGATCTCCATCACCGCCTCCGGTGTTTTGAGGGGGATCATAAATTCCAGTTTCTCCTCTTTAGCATAATCCGGAATCCGATATTCATACCATCGGTTCAGGGAAGGATCCAGCGCCGTCATTTCCTCCGGGAACACCACCTGGACACGATCCACATACCCCATGGCAAGTATGGTCAGAATGCCGCTTTCCCCCGCCTTGAATACGGGATCATGAGGTTCCAGCATCCGTTCCAGTGTCACATGCAGGGAGAGGCCCTGCTGCCGGCTGCTGATCACCGCCTCATTCCCCACATGGTCCAGAGCATGGGCAACCACCGTATAGCTGCCGCAAAACAGAGGATCCTCCCGGGACAATGTGATTCGGATCCTGCCCGTCCCTTCGTCCTCAAATCTCTGGCTGCCGCCATTGTCCTGATTGTATACCTCCACATAAAACGCCGCCAGCCCGCTGCCCCGGTCCGAAGCCGTCAGTTCCAGTTCCATTGTCCCCGGTTCCGCTGTCCCTTCTTCCCAGGCTCCGGCGTTATCAGCCTCTTCCAGTTGTTCCATACCGCTGATCTCAGGAGGACTGGCGTCTGCTTCCAGCCACACACTGCCCGCCAGATCCTGTGTAAAATCGGAATAAATCATTTCCCTGTCGTTCCAAGCCGCCGCCCTGGGGGTAAGGCGTATTCGATGCCCGTCCAGACTCTCCGGCACATACAGTTTTTGTGATATCTCCAGATTCCTGCACCTGTCACTGCGCCGAACCACTGTATAAGACCCGTCCCTGACGCAGGGCTTCCCTTCCGAGATCTTCTGCAGTTGCTGTGTCGGATAGGTATAGCTTCCCGGTGAGACGTCGCTCCTGGCGGGGGCTACAGTCCCCAGCCTTCCCTCCTCACCGTTCTCCGTCAGATCCTGACAATCCACAAACAGATGGGTGACCTGGTAATCATCCCTGGCCGGGCCGCACAGAACGCCGCAAAAGGACAATTCAAAGGGAGCCCCCTCCCCTGCCCTTACATAGTAAAAATCCTCCTCCCGGGCATACCATATGTTTTCCGCCCGGATCAGCCGTATGGGTTCCGTTCTCACCGGCCATGCCACCACCGTCTGGGCGGAAATAGGGATATGCAGAGTCTCCCCCAGGTTCCCCGCCTTGTCCTGGGCGGCAATATGCAGATATTGCAGGCTTTCTCCCACCATCACAGTCAGGACGGGGCGTTCCCCCGGGTCACCATGATACATGTGAGATTCCTTTACTTTTGTGCCCGCATGGCCGTCCACCGCATAGCGGTAACCCTGAACCTGTGTTTCCAGCAAATTGACCGTGACATTGGAATCACAGATTCTTCGGTCCGATCCCTGGGGAAAAGATTCCACCTTATGATAATACACCGTCCCTGTGTCCCGCGGCCTGGCAAAGGAAACCTGAACCCGGTTCTCCCCCATAGCCGTCAGCCGCACTGTGTCCGCCTCTATCTTCTCCGGCTTTCCCATGTCCCGGGCGGACACACCTTTTAGCAGATTGCTCTCCAGATATCCCAGGGCGGTGGAGACAATCTGCAGGGCTCCGTTTCCCTCCTGGTATCCCGCCTGCTCCACATAACTGCTCCCCGCTTCCGCATTGATAAAACTGGAACCTCCATAGGCGGGCATTGTGTGCAATACCTGCCCGTCTTCCAGACCGCAGACATAATTCTCCTCTCTTCCGCATCCGGCCAGATATCCTTTGTGAGCAGTACATGCCGGCGGCCTGTTCTCGTCATAGTCTCTGCCGCATTGGTTGCAGATATTTCGATAGTAAGTGGCAGTGTGTCCCGGACAAATATAGCTGCCGCAGCGCACGCAGAAGCATAGGCTGCCGTTCTCTCCCCTGTTGCCATAATAGAAGCTGCTGCCTTTCTTCTCCCTTCGAAAGGATGTGCTGCCACAAGTCACTTCAACCGTATAACAACCGTTGCCCGTAAGTGCGTCCCCCTCATGCAGATGGCGGCAGTTTCCGTCATGATCATGCGTCAGCAGTATGCCGCCGCTGCCGCCCCGATATCCTCCACCGCCGCCTGCCATGCAGCTTTCTCCAACAGGCCCTTCCACATTTTTCCCGGTGGAACCGCCGTCCATGCCTTCCAAGACAGCGGTGGCGCCACCGCCTCCTCCGGCCACCAGAAGCAGCCCCTGTCGGTCCGAGGACAGTTGACTGCTGCCGCCGCCTGTACCGTAAGCCGTGGCATTGCCGCCCCCATGATACCCGTTTTGTCCTCCCAGTTCATAGGATAGCAGTTCCCCCTGGGAAAGGTAAAAGATCCCCTGAACCAAGCCGCCTTTTCCTCCCTGTAGTTCCCCGCAGTTTCCTCCCTGAGCGCCGGTGAGGGTAAGCCGGTAAAAACCTGTATAGGGCACCTGGTAGCTGCCCTGCCTGCCGGTATAGGCCATGCTGCGGGATACCCCGGCGCTGACACCTATATCCGAGGCGGAACTGACCAAATGCCAGGATTCCCCTTCCCTTTGCTGATACAGCTTATAGCTTTTTCCCTGATTGTCTTGCTGACTCCAACTCAGGTTCACCGCCCCCATGCCCTTATTGGCGGTATAATTATCCTTGGATTGAAGCTGCAATTCCACCCATCCCGCATACAGGGTCATATCCTCCCGAGGGGTGAAATTGTCTCCGGCCCCACCTGCGGGGCGGGTACATGCAGCGTCATAATACCAGCCGCCAAAAGACTGCCCCGGCTTTTGAGCCTTTGGCAAAGTGATGCTCTGCATGGTATAAACGGCGGTGACTTTATCTTCCCATCCGTCCTCTCCCAGATAATGGTAAGTGTTGCCCTCCAGCCATCCGCGAAAAGGAAGCGTCATGCTCCACTCCCGGAACAGCTGTCTGCTGGCAATGCTTTCCACAGATCCTCCCCCTCTGGTGTCGAAGGAAACTCTGTATCCCCGGGGTGGAACTAATTCCCCCTCCTCCAGGACATAAGTACTGCCATAATCCCCGGGCCGGACAGTGATTCCCGGTTGGTTCCCATAGCTGCCTCCCCCGGGGTCGATACAGAGCGCTGACCTGGTTCGTACCCACTGGGCATACAGTACCACCTGTCCGCCTTCCTGGTCTGACAGATCATAAATCCTTTCCCCATCGTCATAGTGCTGCCCCGTTCCGTCCGGGCGGGTATTCCAGCCGTTGAAACGATATCCCGTCCTTTGAAAGCCACATAGGGTCAGGTTGGTCTGGGGCGTGACTTTCCTGCCTTCATACATCTCAGCGTTATGATACATATGCACGCTGGGGAGCATATATCCGCTGCCCCCGTTGCCGTCATAGATTACTTCATACCGATTGGCGGAAACCGCCTTGCAGATATGAGGCCCGATCTCCCGGGCCTGTTCCAGATTTCTGCACCAGGGGCAAAGATAATAATACCCGGTGCCTGTGCGCAGGCTGCGGATTGCCCCGGCGGTGTCCGCACTCATGTACATCATAAAATCCGTGGCATACTCCCCGCAATCCCGGCAATAACTCCTCCAGCCCGAGTAGTAGCTGCGCAGGCATTTTTGCCTTCCGAAATTTACCCCGTGGAAAGATGTGGACTGCCCGTAGGAATTGTGAATGCATTTCCCATAGGGATGCTCCACCTTCCAGTGAGAGACAGGGATGTCTCCCGTTCGGCTCCAATAATATATATGTTCTCCTGCCCCCGCCGCCGGCGGATTCCCCCTCTCCTGCACATGCACGGTGGTCCCGTTCTCATACCATATAGTGGAAGTCTCCCCGCTGTTGGTTGTAAAAGCTCTGCCATCGGGACTGTAGCTGATCTGTACCCCGCTGCCCGCCTGCGCGCCGCAGCAGATCTCCCACAGCAGCAGGCATAATAACAGAAGGGCAATGCATTTTCTAAGCCGCCTCACTCCCATATCTTTACCACCCGCAGAGAACCTTTGTACAATTCACTGTAAAAAAGTCCTGCGTCCCCTTCCTCCAGCAGCACATTGATCCTGGCGGCAGCAGATAGGGTATCCTGGGACGGGATTAGATTTCCGGAGGAGTCAAACGCCTGGTATACTGTCACATCCTCCCAGACCAGATAGGCCTGCCCCAGTTCCTCGTCCACTGTGTATATATGGATGCGGTCTCCGCCCCTCAGGGTACCGCTGGCCAGTTGGTACAAATCCTCCGCCCGGCACCCGGCAATCACGGGACGATCCAGGGCCGCCAGGCGCTCTCTCCCATCCCGGAACATGGTATGGGTGGCCATGCTGCCCGAAGGGATGGTGATGGCCGCCTGATTTCCCACCAGCATTTGGAGATCCGTCACCGCCCCCCGGGGAATATGGCGCACATCCACCTGCTCCTGCCGAAACAGGCTGCCGATGTTATCCGCTGTCAATTCCGTCCCCTTTTCCAGGGTCTCTGCCAGAACCCAGCAATCCGCTTTTTCATAGGCACTGAGAATATTTTTCTCCAGGTTAATCAGCACCGCATAAGTCACCAGTGCCGCCGCAAAGGCGGCCAATACCAGTCCTGGCAATATTCTTTTACCGCCGCTTCCCTCCCTGTGTCCCCTTTCCAATTCTTTTTGTTTTTCTCTATTCATCCCATTCACACCTCACTATATCCACGCTTTTCTCCTTTTCCCCGTCCATGAAGCGGCCCATAAAGCCCATGACCTGGAACCCCACCCGGCTGTATATGGTGGTATGCTCCACCAGGATTCCCTCCGGCGTCCGAACCTGGCCCAGCGGAGCCTTCTCCTGCGCCAGACAGTTCCCTTCCCCATCGTAGACGGTGGCATGCACTTCCTGATCCGATACATTATAGACAATATATTCCCTGAGCCGCACTCTTCCCGCCAGCAGTTCCTCCCTGGCGCTGAAGCCCTCCCGGTCAAGAGCCAGGTTATATTGCAGCGCATCCCGGTAGATCCGGAACGCGTTCCGGGTATCCTCAATCCGAAGGTTGCGGCTTCTGCCGTATTCCTCCACGTCAATCACTGCGGACGCCAGGCCGGACGCCGCCAAAGCATCCTCCACACAGGCACTGGCGATCATACAGGCATAGATCCTGAACTGAAACAGCGCCGCCATAAGCACCATCAGAAAGAAGAACATGGCCGCCACCACATCCACCTGTGCGCGACTGGCAGACAGCCCTTTCCTGCCGGGTTTCCCAAAGCTAATGTTTGGCGGTGGACATGCGCGTCTCCTCCACGGGCACTTCCCGGGCCGTAAAAATCGAACGAAACAAATCATGTTCCCCTCCCCAAATCCTTCCCTGCAGATTCCCCCGAATGCGCAGAATCACGGAATCCCCATATTCTACAGGGTTCATGGTACTCCCGGTGAGATCAATCCCCCCCAGTCCGATGGCCTGCAATTCCTCCAGCATCTGATTCCTGTCTCCTTCCGTCAGGCATCCCACGGTCTCCATCTTCAGGATATAGCATCTGGCAACCTGGCTGATCTGTCCTTTTTTCAGCAGTAACTCGCTGCAGTAAAAATACGCTGTCACCACAATGGACATGGCCAGAATACAAATGCACACCGGCAGGAAATCCAGCACGGATCCTTCCCGCTTCCCTCTCATGACCGCCTCCTAACCCAGGATCCCGGTGGCCTTGGCCGTCAGAGCATCCACAATCGTGTTGAGAAACACTTCCAGTTTATCTTTCATCACCACGCAGAGCAGCAGGGCGATGATACAGAGTCCCACCGTCACCAGCAGTCCGTCAATACCGCTGCTCTTGCCCGCCAGAGCAAGCCACAGCCGCCCCTGCCGGGAGGGCCCGGTGGTCCCGGTCTCTCCTCTTTTCTCACAATTATTAAGATTTCTGTTTTCGTTCAGACGATCTTTTTTCTTCATTTTTTATCTCCTTCATAAATAATTCCGCTTCTCTCCCGCTGCGCAAGGCCGGAAATTCTCATGCATTGCCCGGTTTTCCCGGTGGGAACCACACACCCGGGCACAGCGCTTTCCGGGAGAAAGCGGGTTGACGATTTTCAGTTCCAGAACCCGTTGTTCAGGAACATGTGCTCCACACAGGCATACAAAACCACTGTGATGATGGCGGCAAAGATACCCAGTTGGTAAAATGTGATGCTTCGGTCCAGCTTTTCCTTTCTGCGGCCCTGCAGCGTCAGTTCCATATCCTTGATCTGGTCCGCTATGTCTCCCAGCAGTTCTACTGCCTGCCCCGACTCCATGGCCTGCAGAATGGTGATGCACAGGGCATCGATATAGCGGTTGTCGAATTGTCTCTGGAAACGCTCCAGGGCCTGATCCAGATCCGCTTTCATCACAATGTCGCCGGACAGAGTCTGCAGCCCGTCCCGCAGGCGGACCTGCTTCACACTGCCATACACCTCCGCCAGAGCGTCCGTGACAAAGACTCCCGCCCGAATCTGAGTAGCCAGCGCATTGTAGACCAAATTCAGTTCCGCCAGCATGGCCTCATTGTCCCGACGGTTCATGCGCTCCAACAGCAGGCCCGGCAGACAGGCTGCCAGTACGGCTGCCGCAAGCCCTGCCGGCAGCCCCCAGCCCAGACCGATCAGAAAACCTGTCCCTGCCATGGCCGCAATCAGGGTCAGATAACTGACGGGATTAATCCATTTTCCATAGTGGTATGCCGCACCTTTCGCCCGCAGATATTCCTCCCACTTCCCATAATCCCAGAATCTGCCCTTTCTGCGGCGGGCATGCATGCAAAACATGTCATAAGCGCGCAGCACCACCTCCCCCGCCTGCTTCCCGGACATGAAGCACAGCCACTCCGCGCCGATCAGCAATGCCGCCGTAAGCTGTATCCCCCGAAGCATCCTGTGTATTGTAATATAGTCCATATTTCTCCTTACCTCTCTCCGGCCTGTTGTTTCGGCAGCCCCTGCCTATTGGTTTAACAGCCGCACCTGTCTGTAAAACAAAAGCAGTATCCCGCCGATCACCGCCAGGCAGCCGATTCCCGGCGGTGTGTGAAACATGATCTCCGACAGCGGGATGCCCACCAGGGCTTCCATGGCTTTCAGAATCACCGCCGTCATGGCTCCCAGAATCAGAATATTGATCCAGGCTTCCCTGATCAGGGATTTCCGCTCCTGCCGCATCCGGGCGTATTCCCGGAGGGACCGCCTGCTCTGGGACACCAGCACTTTCAGATCCGCCGAGTACCGCAGGCTCACCTCCAGGTTCCTCACCAGTTCCCGGAACTTGGGGTGCTCCAGCTTCTCTGCCATGGCCAGCAGAGCAATGCCGGTGTCGCCGGAGGTCTGAGCCTCATAATAACAGGCGTCCAGCACTCCCCGAAGGGGTTCGCCCACATAGGGGCTGACCTGCCCCAGCACCGCCGTGATCTCCCCGGAAGTAATGCTGTAATTGCCCAGAAAGTCCAGGAATTTCATCAGATTCTCATCCGTGGCATTGTAATTGCGGCTCATGCGCCGGTTCAGGGCCGCATGGACCAGCAGCCACAGGCCTCCCGCCGCCAGAAGGGCCCTGTGCCAGGCAGCCCCCAGAAGCAGCGCCAGAAAGTATGCCGCCACGCCCCCCGTCAGATTGCCCAATATCCAAAGTTCCGGCGTCAGAAAAGGGAATCGTCCGGTGACGCCACTGTACAGCAGCCGCTGTTCCATACGCTGCCAGAAGGTTCTCTTTCCCCGAAAGAGCTGCAGGCTGCGCCGGTTGTCCTGCACCCTTTTTGCCGCGGCGGCTTCCAGGGAACCATAGGCCCTGCGCCACAGCCGGCCCGGAATACGCTCCCTTCTGCTCCACAGAAACAGGGCCCCAAACCCGGCTCCCAACTCCGCCAGCAGCAATATCTTAATACAATCGCTCATAGTCCATCTCCCTGGTCTCCCGGTTCCATCCCCGGCTGGCAAATACCTGCTTTACCCTGTATTTCTCCATAAAAACCACCGTTGTAAAGCATTCCATCATTTTCATCAATTCCTCTCTGGTATAGCGGCTGCCATACATGGCGTAATCCACCAGCTTGTCCACGGCCCTGTCCGCGGAAGGCGCATGCAGGGTGGCCGCGCAGAACTGACCGGTATAGGCCGCATTCAGCAGATACAGTGCTTCCTCCCCCTTCACTTCACCCACAATGAAAAAATCCACATCCATGGTCAGTCCCGCTATGCTGATGTTCTTCAGGTCATAACTGACCTGGCTCTCCCCGCTGCCCGGCAGGGAATGCAGGAACATCATGTCCGGATGACGCTTGGTGGTCAGTTCGTCCGCCTGCTGGGTCACCAGGATGGCCACATCATCGGGCAGTGTCTCCTTCAGCGCGTTCAGCAGAGTGGTCTTGCCGGAAGAGTTGCCGCCGCAGATCAAAGTGGAACCGGCCCGGAAACGGCAGATCAGCAGTTCCGCCAGTTCCCGGTCCAACATCCCCCGGCGTATCAGTTCCTCCATCTCCGGAAAGTCCCTGGGCACCTTGCGGATACACAAATAGGGTTCACTGTAAGTGTTGACCAGGGGCATGGAAACCGTAAAGCGCAGAATAAAATCGGGATGGCTGTCCGAGTCGGTAAAACGCTGAATGGCATTGAGATTAGAGATATTGACCTGGTTTTTGGTGGCCACATAGTCCACGAACTGCCGGTATTCCTTCTCCGACAGGAAGCGAATCCCGGCATCCATGCGCCGGCCCTGCCTTTTGACCCGGATATTGTGGTGGCTGATAATCCGGATGTCGGAGACTTCTCTGTCGTCGATCAGAGGGGATATCCGGGAATAGCCGAAAAGATACTGTTCAAACAGGTCCGTCAGATCCCCGGCCTGCTCCGGGCTCACTCCATAGGTAAGCCGGGCGTACTGTGCGGCCTCCTCCAGAAAGTTCTCTCTGCTGATCAGCCCCTTTTTCATCTGAATCAGGGAGGGCTGCTTCCTGGCGGAATAATCGTCCACCAGCCTGCCCAGCAGTTCCGTCAGGTCCGCCTCCGGAACGCCTGCCGAATCCGCTAATTCATTTTGTTCTGTCATGTAAAAAAATCCGTCACCTTACCTTTCTCTTTCATGTGATGTCCTTTTCTTCTGCCTGTGCAAAAAGAAAGCGCCTGCGCTTTCACACATTCGTCAATGCATGAAAACACTCCTGGTTATTGCAATTTGTTTCTTTCGGTCTGGGTAATATCCGATATTGGAGATTCTCCTGAAAATTGATTGCCCGGGGAAGAAAAGACCTTCCGCCCCGTCCTATATAGGGTATTTCATAAGATACTCTTTTTTCTAAATTTTGTCAATAGGAATCACAAATTTTTTTTTATAATTTTATGAAAATGTGAGACTTGAAAAACGATATTTAACATGTTAAAATCATGTGAGCAAATATAATACAGCCATGTCCCATAAGTACAAAGGGACAATTATAGCTTTAAAAAATATATCCCGGAGGAGAAACCTATGAAATTTTTGGCAAACCGTAAACTTGCGTCACGTATTGGCATTATAACCACAGTCATCACTTTCGCGGGGATGCTGCTGCTCTGGGTCATTGTATCCGGCCGCATCGCTTCCATGGTTGAAAGCAATATTACCAATCAGATGGTGGACGCCGTGGAGTCCAGAGCGTCTATCATCAATGACTATGTGGCTTCCGCCGAGGAGTATATAACGGCCTTCGCGCTGGGCAGCGAAGTCCGGGATCTGCTTGCCGACCCGGAAGATCCCGCGCTGCTGAAAAGGGGACAGCAGTATACGGAAGACTTTGCCGCTGCCAAAGGCGGATTTGAGGGCTTATACATAGGCACAACTTCTACCCATGTTCTGACACATACCTCCCATGACGCCATCGGCATCACCACCCGCACCGGCGATTCGCTCCAGGTTTTCCGTGATACCATACTGGCCCAGCCGCAGCTCACCAATCTGGGAATCATGAAATCCCCCGGTACCGGCAGCATGATTCTCTCCATGTACTACCCCATATTTGACGGCCAGACATGCATCGGTTATGTGGGGGCCGGCGTATATGCCAGCCGGTTGATGGATGTGCTGCTGGATCTGGACATTGAGGGCCTGCCCCACTGCGAATATGTGTTTCTGAATGTGGAAACCGGCACATATCTGTACCATGAGGACGAGGCCATGCTGAACACCGAGACCACGGACAGCGGCTATCTGGAAATCCTCCGGCGCATCAAAGCGGACGGCGATACCCAGGCCGGCGCCTATTCCTATCAGGATGAAAACGGCGTGGAACAGCTGGTGGTCTACAAGTATTTGGAAGAGAGAAATTGGGTATTCATGGTCCGCGACAATGCGGCGGAAGTCTATGGGGAAGTGGGAGACGCCCGTCTTACTGTAGGACTCCTCTGTGCCGCCGTGACCGTGCTGATCGTGCTTATGACTCTGCTGATCCTGCACCGGGAAGGCAGGGAACTTATGATTGTGGAACGGGCCATCGGACGGCTGGGGAATCTGGAATTATCCGCTGACCGGGATCTGGAGCGGTTTTACGGCAGAAAAGATGAAATCGGCATGATCGCCCAGACCATCCATCATGTGTGCGACTGCCTCCGAAAGACAATCGAGGACATCGGACGAATTCTGGGTGAGATGGCGGACGGCAATGTGGCCGTGGACGTTACAAAGAACCAGGCATATTATATGGGGGATTTTAAAGTACTGGCAGAAAGTCTGAAGAGCATCCGCACCAATCTCACCAATGTGATGCGGGACATCGCCCTGATCGCCAGCCAGGTAAACAGCAGCGCCAACCAGGTATCCGCAGGAGCCCAGGCCCTGTCCCAGGGGACGGCGCAGCAAAAATTGTCCGTCAACGGACTTGTATCCAATATAACGGATATCACGGCACAGATCCAGAGCAGTACGGTCCGCTGCAGTAACGCCAGCGATCTGGTTGCCAGGGCCACGGATTATGCTGCCGAAGCGGATACCAAGATGGAGCAGCTGACCATCGCCACCCGGAATATGGACCAATCCTCAACCCAGATCGGAAGCATCATCAATACCATCGAAGATATTGCGTTCCAGACAAATATTCTCGCCCTGAACGCTTCCGTGGAAGCTGCCCGGGCCGGATCCGCCGGAAAGGGCTTCTCGGTGGTGTCGGAGGAAGTCAGGAATCTGGCGGCCAAATCCTCCGAAGCCGCAAATAATACCAGCGTCCTGATCAACCGTTCCATACAGGACGCCAAAACAGGCACGGAATCCACAAAACATGCCATCTCTACGATGCAGTCCATCAATGAATGCATCCAGTCCATCAAGACGCTGATGGATGAAATCGCGCTTACCAGCGTGCAACAGTCAGAGAAGATCGTCTCTGTGGAGGGACAAATCAAAGAAGTTTCCAGGGTGGTACAGGCAAACTCCGACGCCGCCGAGAGGAGCGCCCAGGTCTCCAACGAGTTATCCACCCAGGCGAGAACGCTGAATCAGCTGATCAGTCAGTTCCGTATCCAGTAGGCTCCTGGATTTCCCGGCTCACTGCAATGCCACAAAGTCCTGCCAGGGCATGGGCCTGTAGAACAGATATCCCTGAGCCTTCCTGCAGCCGCATTCCAGCAGAAATTCCTTCTGCTCCTCTGTTTCCACCCCCTCCGCAATGATACTGGTCTCCAATTCCTGGAGCATGCGGATGGTGTGGCGGGTCACAATACGGCTCTTCCTGTTGACCTCCAGATCTCTGATAAAAGTCTGATCCACCTTGATCTCATCCATGGACTGATTTTTCAGCATATTCATACTGGAATACCCTGTACCGAAATCGTCCATGGAAGTCGTAAATCCCCTGCTCTGCAAAGTCTCCAGCTGTCGGTACATTCCCTGCTCATCCCACAGAAAGGCGCTTTCCGTCAGTTCCAGCGGCACATAGGCGGGGGCCACATGATATTCCTGGCTGAGCCTGCACAGGGTATCGCAGAATCCCTTATCAAAAGCATGCACCCGGGACACATTCACCGAGACAGGCACCGGCTCCCGTCCCTCCTCCAGCAGCTTGCTCTGCATCTGAAACACCTGCTCCCACATATAGATATCCAGATCGATCACCAGACCGTTCTTCTCCAGCACCGGCAGGAACTCGTCCGGAGGAATCACGCCGTGGTCCGGATCCACCCATCTGACCAGGGCCTCTCCGCCGATGATCTGGCCTGTGGCCATATCCACTTTGGGCTGTATGTACAGGGCGAACTCCCCGTTTTTCAAGGCCGCCACTATGTTGTTCTCTATCTGCTTCTCCAGCATCTGCTGTCTGCGCATCTTCTCGTCAAAGAAAGCATAACTGGCATAAAATTTTCCCTTGATGGTATTCAGCGCCGTGGTGGCGCAGTCCTTGAGATAGCTGACGGCAGGAGAATCGCCCTGGGCCGTGGCAATGCCGAAAGCAGGCAGCACTTTACAGTCAATGGGGAACTCGTCCACTGCCTTCTTGACCTGCATCACCATATCCACCAGTTCCTGCTCCTCCCGGTAGGTGGTCAGCAGCACAAACACATCCGCCCTGGCATGGGAGGCAATGGTCAATGGCCGCTCCTCCAGCTTCCGAAAAGCCTCCGCGATGGCCGCCAGCAGCCGGTCTCCCACAGTCCTGCCGCAGAACTCGTTCACCGCCTTGAACTGGGCGATATCCATGGCGATCACCGCATACTGTTCCCCGGGATGCTCCCGTATGATTTCTCCGCCCATGTAGAAAAAAGAGCGTAGATTCTGAAGCCGGGTCAGTGGATTCCTGTTTTGTTCCACATTGTCCTCCGCCATCTTCCGCAGGGAATATAAATACAGTTCCTGTTTTCCCTCTTCCGTTTTCTGCTTGGAAACATCTATCACATCCATCTGTTGAGTTTTGTTTTCCATAACGACCTTCTCATAAATACCGCCGAATCAGTAACTCCCGGGGTATTATCTGTTTTAAAATGCGGATTATCTGCCATACATTGTTTCTAATTCACATTATAACTTAAATTTTTCAGAAAATCCATGTCTATTTAGGGTATTTTCTCATATTTTCAATATGTCCATTTTACGGTTGTAATTTCCTGCGGAACAAGGTATACTGATATTATATATCGTGCGAAATACATTTTTGACATAGATTGTGACAGGAGGGATATGGATATGTTTATTCTGTTGGCAGGCGGGTTATTGGTGATCATTGTAGCGGTTATCGTGGCCGTGGTATCTTCCGTAGCCTCCGCAGTGGCCGCCGAATCGGACACCACGGAGTAGAAGCACGGAGGCCGGACGCCGTGAGACGCCCGGGATACGGATGCCGCACATCCCCACAAAAGGGCTGCCTTGCCGACTGACCCCATCAGTTGGCAGGCAGTCCTTTTTCCTCCCCGTTTTTCCCCGTGGTAATCTTCTTGATCCACTTCCCGCCTCTGAGCCGGAACACGCACCACACCGTCTTGGCGATCTGGTCCGCCTTCAGGCAGGTATAGATCCAGAATGCCGGAAGCCCCAACTCAAACCCGGCCAAAAGCCCCAGAGGGATGGACAGCAGCCACAGGAAAATATTATCCGCCAGCATCAGCATCCTGGTGTCTCCGCCTCCTCGCAGCACCCCTTTGGTCATGATGCTGTTGGTGGACTGGAAAATCATGATAAAACCGATGGCGTCCATGAGTTGCCGGGCCACCTCCGTGGTCTCCCGGGACATGCTGTAGGCCCGGATCACGGGACCGCTGATGAGCCGGATCACCAGTGCGGCAAACAACCCCAGGCCCAGTCCCATCCCCAGGAAAGTATAACCCTGGCTGAGAGCCTTATCCCGCTCTCCCTCCCCCAGGGTCTGCCCGGTGACAATGGCTCCCGCCTGGGCCACCCCCTGGGCCAGCACATTGCTCATCTGCTGGGTCACGCTGGTGACGGCGTTGGCCGCCACAAAGGCCATGCTCAGATGTCCTACCACCATGGCCACCGTATTGTTCCCAATGGCCAGAATGCCGTCGCTGACCAGCACCGGAATGCTGATCCTTATATATTCTCCCACCAGATCTCCGGTTTTCATAAACAGATGCCGGAGGCGGAAGCCGATGCCCCGGTCAAAGAAAAACAGGTATCCGCAGATCACTCCCGCCTCGAACACTCTGGCAATCAGCGTCCCCAAAGCCGCCCCCGCAATCCCCATCCGGGGCATCCCCAGCCTGCCGAAGATCAGACCGTAATTGGCCACCAGATTCACAAAGAACGCCCCGATGGATACATACAGCGGCATTCTCACCTGCCCCACGCTGCGCAGCACAATGGTACAGACCAGGGACAATCCCAAAAAGAAATAAGTGGCAATGGAATACTTGAAATAAATAACTCCCAGGGAGATAATGGATTCCTCCGGGGTATACATCCCCATGACGGCGGCCGGCATGACCGCCGTGACGACGGCAAACAGCAATGCCAGACCCAGCGTCAGGCGCACCATAATACACACGGTCTTTTTCAATGCCTCCGCCGCCTTCTGCGGCTCATTCTCCCGCATCCCCCAGTATCTGGACACCAGCACCGAAGCCCCCATGCCCAGCCCCATGCAGAAAATATGATAGATGGTGATAAATTGGTTGGCCAGGGAGGCCGCCGACAGGGCCTCCTCCGACAATCTGCCCACCATAATGGTATCCAGCATGTTGACGCCTATGGTAATCAGACTCTGCAGCGCGATGGGCAGCGCCAGCGCCAACACCCTGAGATAAAATTTCCTGTCTTCCGAAAAGAGTTTTTTTATAATTTTGATCACTTTCCCATCCTTTTTGCGTTATGCCGCCTTATCCCGCTCTCAGCCCTCTTCCAGCATCCTGCCGATGCCATGGGTCAGCAGCTGGATAAAATCGGATTCCTCATTGACCTTCGCCGCCGGTCCTTCCCCCGTGAAAACCATCTCCGCACGGTGTTCCGGGGTGTAAGCCTCCCAGAGGGGCATATCCCGGCCATCCGCGTCCGGTCCGTTGGGATCCCCTGTGGCGATAAAGTTGGCCCAGTAATTGCACATCTGCCTGGCCAGATCATAATGCCTGCCCACAAAAGGCCGCCAGCATTTTGCCAAAGTCTCAAAAAAGAACCACAGATCAACGGAGTGAAAAGTACCCGGATTATCCCAGCCCGGAATATCCGACCGGAAACTGTACAGATAATTTTTCCTTGGACGGCTTCCTTGGGCATTGGCCAGAAACTCGCTTCTCACGGTACAGCCGATACCGCTCACCGGCGCAAACCCCGTCTGTGTCCTGATATGGGCCTCGGGACAGGTCAGAAAACGGTCCGCATCCTGTCCAAATATCCTCCGGGCCTCTCTCTCCAGTTCCTCTTCGTCTGCCGCAGGAATCTCATTGATGAATTCGTCCCCGGTATTTCCCGCCATCACGGAGACATCCACGCATTCTCCCGCAGCATACAGCACCAGAGGATCCCCCACGCAGAAACGTCCGTCCAGAACGGTGAACATGCCGGGATGGGATCGGGTGTAGGCATCGTAACGGTCCCGGATCAGGCCCGCATCCAGCGCCCTGGCCTCTTCCAGAGTCTTTACGCCCAAAAAGTCAAAAAACGCCTCCCCGTTTTTCTCCGCTTCCGATAACTTTTCAGGCTCCCCGATACCGCCTTTGCAGTAAGGACTGCGGATCATGGCGCTCATAATTACCGCCCTGTGGAACAGGCCCCGGTTGTCTTTGCACGCCATCTGGGACAGAACGCTGCCGCCGCCTGCGGACTGCCCCGCAATAGTGACGTTTTCAGGATCTCCCCCAAAGGCTCCGATATTGCGCGCCACCCAGCGAAGGCCCGCCTGCTGGTCCAGGCTGCCGAAATTGGACGGAGCCTCCGGCTGTTCCCGGGTGAGTTGGGGATGGGCCAGGAAGCCGAACACATTCACTCTGTAATTCACGGACACCACCACAATGCCCCTCCGGGCCAGCCGCTCCCCGTCAAATTCCATCTCCGCGGGATAGCCGCACTGCAGCCCGCCCCCGAAGAACCACACCAGCACCGGCCGCTTCTCCCCGGGATCCCCGGCTCCGGTCCACACATTCAGATACAGGCAGTCCTCACCCATGGAGATCTCCGGGTCCACATGCCATTCCCGGCAGTAGATATCCGTCCCCAGTCCCGGCACGTTCTGCATGGAAATGGGCGCGAACCTGTATGCCTCCAGTACGCCCTCCCAGTCCCGGACGGGCTGGGGAGCCCGCCATCTGTTTTCCCCTACGGGGGGCGCGGCAAAGGGAATTCCCTTGAAGGCCGTGATCCTGGGGTCCGCCGCCTCAATCCCCCTCACCAGTCCGTTTTCTGTCTTTGCTGTTCTGATCATAATATCCCTCCGTTACTCCTTGCCGGCAGGCAGCTTTTTCATAATAATAACGTTCCAGGACAGGGGTTTCACATGGGTCTTTAACAATCCCTTCTCAAAATTCCCGCCCTGATGGGCTTGGGGCCTGATGCGGTCCGGTTCCTCATAGGTGTTCCTGCATTCCGGATCATCACAGTAAATCTCCTGGTGTTCCTGGAAAGTGTATCCCTCAAAACCGCTCACATCCAGAGTCAGAGGATATTCCGTCTCCTGGCTGCGGTTGATGACAAACACCGTCAGCCGCTCCTTCTCCCGGTCCCAGGCCGATGCCACGTCTATGTAGTTGAGTCCCTCCTTGCCGGTATACTGAGAGGTATCGTCTATGGCATATCCGGGCAGGTCAAAGGTCTCACAGACCACCGCCGTCCGCATGGAAATGCCCCGGGCGTACTCCATCATCTGAACAAAGGCATAGTGGGACGCGGATTTCCACACATGTTCCCGGTCGGCGCAGCAGAGCGCCCTGAGCCCCCCTGTCATGCAGCCGATCTTTACCCTGTCCGCATGACGCAAAAACGCAAGCTGAATGGATACCATGGACAGCATCTGCAGCATGTCCCCTCCCTGCCGGAAGCGCTCCGTCATATTGTCCGGATCATGCAGCACATATTTTTTGTCGGGATCAAATCTGTAGTGGGCCTCGATCATGTTGTGATAGCCATAGCCCGGATGCAGCGGGCTGTTGGGCCGGATCATGGCGCCGTACTCGTCGATGGAGAGCATCAGCTTCTTGGGAGAGCGGCATTTGGCCGCAACCAGATCGCAGAGCGCCACCTCCGTGTTGATAAAATCCTCATAGTACGCTGCCCCGCCCAGCAGTGCTTTGATATCTCCAGGAGGCGCGCTGTGGTAATGGTGCATGGAAAGATAGTCCACGGAGTCAAAGCACTCCTGCAATACCGTCTCCTCCCACTGGGGATAGTGGTCCATAAAAGGAGCTGAAGAGGCGCAGACCGCCGTCTCGATTCTGCCGTCAATCCATTTAATGGCCTTGGATACCTCATTGGCCCGCACCCCGTAGCCTCTGGGATCCTTATCCCAGGAGCCAATCTGCCAGGGGCCGTCCATTTCATTGCCCAGATACCAGTTTTTTACATCATAAGGTTTCTCATGTCCGTTCTTCCGGCGCAGATCGGACCACCAGGTCCCGCCCTCATGATTGGTGTATTCCACCAGATCCATGGCGTCCCGCATGTCCCCGGTGCCCAGATTAATGGTATACAGAGGTTCCGCCTCCACTTTTTCCGCCCATTGCAGATACTCGTCATGCCCCACTTCATTGGTGATATATTGATGCCATGCGGGGTCAAGTCTGACCTTGCGCTGGTCCCTGGGGCCTATGGAATCTTTCCAGTTCCACGCCGACACAAAGTTCCCTCCCGGCAGCCGCACCGCCGGCATGTCCGTGGCCCGCAGGGCCTCTATAAAATCCTGCCGGAACCCCTGCCCGTCCGCCGTGGGATGCTTGGGGTTAAACATGGTGCCGTTTACCATGGTGCCGATGGGCTCCAGAAAGGTGCTGAATAACCTTGGGGATATCTCCCCCAGTTCGTAGGATGGGTGTATCGTAATCTTCGCCTGTTCCGCCATCTCTGCCTCCTATTTTAGTTCCGCATATTCCCTTCAGTCACACATACCCATGATCCATATTCGAACGCCTCAGCGTCCGCATATGGATCAGTGTGCCTTACGGGAACATGCTGTTTTAAACAAAAAGTTTTCTCAGGAACGCGTCCGCGCAATGTCTCCAGAAGGTCCAGTCGTGGTAGCCGTAACCCTCGAAAGGTACAATGGGGACACCTGCTGCCAGCACGGTTTCTTCGCTCTCCTTTGTGCCCTGGTAGCCCCCCTCCTGGGTGCCGCAGGCCACGAACAGCAGGCGAAACCTTTCTTCAAATTCCCTGGGATCCAACAGGACGCCGCTATAGTCCACTTCCTCATTGCGGATTGTCAGTCCGCCGGAGAAAATGCCGGCCCAGGCGAACAGTTCGGGATGGGCAAATACACATCTCTGGGTCTGCATCCCTCCCATGGACAGTCCGGCCATGGCTCTGTGCAGCCTGTCGGGAATGGTTCTGTAGGCCCCATCAATAAAGGCCACACCGCTTTCGGCCATCTCTTCCGCAAAAGCCCCCATGGCCGGATGATAATCCCCGCTCTCCGGGAAACTGTAGCCCGTGTTCATGACAATGAGCATCTCCTGCATCTGGCCCGCCGCCGTGAGATTATCTGCCAGATTGGCCAGCTTGCCCTGCCAGATCCACCCCGTCTCGTTCTCACCGCCGCCATGCTGCAGATAGAGCACCGGATATCTGCGCTCCGGCTCCCGGTCGTAGGATGCCGGCGTGTAGACATAGCACAGCTTGGTGCGCCCTGTCTCCGCCGATTTATAGTAGTTCAGACGCACGGCCCCATGGGGAACCTGCCTGAGCCTGTACGTCTCAAAATCCTCCTCCGGCATTTCCAGATAATTGATGGCCCGAAAGCCGCCGTAGCCCACCGGGGCATTGCCGTCCAGTACATCCACCCCGTTGACCCTGATGCCGTAATAGTGGAAGCCTTTCTCTATGCCCGTCACTTCACAGGTCCACCAGCCGTCGGAAGCCTGGCCCATGGCAAAACCGCCCATGCCCCAGATGTCTACCTCCACCGTTTCCGCGCCGTCGGCCCGCAGCCAGAACCGGGCCCTGCCCTCCGCCGCATTCAGCACCTGTGCCCCGCAATGCTCGTCCCGGTACTTTCCGGCGGGCCTGCCCTTTTCGTCCACGGCCAGGATCAGCCCCTTGTAGATGGGATCGAACATCAGCATATGCTCCGCGTAAGTCTGAAGATCCAGCTGCTCCTCAGGCAGTGCCGGCTCCTCATATGTAAAGGACTCCTCCTGCCCCTCCGATGCCTCTCCCCGGAAAATCAGTTCCGCAAAGTCCCTTAAGCTGGCCCTCCACACATGCCATTCATGATGGCCCGGATAGTTTCTCTGCCCTCCGGCCACTCCCAGCTTTGCAAGCCGATCCGTGTAGACCCTCTGTTTTTCGTCAAGGCCGGTCTCCCCTTCTCCGGCGGTCATAAGAACCGTCTCCATGGGATATTCCCCCTGCCGTTCCAGAATCTGTTCCATCTCCTGATCTCTCAGCCCGGAGAACACCCCCAGATGGGCAAACAGTTCCTGGAACCTGGCCACGATCCGGGTGGCCTGGGCCGACCCCAGAGAGAGTCCCGCCATGGCCCGGCTGCTCCTGCCCTTGGCAGCCCGGAAATGACTCTCTATATAGGGAATAACGCTCTCCTTTATCTCCCGTCCGAAATCCCCGGGGAAGAACACGGGATCTTCATCCTTTAAAAATGCGTAGCCGCAGCACATCACCACCAGCATTTCCCGGCATTTTCCTTCCGCGATCAGATTGTCCAGGATAAAGTTCAGCTTTCCGTTCCAGATCCATCCCGTCTCATCCTCCCCCACACCATGCTGCACATAGAGTACCGGATACTTTTTTTCCGGCTGCGTCTCGTAAGAGGGCGGTGTATACACATAGCATTTCTTCACATGATTGTTGACGCAGGAGACATAGCTTCGGATCTGCACGCCCCCGTGGGGCACGTCTTTCAAAAACCAGAAATCCTCTCCTTCCCTGGGTACCTCAAAAAAATTGGTGGCGCCAAAACAGCCATAGGCCACCGGGGCCGCCGGATTGGTCACCTGCACCCCGTCCACATACCAGAAGTGATAATGAAAGCCCGGGGCGATTCCCGATACGGTCCTGGAAAAGCAGCCGTCCTCCCCTCTGTCCAAGGCAATACGCTCCCTGCCCATACTGCCTCCCACTCCGGCCACCTCCACGGTCCGGGCCGAGGGAGCGTACATGGAAAAGGTCACGTCCCCGTTTTCCTCCAGACGCGCCCCCCAGATATCGTCCCGATACTTCAGGCTGCGCTTCCCGTTTTCCTCCTCCACATAGACCCTGCTGTATATGGGGTCAAAAAAAAGCGGATGCATTGTCAGTGCCTGATTCCTCTTTGTCTGCATATCTTTCCTCCTCTATTTATAGTTCAGCGCCATTTACTGTTTTCCGCTGCTTTCCCGAATAAAATAAAGCGGCGCAAGTTCTCTCCTGATGGGGATATCCATCTGCCGGTATCCTGCCAGCAGAACAATGTCCAGAGCCGTCTCCGCCATCTCATAGGATGGTACATCCACTGATGAGAGAGGAGGCTTGTTGTATTTCAGAATCCCCGAGTCCTCAAAGAAGATCAGACGGATATCCTCCGGAATCCTCAGCCCCTTGTCGTGAATGCAGTCCAGGATCCCTCCTGCCAGTCGGCAGTCTGCCACCAGCCATGCCGATGGCAGTTCCACATTGGCCAGCACTTTTTCCGCAGCCCCGTATCCGTTTTCGTAACTGCTGCACGCCAGATATGCGTTCCAGTCCTCTTTCACCCGGATTCCCCGGTCCCGGCAGCCGTAGACATAACCCGCTTCCATCTTCCTCTCGGAACGATTGTTGTTGTCAAAACCGATAAACGCCGCCGTCTTGACCTCCGGGGCCGCCATATATGCGATGCACTGCTCCCCGGTGCGGTAAGTATCCATCATAATACAGTGGAACCTGGCACTCTCCCGCTCGATGAGTATGATGGGGACAGAATACTCCCCCTTTTCCAGTTCCTGCTGGTCCGCCGTGGACAAACCGCTGATGATGGCCCCGCTGATCCGATTGCCGGAGAGCATATCTGCATGGGCCATCAGCTCACCCGGCTTATAGGGCTGTATCACCATCTCCACCTTACACTTTTTCCGCTCCGCCGCCTCATACAGCCCCCGGATGAATCTGCCGATGCGGGAGTTCAGGCTGTCCATCCTCCAGAACACCGCAATCACATAGGGAACTTCCTCCTCGGCATGGCGCAGCCGCCTGGCGTAGATATTGGGACGGTAATTCATCTCCCGCGCCATATCCTGCACCCTTTTCTGTGTCTCCTTGGATATCCGGATACTGTCTCCTCTCCCCCCAAGGACCACTGAGACAGTACTCTGGGATACACCCAGCCTCTCTGCAATCTCCCTGATCTGCGCTCCCGCAGTCCTTTTTTCCTCCATACCCACGGCCCATCCCTTCTGTCCGATTCTTCCACTGATCCCAGTGTATACTTATTGTCGGCACTCTGTCAATATCACAGAAACCCTTTTACGAACTGCGGACGCATCGTAGGTCTTGATGGAGATTCGTTTTCCCCGGGCTTTTTACTCCGTAACTTCCAGGCTGCCGTCCGGGTTACGCCTGAACCGGCGCACATATTCCCACCCCAGCCGGGCGTCCATCTGGGCTATATCATGTCCCTTATGATGCATGGCCACAAAATTATAGAGATTCAGCCCTTCCTCTGTGTAGAACCTCTGTACGTCATAGTAATGCCTGGGATGTCTGTCCGAAGGGCGCAGTCTCTCCTGGACCTGCCCCGGGATTCCGCAGCCGCAGGGATCAGGGGCCTCTCTTCCCGGCGTCTCTCTTACGGCAATATGGTTGTACGCTTTCCAGAAATCATACTGGTACTGCTGGGTGCATTTGGCATAAACCGGGTAGGACGGTTCCCGGGAGCCATAGGTATACCACACCGGCATCAGATAATCATATTCCTTTTTCTTCTCCATCCCCAGCCGAAACGGTATCACATCCCTGTAATCCACTTCGCTGGGGCCCATCCTGTTCCCGGGCCAGTTGGAATCCATGTGGCAGATGGCGGCAATCTTTTCCGGATGCAGCAGTGCCACAGTCTGGGCCTGCATGGCCCCATTGCTGAAGCCGGACAGATAGACCCGCCCGGGATCCACAGGATAGTTGGCAATCATGTAGTCAATGAGAGCCAGGGAAAAGCTCATATCATCCTCTCCCCTGGGATCCTCCAGAGTACTGTTCCACTGGGTCTTATCCGTCCCCCAGGGATAGACCGTGATAAAGCCCTCCTGCTCCCCCAGTTCATGGAACTTGCTCATGTCCGCCGCCTCCGCCGGATTGTCGGAGCCGCCGTGGAAAAATATCATCAGAGGGACCTTCTTCTCCGGACATTGCCTCACACTCTCCGGTACACTGGTAAACCAGGTATGCTTTTTGCGCACTGGTTCCTCCAGCCTGGTATCATCCAAAAACAACTCAAATCCCGCCTTTTGCAGATCCATTCTGGGTTCCGGATCTCCGTACACATCCGTATCCGGACGGCGTACCCTTCCAAAGAGCCGGTTCCACGCATCCGTGAACAGCTCCTCCAGTCCCCGCTCCCCCTGTTCCACAAGGACGCATCTGCCGGCATTTCTTTTGTTGGCATACAACTGTATATCCCCTTCCGTAATTGGCTCTGCCGTCTCGTTCACCACCCGGAAGTAATTCCTGGTCCCGCTGTCACAATTCACCAGATAGGCGGCCACGGGAACTCCCACAGACCTTCTTCGAGCCTTCTCACAAAGTCCGCCGCCCACCGCCAGGATCCCGGCAATACCGCGGGCCACACAGGCAGCCAGGGTACATGCCATGGAAGCCCCGCTGCCCGTGCCGATGAGATACCGCACATCGTGCATGGGATGCCATACGCTCATCATGGCCTCGTGGGTAGGGATGCCGTTGGCCCTGCATTCCATCGGTTCTTCCGTCTCCCGGTTGCAGGCATCCTGAAATCGCTGAAACGCCGCCACATCATTTTCGCCTTCCTCAAAGCTGTAATTCCATTTTCCTCCCCGGGGATTGGGAAAGGACAGGATGGCCTCTTTCTCCTCTGCCAGCCTGCGCAGCCCCTGTTCTTCCAGCAGTCTGCGCACGGAAGCCTCATCCTCCTCCGGTTCCCTGACGCCGTTCGTCACAGGTTCCGCCATATCCTCTTCCGGCGCGGATTTTCCCCGGGTCCTAATTTTGCTAAAACGATTCTGCATAAAAGATTAAAGTGTTTACAGAGTTTTGTCAATTGACATAATATGAAAATCCCTAAAATGCTTTTTAGCAATTTTATATAATACACTTTTAGTACCGTTTATGCCGTTTGCTAATTCGTTGTAGTTTAATCTTGACGCATGTATATTCCACATGTTACTGTAGTATAAAGACAAATTCCCGGATGAATCACCCCAATACTCCCCTGCTCCCAGCAGGCACCGTCGGCTTACAGGGAGCGCCGCCCGTGTGCTTTCCGGGATTCGGGGAGTTTTCATAGGAGGTACAGAATGGCAACTGCGAAAGATATAGATCTGCTCCTGGAAAGTTTTGTGGAAAGAGGGCTGCCGGGCTGCGCGCTGAAAGTCATGCAGCGGGGAAACAGCCTTTATGAAGGCTACTTCGGCTACACCGACCTGGCCAGCGGCGTCCCCGTCACAAAGGACAGTCTGTTCCGTCAGGCATCCATGTCCAAGATCCCCCTCTACACCGCCATGATGCTGCTCTATGAGCAGGGGAAATTCCTGCTCACGGACCCGGTGGGCGACTATCTCCCGGAGTGGAAGGAAAGCAAAAAATATTTGCGCCATCCCAACGGCTATGTGGAAGTGGTTCCCACCCGATCCCCCATCACCATCCGGGACACTCTCTCCATGAAATGCGGGCTTCCCTACTGCAATTCCGACGCCCCCACCGAGGATATCACACTCCAGGGCATGCAGCAGTGCATGCGGCCCCTCTGGGCAAGGGGACACTATACCCTGCAGGAACAGCTTGCCGCCGTATCGGCAGCGCCCCTGGCCTGTGAACCCGGCTCTCACTGGATCTATGGATTCTCCAGCGAACTGGCCGCCGGTATCATCGAAAAGATTTGTGACAAGCCCGTGAACCATGCCCTGAAAGAACTGTTGTTTGACCCTCTGGAGATGAAGAACACGGGAGGCGTATTCTTCCCGGGAACGGAGGAACGCATGGTGGCTCTCTATGCCCTGGACGGGGAAGGGAACTATGTCCCGGGACCGGATTTTTTTGACAAAAAGCATCTTCCGGGGCCGGAGAATGAGGCGGGCTGGGCCCGGCTGTTCTCCAATGTGGAAGATTATTCCCATCTGATGCAGATGCTGGCCTGCGGCGGCGTATGGGAAGGCAGACGCATCCTGTCCCGGGGGACCATCGACCTGATGAGTTCCAACGGATTGGATGAAGTTCAGCTTGCGGACTTCCCGGAGCCCGGGTATGGCTATGGCTACGGATTCCGCACGCTGCTTGACAGAGCCCGGGGAGACTTAAACGGCTCCGTGGGTTCCTTCGGCTGGACCGGCGGCTTCGGGACCTGGTGCGAGGCGGATCCCCAGGAGGGGCTTTCCATCGTCTATATGCACAATCTGATTCCCAGCGGTGAGCAATACTACCATCCCCGGGTGCGCACCGCCTCCTACGGGCTGTTATAATCCAAAGCGGCCGCATCCGCGGCGGAAAAGAGAGGAAAATATGGCTGACTTTAAAGAATTGGACAGGCTGCTGCAAAAATATGTGGACGACGGGCTGCCGAACTGCAGCTGTGTCATCGCCAGAAAAGGAGAAATCCTGTATGAAAACTATTTTGGATGGGCCGACCGGGAAGGGGCTGTGCCGCTGAACGCGAATCATGTGTTCCGGCAGGCCTCTCTGACCAAGATCGCTCTGTATACCGCGGCCATGATGCTTTTCGAGCAGGGACACTTTCTCATGACGGATCCCCTGTACGAATATTTTCCGGAATATAAAAATGCTGTGAAACTGGTGACGCTGCCAAATGGGATGTCGGAAGTTGTGCCCGTGGAAAAGCCCATTCTGGTACGGCATATCTTCCAGATGACCTGCGGGCTCCCCTATGAAATGATCCTGGGCGGCGTCCCGGTACAGAGCCACCCCACGGCGATGGCCATGGCCAGGGAGATGAAAGAACTGCGGGAGAAAGGATACTTTACGCTGCGGGACCAGATCCGGGCCGCATCCCGGGTACCCCTGGCCTTCGAGCCCGGCACCCGGTTCCTGTACGGCTTCGCCAGCGAACTCACGGCGGGGCTGCTGGAGGAAATCTGCGGCAAAAGCGCCGAACTGGTACTTCGGGAAATGCTGTTCGAACCCCTGGGAATGGACAGTTCCGCCAATTTCCTGTGGGGGGACCTGAAAGAGCGTCTTGTGAAGGACTACTATCTGAAACCCGGAAAAAACCTGGGGGACCCGGACGCCTTCTTCGTGCCGGATCCTGCCAGAGAGGCCCTGTTTGTAGGTCCTCTGGGAACCGTCCCCGGCTTCTCCCGGGTCATCACCAACTGCCGGGACTACACGAAGCTGATGCAGATGCTGGCCTGCGGCGGCTCCTACAACGGCGTAAAACTGCTGGGCCGCAAGACCATTGATCTGATGCGCTCCAATGCCCTCAGCCCCCGGATGCTGCAGGAGGATTTCTCCAACAATTATCTGGCGGGATACGGTTACGGCTACGGGGTGCGCGTGCTGTTGGACCGTTATGCCGGACAGCACAACGGCTTCCCGGGTCAGTTCGGCTGGACCGGCGGCTCCGGAACCTGGGCGGAAGCCTCCCCGGAGGAGGGTCTGTCCATTGTATATATGCACAATTTACAGCCCAATCTGGAAGAATACCATCATCTGCGGATGCGGGCTGTGGCTTATGGAGCTTATTCTCCCAGCCGCTCCAGCGCGCCATAGGTGATATTGCGCAGCCTGCGCAGGGCGGAAGTGCTGCTGTACCCGCCTCTCTGGATAAAGTACAGCATGGCCATATCATCCGCCGGATCAATGGTCACATAATTGCCAGTCCAGCCGTCCCAGCCGTATTCTCCCGGCGTGCCGATGGTTCCCGCCTCTCCCTGATCGTTCAGCACACGCATCAGGCAGCCGTAGCCGCAGCCCAGATTGCTGTCCCAGTTGAGCGCAGCTTTCTGGCGGGGGGAAAGTCTGTCCTGCCGCATGAATTCCACCGTTTTCTCTCCCAGAATCCGGGTTCCCTGATAAATGCCGCCTCCCAGCAGCATTTGTGCAAAACGGCTGTAATCCTCCAGGGTGGACACCAGTCCCGCGCCGCCGGACTCAAAGGACACATCCCGGCCATAGTACTCTCCCAGATTGCAGTCCTCATAGACTTCCAAACTTTTATTTTTCTCATTCCATATGTAGTTCTGGGCAAAACGCCACCTTTTGTCCTCCGGCACATAAAAGCCCGTGTCTATCATGCCCAGAGGCGCGAAGATTTCCTCCCGCAGGAAAGTTCCGTAGCGCTTTCCCGTCGCCTCTTCCACCACCGCTCCCAGGACATCGGCGGACAAGCCGTACATCCAGCGCTCCCCCGGCTGGAAAACCAAAGGCACCTCCGCCACCCGCTCAATCCACTCCCGGGTGGTCAGCCGCTGTCCCTCCGCCTGCGCTTTTTTCAGCTTTTGAAACAAATCGTCCATCAGCAGGCCGGAAGGGCTGCATCCTTCCCAGTTCTCGGGATAGGGAATGCCGGATGTCATATTCAGCAGATCATAGATGGTATTCTCCCGCTCCGCCGGCAGGGGTTCCCCGCCCGGGTTCCACACGGTCTGGTTGCGGAAGCAGGGAAGATACAGACTCACCGGATCCCGCAGATCCAGCTGCCCCCGCTCCACCAGCAGCAGCACCGCCGCTGCGGTAACGGGCTTGGTCATGGAAAAAAGGCGGAAGATGGTATCCCGTTTGACGGGGGTCTTTTTCTCCCGGTCCGCGTAACCGCAGGCACTGAAATAGCGTTCCCTGCCTCCCTGGATCAGCAGATAACCCGCCCCCGCCACCTGGCCCGTCTCCACTTCCTGCCGCATAACACGGTCTATCGCCTGTCGATAATCGTACATACTACGCCTCCTCTGCCTGCATGCTGTTTCTCTGTTTCTTGATTCTGCTCTTGTCCTGATACATTCTTCTGTCCGCCACCTCAAGAAAATCCGGGGCGCTGAGCTCACAATATCCGATGGCATAGCTGACAGGGACATTGCGGGCCTGGTTGCAGATTCCGCAATGCTCCTCCAACTTGCGGACAAACCGGGACGGATCCCCTTTATACAGCACTGCAAACTCATCCCCGCCCTGACGGTACACCTTTCCCGCATCCCCGGCGGCGTCCACCAGAAGCCGGGCGAAACACTGCAGCAATTCGTCTCCCGCCGAATGTCCGATGGTATCATTTACCATCTTCAGATCGTTTAAGTCCGCGATAATATAGTAGTCGCTGCCGCATTCCGACGCATCTGTCAGATCTCGTTCAAAGGCATTGCGATTGTAAATATGGGTAAGATAGTCGATAAAGGCAAAGCGATAGCCCGTCTCGGTACAAAATGCTATGAGGCTGCGCATACGGTCATGCCTGGACTGCATATCCTCCGGCAGAATCTTGGTCTCAAGGATCAGGTTTTCCTCTCCGTATTTTTCCAAGACCATGTTCCTGACTTCTTCCAGTACCATCTGCGCCCGTTCCCGGGAACCGGCGATAAATGCCACCCCGTTTTCCCCTATGCGGTAACCCCGCAGGCGGTACAGCCGCAGTCCCCTGCGCAGGTCCTGCAGAATCCTCACATCCTGCTTCCAGTCGAAATTGTTCTCCGTCTTGCAGAAGCAGAAGGCCGCTATGGACGACCTTTGTTTATCCGGCCCCATCTGCTCCAGCACGGTTTCAAAGGAATACTGGTTGAACAGTGCCGTCTGTTCGTCCAGATACTTTTCCGTGTTCTCATGGCTGAGGATCAGCCCCAGCAGGATCAGCGTAGACGCCACCACTACCAGCAGGATCTCCGGAAACAGCATCTGAATGATGGATACTACCGCGAAGATGGGAACCGCAAGGATAAGCGCCAGCCTCTTCTCTCCGTCTAAGCGCTCCCAATGGCGCAGGCAGCTGTATAAGATCAGCAGCAGATAGAACACCAGGCTGAAATAAAGCGCATAGGCCTTGGGCCCCAGGGAATAATCCGTGGTATATCCATGCTCATAGGTGATGGGCAGTACCAGGATCCCCAGCACCGATACCCAAAAGGGGATTTGATGGCATATCTTCCGGGCTCTGGAAAATGCCGTGCTCACCTCCAGGTAACTCCTCATATATAGAAACAGCAGAAATACAAACCCCAGTATGGACAGCAGATAGATTATGTGAGCCACCAGATTTACCCTGTCGGGAATCCTGTCCCTGTGGTTGACAGTGTATACCGTAATCAGATCAAACAAGGTATTGAGTAAGGCCGCCACCGTCAGCGCCTGAAAAATCCTGGTGGACTTCACCGGGATATGAGGCTTCCGATAGTAGAACACAAGCATATAAATCACCATTAAAAGGCATACGGCAGATGTCTTAAGCAGCATGTAAAAAAATCTCCTTCCGCAGCGGTTTAATCAGCACATTATTCAAATTATATCTTAACCATACAGAAAATGCAAACGCTTTTACCCTTCTTTTATCCCGCCTTCCTTCATGTTCCGCAGCCTTTTCTGTACAAGGAAAAAGGCGGGGATCAGAAAAACATCCGCCAGAATCCAGGCAATGGGATTGCCCAGACAGGAACCGGTAAAGCCCAGCCAGGGCACCAGCACAAAGCCCGCCAGGGCCCTGGCCACCATCTCGAACACCCCTGCAAGGATGGCAAAAAACGGAAAGCCCACCCCCTGGATCAGAAAGCGGATAATGTTGACCAAAGCCAGGGGAAAATAGAATGCCGTGGCAATGGTGAGGAATAATTTTGCATCTCCGATAATCGCCGTCTCGGAAGCCTCCAGGAACAATCCGACCAAAGTTTCCCCCAACAGGGTACTGATGCCCAGCGCAATCACCGAATAGCCGGCTCCCAGCAAAACGCAGGACTTCAGTCCCTGCCCGATGCGCTCCAGCTTTCCCGCCCCCACATTCTGCCCGCCGTAGGTGGCCATGGTGGAACCCATGGCATCAAAGGGACAGGCCAGAAAACCGCTGATCCTCCCCGCCGCCGTCACCGCTGCCACCGCGTCGGAGCCCAGGGTGTTGGTGGCGCTTTGCAGAATCACGCTGCCGATGGCAGTGATGGAATACTGCAGGCCCATGGGAACACCCATGCCGCACAGGTTTCCGGCCAGATGCCTGTCGAAGGCCCACTCTTCCCTGCGGATTCGCAGAATCTCAAACTTTTTCACCATAAACAGCAGACAGCACAGCCCCGACACCCCCTGGGAAATCACAGTGGCCCATGCCGCCCCCTGCACATCCCAGCGCAGATTGACGATGAAGAACAGGTCCAGTCCGATATTGAGGAAAGAGGACATGACCAGGAAAATCACCGGCGTCTTGCTGTCCCCCAGTGCCCGCATCACCCCCGAGGTCATATTGTACAGGAAGGTCACGGGAATTCCCAGAAAGATTACCCATATATAAGCATATGCCGCATCCAGGATATTGTCAGGGGTTTTCATCATTACCAGAATGGGGCGGCACAGCGCGGTGGTCAGTACCGTCAAAAGCAGGGCAAAAACCGCCGTAAGCCATACGCAGTTGGCCACCACCCGGCGCAGCCCCCCATAGTCCCCGGCCCCGAACTTGTGGGATACGGGAATGGAAAAGCCGCTGCAAATGCCCATGCAGAAGCCGATAATCAGAAAGTTCACCGAACCCGTAGCACCCACCGCCGCCAGATTCTCCGTCCCAAGGAAACGCCCCACGATCACCGTGTCCACCAGATTATAGAACTGCTGAAACAAAAAGCCAAATAACAGGGGAATCGAGAATCCCAGAATCAGCTTCATGGGCGAATCCTTTGTCATATCCTTAATCATAACTCTCTACCTCTTTCCTCTGAAACTAAAATGAATAGCGAAACTCCAAATAGAGAGTATAGGCCCGGCGCCGGAAATGCGCAATGTGTTTTTTTGCCCATTTTGTTCTTTTTATAATACATTGCCCATCCCAGACAAAAAAACGGGCAGCGGCTGGCGCCTCTGCCCGTTTCTCTTATTCTATATCATTGTTGATTCCCGATCCCCGGCTTAGCAGAACGGATTCTCCGTAGGGTAAGGCAGGCTCTTGGGCTGGTTGTAGTTCAGATCTTCCACAGGAACGCCGATGAACTTAAATACCTCATACAGCGCCTTGCCGAAGTGGCCGAAAGCAACCGCGCCATGATGAGGATAGTTCTTCTCGATCAGCACATGGCGGTAGAAGCGTCCCATCTCAGGGATGGCGAACACGCCGATGGAGCCGAAGGACTTGGAAGGCACGTTCAGCACTTCGCCCTGGGCAATGTAAGCGCGCAGTTTGCAGTCAGCGGTGGACTGCAGACGATAGAAGGTGATCTCACCGGGAGCGATGTCGCCCTCCAAAGTGCCGTTGGTAACTTCGATGGGCAGGTTCCTGGCCATGATCTTCTGGTACTTCATCTCGCAGAAGGCCAGCTTCTTGGAGCAGGTGTTGCCGCAGTGGAAGCCCATGAAGGTATCCTTGTGGCTATAAGGGAACTTGCCCTCAATGGATTCCTTGAACATGTCGGCAGGCACGGAGTTGTTGATATCCAGCAGCGTAACAGCATCCTGGCTCACGCAGGTACCGATGAACTCGGACAGGCAGCCATAGATATCCACTTCGCAGGATACGGGGATGCCCATACCGGTCAGACGGCTGTTCACATAGCAGGGAACAAAGCCGAACTGGGTCTGGAATGCAGGCCAGCACTTTCCGGCGATGGCCACATACTTGCGGTAACCTCTGTGGGCCTCCACCCAGTCAAGCAGGGTCAGTTCGTACTGAGCCAGCTTCTCCAGCACCTCGGGCTTCTTGTTGCCCGCGCCCAGTTCCTCGGCCATCTCCGCCACCTTGGCAGGGATTCTCTCGTCTCCGGCATGCTTGTTAAAGGCCTCGAACAGATCCAGTTCGGAGTTCTCCTCGATCTCCACGCCCAGATTGTACAGCTGCTTGATAGGGGCGTTGCAGGCCAGGAAGTTCAACGGTCTGGGGCCGAAGGAAATGATCTTCAGGTCGGAAAGACCCACAATCGCTCTGGCGATGGGTACGAACTCGTTGATCATGTCGGCACATTCCTCAGCGGTGCCCACGGGATACTCGGGTATGTAAGCCTTGATGTTGCGCAGCTTTAAGTTGTAGCTGGCATTCAGCATACCGCAGTATGCATCGCCTCTGCCGTCCAGCAGATCCGCCTGGCTCTCCTCAGCGGCCGCCACAAAAATGGAAGGACCGTCAAAATGCTTGGCCAGCAGGGTCTCGGAAATCTCGGGACCAAAGTTGCCCAGATATACGCACAGAGCGTTACAGCCGTTCTTCTTCACATCTTCCAGAGCCTGTACCATATGGATCTCGCTCTCCACGATGCAGATCGGGCACTCATAAATGTCCGTCTCGTCATACTTGGCCTTGTAAGCGGCCACCAGAGCCTTTCTCCTGTTTACGGACAGGCTCTCCGGGAAGCAGTCGCGGCTCACGGCCACGATACCGATTTTTACTTTGGGTAAATTGTTCATTGTACTCTCCTCCATTTATGATAATTAAATACAACCTGAGATAAATACGGACTGCTTTTTAATTATACCGCATTCCCCATGCACATTCAAGTTCTTTGCCCCTTCAATCCGGCATTACTCGTTCACATTCAGGTTCTTTCCCTTCAGGCCGATATGGCTTCCCGCGTCCAGGCCGCCCTCCTCATGGCCGATAAGCCATTTGTTCACAGCGGTAATCAGCGCGTCCTCACCCTTTTCTTCCCCGGATGCTCCATGGGGCTTCTCCAGCGGATAGTTGGTTCCCCTGGGAAGTACGATGGCCACCTGGAAACCCGCGCCGTTTACGCCGCAGGGCGCATAATGCAGGGTGGTGGCGTAGATCTCCACGCCTTTGCCCGCAGGCAGCAGAAACGCTTCCATTTTGGCGGTATCGTAGGTGAAGCCCTCCTCAATGTCCTGCTGCATGCCCAGAAGCAGGATGGCATCGGTGGCAGCGATATTCAATTCGCTGTTCCGATGGTACTCCACCGCGTTCAGCAGTTCATTGTGGCCGTTGCAGTAACCGATCTGGATGGGCATCTCGCCGAAGGTCACTCTGGTCAGCGCCTCCATGGCGGAAGTGGCCTCCAGAGCCTCCACACTGGGCTCATACACCACGCCTTCGGGCACGGGCTGCTTTCCCAGCACTTCCACCAGTTCCGTCAGGTCCACATTGTCGATCAGCCTCCCATACTTACGGAAAGCGGGATCTGTGACAGATAATATTTTCATGGCATCCTCCTTTTGCGCCCTGGGGCGCGGATTATTGTTTTCGACTGCCTGCCCCGGGAAAATTATTTGATAATCTCGAACAGGGGCTTGCAGGCCGGGTAAATCTCCTTAAACTGGGCATACCGCTTTTCGTATTTGGCCACCAGTTCCGGATCGGGCTCCACGGTGTCCACCACCTTTACGATCTTAGCCGCGGCCTCCTCCACATCTGCATATTCGCCGCAGGCCACTGCCGCCAGCATGGCGCCGCCCAGGGAGGGCCCTTCCTCGCTCTCAATCACATCCACCTTCAGGTTCAGGATATTGGCGATCATCTTCTTCCACAGGGGGCTCTTGGCGCCGCCGCCGCAGATCTTGGTGCGCTCGATTTTAATCCCCAGGGACTTGGCCACCTCAAAGGAATCTCTCAGGGCAAAGGCCACACCCTCCAGCACGGCCTGGGTCATGTCGGCCCTGGTGGTGTCCATGGTCATGCCGATAAACGTCCCCCTTGCGTTGGGATTGTTATGAGGAGAGCGCTCCCCCATCAGGTAGGGCAGGAAGTACACATGGTTCTCTCCCAGCTTTTCAATGGCCTTCTGCTCCGCCGCGTAATCCCCTGTACCGACGATATCGTCCATCCACCATTTGTTGCAGCTTGCCGCGCTGAGCATACAGCCCATCAGATGATAGCTGCCGTCCGCATGGGCAAAGGAGTGAAGCGCATTGTATTTGTCCACGCCGAAATTCCTGGAGGAGATGAAGATGGTGCCGCTGGTGCCCAGGGAAATATTGCACATGCCATCTCCCACAGTGCCGGTGCCCACCGCCGCCGCCGCGTTGTCGCCTGCGCCCGCCGCCACTTTCACGGTGTGGGGAATTCCCAGCTTGTCGGCGATTTCGGGCAGCACGCAGCCCACGGACTCATAACTCTCGTAGCAGGTTGCCAACTGCTCCTCGGTGATGCCGCAGATCTCGCACATCTCTTCGGACCATCTGCGGTTCTTCACGTCGAAGAGCAGCATACCGGAGGCATCGGACACATCCGTGCAGTGTACCCCGGTGAGTTTGTAGGCGATATAGTCTTTGGGCAGCATGATCTTGGCGATTCGGGCAAAGTTCTCCGGCTCCTTGTTTTTCACCCAGAGAATCTTGGGAGCGGTAAAGCCGGTAAAGGAGATGTTGGCCGTGTACTCCGACAGCTTTTCCTTGCCGATCACATTGTTCAGATAATCGCATTCCTCATATGTACGTCCATCGTTCCACAGAAGCGCGGGACGGATCACCTGATCGTCCTGATCCAGAATCACCAGCCCGTGCATCTGGCCGCCGAAACTGATGCCCGCCACCTGGCTCTTATCCGCGTCCTTCAGCAATTCCTCAATGCCCAGCATGGTCTGCTCGTACCAGTCCTCGGGCTTTTGCTCCGACCAGCCCGGATTGGGGAAATAGATGGGATATTCCCTGGAGACGATATTCCTGATTTTACCCTCGCCGTCCATCAGCAGCAGCTTTACCGCCGATGTGCCTAAATCAATACCGATATATAACATATTTACCTCTTTTCTGCATATTCGGAGCCCGTCCAATGGCAGACTCCCGCTGTGCCTGCGCTCTCTGTCTCTGCAGCCCGATGCCTTCCGAAGCGTTTACTCGGGGCCATGTGTCCGGGCACGTTATCTATAGCATACTCGTTTTGCGTCCCAAAATCAATACGCCTTTTATATTTTCGGTATTATGCACATTTTCGGGGATGAAAACTGGTAAATATGACTTCATCCGCATCCTTCGCCGGGCGCTTCCGTGCCCGGGCACGCACTCAAGCTCCGAAGAAAGGCCCCGTTTAAAGCATTTCTTTATTGTTTTCCCACCTGAAATCATTTATAATGTGGGTACCCGGTCTGTCCCCCGGAATATCCCCTCCTTTGGGGACATGCCATATCATTATGCGGAAACGGGAGAAAATATGCTTCGGGGACCACAGGATGCTTACGCAGGAGGTACATCATGGCCACAATTAAAGAGATCGCAGCTCTGGCAGGGGTGTCCAGGGGAACCGTTGACAGGGTGTTAAACAACCGGGGCTCCGTGAATCCCGATACGGCGGAGAAAATCCGGGACATCGCCAGGGCGCTGGACTATAAGCCCAATATTGCCGGGCTGGTGCTGGCCGCCCAGAAGAAAAAGCTGAAGCTGGGAGTGGTTTTGTTTTCCGCCGAGAATCCCTTTTTCATAGATGTGGAGGAAGGCGTCACGGAGAAGGCGGAGGAACTGGCAGGATATAACTGCGCCGTGGTGATCCGGCATATCACTTATGGCGTGGAGCAGCAGCTGCAGGCCATACAGGAACTACTGGAGGAGGAAGTCAGCGGCATCGCCCTGGCCCCTTACAACGACGAGCGCATCCGGAAATGTATCAATACCCTGTATGACCGGGGGATTCCAGTAGTAACTTTCAACACGGATATCGAGAACTCCCGGCGCATTGCCTATGTGGGAAGCCACTATGCCAAAAGCGGGGAGACCGCCGCGGGACTCATGCACCTGATGACCCACGACAAAGTGCGGGTGGGCATCGTCACCGGTTCCCCGGACATCCTGTGTCACACGGAGCGGGTGGCGGGATTTGTCAATTCTCTGAAACGCTATAAGTCCGATATGGAAATCGTGGATGTGGTGGAGAATCACGACGACGAATTTGAGAGTTATGAAAAAACCACCCGGCTGCTGACGGAGCACCCGGAAATAAACGCGCTGTTTTTTGCCGCGGGCGGCGTCAACGGCGGCTGCCGCAGTCTCTCCGTGCTGGGCCGGGAAGGACAGGTCCGGGTGATCGCTTTCGACAAGGTGCCCACCACCAAGGCGCTGGTGAAAAAAGGCGTTATCGCAGCCACCATCTGCCAGCAGCCCAGGGTCCAGGGGGCCAAGCCCCTGACCCTGCTGTTCGCCTATCTGACCACCGGAGAGATGCCGGAGAAAGAATACAATTATGTGGCGGTGGATATCAGAATCCGGGAAAACATTTAAAATGACCGGGGCTGATCTGGTTTATCTTCTCACCCACACGCTCATCTCCCCCTCGCCCCGATTGTTCCAGGCGTAATAGGGAATCATGCGCAGCGTTACGTCCTGCTCCCGCACCGGGCCCGCCGGGTGGTACAATTCGGCGCTTTCCGCCGCGGCCAGACGCTTGCCGGGCACTTTCAGTACCGTCATGGGATGGCCCAGTTCTTCCGTCACTTCCGTCTCAATACCGCTTTCGTCCCATCCGGGCAGATCCACCCTGCACAGATGCAGGTCTTTCCCATTGTCCGCTTCTTCCAGACAATATACAATGGGGCCGCGGGTCAGGGCAACCTTGCCCATATTCTCCCGCACCCTGGGGTCAGATTCCAGAATCCGCACCGGCATCTCCATCTCCAGAAGGATTTCATCGCCGTCACTCCAGACTCCTTCTATGTACAGATAGCCCTCCCTGTAGGAAACCGCTGTATGCCGGTCCGACACATGCTCTCTGTCCCCCATTTCAGGAGCGCTCTTTACCGCCAGTCCCCCGGCGTTCACCTGTACCTGTCCCCCAATACCGCCGCAGCAGTAGCCCGCTTTTACTCCGGTGCTCCAGCCGGGGATGCGGAAAGCCAGTCTGCAGGGAACCCGGTCCCCCCGGAGCTGTACCTTCACTCTGCCGCCCCAGGGCATATCCGTCTCCACTCGCAGATCCAGCGTCTTTTTCTCCCCTTTGTCCCCCCAGACCTGCTTACTCAGCACACTGCTCATATACAGATGGAACCAAAGCGTATCCACGGGCTGATTCCAGCCTCCCTGATCCAGCGGATAACGATCGGCTTCCGTATAGGCGTAAGAGGCCACGGAACTCACCAGCCGGGCGATATTGGGCGGACAGCAGGCGCAGCCGAACCACTTCTGGCGCAGGCTCTTGACATGAGATTTTCTGGCGTCCCTATGACAGGCCCGGGGCAATACTTCCAGGGGATTCACATAGAAAAAACTCTTGCCGTCCAAGGCCATGCCCGCCAGCACCGTATTATACAGGGCCAGTTCCATCACATCCCCGTATTTGCCCCGGGGCTTGAGCTGCAGCATCCTTCTGGCCCAGAACACCAGGCCGATGGCGGCGCAGGTCTCGGAGTAGGCGGTATCCCCGGGCAGGTCATAGCCAAAGGAGAACGCTTCCCCTATATGGGTGGCGCCTATCCCTCCGGTAATATACAGCTTTTCCCGGGTCACATTATCCCAGAGCCGGTCGCAGGCCGCTTCCATGGCCTCGTCCCCGCAGAGTCTGGCCACATCCGCCATGCCGCTGTACAGATATACCGCCCGCACCGCGTGCCCCACCGCTTCGGACTGTTCCCGCACGGGCTGATGGGCCTGATGGTAGGAATTGTCGGTGCTCTTTTGATAGGGCTGGCCGTCATGGGCCGCCCGTTCCTTCTCTTCTTCCTCGAAATAGTAGGGCTGACGCCCGCGCTGATCCAGGAAAAACCCGGCCAGCTTCAGGTATTTCTCCTGATTGTCTATTTCACAGAGACGTACCAGTGCCATCTCCGCGATCTCATGGCCGGGGTATCCCTTTCGCTTTCCCGGCTCCGGGCCGAAGGTTTCACAACAATAGTCCGCGAATCTCTCGGCGGCGCACAGCAGCTTGTCCTTTCCCGTGGCCTGGTAATAGGCCACCGCCCCTTCCACCAGATGTCCCAGGCAATACAGTTCATGATGGTCCCGGAGATTGGTAAAGGCCCTGTCCATGCCGTTGATGATATAATAGGTATCCAGATAGCCGTTCTCCAGCTGGGCGGCGCAGACAATGTCTATGGCCTCGTCCGCCGTCCGTTCCAGCTCCGGGTCAGGATGCTGCAGCAGGGAGTACCCCACCGCCTCGATCCATTTGGAAAAATCCGTGTCCTGGAACACAAAGCCGTAAAACTTATCCCCCTCGGGATGTTCCGGGTCCTCCGGCAACGCCTGAAAACCCCGGAAGGTGTAGGCCGGGGCCACATAGGCGGCGCCCTTCTCCTTCTTCTCCCGCATCATCCTGCCCGCCACTTTGAAGTTGCGCATACAGTAGCTGGGGGCGGCACCCTCCACTCTGTCGTTCAATGCCTCCCACTGGTAGGGGATTACCTGGGTGCGCACCAGTTCCTGCTCCCTGTGCCAGAAGGCGTCGGTCACCCGGATCTGTTTTAAATCCAGGGGAGTGCTGAATTCCCTGTTTTCCATCTGTTTTTCCTCCTTATCTCAATCCGCTTTTTCCCCGGCAGCAGTCTTTTTCCGCCGGGGATTGTGTCAAATGGTATAATCCATGGCCCCTGCCCGCTGCCTGTGCCTTGCCGCCAAATCGCCGATGGTCACATTGTCCACCACCTGATTGACCGCCTGATACACATCCTTCCAGACCTGCAGAGTCTCGCAGGTGTCGCAGCGCCCGCAGGTGCCGTAATCCTCCTCCAGACAGGCCACCGGAGCCAGAGAACCTTCCGTCAGCCGCAGCACCATACCCACGGTGTAAGCCTCCGGTTCCCTGGCCAGCCGATAGCCTCCCTGGGCCCCGCGGACGCTCTTCACATAGCCCGCCTTGTGCAGCACGGCGATGATCTGCTCCAAATATTTCTCCGAAATACCCTGCCTGCCCGCAATCTCTTTTACCTTGATACATTCTCCGCTATTGTTCAGCGCCAAATCCAGCATAACCCGCACTGCATAGCGTCCCTTGGTCGATATCTTCATACTTACCGCTTTCCCGGGTATGGCAGACCGGGCCTGCCATATCCATCTATCTGTCTTAAACTATATTCTCTTAAACTCTATAAATGCTACTCCGCAAACATGCCCGTGGACAGATACCTGTCCCCGGAGTCCGGCAGCAGAGCCACTATGGTTTTGCCTCTGTTCTGGGGCCGGAGTGCCAAAACAGAGGCAGCGTACAGCGCCGCCCCGGAGGTAATGCCCACCAGCACCCCTTCCCTGCGGGCGATCTCCCTGCCCTCGGCATATGCCTGCTCCGTGGTGACGGTGAATACCTCGTCATATACCTGGGTGTTGAGGACGGAAGGAACGAATCCCGCCCCGATCCCCTGGAGTTTATGAGGGCCGGGCTCACCGCCGGAGAGCACCGGCGAGTCGGAAGGCTCCACCGCCACTACCTGGATCCGGGGATTCCTGGCTTTTAAGTAGGTACCGATGCCTGTTATGGTCCCCCCGGTGCCCACTCCCGCCACAAAGATGTCCACCTGTCCCTCCGTATCCTCCCAGATCTCGGGTCCTGTGGAGGCAGCATGGGCCGCTGGGTTGGCCGCATTGTCAAACTGGCCCAGGATCACGGAGCCGGGAATCTCCTGCAGCAGTTCTTCCGCTCTGGCGATGGCTCCCTTCATCCCTTTGGCCCCCTCCGTCAGCACCAGTTCCGCCCCGTATGCCTGCAGCAGGCTGCGCCGCTCCGCGCTCATGGTATCGGGCAGGGTCAGAATGGTCCGATATCCCTTGGCCGCCGCCACGCTGGCCAGCCCGATGCCGGTGTTGCCGCTGGTGGGCTCTATGATGGTGGCCCCGGGCCTGAGCAGTCCTTTCCGCTCCGCATCCTCCACCATGGACAGCGCCACCCGGTCCTTTACGCTGCCCGCCGGGTTTAAGTACTCCAGCTTTGCCAAAATAACCGCATCCTCAATGCCTTTTTCCCTCATATAATTCTCCACTTTTAAAAGCGGGGTATGCCCGATCAGTTCCGTGGCTTTATTGTATATTCCGGCCATATTAAACCCTCCATTTCCTACTTTTTCTATATGAATGTTGTGAATAGAATATACCTCCTATTCCTTTTTGTCAATTCTATTTGCGGATTTGGGGGATGTATAGTCCCGAGCTACAGATCCAGTAATTCTGTAAATGCTATCCCCATTGTCTGACAGCAGTTCCTGATACCTCCTTTTATCAGCTTGATTGTATTACAATGCGAAATACATTATGATAAAATGCAAGAATGGAATAGGACAGGTTCCTATTGGCAAAAAAATTCGGGGGGCTCTATAGGTGGATAAATCCGGATGCAGAAAGCGGCCAGGACGGGAGTACTGACAGCCAGAAGCGCAGGGCAGAGGGAACAGCGACGGGGCAGTGCGAAGAAACCAAATGGCATCAGATTGAGCTGAATGGCGAGAAGGCATTCGTAAGCAACGGCTATATTGTACCTGAGAATCCTGCAGCCACGACTGCAAAGCAGGGCAATACGGGTTCCAGCCTTAATCGTTCTCATAGTCAGATATAACAGAGTTGACATATTCAAGATCAAGCTGTAAAGAAGAAGCAATGTCTTCATTGCTTATACCTTTATGATACAGCTTAATAATTTTCGTGGCCAGTGTTGTGCCTAATTCAAGGTTTTCTCTATCTCTCTGTAATAAAGTCATATACTCAACCTCCATTTCCTTACTCTCTTTTACTTCCATAACTTTTTTATAGATCTCTTTTATGAGCGGGCTTCTGGCCCGCGATGCAAAGTCATCCGTTGTGTTCTCCACATAAGAGAGAAATTCCTGCATTTCCAGATCGACATCGTACATATTGCCTTTTGTATTCAGGAAAATCTTGGTAGTTTCATCTCCCAGTGTGAGGGAAGGGTTTTCTACGCATCTGTTTTCAAAGGTGTATAAATGGCGCCGGTCTCCAAACGGATCGAAGGTACAGATAAAGATGACATAGGATTTTTTCAGTTTCCTGTAATCTTCCCCTGCGGAAATGATATCAAGGTCGATATTTCCCTGATAGTATCTTGATCTCTTGGGGAGAATGGCTTTTTTATGCTTTCCGCGTTCCATCTCCACATTGTATACCGTTCCCTCATCGTCGTTCAGGTATACATCGAGCCGGATGCCTTTTCCGTCATAGAGCATATTGATGGTTTTCTGTGTGGCAGGCACGGAAACTTCCCGAATGGAAACGCCCAGTATTTTTTCTAATACTTTTCTGCAGACCTCCTTATCACTCATTACCTTAGCGAAAAGAAAATCGTCCTCTGTACCTTTCTTTTTCAAATTATAGCATGATTCTGCCGTTTTGTCAGTTGCGATTTGAAATTGTTTTACGGATTGCCATCCCTTTTCGTCAATTCTATTTGCGGATTCGGGGGATGTATAGTATACTGGTTAAACAATTAAGGCATAGGCCTATACCGTATATGAGAAAGAGGTTCAAAATGATAACAGACCAAGTATATGCCGTGCCCTGTGTGTATGACAGGGCGGCGGGAAAAAATACGAAACAGCCCCTCCGGGCGGCAGTCCCGGGCTCCAAGAGCATCACCAACCGGGCGCTGCTGCTGGCCACTTTGGCCCGGGGCACTTCCACTCTGCGGGGCGTACTCTTCTCCGACGATTCCCGGCATTTTCTGAACTGTATACGGGAACTGGGCTTTGAAACCCAGGTGGCAGAGGAGGAAAAAATCGTGCGGGTCACGGGCCTGGGCGGAGCGCTCCCCAGACCGGAGGCAAGCATCTATGTGGGCAGCGCCGGCACCGCCGCCAGATTCCTAACCGCTTACCTGGGGGTATCCCGGGGCATCTACCATTTGGACGCCTCCCCCCAGATGCGCAGGCGTCCCATGGCCCCGCTGCTGGCCTCCCTGGAGGATCTGGGCTGCGAAATCTCCTGTCAGGGAGAGGAGGGGCATTTCCCCTTTACCCTTCGGGGCCGCGGCTTTGGCAAAACGGATATCTCCGTGGAGATCGAGCACAGCAGCCAGTTCCTCAGCGCTTTGCTCATCTCTTCCTGCCTGTGCCCGGAGGATATGAACATCCGGATCCAGGGGGAGCATGGCCTGTCCTATATCCGTATCACCACCCGCATGATGGAGCAATTCGGCGTATCTGCCCAGCCTTGGTACTATTGTGAGGGAAACGGGGAGAATCATGCCTGTCAGGGCTGTGTCAACAGCACCCGCCCTCTGGGATACCGGGTGGCCGCCGGGCAGCACTATCAGGCGCTGGACTATCAGGTGGAGCCGGATGTGTCCGCCGCCTGTTATTTCTATGCCCTGGGAGCGCTGCTGGGGGTTCCGGTACAGGTTTTGCATGTGGGAAAAGACAGTATGCAGGGCGATCTGGCCTTTTTGGATGTGCTGGTCAGAATGGGATGTTCTTTGCAGGAGAACGGAGAAGGACTGATACTGCTGCCGCCGGCGGACGGACGGCTGGCAGGCGTGGCGGCGGATCTGTCCGCCTGCTCCGACCAGGCCATTACCCTGGCTGCCATAGCCCCTTTTGCAGAGGGCCCCACCACCCTATCAGGCATTGGGCATATCCGCTACCAGGAATGTGACCGCCTTGGCGCCATCGTCACGGAACTGGGCCGCATGGGGATCCGCTGTGAATCCACGGACAGCAGTATCACCGTCTATCCCGGCATGCCAAAACCCTGCACCGTCCAGACCTATGAGGACCACCGCATGGCCATGGGCTTTACCCTGACGGGACTGCGCGCCCCCGGGATTCTCATAGACAATCCGGGCTGCTGCCGTAAGACTTTTGAAGAGTATTATCAAATGTTGGAGAGCTGTATACTAGAGTTGTGAGCCTGCCGCTTTTTCTTCACAAGCTTTCGTATCTTCCGTCCCTGGTGCTTTACTCCCAGCACGGACAGCATCACTCCCAGAAGGATGCAGAAATCAGATACATTAAACACCAGCCTCCGCAGCGGCGTCCATTTCACGTTAAAGCTGACATAATCCATCACATACTGTTGTTTCAGCCTGTCGTAAGTGTTGCTGAAAGCCCCTCCCAGCAACAGGGACAGCCCTGCCCGCAGCAGATTGCTGCCATGGACGCTCAGGCTCAGCACAAATACCAGCGCGGCCAACCCGGTAAGGAGCAGGGACAGCGTTGTAACCACCGCTCCCCGCCCCTTTCCCAGGCCCAGCATGGCTCCCCGGTTATGATGCCTGCGCAGCAGAAGCCTGCCGTCCCAGACCTCCAGGTTCTCCCCCTGCGGCAGTTGTCGTTCCATGCGCTCTTTCAGGTATTTTTCTCCCATGAATATTCCCGTGATCAAACTCACAAAAAAGCGGACCATCTGATATATACTCCTATACGTGAAATAGCTATCGCATAAGCGACAGCTATTTTTGTCTACACCTTATTAAGCATCATAGCATACAGGGAAAAAAAAGTCTAGCTTTTTTTCCTGTTTCCTATATAATTCTTTTATGACAAAATGAAAGGCGGAGAAGACCATGGGGAATCAGGAACAGGAAATGAAACAGGAGCAGCTGCACTTCCAGGAATGCCTGGATATTATCGGCCGGAATGTGATCCGATATCAGCAGGAATATGAACAGCGCCATGCCCAGGTACAGGAATTGTACAAGGCCATCAACAGCGGCGATGTGGAACTGTATAACCAGTTGATGACCGCCAGCAGCCTGGAAGAGCACGCCGCCTCCTCGCTGCGCAAGAACAGAGCGGCTTTTGATAAACCTTACTTCGGCCGCATCGACTACACGGAGCGCCCTTCGGAACTGGAGCAGCGGGTCTACATCGGCAAAAACGGGGTGTTCCGCAACAAGACAGACGTGCTGATCGCGGACTGGCGGGCCCCCATTTCCAGTGTCTACTATGAGAACGAACTGGGCCCGGGCGAGTACGGACTGCCGGACGAGAAACCCATCTCCATCGACCTGCGCCTGAAACGCACTTATAATGTGGAAGAAGGCAGACTGCAGGGTTATTATGACAGCGATGTGGCTTCCAATGACCAGTTGCTGGTGCAGTACCTGTCCAAGAACAAGGACGCGGTGCTGGGGGAGATCATCGCCACGATCCAGAAAGAGCAGAACGCCATTATCCGCAAATCCCCCTTTGCCAACCTGATTGTCCAGGGGGTGGCAGGCAGCGGCAAGACCACGGTGGCCATGCACCGCATCTCCTATCTGCTTTATAATTACAAGCATCGTTTTGAGTCCAATGAGTACTGCATCATCGGCAGCAACGATCTGCTGCTGAACTATATCACCAGCGGCCTGCCGGAACTGGATGTACCCAACATCAAGCATATGCGCATGGATCAGATTTTCGCCCGGCTGTGTGAAAAGAACTGGGTAAAGAAAAACAAAACAGCGGAACCCGGTTCCGTGCCTTCCCGAAGCAGCCTCCTCTTCATGAGGGAACTGGAACTGTATCTGCTCCATCTGCGGGAATCCCTGGTGGACTTATCCCCGCTGCGGGATAAGCAGATCGGAACCATTTTGTCGGAGAGCAACAACGCCACGCTTTACCGGGAAAATCCCGCTTTCAGCATCTGCACTTTGCTGTCTACGCTGGACGAACGGGTTAAGACCAGGATCAAGTTCCTGATGAGCGGGGAGGACAGGGACCGCCTCCAGGCCAAGCTGAGGGAATATGCCGGACACTATAAAGCCATGCGCCCCACCCGCAGCATTTATGATTTGTACACAGAATTTCTGCAGCACTGGCGCAGCATCCACAGGGACGCGCCGGGCCCGGCCGAAGACTGGCCGGCATATCTGAGCCGTCTGGGCCGCCGGGAGTACGATGTATACGATATTGCGGCTCTGGCGCTGATCCATTACCGGGTATACCAGAAGGCACCCAACCAGGAATTCGGGCTGCTGTTCCTGGACGAGGCCCAGGACTTCGGCATCGGTGTCTACTATGTGCTGCGGACACTGCTGCCCGCCGCATATTTTACCATCATGGGGGATGTGTCCCAGAATATCCATTATGACACGGGACTGAACGACTGGCATGAATTACAGAAACTGTTCCTGAAAGAAGAGCGGGACCAGTTCCTGCTGCTGCAGAAAAGTTACCGAAACACCATTGAAATCTCCCAGTACGCGGGACGAATCCTGGAAAAAGCCTCCTCCGGCCGCTATAAGATCCAGCCGGTGATCCGCCATGGGATTCCGGTGGAAGAGGCACGGTTCTGGAGCGACCTGGAGATGGCAGAACATGCGGCGGGCCTGATCGCCGCCATCCGGGAAAAGGGCTACCACACCACCGCCGTGATCTGCCGGGACGAAGAGACTGCAGCCGGGGCCCGGCAGCTGCTCTCTCCCCTGACCGTCCTCACTGACGGAGCCGCCTCCAACTTCTCCACCGGCACCATGGTGCTGCCCATCCGTCTGGTAAAGGGCCTGGAATTTGACGCGGTGATCCTGTGGAACCTGGACATGGAGCACGGCCCGGATGATCCCCGGCAGGCAAAGCTGTTGTATGTGGCAGCCACCCGGGCTCTGCATGAACTGCATGTGCTGAACTGCTGATATGACGCGCTATCGTATCACATCCTCATATCTGAGCCGCACCAGCTTGAAGTCCAGTACCACTTCCCGGCCGACGCCGCCGTTCATCAGGTTCTCCAGTTCCGTCACCGCCTCCTGGGCGATTCTGGCGAAGTCCTGGCGCACCGTGTTCATCTGCTGGCCCACATAACCCATCAGCGTCAGCCCGTCAAAGCCGCACACCGGACGAAAGATATCCATGTCCGTCAGGGCCCGCATGGCCCCTATGGCCATCAGGTCCGATGCACAGACCACCATGTCCTGGTCCCGGGCATATTTCACGGTGAGTTCCCTGGCTTTTTTCTCTGAGAACTCACCGTTGCGGACAATCATTTCCAGGCCGTAGTCTGCCGCAAATTGTTTCATGCCTTTGATCCGTTCCTCCGTCACATAACCGCTGCTTTTCCCCGCGATATAGAGCACCTTTTTGTAGGGAATGGCGTCCATCCGCATGGTTTTCTCCGCCACGGCATACTGTGCCGCCGCCTGGTCGATCCAGACGCAGGAGGTACTTTCATTGATCAGCGGCACATCCACCAATACAATCCGAAAAACCTGCCGCCGCACCAGTTCCTGCAGCACATGGTCCTGTTTGGATATGCCGTATATGATGATGCCGGTGATACTCTGGGAGCGGAAGTAGCCGATCACCTCCTCGACCCCCATACCCTCCAGCATGGAGAAAAACACCGTCACCACATCCAGGGCATGTTCTCTGGCACTCTTGAGCGCACCGGCCAGATACTGCATACTGATCTCATCTATGGCCTGGGTGTTGGTATTCAGGTGAATCAGCAGGGCGATGCGCCCCGCCTGTTTGGAGGAAAGCGCCGCCGCTACGGCATTGGGCACAAAGCCCAGTTCGGCAATGGCCTCATTCACCTTCTGCCTGGTTGCCTCACTGATATTGGGATAATGATTCAGCACCTTGGATACGGTGGAGATAGCCACCCCCGCCCTTTCTGCCACTTCCTTGATCGACGCCATGAAATGCCTCCTTGCTGTTGATCTCGCTCTTCTATTCGGGAATTCCTTCCCTCTTCCCCGGGTTCTTGTCCCCCTTCCGGGACTGCCTGCGGACAAAGCGGCCCGGAATACCCGTCAATGCCTGCAGCAGCAGGGATACGGCGGCCGATGCCAGAAGTACCGCCAGATATACCCAGATATCCAGCCGTACATGGGGTCTGATCAAATAGTACAGCCACCCATATAAAAAACCATGCACCAGCCAGATATAGGTGGACTGCTTTCCCCACCAGGCCAGGAACGCACCCAGAGGCGGCACCCGGGAGAGCAAAGTCAGAACCCCGTAGCAAAAAAGCGGCGCAAACAGAAAGTCCAGCTTGGCATAGGCTGCATCCGTTGCCAGCATCGTGCGCAGGGCTATGACGGCGCCCAGCAGCGCCACGGACAGACATACAGGCAGCCAGCCGCCCCGGCGCCTCAAAACCTTGTCCACCCGCTGCCAAAGACCATAGCGGGCGATGAGATATCCCGCCACGAATACCAGCAGAAAGGAGATCCGCAGCCCGTCTTTTACCGCCACCGCCAGAGTCCACAGCCCCGGCAGCCACAGCCGCCCGGCCAACAATGCGCCTCCTCCCAACAGTCCCAGCGTCAGATAGAATATCCACTTGCATTTCTCTTCTCCCGGCCGGGTAAAACGGGTCAGCAGCAAATCCAAAAGCGGCAGCGCCAGCAGCATCTTGGCATACTGCTCCACATACCACCAGGCCCCGTTGTAGGTAGGGTTCAGAGCCGTCAGATTCCCCAAAAGCTGCGCCGGGTCAAAGGGCAGCCCCAATATACCAAACAGGATTCCCATATAGATCAACAGCACCAGCCACAGTTTCCCATACAGCTTCAGAATCCGTCCCAGCACGCAGCGGTATTCCCGCAGCAGCCTGTCCCAAAATCCTTCCCTGGGCTGTCTGTCCAACACATAATACATGCCATAGCCGCTGACAAAAGCGAATATCCCCACGCACAGCTTGCAGAACCATCCGATCCGCTGTACCGTGTCCACCTGCATAAAGGGAAGCAGGGAACCATATTCCACCACAAAGGAGTACAGGTGGTGGTATACCATCATCCATATGGCTGCGCCCTGCAGGATTGCAGACTGTCTCTTCGTAATTCCGTTTTCCACTTGATCCGACCTCCAAATTATCTATTCAGTATAGCACATATGAAGCCCCAGGGGAATCTTTTTCTCAGCGTATGTAACACATCACGAAAATCGGCTGTGTGAAAAGATCCACACAGCCGACCTGTCATTATTAATATTCTGCTTAATACTTTCCGAAACCGTCTCCGTCCAGGGAAATGATCTGCTCATTGGCGCTGGGAGAAGCGGTGAAGGAACCAATACTGCTTGAAGAAGAAGCCACCGTGTTCCTGTTTCCAAGGTTGTAAATGGAAAGTTTCTCACGCATCCGGTCTGCCTGGTTGGAAAGTTCCTCGCTGGCGGAAGCGCACTGCTCACTGGTAGCGGAGTTGGTCTGCACCACCTGAGATACCTGGGTGATAGCCTGCTTGATCTGGGTGCCGCCGGTAGCCTGATAGTTGCAGGCCTGGGCAATGTTGTTGATCAGCACTTCACTCTGGTTTACCACATTGGTGATTGTCTCCAGAGCCTTTGCCGTCTCATCGGCAATCTGGGAGCCCTGGCTTACCTTGCTGATGGAGTCCTCGATCAGTTCGGCAGTCTCAGCCGCAGCAGCAGCACTCTTGGCCGCCAGGCTTCTCACTTCTTCCGCAACCACGGCAAAGCCTTTACCTGCCTCGCCTGCCCGGGCCGCCTCTACGGCAGCGTTCAGAGCAAGAATGTTGGTCTGGAACGCAATATCGTCTATTACCTTGATGATCTTGGAAATGCTCTCGGAGGATCTGTTGATGTCCTGCATGGCAGTCATCATGTCATGCATCCGCTTGTTGCCCTGCTTCACGTCCTTGATGGCATTTTCCACCAGTTCCGCCGCCTGATTGGCCTGCTCTGCATTCTGTACGGTCTTTTCCACCACTTCGTCGATGGATGCGGTAATCTGCTGGATGGCGCTGGCCTGCTCCGTGGAACCCTGTGCCAGGGACTGGCTTGCGCTGGCCATCTGGGAAGAGCCGATGGTCACCTGGTAGGCGGCATCGCTGATGCTGCTCAGAACATGGTTGTTATCCTCAACCAGCTTTTTCAGGGAATGGCCCAGCAGGTCATCCGCAGACCTGGGATTCACCATCACAGTAAGGTTGCCCTTGGAAACCTCCTCGGCAATCCCGGCCTGATACTTAATGTTGTCAACCACCTTTTTGTACTCGTCAATCAGGTCGCCGAACTCATCATTGTTGTGCTTGACCAGCTCGATGTCCACATGTCCCTGCGCGATCCTCTGGGCAGCATCAGAAAGCTGCTCCAAAGAGACCCTCATGACCCTGACCACCGACAGGCCATAGAGCACGGTGATGGCAATGGCTACCGCCACGACACAAAGGTAGAAAACTACGGCAATTTCATAGTAACGGTCCTGATCGGGTGCATTCAGGATACCCTTGGTGCTGGAAATGGCGAAATATGTATTGATAATCGTCAGTACCACGGGAATTACAAAACCAATGATTAATCTTGTCTTAAATTTCATGTTTTTCATCGCGTTATACCTCTCTCTCTTCTGCTTCCAGACTATTCGCCTGCTCCAAAGCCGACATTTCCTCATCGTTTAACAGCTTTTCGGGATCCAGCAGAAGCTTTACAGAGTCTCCTACCTTTCCGATGCCATATACATATTTGTTCTGTGCCTTGTCTGACCTGGCAATGCTGGGGGGCGGCAGGATATTCTCCTCCCGGATCTCCACCACCTCGGCAATCTTTTCGATAATCAGGCCCACCAGCGTGTTCTGCACATTCACCACCATGATACAGGTCCTGTCATTGTACTCCACAGGTTCCTGCTTAAACCGAAGACTGATATCTATGACCGGGATGATCTTGCCCCGCAGATTGATCAAACCCTTGATATAATCCGCCGTCTCCGGAATCGCCGTGATCGCCTGGAACTGTATGATTTCGCTGACGTACTGGATTTTCAAGCCATAGTACTCGTTTCCGGACTTGAATGTCATGTACTTGCCCTTTTGCGCGTCGCGCTCGTCATGGGCAACCTGGCCGCTGTCTGCCTGACTGTTTACTTCACTGATTACATCCATGCAGCTACCTCCCTTTCATGCGTTTATTCTATCAATCCCACTGGGTCAAGGATCAGCGCTATGCTGCCGTCACCCAACTGCGTACAGCCGGACAAACCTTTCACTTTCTTGATATAAGAAGGGATGGGTTTTACCACGATCTCCTGTTCGCCGATCAGTCTGTCTACGAAGAGGCATATGGATTTCCCTTCCACTTCGAAGATCAGCATCATACCCTCTTCCACCGACTTGCGGTAATCCTTCAGGCCGTACCATTCGCCCAGCCGCAGCACGGGAAAGCACTCTCCGCGGATCATAATATATTCGTCGCCGTTGGGCTCGTGTATCATCATGTTCTCGCTGACGCTGACGAACTGCTTGATAACGCTGGTCTCCACCACGAAGGAGGAGGTACCCGTCTCCATCACAATGCCGTCTATGATGGCCAGCGTGAGGGGAATCTTAAGCGTCATGGTGGTGCCATGGCCCGCCTCGCTCTCGATCTCCAGAGTGCCGCCGATGGACTGGATGTTCTGCACCACCACATCCATGCCTACGCCGCGCCCGGAGTATTCCGTCACCTGCTCGTTGGTAGAGAATCCCGGCAGCGTGATGAACTTGAACACTTCCTTGTCCGAGTACTCGCTGTCCAGCTTGCCTTCGTCCAGCAGGCCCTGCTTGCGGGCCTTGGCCAGAATCTTGGCACGATCCAGGCCCTTGCCGTCATCGGTGACGCTAATCCACACTTTTCCGGCTTCCGTCTTGGCGGAGAGAGTTACTTTCGCCTTGTCGACCTTGCCGCTGGCCTTGCGTTCCTCATTGGTCTCAATACCATGGTCCACTGCGTTACGCACCAGATGCATCAGAGGATCGGAAATATTCTCGATGATGTTCTTATCCACCTCGGTATGCTCGCCCACCATCTCAAAGTCAATGTCCTTGCCCAGCTTCCGGGAGACATCGAACACAATGCGGTTCATCTTCTGGAACAGATTGGTCAGAGGCATCATCCGCATGGACATGATTACATTCTGCAGATCCGTGGAAATCTTGGACATCTGCCCCGCCGCCTTGTTGAAATTGGAAAGGTTCAGGCCCGGAACTTTCAGATCGGGATTCTGCAGTACCACGGATTCCGCGATAACCAGTTCACCGATGAGATCCATCAACTGATCCATCTTATTCACATTGACGCTGATGAATGCATCCTTGGCCCCCTTCTGCTTATCCTTTGCCAGCTTCTTGGGCCGGCCGGGTTCCTTGGTCTGGATAACAAAGTCACCGGGAGCCATGGGAGCCTTTTCTGCCTGCTTCTTCTCCGCCGCCTGCTCCGCCTTGGCCTCTATGGCCTCTACGCTGGATTCCAGATCAATCTGGGGGGGATGATCCCCGCCGAAATCGAATCCCAGCAGAAATTCTTCCGCCTTACACTCGTAGACATCCACCTTCTCAATGTCATACCCGACGCCGATCAGATCCCGGATCTCAGTCTCCGTGCACTGGGCCTGGAGCAGAATCTTGAAGCCATCCTTCAAAATGGCCTCTCCGCTGGATTCATCGGAGATGATATCCTCCGGAGAGTAGAGCAGATCTTCCGCAATCTCCTTCATTGCGTAGACCACCTTGTAGGCATGGACATTGGCCATAACCGTCTCCGGGGAAAAAGTGATATACACCTTGTAAAAGCGGCTGGCATCCGTGGCCACGGGGGCTATGTAAAACTGCTTGGGCTCCTCATGCACGTTCTCCGGCATCAGGGCATCCTCCCCCACCCCTTTTTTGATGGCCTCCAGAAAAGCATCCAGCTCTTTGATAATGCTCTCCGGATTTCCATCGGCTGTGTTCCCGTTGCGGATCTTATCCATCTCTTCGGTAATGAAATCCGCCACTTCCAACACATGCTCCACCAGTTTAAGGTGCGGCACATGCTCGGGATGGGACTCTCTCAGATAAAAGAAAACGTCTTCCAGCTTATGGGCAATGGCAGTGATGTTGTCGAACATCATGATGCCCGAAGAACCCTTTATGGTATGCATGGTGCGGAATATTTCGTTGATGCTGTCCTGATCAAAGCAATCCGCATCCTTCTGGTCCAGCACCATTTCCTGCAACTGCTCCAGTAGCTGCTCGTTCTCAAACAGATAGATGTCCAACATTCCCTCTGTGTTAAATTCTTCAGCCATACTTTCTCCTTTCCTGTAAAATTTTATCAGATTATATTAGGCCCAGCTTTTTCATGGCCTGCTCAAATCTCTCCTTGTCAATGGGCTTGCCGGAATAGATGGTACATCCCAATTCAAAGGCCATCTTTACGTTCTTCTCATCGTTGAGCGCCGTGGTCATAATCACCTTCGCCCTCTTATCCTCCGCAATCCCCCGGTCCTTCTCCAGGTTGCGGATGCCCATCAGCGCCTGATAGCCGTCCATGACGGGCATCATGATATCCAGACATACCAGATCATAAGGCTCTCCGTCTTCCAGCGCCATCATGAAAGCATCCACGGCCTCCATGCCGTCCACGGTAACATCGCACTCACCGTACTTGGACAGGAATCCCACCATAAACTTCCTTGTGACAAAATCGTCCTCAGCCAATAAAATTTTCATATTACCCTCTTTCCCGCGCACCGCAGATCTTCCCGCGGCATTGCGTTAATTTGTATTTGACCTTACATCCTGCCCAGCACCGCATAGGCCCTCTTGGCCACATCCTGCAGTTTTTCCTGGTATTCCACAGCCCCCAGGTCGTAGGCCACCTTGGGCATTCCGTACACCACGCAGGTAGACTCGTCCTGCCCGATAGTCCTGGCCCCGGCTCTGCGCATTTCCAGCAGCCCCTTGGCACCGTCGCCTCCCATCCCCGTGAGAATGATGCCCAATGCCTTGGGCCCCGCCACTCTGGCCACGGAGTCGAACAGCACATCCACGGAAGGACAGTGCCCGTTCACCTTGGGCCCCGCCTTACACTCCACCTGGTAAACGCCGTTTACCTTTACCAGGCGCATATGCCGGTCTCCGCCGGGAGCGATCAGCACATGTCCGGGTTTTACCTGATCCCCGGTCTCCGCCTCCTTCACCACCACCCGACACTGGTTATCCAGCCTCTTGGCATACATATTGGTGAAACCCGGCGGCATATGCTGCACGATAACCACGCCGGGAATATCCGTTCCGAAGTTCTGCACCACGGAAAAAATGGCCTCCGTACCGCCTGTGGAAGCGCCGATGGCCACCACCAGATCGCCTCCCTTGGGAGGAAGCACCGACTGCTCCTGCTGCATGGCCTTCTGTTTGATCCGGCTGATATTGGCTGTGGACGCAATCTTGATCTTCACCAGCAGTTCGTTCTGGATAAACGCCTCAAGCTGTTCCCGGGAAGACACCGCCGGTTTTGCCACAAAATCCACCGCCCCCACGTTCAGCGCGTCAAACACCTTGTCGCTCAGGGCACTGATCACCACCACCGGGAGCGGATACTGGGGCATCAGCTTGCGCAGAAACTCGATGCCGTTCATTCTGGGGAGTTCCACGTCCAGGGTCATCACATCCGGCTTATGCGCGATAATGGCGTCCCTGGCCTCATAAGGATCCCTCGCCGTGGCCACCACCCGGATAGCAGGATCCCGGTTCAGGTTTTGTACCAGCAGTTCCCGGAACACCATGGAGTCCTCAACGACTAATACTTTAATAGGCTGCATCCCTTATCCCCCTATTTCCTGAATATGGACGGCCGCACCAGTTCAAAGGGAATCTGGCCCCGGTCCAACGTCTCCGTCATACCAATGAACAGGTAGCCGCCGGGCTCCAGGAAGTCATATACCTTCTGAAGCAGTTCATTCTTCGTCCTCTCATCAAAGTATATCATAACATTTCTCAAAAAGATAGTGTGCATTCGCTTCTTGAAGGGAAAAGGCGACATCAGGTTGAACTGCCGGAACAGAACTTCCTGCTTCAATTCGTCCTTGACCCGGTAGGCTCCCTCCGGAGTCTTCTTGAAAAAATGTCTCTTCCACTGGTCCGGTATATCCTTCAGATGTTCCTCGTCATAGACGCCGGCCACCGCCTGCTGCAGCACCTTGGTGGAAATGTCCGTTGCCAGCACCTTGGTGTCCCAGTGCTTTGCCTCCAGACCGAAGAAATCCTGAAGCACCATGGCGATCATGTATGGCTCTTCACCCGTGGAGGCTGCGCCGCACCAGATCCGCAGATCCCGGGAGTGCTGCTCCTTCTGTTTGAGTTGGGGCAAAACCACGTTCTTGAAGAACTCAAAATGTTCAAATTCTCTCATGAAATATGTATGGTTCGTAGTCAGCAGATTGACCAGTTCTTTCTCCAGCTGCCCCGAACCGTCCTTTTCCATGTCGTTCATAAAGGCGTGGAAACTGTCCCAGCCTCCTGACTTAATGTGGTTTTCAAGCCTGCCGTTCATAATGACCTTTTTCTGTCCCAGGTCGATGCCGTAACGCTTCTTCATGTAGCCAGCAATTCTTAAAAACTCCTCATCCGTCATCATAGTACCATTCCTCCATTGCACTTTCTATATATTCTTTATGCATAAGCATCCATATATACTATCGCAGCTGCCTGGCAATCTTGCAGAATATGCTGAAAATATGGGGATTAAATTTTTGTTCGGCCTCGCGCTGCATAATCTCCAGCGCCTTCTCCCTGTCGTAGCCCGGACGGAAACTTCTCTGCTCCGTCAGCGAGCAAAACATGCTGGACATGGCCACGATCTGCGCCGCCAGCGGTATTTCATTCCCCTTTCTTCCCTCCGGATAGCCGCTGCCGTCCCAATTTTCATGATGAAAATGGGTGATATCTTCTGAGATCTGTATAAAATCATTGTAATCATTTGTAACCTGCAGGTCTTCAAGGAGCTGTGTCCCGATCCGGGTATGCCCCTGCATCTGTTCCCGCTCCTCCTGGCTGAGAGCCGAATGCTTCTGCAGAATCTCCTTGGGAATGCCTATATTGCCAATGTCACACAGGGGCGCGGCAAATCCCACGGTCTCCACGAAATTATCCGATACCTGGTCCTCAAAGAGCGGTGACAGCTGCAGGCTCTGGGCCAGAATGCGGCAATTATACTTCATCCGTTCTATGTAATCACTGCTGTGCCAGGAGTTCTCTGCCGCCACGCCGGCCAGTGCGTACAGTACGTTCTTGCGCTCCTGCTCCATCTGGCGCAGCTGCTCGTTGACGGAGGCCTGCAGCCTCCTGTTGGCTTCCCGGATTTCCACATTGGCCTCATACAGGCTGAGATGGACATTCACCCGGGCCTGCACCAGTTCCGGAATAAAAGGCTTGGTAATATAGTCCCCGCCCCCCAGGTCAAAGCCCTTCACGATGTCCTTGGGGTTGTCAAAGGCGGAAATGAAGATGATGGGTATGGCCTTGGTCTCCGCATTGGCCTTCAGCACCCGGCACAACTCATAGCCGTCCATCTCCGGCATGGAAATATCTGTGAGCACCAGGTGGGGCAGTTCTTCCCTGACCTTCTCCAGCGCCTCTGTCCCGTTCTCCGCCAGGACCACCTTACAGCCCATGCTCTCTATGATCTCTCCCAGGATTACCCGGTTGGTCTCCACATCGTCCACCACCAGGACGACGCCCTTCGCACAGTCCTTCATGTCTCCTCTTTCCCGCAAACGCCAGGTTTGCCGTTTCCATACATAACCAGACTCACATCTTTCCTGATACCGTCCTACTCCTCCACCCCTACCAGGGCCTTCAAAGTATCCATTCCGGTGGAAATCTTCTCATAGTTTTCCTTCTGAATGGCCATCTTCAATCGAAGCACCGCCCGGCTCACGTCCTGGGGCGCATCTGCGGTAAGCTGCCGGATGTTCTCCATAAACATCTCTGCCTTCTCCCAATTCTCCATCTCCACGGAGAGGATCAGTTTGGAAAGGTTCTTCTGCAGCGCCTCAAGATTGGGCGCCGTCCCAAAGCGGGAGGCATCCTGCTCCTCCTCCTGGGGCGCGCTGCCTCCAAAGGAGATCACGGGCCTGGGCTGCACAAGGCCCTCCTCCCCCGAATCCTCCTCTGCCTCCGGATCTTTTCCCAGCCATACGGAGAAGGAAAAGGTCGTGCCCTTCCCTTTGGCGCTCTCCACATTGATGCTGCCGCCCATGAGTTCCACCAACTGACGGCAGATGGAGAGTCCCAGCCCCGTCCCGCCGTACTTGCGGGAGGTAGAAGCATCCACCTGGGAAAAACTCTGAAACAGCTTTTCCTGATCCTTGGGCTCTATGCCTATGCCAGTGTCGCACACCAGAAAGAAAAGTTCCTGCGCGTCCCTGGTCTGGGCAGTCTTGATCACCTCCAGGGTAATTTTTCCCACACTGGTAAACTTCTGGGCATTGGACAGCAGATTGTTCAGCACCTGCACAATCCGCAGTTCGTCCCCCACCGCATACTCCGGCACCCCGGGGGAAACCGTTACAAAGAAATCCAGCCCCTTCTCCGTGATGCGTCCCTTGTGGCTGGCCATCACATAATCTATCATACCGCGAAGCGGAAACCGGGTCTGTTCCAACGTGAATTTGCCCGCTTCCAATTTGGAAAAATCCAGTATATTGTTGATAATCTTATTCATCTCCCCGCAGCAGCGCTCAACCAGATGCAGCTTGCGGAGTTTTTCTTTTTCCGTCTCCAGAGGCAGAAGTTCCCTTATCTGCCCGGAGATACCGTTTACCGGCGTGCGCAGTTCATGGGTCACATTGGCCACGAACTCCGATTTGACCCGCATGGCGTCCTGGGCTTCCTGCTTCACCTGTTCCAGTTCATGGCTCAGAAATTCCTTCTCCAGCAGGTCGTTGGCCATACAGAGATAACAGTCCCGGGACTCCTCCGGGGGCAGAATCCTCGCCTCCACCGGAAAACAGGTCTGGTTCCTGCGGTATGCCGTCATATGTTGGGTCTCCATGCCGAAAGAGCAGCCCTCCGTCCAGCCTTCCCCCTGTTTCTGAAACACTCCGGGAAAGACACTGCCGATGAACAGCCCGCTCAGCCCCTGGTCATATCCCAGCTTTTCTCTGGCGGCGGCGTTATCATATGTAATCAGCCCCTGGCCGTCAAATGCCAATATAATCTCCAGTACATTTTCAAGGGGAAACATTCCCAAATTCTGCTGACACATGGAACTTTCAGACTCCCTCTCCCATAATCCCATAAAAAACAACGACCCCCCCCAATGTGGTTCCGCTGTTTTTTATATATGGATCACTCTACTTAAATAGAAAAATCAAACATCTTGATCACTTCAACTATATTAAAGAAATCTTCCTTGGCCAGCTGGAAGCACTCCAGCACATCGGGAGAGAACTGTCCGCACTCCCCTCCAAGGATCATCTGGTATGCCAGAGAGTTGCCGTACACACCCTTGTAAACCCTCTCGCTTACCAGCGCGTCATACACATCCACGATGGAGACAATCTGCGCGCTGATGGGAATCTGGTCTCCCGACAGATGGTCGGGATAACCGTTCCCGTCCCATCTCTCATGATGCCAGCGGCAGATCTCATAGCAGTAGCGGTAAAACTCATCCGTCTGGGTCTTGCGAAATTTATCAAGAATCTCACAGCCAATGATGGGATGGGTCTTGATCACTTCAAACTCTTCCGGCGTCAGCCGCGCAGGCTTCAGGAGGATGGCGTCCGGAATGCCGATCTTGCCGATATCATGCAGGGCGGAAGCCCTGGCGATGGCGTCTATCTGGCTCTTGGTAAGCCCGTATTTGGGGAAGTACTTCTCCATATATTTCAGCAGGATTCTGGTGAAATATTTGATGCGGCGGATGTGTTCGCCGGTCTCCGAACTCCTGAACTCCACCACGGAACTCAGGGCATCAATCATGAACTCGTTGTTGTCCTGAATCTTCTTCTGGTGGGCCAGAATCTCCATCTCCTGCTCTTTGAGACGTATTTCCATATTGCGCTTGTTCTGGTACAGTTCCACAATATTGTTGGCCCTGCGCTTTACAATGTCAGGGTAAAAAGGCTTATGTATCACATCGGCGATGCCGTAAGCGTAGGCCCTGTCCTCGCTGTTACGAATGGTCTCGCTGGTGATCAGGATCACGGGAAGATGCTGAATCATATCCTTGGACTTCATATATTCCAGCACACCGAAACCGTCCATCTCCGGCATCACGATATCCAGCAGAATCAACACCAGATCACTGTTCTCCTCAATCCGCCGGATAGCCTCACGACCGTTGCAGGCCTGGACGAGGTCGTACTGGTCCTGGAACAGGTTCTCCAGTATGGCCCTGTTCACTTCCTCATCATCTACAATCAGGATCTTCTGTCTCTCCATCCTGGCCTTGTTCACCTCTTCCTCAACACTCATAATTTTCTGCTCGTCCATATGCCCAATCCCCATAAAATGTATTAATTTGCCTGTTTTGCCGCCACGGCAGCTTCCTGACAATCTTAACATATACATTTTGGATTGTCAAGAATCCCTGCCCTCTTCTTTGCGCCCTCTTTGGCCTGAAACTTGTTATATCGTCTATAATATTCTCAATTTCCAATCAATCCCATAAAGCGCGCGTAAGCCTCCTCCAGGACCGCTCTCTGCTCCGCCACCTGGCCTGCGTCCACCTCCGAGACCGTCTTGCCTCTGAGCAGCTCCGTGAGGGCCGACACAGGCTTACAGATCGGGTCCAGGCCCAGGTTGGCGCTTACTCCCTTGAGGGTATGGGCAAACTTGAAAGCCTCCTCATAATTCCCCTGATCCAGGCTCTCCGTCAGTCCCGCGTAATTGGTATCATCCCTGAACTTCAGGAGGAACTTCACGAAAAGCGCTTCGTTGCCCATGAAACGGTGCAGGGTGCCCTCCACGTCCGCACCGTTCTCAATCAGTTTCTGTTTCAATAATTCGTCCATCGCCTCTTGTCCCTTTCTGATTAGGAGCACCCCGGCCCGTCCGCCAGCGCGCACATTCTTTTTGAACTGTTACCTTATTATATCGGAAGGCGGAAGGCATTGCAAGAGGGAGGAGGGGGATTTATGGGGTAGGGGTTTCAATATGGGGAGGGGGAGTAAAAAAGCTGCCGCGTTATGCAGCAGCTTTTTGCCGGATTTCTGTTTAGGCATCGGGCGTATGTTATGTCGCATTGCTTGGATGCTTCACGTGGATATTATTACACCATCTCCATGTCGTGTATAAGAGATGTGGTCCTGGGGGCATAATTAAGCGTTTCCCGCTGGAACGCTTTTCTTTCAGACGCCCGGCTTCGTCATAGACATACTCATAAGGATGCCCGTCGCAGACCGCGCGGATCACCCTGCCCAGACTGTCGTAATGCCAGATGCTGATATTGCTACGTCAAAGGCATCATGAAGGTATCTGTTTTGAATTATAGGATGGTGTTTATTGGTTTTTTCTAAACAACAATATCCAGAATAAAATTATGGGCCAGGGTAGGTATTCTGGTAGTGTAAAAAAGTTTGTGTCTTTGGTAAAAAATGGCTCCTTTTTGGTAAGAA
>OFGH01000021.1_pt1 | contig 142737 bp, 163 predicted proteins | sample 1521721 | NCBI WGS metagenome assembly OFGH01 (sample SAMEA3504132, study PRJEB24116) | mouse gut metagenome | biome: mouse gut; feature: mouse-associated habitat; material: faeces | place: Denmark | collected 2011
ATCAAAGATTCCCCTGCAGGCATGGCTATTTTCCTCATTGCCCGCAGGAATAAAATATAAAATTCGGCCGGTCTGTTTTCCCGCCGTGGGGCGGCGGAGTTCAGGGATAAAGTTTTGACAGATGTCTGCGCAGAATATAGATTATGGAGGAGATAAAATGAGTGAAAAGTTAAAGGTTGGTATTTTAGGCGGTACAGGCATGGTTGGGCAGAGATTTATTGCCCTGCTGGAGAATCACCCCTGGTTTGAAGTGACCACCATAGCGGCAAGTCCCCGTTCTGCGGGCAGGACCTATGAAGAAGCGGTGGGAGACAGATGGAAGATGGATACACCCATGCCGGAGGCCGTGAAGAATCTGGTGGTGATGAATGTAAATGAAGTGGAGGCGGTTGCCTCCCGGGTTGACTTTGTGTTCAGCGCCGTGGATATGACCAAAGAGGAAATTAAAAAGATCGAGGAAGAATATGCAAAGGCGGAAACTCCCGTGGTTTCCAATAACAGCGCCCACAGATGGACGCCGGATGTGCCCATGATGGTGCCGGAGATCAATCCGGAGCACATGGAAGTGATTCCGTTTCAGAGGAAGAGGCTGGGGACGAGAAGAGGATTTGTGGCAGTGAAGCCCAACTGCTCCATTCAGAGTTATGCCCCTGTTCTGACGGCATGGATGGATTATGAACCTGCGGAAATTGTGGCGACCACCTATCAGGCGATTTCCGGGGCCGGAAAAACCTTCCGTGACTGGCCGGAAATGATGGGAAATATCATTCCCTACATAGGCGGGGAGGAAGAAAAGAGTGAGAGAGAGCCCCTGAGAATCTGGGGAAAGATAGAAGGCGGTGTCATTGTGCCGGCGCAGGCCCCGGTAATTACCTGCCAGTGTATCAGGGTTCCGGTGCTGAACGGGCACACTGCGGCGGTGTTTGTGAAATTCAACAAAAAACCCGCCAGGGAAGAACTGATACAAAAACTGAGGGAATTCAGCGGAGAACCCCAGAGGCTGGGGCTTCCCAGTGCGCCGGGACAGTTTATCCAGTATCTGGAGGAGGATAACAGACCCCAGGTGAGTCTGGATGTGGATTTTGAGAGAGGTATGGGAATCAGCGTGGGCCGTCTGCGGGAGGATACCTTGTACGACTATAAATTTGTGGGACTGTCCCATAATACAGTCAGGGGAGCGGCAGGCGGAGCCGTACTTTGCGCGGAACTGCTGAAAGCGCAGGGATATATAGAAGCCAGGTAAGGATGGGACTGTGGGTAAAAGTTTATTTATTGCAGAAAAACCAAGTGTTGCAAGGGAATTTGCCAATGCCCTGAAAATCAACACTTCTTCCAGGGACGGATATCTGGAAGCGGAAAATGTCATTGTTACATGGTGTGTAGGGCATCTTGTCACCATGAGTTATCCGGATGCCTATGACGAAAAATACAGAAGATGGAGCTTTGACACCATACCTTTTTTGCCGGAAGAATATAAATATGAAGTCATTGACAGTTCCAAAAAGCAATATACTATTGTAAGCTCTCTCATGAAACGTCCGGACGTGACCAGGATTTATGTGTGCACGGACTCCGGACGTGAAGGAGAGTACATTTACAGGCTGGTGGAGCAGATGTGCGGCGTCCGCGGGAAAGAGCGGAAAAGGGTGTGGATAGATTCCCAGACAGAGGAGGAAATCCTGCGTGGAATCCGGGAAGCCAAAGACCTGAAGGAATATGATAATCTGAGTGATGCGGCATATCTGCGCGCAAAGGAAGATTATCTTATGGGTATTAATTTTTCCCGTGTCCTGACACTGAAATACGGTAATACGGTAAAAGATTATCTGAAACGTGACAGGGCAGTGATCTCTGTGGGACGTGTCATGACATGTGTGCTTGGCATTATCGTCAACCGGGAACGGGAAATCCGTTCCTTTGTCAAGACGCCGTTTTACAGGGTGCTGGGGAATTTCCGTCTGCAGGAGAAAGAACTGACGGGAGAATGGCGTGCGGTGGAAGGTTCTGCGTGGTATGCTTCTCCGAAGCTTTACAAGGAAAATGGCTTTAAAGAAAAAAAAGATGCGGAAACACTGGTGGAGCATCTTGTCCGGGAGCCTGTGGGTGATGTGATACTGGAAAATATTTCCCGGAAAAAGGAAAACAAAAATCCCCCGCTTCTTTACAATCTTGCAGAACTGCAGAACGACTGCTCTAAATTATTCAAGATCAGCCCGGATGAAACCCTGCGTATTGCCCAGGAGCTGTACGAGAAAAAGATGGTCACTTATCCAAGGACAGATGCCAGAGTGCTGTCCACGGCAGTGGCGAAAGAAATACATAAAAACATTTCCGGCCTGCAGACATTCCGGCCGGCTGCTGCGTTTGCGTCGGAGATTTTGCAGAAAGGCAGCCACAAGGGAATCGCCAGGACCAGGTATGTGAATGATAAGCAGATCACGGACCATTATGCGATAATTCCCACCGGCCAGGGCCTGAATAATCTGAACGGACTGGCGCCGCTTTCGGCAAAAGTGTATGAACTGATTGTGCGCAGATTTTTAAGCATATTTTATCCGCCTGCAGTATATCAGAAATTTTCCCTGTGTATCCGGGTAAAAGAAGAGCGGTTTTTTGCCAGCTTTAAAGTACTTGCGCAGGAAGGCTACCTGAAAGTGCTGGAGAGAAAAGAAAACAAGGCGGCAGAACCCGGCAGGACGGTGCAGGATGGGGCAGGAGGCGGACAGCCCGGAATCCCGGGAACGGAAGGAAAAGCCGCAGCGGACGGGGCTGGACAGCAAAATTCCCCCGGAATGGGGGCGTCAGGGAAAAACATGGCTGCAGACCGGGAAAAAAGTTCCGGGGAAAATACCGCCGGGGGAAAAGAAAAGTCCGGGAAAGACAGCGGGGAAAGCGAAGAGACGGAAATAAAATGTGACGGGGAATTCATGAAGCTGCTTGGCACTTTGAAAAAGGGAGATAAGCTGGCGGTGGATTCCTATGAGATCAGGGAAGGGGAGACTTCACCGCCCAAGCGGTATACATCAGGAAGCATCATTCTTACCATGGAAAACGCGGGACAGTTTATCGAGGACGAGGAACTGCGGTCCCAGATTAAAGGGAGCGGTATCGGAACAAGTGCCACAAGGGCAGAAATCCTGAAAAAACTGGTAAACATCGAATACCTGGCGCTGAATAAGAAGACCCAGGTTCTGACGCCCACCCTGATGGGAGAAATGATATATGATGTGGTAGGGAGTTCCATACGCGCGCTTCTGGATCCTGCGCTGACAGCCAGCTGGGAGAAAGGACTGACCATGGTGGCGGAAGGAAGTATTTCTTCAGGGGAATACATGGACAAGCTGAACGGCTTTGTGGGCCGCAGGACGCAGTATGTCAAACAGCTTCAGAATCAGAGGGCTTTGTATACACAGTTCCAGGCCGCGGCGGCAAATTATAAATCTTAGGGCGTGTGTGAAATTTGTGTATGGGACAAAGCGCAGAAAGGAAAAGTAAAAATGATTTCGGTTGCAGAATTATATGATTTGAAAGAGACCATAGCCGCAGAGCTGTTAAAAAGTGTGGCATATCCATGGGAGGCACTTCCCCAAATTCATGATTTTATCATCAGACTGGGAGAGAGCCTGCCAAAAGATATTTTTGAGGAGAGAGGAGAACATATCTGGGTGGCATGCAGCGCAAAAATTGCTCCCACCGCATGCCTTAACGGACCGCTGATCGTAGATGAAGATGCGGAAATCCGTCACTGTGCTTTTGTCCGCGGAAATGCCATAGTGGGAAAAGGGGCTGTGGTCGGAAATTCCACCGAACTGAAAAATGTGATTCTTTTTAATAAAGTGCAAGTACCCCATTATAACTATGTGGGAGACAGTATTCTTGGGTACAGGGCCCATATGGGTGCGGGGGCTGTCACCTCCAATGTGAAAAGCGACAAGACGCTGGTGGTGGTAAAGGGTGAGGGAATTTCCGTGGAGACCGGCCTGAAAAAAATGGGGGCCATGCTGGGAGACAATGTGGAAGTGGGCTGCAACAGCGTTTTAAATCCCGGGACCGTCATCGGCAGGGATACCAATATTTATCCGGGATCCATGGTCAGGGGCGTGATTCCGTCACACAGTATTTATAAAAGAAGCACCGAGATAGCAGAAAAGAGATAGTGTGCAAAAAATGATCCCCTCTTTTTTTACAAAAATACTGGATTTTTTACGGTAAATGTGAGAAAATGGAAGAAAGTATTATTATGTGTCAAGAATAATAACTTACATAATCGAAAGGAGATTTCACATGATTTATTCAAAGGAAGTTGAAGAAATGTGCACAGTCGCCCAGGGTGTGCATCACGGTTGTGCGCCTATCCCCGAAGAAGCTAAGTGGGTTCAGGCGAAGAAGGTGGAAGATATTTCCGGTCTGACACATGGTGTAGGCTGGTGCGCTCCCCAGCAGGGCGCATGCAAGCTGACCCTGAATGTAAAAGAAGGTATCATTCAGGAAGCACTGGTAGAGACCATTGGATGTTCCGGCATGACCCATTCCGCAGCCATGGCAGCAGAGATTCTTCCCGGCCTGACTGTTATGGAGGCACTGAATACCGACCTTGTCTGTGATGCTATCAATACAGCCATGAGAGAACTGTTCCTGCAGATTGTCTATGGACGTTCCCAGAGTGCTTTTTCCGAGGATGGTCTGCCCATCGGCGCAGGTCTGGAGGATCTGGGCAAAGGTCTCCGCAGCCAGGTAGGCACCATGTACGGTACTTTGAAGAAAGGTCCCCGCTATCTTGAGATGGCAGAGGGCTATGTGACCGGCATTGCTCTGGATAAGAATGATGAAATTATCGGTTATCAGTTTGTAAATCTTGGAAAGATGACAGACTTTATCAAGAAGGGTGATGATCCCACCACCGCATATGAGAAGGCAAAAGGTCAGTACGGCCGTGTGGATGACGCTGTGAAGATTATCGATCCCAGGAAAGAATAGAGTATAACAGCGAAGCTGTTGTACGATGCTTCCCAGGAATGAAGATAACCGGGAAGTTTCCAGAAAAATAAGGAGGACAGAAAAAATGGCTTTATTTGAATCATATGAAAGACGTATTGATAAAATTACCGAAGTACTGAACAGCTATGGTATCTCCTCTATCGAAGAAGCAGAGAAGATTACCAAAGATGCCGGCCTTGACGTATATGAGCAGGTGAAGAAGATTCAGCCCATCTGTTTTGAGAACGCGTGCTGGGCTTATACGGTTGGCGCTGCTATTGCCATCAAGAAAAACTGCCGCAAGGCTGCAGACGCCGCTGCCGCTATCGGAGAAGGACTTCAGGCATTCTGTATTCCGGGATCCGTTGCCGACACCCGTAAGGTAGGACTGGGACATGGCAATCTTGGCAAAATGCTTCTGGAAGAGGAGACCGACTGCTTCTGCTTCCTGGCAGGACATGAGTCTTTTGCAGCTGCAGAGGGCGCTATCGGTATTGCGGAGAAGGCTAACAAGGTTCGCCAGAAACCGCTTCGCGTAATCCTGAACGGACTTGGAAAGGATGCGGCAAAGATCATTTCCCGTATAAACGGTTTCACTTTTGTGGAGACAGAGTATGATCCTTATACCAATGAGGTAAAGGAACTGGAGAGAATTCCTTATTCCGAGGGACTTCGTTCCAAAGTAAACTGCTATGGATCCAACAGTGTTCCGGAAGGCGTTGCCATTATGTGGAAAGAGAATGTGGACGTTTCCATTACCGGTAACTCCACCAATCCTACCAGATTCCAGCATCCTGTGGCAGGTACATATAAAAAGGAGAGAACCGAAGCCGGCAAGAAATATTTCTCCGTTGCTTCCGGCGGCGGTACAGGACGTACCCTGCATCCGGACAATATGGCAGCAGGTCCCGCTTCCTACGGCTTTACGGATACGCTGGGACGTATGCATTCCGATGCACAGTTTGCAGGATCCTCTTCCGTTCCCGCGCATGTGGAGATGATGGGTCTCATCGGTATGGGCAACAACCCCATGGTAGGCGCTACCGTGGCAGTGGCAGTTTCGATTGAAGAAGCTGCCAAGGAAGGGAAGTTCTAAGAAATCCAGTAAAATCAACGATTTGAGGAAGTGATTAGGAGTGGTAAAATGTGGGAAAATGTATGTAATTTATACATTATTCCTACACCACTCCTACACAATACTCCTACACTGAAAACATACTATTTTATTTTTTCTATTTCCTCTTTAAGCCAATCTATTTCTCGCTTTGTATACACTCGTTCTGTAATATCCTGAATAGAATGCCCGACCATGTACTTAATAGCATACTCATCCACTTGATATTTTTTGGCAATCGTAATGAAATGCATACGTCCATCGTGGGCTCTATGCTGTGGATTCAGTTTTAGTTCATCTCTAATCTTATTAAATCGTTTTTGATATTTATCATATGTAAACATATACGAGCTTCTGTGAGTGGCAGTATCAGTACAGTTGATTAAAAAGTCGCTGCCAAGTTCCTGTGCTTCTTTATATTTTTCCATAACTAAATGACGTATCTTTGAATGAATGGGAACAATACGGTTAGTTCCCGCTTCGGTTTTCATTCCACCCATAAAGGTCCAGTTATCCAAATCTATATTTTCCAGTTTGAGCAATCCAAGTTCTTGCGGTCTCCATCCGGAATAGCATTGTATTAAAATGATATCAACATATTTTGTGCTATCTACATGTTCCCATAATATTTGTATTTCTGTATCATTGAATGGAATATGGCCTCGCTTGGCTTCTTCTTTTTCCTTTATAATGTCGTCCGACACATTGAATGTTCTGGCGTAGTTCCTGTCTACAATCTCATATTCTAAAGCGTAATCCAACATAAGGTTGAACATTGATTTGATTCGAGCCTTTGTTCCTGCTGAAGGCAGATGTTCTTTTCCTTTTATAATTGCAATTCCTTCGTCCATGCAACCTTTAATATGCCGAGCACGGACATCGCAAGCTCTCATGTTGTAAATGGAAGAACAGTAAGACCAGGCCGATGTGATTGTTCTACTACTCGAATCTGATTTTAAAGTTTTAAAATACTCTTCGCTCCATCGTTCGTATAACTGTTTGACGGTGATGGCAGGTTCTAAATCATACGGATTCTTGTTATATTCCACCAGAGCAGTATAGGCATCATTATATGTTGGAAAATAGGACTCGGGTTTTAACGGTTTACATATTGGACGACCTGTTTCTGTTTTGCCGACTGTCACCATTGCTCGAAATGGATTGCGAAGATTCCGTCCCTTGATTTCGCTGATCTGGCCGAATCCATTTGGTAGCCGTTTACGTTTATTTGATTTTCGGGATGTTCTTGTTTTTGCATTCGGATGCATCGGATATCCGCAATGGGGACAAACTAATGCTTTATCACTTATCTGTAGTTCGCACTCAGGGCATTTAATTAACATTTTCGTTCTCCTTTCTGTTGCAACATCCATAGCAATCATATATCATAGTGTAGGAATTGTCAACTCCTACATTTAAACTTTCTTGCGGGTTATATTTTAACCTAGATTAAGAATCGAGGTGATGATATACGGTTAGCATGAATGAAACTATCTGCCCAAAGTGTGGCGGACGACTGAAACTTTATGATAGGGTAAAACGGATAGTGCGGACAAAAGGGCATGTTACGAACCGGACTATGATCCGAAGATTACGGTGTCCGAATTGTGGTGGGTTACATAGAGAATTACCAGAAGATATTTTTCCATATAAGCAGTATGAAGCAGAGATTATTCGAGGAGTCTTGGAGGGGTTTATTACTCCGGAAACGATTGGGTATGAAGACTATCCTTGTGAGATGACTATGATTCGCTGGAAGGCGCAAGAATCACAACTGCTCTTATGAAAGGAGCGTGATATTTATGATTATTACAGAAATTCAAAAGAAAGAGATTGAGCGGCTTATTCCAGAACATAGAGAAGCTTTGGTAGCGTATGGTGCCGATATGTACAGGCAAGGAATGATTACTGGAGCAGTATTGCTTGGTGCTGGAGTATGTTGTGGTTTTATTGTTGAAGGAGCAAGAACAATCTATAAATATCGAAAATCTAAAAAGAACCACGAAGAGGAGTCCTAACAAGGGCTCTTTCTTCTTGCTCCATTTCCACCGAGGTTGTTTTTACTAACAGCCGTCCTTAACCTAGAATAGCCGTAGAAAGGAGGTAGATGCAGATGGAAGAATTTGCGAGCGGTTCTGTTCCTGTCTCCGTGGCGGCTAAAGTATACGGAAAAGATGCTTCCTGGGTTCGAGCCGGCATCATATCTGGGTGGTTGCCAATCGGGAAAGCCACAAGGAACGGAAAGCTGATTACGGACATTGAGGAGATGAATAGCAAGTATGGACGTATCAACTTCTATATCTCTCCCAAATTGCTGTTCGAGGAAACGGGTTATGTGTGGAAAGGAGAACGAAAATGAGTACAACAATACGGCCAGAGTTGTCGGAAAAAAATCCGTACTGGATTGAAAAGCATCGGTACTATGAGCTGAAACACTTCTGTCTTCAGTATCCGATTTGGAAGAAAGCAAGGGCAGCACTAAGCAGTTTGAGTCAGCGACCGATTGATGCAGTTAAGCTCACTGGAAGTGTCGGTGATCCGACTGCCAAGTGCGTGGAGGCGAGAGAGTTCTATTCCGAGCGGATGGGGTTGATTGAGAAAGCAGCTGCAGAAACGGATGCAGAGTTGGGGGATTATATTTTGAAAGCTGTTACCCAGGGAATCTCTTATGACCATCTGAGAGCGAGAGTAAACGTGCCTTGTTGTAAGGATGTTTACTACGAACTGTACAGACGCTTCTTCTGGATATTGAATCGGATAAGAAAGTGAGGACTAAGGTATGAAGATTGTAGAGAAAGCCATCAAGCAGACCTATCGCTTTAGTTGTCCAGTATGCGGTAGCCGGTTGGAAGGTGAAAGTCAGGAGTTCGTTGACATCGGTGGAAAGGTCAACAAGTTCTTTTGTCCGGTTTGCAGAGAGGATCGTTATATTCCCTGGTCCAGTCTTAGGAAGAATATTACATACGAGAAAGCAAAGGGTACGCAATAATTACAATCTCCTTTATGAAAGGAGCGTGATATTTATGAAAAAATATTTAACAACAGGAGTAATTGTACAGATATTTATTATCGTATTGAGATGGGTACTTGGTAAATCACGAGGAATATTTAAGGAGAATAAATCAAATGTATTCTTCTGGACTACCTTGTTACTCGGCGCTATCGTTAATATTGTGTTATGGCCGATTACTATTGTGAGTGAAATTATTTTAACTAAAGAAGGGATCTGATGCTTTAAAAGATTTGAGCCAGCAATGGCTCTTTTCTTTTATATTTTCAGAACGAAGGTAACGGAAAAACATGCTATTTTGGTATTTGGAAAATTCCCCGGGTAAAAAATTCGGGAGAACTTTTAGGAAAGGAGAAAGAAGTGCTGATAGTGGTTGGAATAATTGTGGGGTTTTTACTTGGCGTTACTGCGGCTTTGCATGTTTTGCGAAAGGATACAATTGGAAATTTGGTAATCGCGGATGATCCAGAGGACGGTTCTTATATGTTCCTTGAAATTTCAAGATTGGACATCGAAAGACTGAGGGCACAACCAACTGTAAAACTCAATGTTGTTAATAAAGGCAAAACGCATAAATAACACTCTCTGTTATGGAACATAAAAATTCATCATTGAAAGGAGAAGAAAACGATGGATGAACAAATTAGACAGGCGTTGGCAGACGAGATTTTAAGTCAACTTAATGGTTTGAGTAATCTTGAACCGGGAAGCAAAGAGCAGCAGACGGCAGTGGAAAATGTCACCAAACTCTACAGATTGGGATTGGAGGATGTAAAAGCCGACACTGATTACGATGAAAAAATGTATCGTAGAGATGTAGATGCACAGCACGAACAGGAGGAGCTGGATCGGCAATCTCGCGAGGAACAGTTCAAGAAAGATCAGCTGGCGGAACAAACTAAAGACCGATATTTCAAACTTGGAATAGAGGTGGCAGGAATCGTATTACCGCTGATTTTCTATGCGACCTGGATGAAGAGAGGATTCAAATTTGAGGAGACTGGAACTTATACTTCAACGACGTTCAGAGGATTGTTCAATCGATTCAGGCCGACAAAGAAATGAATTTGAAAACAGATGAGCGAAAGGTTCGTGCGAAACGCATGGACTCTTCGTTTTTTCTCCGCATAGATAACAACTGCTCTTATGAAAGGAGCGTGATATTTATGGAAAGTATGTATTCACAAGTGTTTGATTCTAAATGCCCATTATGGGATAAAGATCAGAAGTTTAATTTGATACTTTTAAAATCGAAACAACTCTATTTTAACGAGCTATTGAGAGCACGGGGCTATGTATTCCTCAGAGATATTTATGAGGATCTCGGTTTCCCTGTAACACTAAAAACGTTATTTGTGGGGTGGGTTTACGATTCAGAAAACCCTATCGGAGACAACTTTATTGATTTTGGAATAACCACAAAGGGCGAGGAACCGAACATTGAACTGGATTTTAATGTTGACGGAATTATCACAAACTGGTTTAAGAAGGAGTCCTAACAAGGGCTCTTTCTTCATGCGGTTAAGGAGCAGGATATGCGATACCATTATGAAAAACCGACGATTTATCTCTCCATGTATGGAGAACGCTATATATGTAATCATCCAGTTTATAGCAGCTGCACTTTGTTCAAGATTGGTGAAAAAGGACTGGCTGTTATTCAACAGCGTTTTGACACTGAAACCAAAAGTACTTGGTGGAGCGAGGTAGATTCGTGGATTACGGACGATTTATATTTGCATCCGAGGTTCAAGGAATACTTTGAAAACAGGGCGGGCGATTGTGTGGACGGACTTTATCCTACTGTTACAGTCAGGCAAATTATGTGGGCTTTGAAGATGAAGCCTATACCGAAAGAGCGTTGGGAAACAGTGTTTGACCGGCGCGATATTTAGCGAATTTTACAAGGACTATTATGGAGAAACTATTTGTATTATTGCATTAAGGAGGCATAATAAATGAGAGTAGATAGCAGAGTTATAATGAAAAAAACTGGCTGCACTATTGAGCAAGCCCGCTATTTAGCAGAGGAAATTCGTAAATTGCCAAAGGTGAAAGACATTATTATGGAACATATTGGAGAAGTAAACCTTTTTGGATGTGAGAAAGTTGAGGTCATTCGCATGTATGGTTATATGGATGATTCAGTTAAAATAGCTGGAGATCGCTTAGATAAGGTCATGAGTTTTTCAATGAATGGAAAAGCTTACAATTTTTACAAAAAGCACTTATGGACATTTGACAAATTGTTTCCTGAAAACAGATATTACGAAATTATTTAAAAACGGCGAGGGCTACACAAGCCCTTTTCGTTTTGCCCGCTATTTTTACGCCTCCTTTTATGGAAAGTCACGTATTTACGAAAGGAGAAAAGAATGAGCAAAACGGAGAGACATTTAAGCAACAAAATACGCATATTTGAGGATATGTTATTACGGAGTAAAAATGGGTACGAAATTGAAACGCTCAGAAATGAACTGGCAAAAATGCGTATGTCATTACAGAAATTACAGTATGCGAGAGAGTCCTAACAAGGGCTCTTTCGCTTTACGCTTGAAATACAACTGCCTTTATGAAAACCAACGATTTGGAAAGGAGAAAAGGAGTATGGACGAAATGAAAATCAACTCAAAATTCTTGAGGAACTTGATTGCTAAGTTTGTAAAAAGAGAGGTAAAGAAAAAGGCAGGATACGAAGTGGATATTCAGCTGAATGAATTTACGGCAACGGTTACGGACGGAACGGCTCATGTTCACTTGAATGTAGATGCAGAATTGGGTAAAGACGAACTTACAAAGCTTCTGGCAGCGATTGGTTTGTAAAGAGTTGAGGGATCGTGGGGACACGGTCTCTTCGCTTTTACATACGCAAAAATTACAACCAGTATTATGAGAGCTGGTGTAGACAGGAGCACGGTTTACAGGGATTAAATTCCCGATTGTTAGTACGCGGTCAGAAATGGCGCAAGGGGAAAGCAATGTAAACAGGATTACGGTTCGATTCCGTAGACACATTGAAAATGTGGTCTCTTATTTTTTGCGCAAAAATTGCAAGGGCTTTTATGGAAAAATAAACTAATTTCAGGAGGGTACAATTATGATGAGAGCATTAAAAGAATACAACGAAATGGTTATGAGACCGTCATGGAAATGGCTGAAGAAGCACTGGAAAGGATATTCGGTGCTGCTGGCGATTTCGATGATCGTTCCGTACCTTTGGTTCTACTGGAGCGACATCATGGAGTACATCAAGAGCAAGTTTAAGAACCACGAAGAGGAGTCCTAACAAGGGCTCTTTCTTCTTGCGCGAAATTTGCATGGGGTATTATGGAGAAACGGTTAGCTCAGTTGGTAGAGCACCACTGAAATGTGGGCGTCGGGGGTTCGAGCCCCTCACTGCTTCTCTTAAGTTTTGGAGTCTTGACAGGGGCTCTTAGTGTTTATCGAAAGGAGAAAAAAAGAATGAAAGGAATCAGAGGTAGTACAGAATTTGAGAAACAATTTATTGACGTGTTTGAGCAGTTGTGCAGGAGGCATCATTCGTGGAAAGTGTGGCAGGACTTTGTGAATATGTCTGCATGTGCCATTGCTAATGCTGTAGACAAAAGACCGGAGGTCTGGAAATTGCGAGAGGATTCATACATGGAGACGATTAAAAGCTATTCCAAAGATGAACTCAATCTTATCTCCGAACTGCTTGGCATTACCACGTTAGCCCTAGAGGAGAATCCGGCTCAGGACTTTCTTGGAAAGTTCTACATGCAGCTCGACTTTGGAAGCGGGTGGCATGGCCAGTTCTTTACACCGTGGCATGTTGCCGAGCTTATGGCAAAGCTACAGTTAGGGGATGAGGCAAAAGACCAGATTGCATCCAAAGATTACATTTCTGTTTGCGACTCCTGCTGTGGAGCGGGATGTATGCTTATGGCGTTTGCAAATGTCTGTAAAGATGATATGGATATTAACTATCAGCGGTCAGTACTTTTTGTCGGGCAGGACATTGATGAAGTTGTTGCAAAGATGTGTTACATCCAGATCAGCCTTTTGGGATGCCCTGGGTATGTGGTTGTAGGGAACTCCCTTTCGGAACCCATTTGCGGCGCTACAATAGAACCGGGCTACAAGAAGCCTGAAAACATCTGGTTTACGCCGTTATATTTTACCGATGTGTGGACCTTGCGCCGGATAAGATTCTGGAATGCGGAGGCACGAAAATCAGAAGAAATAACAGAGGGAGAAAAAGAGCCTCCTAAATCTGAGGACTCCTCTAAAAACGTGGTACCAGAGATTGTACGATCTGTTCCAACAGTACATAAACCGCCGCAAATGCCAGTAATGAAAAAATCGGAGGGCAAGAAGCCGTTTTCATGGAAAGAGTTTTTTACAGTGAAAGGAAAGGGTAAAAGATGAATTTGAAGCAAAAATTCTACAGAACGTGCGGTAGGTCGAGGTTATATTTAGAACGTTCATCTCCCACTATTTTGTGCTGTATGGCTGCCGTTGGCGTAGTCGGGACAGCTGTGGCTGCCGTCAAGGTGACGCCTAAAGCTATGAAGTTGTTGGAAGATGCTACGGACGAAAAGGGAACAGATTTAAGTAGGACGGAGATTGTCCTCACTGTTGCTCATTTGTATATCCCGGCGGCTGCTATTGGAGCTGGCACCGTCTTCTGTATTTTCGGGGCAAACGCTCTTAACAAACAGCATCAGGCAAGATTGATGAGCGCTTACGCTTTGCTTAGAAACTATCACAAGGAATATCGTGATAAGTTGATCGAACTGCATGGCGAAGAAGCAGATGCCGAAATCAGAAATGCCATGATACGGGAACACTGTAATTTTCATCCGCTTGATTCGGATGTTCCGGATGGTAAGGTTATATTTTACGATGAAATATCCGGGGAATCCATTATGCGGTATGAACGGGAAGTGATAGATGCTGAGTATCATTTCAACCGAAATTTTACACTGAGAGGTTATGCATTCCTGAATGAGTTCTATGAATTTCTGGGGCTGCCTATGACCGAATACGGAGGAACCGTTGGGTGGTCCATGTCTTCTGGAATCATGTGGGTAGATTTTGAACATCGGCTGATTGATAATGACGATGGGGGAACGGCCTGCTATTCCATTGATATGGTATTTCCGCCAGAAGTCCTGGAAGAATGGGAATGCTGACAACTCCGCAAAATTTGCAACCACTATTATGAAAGGAGGAGATGCTTTATGACTGGAGCGGTAATTAAAGGAATCGGATTGGCGGCGACTGTAATTGGGATGGGGACATCACTCATCACCGATTGGGTCAACGAAAAGAAGATGGATGAAAAGATCGAAGAAAAAGTGAATGAGGCATTGGCCAGGAAAGAACACGAAGAAGAGGAGCCCTGAACAAGGGCTCTTTCTTCTTGCACACAATGCGCAGAGGAGGCAGCGCAATGAGCAATGATTATATTTTGTCCGTGATTCGGGAATATGCGGATGAATACCTGAAAGAACCGGGATGGCGTATGTCAAAAGAATGGTTCAAGCAGGTTTCGTATAGCCGGTGGGCGGTGGGTGAAATATTGAAAAGCATTGAAGAATCCCGATTCACGCCGCCCATCATGGTTGTTGAGGATTTCATCCGTAAAATGGAAGACTTCTCATGCCGGAACAAAAAGACCAGTTTTATATTTTCAGTCGCACATGACATGGCGGAGAACATTTTAGACGTTCTGATTGCCATGAAATGACATATCAAAAGGAGAAAAAAGATGAAAGTATTAAGAAAACAGGAAGTATCTATTCAGACAACAGGCGAGTTCAAGGTCGGAGATCAGATTCAGATTGGAAAGTATACCGCTACTTGCCAGAAAGTCACCAGGAAAGGGGCGATCTTCCTTTTGGACCAGTATCTGGATGAGGGCTATAAGATGAATCGTGAGAATACGAATGAGGGCGGCTATGAGGCAAGTGACCTGCGCAAGGAGCTTCAGAAGAACAGCGTTCTGGAAATCTTTGATTCTGTTCGGGAAATGATGGTTCCGTTCAAGAACGGTGATCTGATCCGTATTCCGTATGCGGAGGAATTCTTCGGGGATGTTGATTCCTACGAACCAAGTGGAAAGAAACAGTGGCCGCTTATGAAAGACCGCAAGAATCGTATCGCCATCCGGGAAGGAGAACCCTATGAATGGGGTTGGCTGCAGAACAAGCTGAAGTCTTCTGGGACGTCTTTCGCTGGTGTGAGCCTCGTTGGCTATGCGTCCTGCGGCGCCGCGTCGACCTCTGGCGGGGTTCGTCCGGTCTTCCGCTTGCGGTTAGGCTAATCTCCGCCCCTTGTGGGCGGTCTATATTTTGAAAGGAGAAGCGACGAAATGAAGAAACCTGATTTCTCCCGGATTGCCAAAAGTGTAAAGGTAGGGTTGCATAAACATAGTCCTGAAATCCTTACAGGGATTGGCATCGCCGGGATGATTACTACCACCGTATTGGCAGTGCGGGCAACGCCAAAAGCGCTGATTCTTATCGAGGAGGAGAAGCGCCGGCAGAATAAAGAGCTGTATGAAGATGCCGAAAAGAAAAGATTAGACAGCCATCCGAGAGTTGATCGGTTAAAACCGATAGAGCTTGTTCGGACTACTTGGGTCTGTTATATTCCTGCAACTATCACCGGCGCACTTTCTATTGTCTGCTTGATTGGAGCCAGCTCTGTGAACATTCGGCGTAATGCGGCGCTGGCTGCAGCCTATTCCCTGTCGGAGTCCGCTTTAAAAGAGTACCAGGAAAAGGTAATTGAAACCATCGGGGAGAAGAAAGAGCAGGAAATCCGGGATGCAGTAGCAAAGGATAAGCTTCAGCGTGATCCGGTCGTGAACAAAGAAGTCATCATCACAGGACGTGGGGAGACTCTCTGTTATGATACGATTACATCCCGATATTTTAAGTGTGATATTGAAAAGCTCCGGAGGGTGGAAAACGAGCTGAATAAAAGGCTTATAAGCGAGATGTATATTTCGCTGAACGAGTTCTATTACGAGATCGGATTGCGTTCTACCGATATTGGCGATGACCTCGGATGGAATTTGGCAGACGGTTTTATCAATCTGGAGTTCAGTTCGCAGCTCGCGGAAGATGAGACGCCATGTCTTGTGATCGGATACCGGGTAGCGCCAAGGTACGATTTTCGCACTCTGATGTAACTGCGCAGAAATTACAATGCCTTTAATGGAAGAATCCACACTATTTCATAAACGAAAGGAGAACAATTATGGAACCTAATGAAATCATGGAAAACGAGGAAGTTATCGAAACAGCAACGGAGGAGATCGTGAAGGCGAGTTCCGGATGCGGCTTCAGGATGGCGGCGGGTTTCGGCTTGGGCATTCTTGCAGGTATGGCTATCTGTAAGCTGGCAAAGCCGGTAATCGCCAAGATCAAAGCACGGAAAGCAAAGCCCATGATCGATTCGGCGGCGGACGATTTTGATGACGACCACTTTGACAACGAAGAGGAGTCCGAAGAAGAATCCGAGAAATGATATTCGGTGGATCAGATGAGGGGAGAGTACCTGTAACAGGGTGCTTTCCCTTTTTTCGTTTTCTGGAAGGAGGATTGCAATGAACAGGTATTTGTATGATGGACCGGTCATGGAGTTTGATCGCTGTGTCCAAAGTAACTGGAAAGGAGAGACAATGGCCGCATCTGAGACAAAAGCCCGGAGCAATCTTTCCTACCAGTGGAAGAAAAGAAACAACCGCATTGCCAGCGTGAAGATTACGTTGCCTGGCAAACTGCGGGAGATAAGCTGAAAGGAGAATTATATTTTATGGAAGAATACAAGCCAAACTCCCATAAATCTAAGGAAGAACAGCAGGCGGCGCCCCCTGGAAAGAAAGTGGAAAAAGTGGTCAGCGGTTCTGTAAAATCCAGAAAGAAAAGTGAGATTCAGAAATTTGCGGATGTATTTATCCAGGAGGATGCGCAGAAAGTAAAGTCTTATATTCTGATGGATGTATTGGTGCCAGCGGTAAAGAAAGCCATATCAGATATCGTGACGAACGGAATTGACATGATTCTGTATGGAGAGACTGGGCGAACAAAAAAGAACGGAACAGCTTCCAAGGTATCTTATAGGAGCTACTATGACAAGAGGGATGACCGCAGGGATTATGGTTCTTCCAGAACGCGAACAGGGTACGATTATGATGACGTTATCTTGGACAATCGCGGGGAAGCAGAGGAAGTCCTGTCCCGAATGGATGAACTGATTGCTACATATGGCCTTGTCAGTGTGGCAGACTTCTATGATTTGGTAGGAATCACTGGCAGTTATACGGACAATAAGTACGGATGGACGGATATTCGGAATGCATCGGTGGTAAGGGTCCGTGACGGATACACGATTAAGCTGCCGAGAGCATTGCCGTTAAACTAAAAAATATGAAAAGGAGCAATAATCATGAAAGCAAATGAAATTATGAGTAAGGCCAGTGGGGCTTTGAATAAGATCGGGTTCGGCTTGAAGAAGCGCAGTCCTGAGATTCTGGTTGCGGTTGGTGTTGTGGGCACTGTTGTAAGTGCTGTAATGGCCTGCAAAGCGACCACGAAAATCGACACAATCCTGGATGAGACTAAGAATCAGTTGGACAAGATCCATGAGTATGCGGAGAATCCCGATGTGGCGGAGAAGTATAATGCGGAAGACGCTAAGAAAGATACAGCTATCGTTTATGCCCAGGCAGGTGTAAAGCTGGCCAAGCTTTATGCTCCGGCAGTGGGGCTTGGAATTTTGTCCATCAGCAGCATTCTGGCATCCAACAATATCCTCAGGAAACGCAATATGGCGATCTCAGCAGCTTTAGCGGCAGCTACCCAGGACTTTAAAGATTACCGCAACCGTGTTATAGAGCGGTTCGGTAAGGAAGTGGACCATCAGCTCCGTTACAACATTAAGGCTGAGGAAATTGAGGAGACCGTTACGGATGAGAAAGGCAAAGAGAAAAAGGTCAAGAAGAGCATCGAGGTTGCCGATCCGAATGCCAGCGGCTATGTGAAGTATTTCACAAGGAGCAATCCCTACTGGGAGGAGGATTCGTCCTATGTCGAGATGTTCCTGCGTTCCCAGCAGAACTATGCCAACGACAAACTGAAAGCGACCGGACATCTCACTTTGAATGATGTCTATGACATGCTCGGGTTTCACGACAGTAAGGCCGGCATGGTAGTTGGCTGGATTTACGATTTGAATCATCCGAACGGGGATAACTATGTGGAGTTCGACGTAAAGAAAGTGAAGCTCCCGAACGAGCAGGGCGGGTACGAAGAGGCTTATGCCATCGACTTCAATGTGGATGGCAATATTTATAATGAGATGATTTGAAGGGAAGGGTATACCTCTATGCTATCCGGGAACTTTGATCGCGATTTGGCTGACTATCATTATCTGTTTTAGGGATGGCCAGCCTTTATATTTTAGAAAGGAGTGGCTGACATGCACAGAAGAATACGAATGCTTTTGCTTCTTTTGATATTTTGTGTTGTCGGGAATTGCGCATCTGTTTGTGGAGAGATTGTAACTGTTGCAGAGCCGGTCAGTACAGAATCCATACTGATTTCCGAACAAATCGAAGTGTCAATAAACGAAGAGGAGCATTCTGGCATTCCTGCCGCGATTGAAGTGGAAGAACTTTCGGATAACAGCGAAGAGGCAGGACTTTCAGAAGAAGATATCGATTTGATTGCTCTGGTGACAATGGCTGAGGCAGAGGGGGAATCGGAGTACGGAAAGCGGTTGGTGATTGATACGGTTTTGAACCGCGTAGATTCCGAGCATTATCCAGATACGGTCTTTGAAGTCATTTATCAGCCCAGTCAATTTTCATCCATGTGGAACGGACGTGTAGATCGATGTTGCGTCACGGATGAAATATGCCAGCTTGTCAGGGAAGAGCTTCAGGAGCGTCGAAACTATGAAGTTATATTTTTCACGGCAGGCGGATACGGCAAATACGGAACTCCTATGTTCCAGGAAGGAAACCATTATTTCAGTAGTTATGAATGAAAGGAGAAGCTTATGAATAGCGGATTAGTTGTAATGTCTTATACGTTATCGGCGTTGTCCGGGATCTGTTTCATAACAGGACTGGCTGTCCTGTTTGGGGGAAGGAGTGGAAAGCATGGAAAATTTTGAGGCCATCATCGCCATGTTGGACTTCACCCTGGATACCAAACGTAAGCGGCACATTGTCGGCGGTATTTTGCTGAGCGTGTCGTTTCTGTTTGGCGGTCTGGCACTTACCACCATGACATTAAAGACGGAGGAAAAACGGGATGAGTAGAGGATTATATTTAGCAGCGTTTGCCGTTGGGGCGATGGCAGGCTCCGTGGTGACGTGGTGTTTTGTAAAAAAGGAGTATGAAAGGATCGCCCAGGAAGAGATTAACTCTGTGAAAGAGGTCTTTTTCAGAAAAGAAGAACATACAGGAGCAAAAAACGCATCTGAAATCGGGCAGGAAGTAACCAGAGATCTTAATAATGGAATAGCACGTATGGCCGCCGAACAGGCAAAAGAAAAGCCCGATCTTGTACAGTATGCAGCTATGGTTCAAAAATACGGAGGAACCGTTGAAGGGGAAAAGGAGGCTCCCATGAAAGAAAAATTTCCTTATGTCATATCACCGGAGGAATTCGGTGAGTTTGAGGATTATGAGAGGATCAGCCTGACCTATTATGCAGACGGTGTCCTGGTGGATGACAATAATGAAGTTGTAGATGATGTGGAGGATATTGTCGGCGATGCTTTGGATCACTTTGGCGAGTATGAAGATGATTCTGTATTTGTCAGGTGTGACGAGCGGAAATGTGACTATGAGATTCTTCTCGATGAGAGGAGTTTCCTGGTTGATATAGAACACTCAGGGCCGAAGAAAGTGGAGGTATGATGAAAAATGAAAAACGAGCTGATTAACGAATATTTTGAATGGATGTACCAGCTCGTGTGCAAAGATGCCAAAAGACTGTCCTACCGGAAACTGCTCTGTAAGCTTTTTGATACGCCGTTTAACTACACGATTGCTATGGATGGCAACCGAGCGGAAGATGGGGTGGATTTGCGGTATCGGTTCGGTTATGATTGCGGACTTGACAATTCGGAAGTGGCCGACTGTCTGGACGACAAGGACTGCAGTGTGCTGGAAATGATGGTCGCCCTTTCCATTCGATGCGAAGAGCATATCATGGACAACCCAGATATCGGGGATAGAACCGGTAAATGGTTTCTGGACATGATTGTAAATCTTGGTTTGGAGAAGATGACAGATGACCGTTTTGACAAGCGGTATGTTGAAAAGATTCTGCACCGTTTTATGAATCGGGAATACGAACGGAATGGTGATGGCGGACTTTTCACAGTACATCATAACCGGATCGATATGCGGTCGGTGGAAATCTGGTATCAGGCAATGTGGTACTTCGACGAGGTACTTAAGAGCTGAATCATATTTAGAGAGGAGAAAACTGTATGGTCACAAGTAAGGTAAGGATATCGGTCGACAATATAGGCGCAATAGCCGAACTTTGCAATCACAACGCTAGAACATTCGCAAATGCAATAACGAAGATAAACGGTGAAATCTGTCGGCTGAAAAGAAAGAACCGCTCTAATGCTATGGCTGGATTTATATTTGGCATTGCTGTGGAACTTTGCTTTCTGGCACAGAACCAGAAAATCAATGAGCTGGAAGAAAAGCTCAATAATATGAACGAGGAAATTAAGGAGCTTAGGGACAAGGAAGGAGATTAAAAATGCGATGATTGACTTTCTTATGATTTCAACGCGTAGCACAAAGCGCGGAATAATAGAAATCTATCCAAAGTTTATTGTCAGGACAAGCTCCGATTTGATGATCCGGGGCGGAGACTTCTATGCTATCTGGATTGAGGAACGTGGTTTATGGTCAACAGATGAGCAGGATGCATTACAACTGATTGACCGTGAACTGGATAGATATGCGGAGGAGAACCGCCAGCGTTTTGACTCCAATGTTAAAGTCCTTCATATGTGGGATGCCGAATCAGGTATGATTGACCGGTGGCATAAATACTGCCAGAAGCAGATGAGGGACTCTTTCCATATGTTGGATGAGAAACTTATATTTTCCAACACGCCTACTGACAAGAAAGACTACGCCAGCAAAAAGCTGAATTATCCGCTTGAAGCTGGCGATTTGTCTGCCTATGACAAGCTGATGTCGGTATTATATTCCGAAGAAGAGAGACACAAGATTGAATGGGCCATTGGGTCGGTCGTATCCGGAGAATCCAAAAAGCTTCAGAAATTTATGGTTTTGTATGGGGCTGCCGGAACCGGAAAATCGACGGTTCTTAACATCATACAGCAGCTCTTTGAGGGATACTATTCGGTCTTTGATGCAAAAAGTCTTGGCTCTTCAAACAACTCTTTTGCTTTGGAAGCGTTTAAGAGCAATCCGCTGGTTGCTATCCAGCACGATGGGGACCTGTCGAAGATTGAGGATAACACGAGGTTGAACAGTCTGGTCTCCCACGAACTTATGACTGTGAACGAAAAGTTTAAATCAACCTATTCTAATCGTTTTAAATGTTTTCTTTTCATGGGTACAAACAAGCCGGTAAAGATTACGGACGCAAAATCCGGTCTGATACGAAGATTGATTGACGTGTCACCAACTGGCGAAAAGCTGAACCCGAAAGATTATAAGGCGATTGTGAAGCAGATTGATTTCGAGCTTGGTGCGGTTGCGTACCATTGTCAGGAAGTGTATCTGGCGAGTCCCGGAGAGTATGACGATTATATTCCGATTACGATGTTGGGCGCGTCGAACGACTTCTATAACTTCATCATTGATTCCTACCATGTATTCAAGAAAGAGGACGGCACGACCTTGAAAGCTGCCTGGGAAATGTACAAGACTTACTGCGATGAAGCAAAAGTCGGCTTTCCATTTTCCCAGAGAGTTTTTAAGGAAGAGCTTAAGAATTATTTTCACGAATACAAGGAACGCTTCAATTTCGATGATGGGACAAGGGTACGCAGCTATTACGTTGGTTTCCGGACAGAAAAATTCGATGAAAGGAAGGAGAGTAAAAAAGAACAGGAAATGAAACCATTACTGCAGTTTGACTGTACGGAATCTATATTTGACCGTGAGTGTTCCGGATGCCCTGCACAGTATGCTTCATCCCAAGAGACACCATCTAAAAAATGGGATGCGGTAAAAACAAAACTGGCGGCATTGGACACGTCAAAACTGCATTATGTAAAGGTTGCAGAGAATCATATAGTCATTGACTTCGATATTACGGACGAGACCGGGAACAAGAGTTTTGAAAGGAATGTCGAAGAGGCAAGCAAATGGCCGCCTACTTATGCCGAGCTGAGCAAAAGCGGTGCTGGGATACACCTGCATTATATTTACGCTGGAGATCCGGCAAAGCTCAGCAGGATTTACGATGACCATATCGAAGTGAAAGTGTTCGCCGGCAATAGTTCTCTCAGGAGAAAGTTATCCAAATGTAATGATTTGCCGATTGCTACGATTAGCTCCGGGCTGCCGGTGAAAGGAGAAAAAATGGTAAATTTTGATGCAATAAAGAGCGAGAAAGGACTTAGGACGCTGATTATGCGGAATCTCAATAAGGAGATTCATCCGGGGACTAAGCCGAGTATCGATTTCATTTATAAAATTTTGGAGGACGCCTATGCAAGCGACTTGAAATATGATGTCACGGACATGCGTAATGGCGTTCTTGCTTTTGCCGCTAACAGCACAAACCAGGCTGATTACTGTATCAAGCTCGTGAATAAGATGCAGTTCAAGTCGGAGGAGGCTTCTTCTGGGATGAGAAATGAAGATGCGAAACTGGTTTTCTACGATGTGGAGGTGTTCCCGAATCTCTTCCTCGTAAACTGGAAGATCGAGGGTGAGGGAAAACCGGTAGTCCGCATGATTAACCCGGCTCCTGCAGAGATTGAGGAACTGATGAAATTCCGTCTGGTGGGGTTCAACTGTCGGCGGTACGACAATCATATTCTCTACGCAAGGCTTATGGGATATGACAATAAGCAGCTTTATAATTTGTCTCAGAAAATTGTAGGGGCAAAGAAAGGGGCTAACCGGGACTGCTTCTTTGGAGAGGCGTACAATGTATCTTATACGGATGTGTATGACTTTGCTTCTGCTGGAAATAAAAAGAGCCTTAAAAAACTGGAAATTGAAATGGGAAACATCTCTGAAAAAGAGTTGGAAAAGAAAGGCTTCTCAGATGCAGAAATTCGCATTATAAAAACGGGAACGCATCATCAAGAATTAGGACTTCCTTGGGATGAACCGGTCCCCGAAGAACTTTGGACTAAGGTCGCTGAGTATTGTGATAACGATGTTATTGCAACGGAAGCAGCCTTTGTTTATTTGAAAGCGGACTGGACGGCCAGACAGATTCTGGCTGACTTGGCGGGTATGACAGTCAATGATACGACGAATACCCTCACAACTAAGATTATATTTGGTAATGAGCGGAAGCCGCAAGACCAGTTCCACTATCGGAATCTCGCAGAACCCGTGTATGATCTTGATGCTGAAACCTATAATTTCCTGGCAGAGGCTTGTCCGGAGATGATGGAACAAACACATGGTGAGGCTGGAAGTCTTTTGCCGTATTTTCCGGGCTATACTTTCGAGAACGGAAAATCTGTATATCGCGGAGAAGAAGTTGGAGAAGGTGGGTATGTATATTCTGAACCTGGTATGCACGGAAACGACGCATTGCTGGATATTACTTCCATGCATCCGCACAGCGCAATCGCAGAGGTTCTGTTCGGTGTGAAGTTCACAACGGCGTTCCGTGATATCGTAGAGGGTCGTGTCAGCATCAAGCATGAGGCTTGGGATATTGTGAATAAGATGCTGGATGGTAAGCTTACGCCTTATATTCAGAAAGTAATTAACGGCGAAATGACATGTAAACAGCTTGCTGACGCATTGAAGACGGCAATCAACTCTGTTTATGGTTTGACCTCTGCGTCCTTCGAGAACGCATTCCGTGATCCGAGAAACATTGATAACATCGTGGCGAAGCGTGGAGCTCTGTTTATGGTAGATTTGAAGAATGAGGTACAGAAACGTGGATATACGGTCGCACATATTAAGACCGATTCTATTAAGATTCCGGATGCAACACCTGAGATTATCCAGTTTGTTATGGATTTCGGTAAGAAGTACGGCTATACATTTGAACATGAGGCTACATACGACCGAATGTGTCTGGTAAACGATGCTGTTTATATTGCCAGATACAAAGACGGAAATGGTCTCGGAAAATGGACGGCAACAGGACCTCAGTTTCAGGTTCCATATGTCTTTAAAACCTTGTTTAGCAAGGAAGATATTCTTTTTGAGGATATGGCGGAAACGAAAGAAGTTAAGACGGCAATATATTTGGATATGAACGAAGGATTGCCGGATGTATCTGAATTTGAAAAACAGTTCTCAAAAGCGGAAAGTGATTATAAAAAAGGACTGTTATCAGATACAACTTTCGAGAAAATATGTGTGGAGCTTCAGCCAGAAATTGATAAGGGACATAACTATCGTTTCATCGGAAAAGTTGGACGTTTCTCTCCCGTTAAACCTGGTAGTGGGGGTGGTGTACTTCTCAGAGAGCAGAACGGCAAGTATTATGCTGTAACAGGTTCGTCTGGATATCGCTGGCTTGAATCTGAAATGGTTCGTGAGCTGAATAAGGAAGGTGACATTGACCGCTCTTATTACGACAAGCTCGTGGATGAAGCTGTCAAAACGATCTCATCGTATGGGGATTTTGAGTGGTTTGTATCGGATGATCCTTATGTGAAAGAAGATGCTCATACATGGGTCGCTCCTTGCGGAGATGCCAAAATCGAAACGTGCTTTGATTGTCCGTATTTTGACAATGATCCGATTCATCTGGAGTGCAAACGCGGATATGTGATTGAAGAAATTCCATTCAAATAAAAAAAAGAAAAGGAGAAAGAAAAATGTCAAGAAGAATACCACCTATCAACATCGAGAACGCAAGAATCATGTTTAGGAATTTCACGGGAAAAGAGACAAAGTATAACCGGAAAGGAGATCGGAATTTCTGTGTTGTCATTGAAGATCCGGATATGGTTGAGCAGTTAGCGGCAGATGGCTGGAATGTACGTATCCTGCCGCCTCGCGATGAGGATGAGGAAGCCAAAAATTATATTCAGGTCGCCGTGAGTTATAAGAAGATTCCTCCCAAAATTATTATGGTAACAAGAAAGTGTCAAACAAAGTTGGACGAGGAATCCGTAGATTCCCTGGATTATGCGGAAATCCGGAATGTGGATCTGACAATCAATCCGTCTGAATGGGAAGTCAATGGAAAGACCGGCATCAAGGCTTACCTGAAGACGATGTATGTCACCATTGAAGAAGACGAGTGGGCAGCGAAGTACGCGGAGCTGGAGGGTCCGCAGGAATAAAGGGAGTAGAGGGCGGCGACTGATTATGGTTGCCGCTCTTCTGTTTCGGAAAGGAGAATTTGATGGCTGGAAACACTAAGTTCGTGGATTTTGAGAAGTATTGCGAGACCTGCGAATATGAAAAGAAGAAAGATACTGACGACCCATGCAACGAGTGTCTTGATACTTGTGCTAGGGAAGGAACCGACAAACCGGAAATGTGGAGGGAAAAAGAAAGATGAAAAAATCCCCGGTTAAAATTCCGAAGAGATCTTATGCTTTCGTGGACGGTTCTTTCAATCCTACAACAAAGATTTATGGTTGCGGAGGGTTCCTGATTGACCAGTTCGGAAAGAGGCATGTTATACAGGCAAGCGGCGACAATGAAGAATGGGCGGTTATGAGAAACGTAGCCGGCGAAATCCTTGGGGCGAAAAAGGTAATGGAACTGGCAAGGAAGCTCCAGATGAAAAAACTGATTATATTCTACGACTATGAAGGAGTTGCCAACTGGCCTTTGGGGATATGGAAAGCAAAGAAAACCGTTACCAAGGATTATGTTCAGTTTGCCTGCTCTATTATCGCTTGCGGTGTAAAGTTATATTTCCGTCATGTAAAGGGGCATTCTGGTATTTCTGGTAACGAGGAGGCTGACCGGCTGGCAAAAGAGGCCGTCGGATTATTGAAGAAATGATACAGGAGAAACTTTATGGCTGGAATACAGTTGCGTGGCTATCAGTTAGATGCGGTACGTCGGATGAAAAACGGCTGCATCCTATGTGGCGGAGTTGGTAGCGGTAAGTCTCGCACTGCTCTCGCCTACTATTATTTATGCGAAGATGGGGAGGTCGGTACGGACGAGTATGTCACGATGGGCGATCCACCAAAAGACCTTTATATTATTACCACTGCTCGGAAAAGGGACACCTGCGAGTGGGAGGGAGAACTTTCACCGTTCTTGCTGTCACCCAATCGTGAAGTTAATCTCTACTCCAACAAAGTGGTTATTGACTCATGGAACAACATCCAGAAGTATGCCGAAGTGCAGAATGCTTTCTTTATATTTGATGAGCAGCGGGTTGTCGGAACCGGAGCCTGGGTAAAAGCTTTCTTACGGATAGCAAAAGCGAACCGATGGATTCTGCTGTCGGCCACTCCTGGGGATACATGGCAGGATTATATTCCGGTGTTCATCGCCAACGGTTTCTATAAGAATAAAAGCGAGTTCACAAGGGAGCATATTGTTTACAGTCATTTTACCAAGTTCCCTAAAGTTGACCGATACCTGAATACCGGACGGCTGATACGGCTTCGGAACTCTATTCTGATTAGCATGGATTTCAAACGGGAAACAATCTCCCATCACGAGGATGTGTTCGTACCTTATAGTATCGAGAGGTATAAGGATATTTGTCGTACACGGTGGAATCCTTGGGAAAATAAGCCGATTGAGAATGCTGCGGAGTTCTGCTACGCATTGCGGAAAGTGGTCAATTCAGATGAATCAAGGCAGGTTGCATTGCTGCAGATTTTGGAGAAGCATCCGAGGGCTATTATATTTTATAACTTCGATTATGAGTTGGAAATTCTAAAAAGTATACATTACGGCGAAGATGTTGAAATAGCCGAATGGAACGGGCACAAGCATCAACCAATACCGGATACGATATCTCACGGAGGGCTTATATTAGGAAAATGGGTGTACCTTGTTCAGTACAATGCCGGGGCTGAGGGGTGGAACTGCGTCAAGACTGATACTATTATATTTTACTCGCAGAACTACTCTTACAAGATTATGGTACAGTCCAGCGGGCGGATTGACAGGATGAACACTCCCTATACTGATTTATATTACTATCATCTGAAAAGCCGCTCTGGAATCGATTTGGCAATTAGTAAGGCGCTGAAAGACAAGAAAAAATTTAATGATACTGGTTGGGCAAAGTGGTAACAAAAAAGGAAGGAGAAAACCGTGAAAAAGAAATTAGAAAGTTTTTTGGTGTGTGCCGATTTTTCCAATGATATTCCGGTACTTGTTGTCGGGACAAAGGTTAAAAACGGTATAAACGTTGTCAATGCCTTTGAGGGCGAGGAAGCTAAGGAACTATATCATAAGTTGGCTGACAAGAAAGGAGACAACGATGGAGAATACAAAGAAAGCTGAAAAACTAGCCAATGATATTTTGGACTTTGTGAATGCTTTTGGCTTTGACGCTGAAAAGTTTGCAGATACTATCTGCCAGGGACACAAAACATTGCAGCAGTCAACTATGCGGTTATTTGTGACTACGATTAGAAAGATGGCGGAAGTCAGACCGGACGAGCGCAATGAAGCTACTGTGGAACTGGCAAAGAAAATTACAGAGATTACGGACGAGTATTCGCTTCCGTTAATTTGAAGGGGGCAGAAATGAGCTATCAATACGACCAGTATCTGGCCAAACATAAAGAAAATGTGAGAAACGGCTTTGAGTGGCTCCAAACCAATCTTCCAGAGCTGATAAAGGATATTCCAAACCTGGGATGGCAAACCGGTTTTGCCCATGACCAGTCAAAGTTCGAGCCGGACGAATACGAGGCATACGATGCCTACTTCTATGGCGGCAATCGGTCTTTCAAAGTAGTTCAGGAATACCGAAAAGCCTGGTTATTGCATCTCCACCGGAATCCGCATCACTGGCAGCACTGGGTTCTTATCAATGATGATCCGAAAGAGGGCGAGATTCTAATAGAGATGCCAATCAATTATATTTTTGAAATGGTTTGCGATTGGTGGGCATTCAGTTGGGTGAAAGGGAACCTGCAGGAAATCTTCAAATGGTATGACGAGCATAAGAACTATATGAAGTTGCATCCGAATACCAGAAAGAAAGTGGAAGAGATTCTCGGTAAGATAAAGGAAAAGCTGGATAACAATTCAGAACTCGCTCATCACGGAGTCGAGGGACAAAAATGGGGTGTACGGAATGGTCCGCCATATCCGATTAAGAAAACAGTTGAAAAATCCGGGGAAGGTGCTACCATTGAAGATACATACATTCATAAAAGCGTCGGAGCAAAGGCTCGGAACTATGATATTTTAGATCCAGCAACTGGAGAATACTTTCATTTCTCAGAGGGAACTAGAATCAGAGAATCAAAAGTGTTTGCCGGGAAAGGCGGTGCAAAAGAACTAGAGCCGGAAGTTGCTCAGGGACTCTCCGAACAGATAGGCGGCGATCCGGATGAATGGCAGCACTGTAAAGGAATTGGAACTATTGACTGTAGTGGTGAAGATGTTGATGCTGAGGTACATTGGTTCCAGGAGCCATCGGTTGGGAAACACAAATTCAAAGTGAAGAAATGGCTGGAATGAGGTGAAGAATATGAAAGTTAGGTGGAAAGGAAAAACAGATTTTCTGGTACTTACGCACGACAAAGTATACACTGTCCTCGCAGTAGAAAAGGGGTGGTACCGGATTGTGGATGACAGCGGAGAAGATTATCTGTATCCCCCGGAACAGTTCGAGGTCGTAGAAGACTAAATCATTGATATTTTGGTATAAGGGTAGCTCGATTTGTCTAAACGGACAGATTTGGGCTATTTTTATGCCCATTTTTGAAAGGAGAAGCACATGAAAGTATTTATTAGTGGTCCTATGAAAGGGTATCCCAACTTCAACAAGGAAGCCTTTGATCGGGCAGAAAAAGAACTGGTTCAGCAGGGCTATACAGTTTTTAATCCGGCATGGATGGACTTTTCTGGAGAATGGACCAAACAGGACAAACGGGCGATTGATATGGCTATCATGAGCAGATGCGATGCTATTTATCAGTTGCCCGGATGGTATAATTTGGAAAATGGAGGAAGTCGCGCCGAATATGCGTTTGCCGTGGCATCTGGAATGATATTTTTGGAAAAGGACGCAAAAGGTTTATTCTTTGTTGTAAATAAGGAGGACTGAGAGATATGCTGGGCGACTATATTAAAAGATTAACTGATAAAGGATACAAGATTTCTTTTGAAAATCCTATTGAAGAAGCAGACTGGATGTGTATCAAAATTTCCAAAAATATTTTTAGTGTAGAAATTACCATTTCCCCATATGATATGAATATGTCCGCTTTGCCAATGGAAAACATGTTGATAAAAACTATTGAAAATATTGTGGGAACACGTGTTTTGGAGCCTTGAAAGGAGAAAAAGATGGATTTTAAAATTATTGCAGTGGATTTCGATGGGACTCTGTGTGAGAATAAGTGGCCGGAAATTGGGGAGCCGAATAAGGAGTTGATCGCTTACCTGAAAAAGCGCCAGGAAGCAGGAGACAAGCTGGTTCTGTGGACTTGCCGTGTCGGAGAGATTCTTGATAATGCGGTTGCCTGGTCTGCTGAGCAGGGAATTATATTTGATGCGGTCAACGAGAATCTGCCAGAGGTTGTGAGTTCTTTTGGAACGGACACCAGAAAGATATTTGCCAACGAGTACATAGATGACCGGAATTTTACTTTCTTGTCACAAACAGACCGCACGGAATTACTGGGTAGGATGGTGGATGTTGTCGAAGACTGGCTGGAAAAGAAAGGCATGGCTACGGATGATGAAGCTGCTATTAAAGGCGATGACTATGACTATCTTGTGGAGGGGTTTGCTGCCGGGATGGGAATTTCGTATGATTGTACGGAGATATCAGACGACGAGTTGCTTAATAAATTGTGCCCGAATCTCGACGGCCCGGTTCCGGTTAGCATGACATTACCGGGTGATTTCGATGGCGACGAATTGGTGTAGGAGGCGCCCAATGACCAAAAAGGAGTTTGAAAAACTGGATGCCAAATCTAAGAGACGTGCGGCGCAAAAGGCTCTCGCCTGGTTTTGCGTATTGACATCTGTAAGGTTTCCGTTTTTGGATATTACCAGTAAAGAAGAATCCGAGACGATTAAAGTCATTCTCGGAAAATATATGAATGAAGAATTGGAGGAGAAATCAGTATGACTTTTTGGCAAATGGTTATAGCTTTTGTCGTTGTTTATCTTTGTGTTTACGCACTGATAGGCAGGATTTGTCAGTGTATTGAACACTGTGCTACAGCCAGAGCATATTCCAAGTTTCGTGAGAATGGAGTATTGGTAAAGATGGACGATGTCGAAGCAGGTATCAAGAAATCAAATAAGGAGAAGCATGATGTGGCGGAGAGAGTTACTGAAAAATAAGCTCTATGCCATAGCAATTATATTTCTGGGAGCGTTGTCTGTCCCTATCGAATGGGACGCAACGTTCTTTTTATTCGCTTTGATGGTTGGGCTTACATTGTTCTTTTCCAAAGAAAATTGGATTGAATAGGAGGCGGCTTTATGGGACGTGCAGAAATACGGCGGGCAATGAAAAATGAGAAGAAAGCAAAGACCGCTACCTATAACCTGACTAAGGCTCAGCTGGATGCTATGGTGCGGGCACAGATCGAAAATGAGTTGGTGAAAATTCGGCAGCAGGCTACAGATGATGCTGTCAATACAGCTATGATATTATTGCTGACACTGCCGTTAGAGGTTCTGATGGATCACTACTGGCCTAAGTCCTATGCGAAACGCATTCCGCAGTTCACGACATATGTTCTGGAATATTATGAAAGATGGCAGAACGGCGAACTGGATATGGAAAAGCTGAAAGAGGATTTATGGGATTACGGCGGCATTCGGCTGGAAGAAGGAGGTTAATACAGTGATTAAAGTTATATTTGGAGCCGTGTCTTTCCTAGTTGGTCTGTCGGCGATAATAGTGTCAAAGGCGATTTCGTCCTGTGCTGTTTACATGGACGACTCGTTCCGATGGGGAGGTAGAGATGGAAATGGCTAATAATGATTTACGGAAGAACGCTTCAGGATATTCCGACCCGACGGCGTACAAAGCAATTACAAGCGCCGATGCGGATGACGAAAGATTTCACAAGTTGCTGAATACAATCTTCACAATTTGCGAGCTTTCTGGGTTTCATCTGGAGGAGCGAATTGTCCTAAAAGATTTGCAAACAGGAAAGGTTTGGAGGTGAACACTATGACAATCGAAGAAGCTATTGAGCGTATGAAACATGCATGTGAGCAGCTGATGGAGAAAGTGATTAAACTAGATGCAGCTATTCGGAAAGCCTTTCATGATATTTTTGACCAGGAAGAGGTTTCCTTAGAGCTTCCCAAGAACACTATGGTCAGAAGGAGACGGTATCATCAGAAAGATAAACCGTCCGTACAATACCGCTACATACCTACTGCCAGGAGAAATTTGCCGTATATGAGGCGATCTTATTAAGCAAATCCGTGCCCACTTTTGTTTTTGGCTGCCCACTTTTGGAAGCAGTTTGGGAGAGTTGGAAAGGGTGTACGGACGAAAGTTGGTGGAATTTGGGTAAAAATGGTCAATTTTCTGCCCATTTGCCCACTTTCTGCCCACTTTTGAAAACCCGATTTGGTCACTAAAAACCCAGTATTTATGCGGGTTTGCGGGCTCAAAGCCCATTTGCCCACTCTTTTTCTTAACTAATTGTGATAAAAAGTTTAAATATATATAAAGGTTGTGAAAAAAGGTGGGAAAGTGGGCAGAGTGATGGGAAGGAGGTTTTATGAAAAAGGAGAACGCGTGGTCTGAAATTTACAAAAGCTTTCAGTCCATCTATCCAAATTTGAAGAAAAATGCTGTCGGATATTGTCCGCACGGTTACATGTCAATTCTGGTATATTTTCCGGATGGGCTGCGTATGGTATATAATGAGGTTGAAAGACGAGCCAGGTTTGTCACGGCATGAGCAGAATTTTGAGAATGATATTTCTTTTTTGCCGTGTATGTGGTATACTAAAAATGCCACACAACTTTACACAGACTTAAAGAATGGTATGAGATAGCTTTGGCTAAAAGTGTATCTCTTTTTACTCATACCTAAATTTAGGTCGAGGTTGTGTGGCAACAACGGGGAACACTTTAGCAGTGCGTCTCTTCGTTGGGGGCGCACTTTTTATTTTGCGCCGATATTGTTGTGATTATACCTGGAGGTAGTAAGATGGATAATATTGTCGTAAGCGGAAACTTTGAGATTGCGCCATGTGAACAAATAGCGGATATTGAAAGTAGGACCGGATTTAAGAAACTGGCACTTACCTCAGCTCAGAAAATTCAGATGGGAGGATTGACACAACAGCTTCCGGCAGTAATGGCAACAGGGGCTTTGAGTGGTTGTTATATGGTACAATTCCCGGATGGTCTGCCGCATGTATTAACTCAACTAAAACAAGGCGGATTCAGTACTATGGTCAAGGGCGAGAATGGGCGGATTGCAGGAACTGCTTCTTTATATTCTGTTGAAGCACAGGCAGCCGTTCTCGGAGCGTTCAATGCTATGTCGATAGTTTCCGGCCAGTACTTTCTTGCACAGATTAACAGCGAACTTAAAACGATGAACCAGAATATTGACAAAATTCTGGAGTTTCTTTATGGTGATAAGAAAGCGGAACTTATATCCGAAGTCAGCTTTGTGAAATCTGCCTACCAAAATTACAGTTCGATTATGGAGCATGAGCATCAGCGGTTCGCCACCCTTGTCAGTTTACAGGAAGCAAAGAAAGTTGCAATGAAAGATATCGAGTTTTATATGTCGGATCTGGATTCCACTGTCAATACTAAAAGCGGTTCTGATATTGTAGCTTGGACTGACAAGATATTTCAGATTAAGGACTGCTTAGAGCTTTCTATACAGCTTTATTCCATGAGCAGTCTGTTAGAAATCTACTATTCGCAGAATTACGATACCAATTATATTTCAAATATTGAGGAAGAGTCCGTTACCTACATCGGTAAATGTGAGAAGCGCATGTTAAGCAGTTTCAGTAAATTGATTACACATATTCAGAACTTTAAAGAGGGTCCTCTGAAAAAGGTTGATAAGCCGGCTCTTGAAAAGAAAGTTAATCTGGTAGTGGATTCATTCAGCAGAGGGACAGAATCCGAGATGCTCAAATCAATTCGTTCTGTTCTACACGCTTCGGAAGCAAAAGCAGAGTACTATGTGAACAGCAATGGCGATTTATATTTGAGAACTGCATAAAGATGGTACATGCCCTACGTGCATTTTACAAGGTATTTTATGAAAGGAGAGGATAAAAAGCTTTTTGTCTCTTCGGTTCAATTTGGAAGTGGGGCAGCCCTATTTCCTGATTACTGAAAGGAGATAAAAAATGACAAGAAGAAAAAGCGAGTATGAAGTTATCTATGGAGGCAGCAGTAGAAGATTCTCAGATCCAACAGAAAGATATGAAGACATCTATGATGAGGATGGAGATGCCGTTATTTGTGATTTATGCGGCGGAGAAATGAAATGGAAAGATAATGAGTGCGTATGCCCTGAATGCGGGCAGCGGATGGATCGAGAAACATTTTTCAATTATATCGGAGCGGAGCCTCCTGGTCCGGAATGTACCGGATGCGAAAATATTTATCCGGGATGCGTAATCTGTCCTTATGGTTACGTCGAGGATGAAGAATAACATACTACGGATTTGAGTCGCATACAGCGGCTCTTTTCTTTTGCTATTTTTTGCCTCGCACAAAAAACATACCCTTTTATGAAGAGAGAAGAATAAAAGCGCCATTTAGCTTTTACTTTCTCTTTTTTATTTTCAGAAAAACGAGAGGAGGTTCCCTGATGGCGGTTACAAAGTTAGAACGTGACTTCCAGGCTTCACTTGTAAAGGAATTGAAAGAACTGTTTGTAGGATGCATTGTCACAAAACTTGATGCTGGACATATTCAGGGCATACCAGATCTCTTGATTCTGTATAAAAACAAATGGGCCACCTTGGAATGTAAGAAATCTGCGAGGGCTAAAAGACAGCCAAATCAAGAATATTACGTCGGACTGATGAACAAGATGTCGTTTTCAAGATTCATTTGTCCGGAGAACAAGGAGGAAGTATTGCATGAACTTCAACAAACATTCAAATCTTGAAGGGCAACATGCGTTTCTTGGTGCAAGTAAGTATCACTGGATTAACTACAGTGAAGATAAAGTTGCGGAATCTTACAGCAGATTTTTAGCGACACAGAAAGGAACACAGCTCCATGAATTTGCAGCACAGTGTATCCGGCTTGGTCAAAAGTTACCAAAATCGAAAAAGACATTGAATGCATATGTCAATGATGCTATCGGTTTTAAAATGATTCCGGAACAAATCCTGTTTTACTCAGATAACTGTTTCGGTACAGCGGACGCGATTGCTTTCCGCGGTGATGAGTTGAGAATCCATGATTTGAAAACAGGAGTTATTCCGGCACATATGGAGCAGCTGGAAGTATATGCTGCCCTTTTCTGCCTGGAGTACAAAGTTAAGCCGGCGGACATTCGTATGGAACTGCGTCTGTATCAATCGGATGATATTTTGGTTGCTAATCCTACAGTGGAGGATATTGCACCAATCATGGACAAGATTATCACGTTTGACAAAATCATCAACAAAATTAAAGAACAGGAGGAGTAAGCATGAATCCCGTTGCGGAAGAAATTTTAATGCATTATGGAATGCCAAGACGTTCCGGCCGCTATCCTTGGGGTTCCGGCGATAATCCTTACCAGCACAGTGGCGATTTTCTCAGCCGCATTGATGAGTTGAAAAAACAGGGGTACAGCGAGACAGATATTGCAAAAGCTATGGGGCTTACCACGACTCAGTTGAGAACCCAGAAATCATTGGCAAAGGATGAACGACGTTCTCTTCAAGTTGCAACAGCAAAAGGACTGAGAGAAAAGGGATACAGCCTTAACGAAATTGCCGAAAAGATGGGGTTTGCAAATGATTCGTCTGTAAGATCTCTTCTTAATGAAAATTCCGAAGCTCGTATGAACCAGGCAAAAACGACTGCTAATTTCCTGAAACAGATGATTGATGAAAAAGGAATGATTGATGTCGGTACCGGAGTTGAACTTGAACTTGGAATTTCTCGTGAAAAACTTAGGCAAGCTATTGAAATCTTAAAACTGGAAGGGTATGAAGAATATGGCGGTGGTATTCCGCAGGTGACAAATCCCGGCAAACAAACAAATGTTAAAGTGCTTTGCCCTCCAGGAACGGAGCACAAAGAGATTTATAATTTCGAGAATATTCATTCTGTGAGGGACTATGACAAAATCCTAACAGAAGACGGTCAGAAAGTCAGGCCCGCGTTCCAGTATCCGGAAAGCATGGATTCCAGCCGTCTGAAAATTAACTATGCGGAAGAAGGAGGGCTTCAAAAAGATGGTGTTGTCGAGATCCGGAGGGGAGTAGACGATCTTTCGCTTGGCAATTCTCATTATGCTCAAGTACGTATTTTGGTTGATGGTACACATTACATAAAAGGGATGGCTGTTTACAATGATAATCTCCCCGATGGTGTAGATGTACTCTTCAATACAAACAAGAAAGCTGGAACATCAATGATGGATGTCCTTAAGAAAATTAAGGATGATCCAGATAATCCATTTGGTTCATTGATTAAGGAGCATGGAGGGCAGAGTTATTATATTGACAAAGACGGAAATGAAAAGCTTTCCCTTATCAACAAGCGCGCTGAGGAAGGGGACTGGGGTGAATGGAGCGATCATCTGCCATCGCAGTTCCTGTCTAAACAGAGTCGGCAACTCATTGATAAACAGTTAGGTCTTTCGATAGCTGATAAAGTTGCAGAGTATGATGAAATATGTTCCCTTACTAATCCCACAGTTAAAAAGAGGCTTCTGCAATCTTTTGCGGATGATTGTGACTCTGCTGCAGTACATCTTCAGGCGGCGGCATTGCCTAGGCAAAAGTATCAGGTCATACTGCCTTTGACCACAATCAAAGACACGGAAGTCTATGCGCCAAATTATAGGAATGGAGAACAGGTTGCTCTGATTCGGTATCCACATGGAGGAACTTTTGAAATTCCTGTTCTTACCGTGAACAATAAACAACCGGAAGGCAGAAAGGTTATTGGAACCAGTCCTAAAGATGCTATCGGTATCAGCAGTAAAGTGGCAGAGCGTTTATCAGGAGCCGATTTTGACGGTGATACTGTTATGGTAATCCCTACTGGCGGTAAGGTAAAAATCACCTCCACACATCCTCTTAGAGGTCTTGAAGGATTTGATCCTAAAGAAAAATACGGTCCAGATAGTACAACTCAACCATATAAGAGGATGAAAAATACACAAACTGAAATGGGAAAAATCTCAAATCTGATCACGGATATGACATTAAGAGGCGCTACCGAAGATCAACTTGCACGGGCAGTACGCCATAGTATGGTGGTTATTGATGCCGAAAAGCATAATCTTGATTACAAAAGAAGTGAGCAGGAGAATGGTATTGCAGCCTTGCGAAAAGAATTTCAAGGAAAAACAACAGGCGGGGCATCAACACTTATTTCGCGTGCTAAATCAGAAGTGTCGGTAGATAAGAGACAGGGAAGTCCCATTATTAACGAGGACGGTTCCATAAGTTATAAGACTGCGGATAATCTCACATATGTGGATAAAAAAACAGGCAAAACAAAAACCCGTAAACAGAAGAGCACCCAGATGGCAGAAACTAAGGATGCACGTACCCTTTCGTCAGGCACCCCTCAAGAAGAAGCCTATGCCTCCTATGCCAATAAAATGAAGTCCCTGGCTAATCAGGCGCGTAAGGAGATGGTAAGTACCGGAAGGATATCCTATTCTTCATCAGCTAAAGCGGCATATCAGCAGGAGGTGGCCTCTCTTAATGCCCAACTCAATATTGCTCTCAAGAACGCTCCACGTGAAAGGACAGCTCAGGCGATTGCAAATGCCACTGTAGCAGCAAAGAAGCAGGCATATCCTGATATGACTACATCGGAAATAAAAAAGGCAAGCCAACAGGCGCTAACGGCTGCTCGCACTCGGGTTGGCGCAGAAAGAAAGCTTGTCGAAGTATCTGATAGAGAATGGGAAGCCATACAAGCCGGAGCAATCAGCGAGAATCAATTAGCAAAGATTCTTAATCACGTTGATATAGATGCTATCAGGCAGCGAGCGACACCCCGTGCTACTACAACATTGAGTACCGCTAAGCAGAACAAGATTGCCTCTATGAGCGCTTCTGGTTATAGCACATCTGAGATCGCTGAAGCACTTGGCATTTCTACATCAACCGTGTCTAAATACTTGTAATGAAAGGAGTGAATTGTTCATGCAACAGCAATGCATGTTGACAACGATTGACAATCCGTTTGATCCATTTGAACAGTTTCATTCCTGGTTTCTGTTCGACGTGGAAAAAGGTTACAATACTTGCGCTTATCTTGGAAGAATTGCGAGAACTTCTGAGCAGATGTCGGATGAAGAGAATGACATCGAAGTGGAACGTGCAATCGATGAAATTATTAAATACGATTTCCTGAACATCTATAAAAAGGTGAAGAAGCAAGGTAATAGCAGGAAAAGTAATCAGGATTCAAGTAATAAAGCAAGCTAACAACAATTCGTATACTGTCAGAGCCTCCGCTGACAGGGCTGCCATAAGGTATAGGGGGGTGTCGCCAAAATAGCACCCCCTCCCTTATCGCGGCGGTCTTTGAAAATTCTCCGGGGGATATTTTTGTAGAAACTTTTTATATTTTCATGGTACTAAAAAGAACTCGCAAGGTTCGTATGACGCCACAGGATCGCTTTCCTGTTTTCTCCTTTCAGATTCAGGCATGAAACAGCTTTGCGAGTTCTTTTTAGTGTCATGAAACTGGTCTATTAGTATATGAATTCCCAACAGGACTATGTTAAAACCAAATGATATTTGAACGAGAGGAGGCGATAACTGTGGGAAAAACCAAAGTCGTTAGTTCATCTGGGACTGCCCGCAGAATGCGTCCTGCGTTGACTCCGGAATCAAGGGAGAATCAGATGATTTCTTTGGCGATGGATCGTGCGGAAGAGCGGTTGAGGAATGGGACGGCGTCTTCTCAGGAAATAGTTCATTTCCTAAAGCTTGGCTCTACCAGAGAGCGTCTGGAGAAAGAAAAAATTGCCCTTGAGAATGAATTGGTCAAGGCTAAAACGGAAGCGGTCGCTTCGGCAAAGGACATAAAGGAGATGTACGACCAGGCGATGGCATCTTTCCGTAGATATAGTGGGCAGGAGGATGATGAAGATGAGTATTAGAACATATTCCGAACTTTCCCTGCTGAGAACATTTGAGGAGAGGTTTCGATACTTGCAGCTTAATAGTTCTGTAGGCAAGGAAACATTTGGTTTTGACAGGTTTATCAATCAGGAGTTTTATAGATCCCAGGAGTGGAAGTCCGTTCGGGATTTTGTGATTCTGCGGGATAGAGGATGCGACTTGGGTGTTGACGGATATGACATCTTTGGAAAGATATTCATTCATCACATGAATCCGATTCTTCCCAAGGACATTGAAACCTGTAGCGACTTTCTGCTTAATCCAGATTACCTGATCACAACAACTCTTAATACCCATAACGCTATCCATTACGGAGATGAGGAGTTACTGATCAGGCTTCCGCCGGAGCGAACAAGAAATGATACATGCCCTTGGAAACATTAAAGAAAGGAAAAATCTATGGAAAGCATACTTACATCAATCAAGAAAATGCTCGGAATCACCGAAGAATACGAGCACTTTGATTCTGATTTGATAATGCATATAAACTCCGTATTTATGATTCTGAACCAGATTGGTGTTGGACCATCACGGGGCTTTTCAATTAAAGGGGAAGATGAGATATGGACGGATTTTATTCCAGATGACTCACGACTAGAATTGGTTAAATCCTATATGCATCTGAAAGTGAAGCTGCTCTTCGACCCGCCACTGGGGTCGGCGGTCATCGAGGTCATGAACCGTCAGATTCAAGAATTCGAGTGGCGGCTCAGTATTGCGGTTGATCCTGGAGAATCCAAAGGAGAGGAGGAAAATTCAAAATGAACAATTTTTTACAGCATCATGGAGTTTTGGGTCAGCGTTGGGGAGTACGGCGTTATCAGAATAGCGATGGTACTTTGACGTCTGCCGGAAGAAGACGGCTTCAGGGGAGTGGAATATCTTCTGATGAGAATGGTCGTGTAAGTGGCGATAATAGCGGCCGTGCAAGAGGAGCAATCCATCAAACAGTTGCAAATGATTATAAGAATGCCGGTGCTGGTTTGCAGTCCGCAAGCAATGCTGCAAAGGCCGCTTCAAGCATAAGCAGCCGTGGAGCTAACCGTAAACAGGCAAAGGCAATGGACAAAATGGATTTGTCGAAAATGACGGATAAAGAGCTTCAGGCCGCAATTAACCGTCTCAATCTGGAACGAAACTATAAATCTTTATCAACCGAGCATATCAAGTCCGGTAGAGATTATGTGTCCAGTTTTCTGTCCACAACTGGGGATGTTCTCGCAATCGGTGCTTCAGCGGCAAGTATCATGATGATGATTCATCAGCTTAAGAGCTAGATGATGCCGTGGGAAGGAGAAATTCAAAATGGATAGTAAGAGTGACTTACGGCACCACGGTATCCTTGGACAGAGATGGGGAAAACGGAATGGTCCTCCTTACCCGCTTGGCGGTGGGGATTATTCGCAGGCGGAAAGGAAAGCTATTTATAAGAAAAGGAAACAGCCAAACAGTATTTACAACAAGAAGCATTTCGATGAGGTTCTGAGAGCAGACAAAACGACGCTTAGCACATTATCGTATGATCGTGACCGGACAAAAAACACTGATATGTTTTACGCTACCCATAATGTACTGGACAAGCATCAGTACAATGCCCTGTTTAACCGAAAGGTACCACAGACAATATACGATGAAAACGGAAACAGCCTCGGAACAGGGACATTTCTGAAGTATCGGATAGACAACTCCCTTAAGCAGAACATAAAAGTCGCAAGCGAAGATTCCGGAGCGGAAGTTTTCAGGAGTTTGTATAAGAAAGATCGGGATTTCTACAATTTCGTTACAGATGATGCACGGATGCAAAGTTATTTCGTAAGTGATAAGTACAAGTTCAAGGGATACCGGGAAGCCAGAGATGTCTTGAAACGGATGAGGAACGATAATTATGTTCCGACCGCTGATGAACTGCAGAAAGTGTACAGGATGTTTAATTATGTTATCCCTTACGACGGCCAGGGAGATACACGTAAGGGTAAGGACGCTTATACACAGAGGACTAAATTCTTCAATGCATGTAAGCAGGCTGGGTATGGAGCAGTTCTCGATACGAATGACGCAATATACGGAGGGTTCAAAGCGAAATCCCCGGTAATCGTATTTGACATGGAGTCTGTCGTTCCTAAAGATGTTTACCGCACTAAAACGAGCGAACAGAGATTTTCGCAGATGGTGCTGGTAGGCAGAAAAGCACTGGGACTATAAAAGAGAGGAGAATAGAGCATGGCGTTATCGAACACGGCCACACCGAAGTATTACGGCCAGTTTCGAGATGCCGTAATGAAAGGCGAAATACCCGTTTGCGAGATGATATCGCTGGAGATGAATCGGATTGATGATCTAATTGCAAATCCGGGCATCTGGTACGATGACAAAGCGATTGATGGATTTATTGCTTACTGCGAGGACGAGCTGACATTGACGGATGGTGCCGATCTGAGGCTGCTCGACACTTTCAAACTTTGGGCGGAGCAGATATTTGGCTGGTATTATTTCGTTGAACGGAGTGTATACGTTCCAAATCCAGACGGTCATGGCGGACGCTATGTACGGAAGAACGTGAAGCGGCGGCTCATTAACAAGCAGTATCTGATTGTAGCCAGAGGGGCAGCCAAATCAATGTATGCCTCCTGCATCCAGAATTATTTCCTGAATGTGGATACATCAACAACCCATCAGATTACGACCGCTCCCACGATGAAGCAGGCGGATGAAGTTATGTCGCCTATTCGGACTGCCATTACCAGATCCAGGGGGCCGTTCTTCCGGTTCCTGACGGACGGCTCTCTTCAAAATACGACCGGTTCTAAAGCAAACCGGGTAAAGCTGGCATCCACGAAAAAAGGAATTGAGAATTTCCTGACAGGTTCTCTTTTGGAAGTTCGCCCCATGAGTATCAATAAGCTTCAAGGATTGAGGCCGAAGGTATCGACGGTGGATGAATGGCTTTCCGGGGACATACGCGAGGACGTAGTTGGCGCAATCGAACAGGGTGCATCAAAACTGGATGATTATTTGATTGTCGCAATCAGTTCGGAAGGTACGGTGCGAAACGGAAGCGGTGACACGATTAAGATGGAGCTGCTGGACATCCTGAAAGGGGATTACATCAATCCCCATGTGTCCATCTGGTATTATAGGCTGGATTCCATAGACGAAGTAGCTAATCCGGCAATGTGGATAAAAGCCAATCCAAACATCGGAAAGACAGTAAGCTATGAGACCTATCAGCTAGATGTGGAAAGAGCCGAAAAAGCACCGGCAGCCAGGAACGATATTCTGGCAAAGCGGTTCGGCATACCGATGGAAGGATACACGTATTACTTTACTTATGAGGAAACGCTACCGCATAAAAAGCGGGATTATTGGCAACTGCCGTGTTCTCTTGGAGGGGATTTATCCCAGGGGGATGATTTCTGTTCTTTTACTTTTCTTTTCCCTTTATCAAATGGCTCGTTCGGAGTTAAGACTCGCAATTACATCACAGAGCTGACTTTGAAGAAACTTCCGGCTGCAATACGCATGAAGTATGACCAATTCATAGCAGAGGGAAGTCTGATTGTTATGCCGGGCACTGTACTGGACATGATGGAAGTCTATGAGGAATTGGATAACCATATCGCTCAGTGCGATTATGATGTACGTTGCTTCGGCTATGACCCATACAATGCAAAAGATTTTGTTGCGAGATGGGAATCTGAGAATGGTCCTTTTGGCATAGAAAAGGTTATCCAGGGAGCTAAAACGGAATCGGTACCGTTAGGGGAGCTGAAGAAGCTTTCCGAAGAAAGGATGCTTCTGTTTGACGAAGAACTTATGACATTTGCAATGGGGAACTGCATTGTTATGGAAGACACGAACGGAAATAGAAAGCTGCTTAAGAAACGGTACGATGCAAAGATTGATGCTGTTGCCGCAATGATGGATGCATTTGTAGCTTACAAGCTGAACAGAGAGGCGTTTGATTAGGAATTGCGAAAGCGGTTCTTTTTTTATTGGAGGAAAATTCAAAATGGAGATTTCGATGGGAGCCAGGCTGAAACATGCCTGGAATGCTTTCTTTAATAAAGACCCTACAAGGAGTTACCGGGACATTGGCATCGGATATTCTTTTCGTCCAGACAGGATGCGGTTTTCAAGGGGTAATGAACGATCTATTGTGACATCGGTTTATAACCGCATTGCGATGGATGTGGCAGCGGTAGATATGTTCCATGTACGTTTGGACGAGAATAACCGCTTCCTTGCGACGCTCGATTCTGGGCTGAATAACTGTCTTACAGTTGAAGCCAATGCAGATCAGACTGGGCGGGCATTTCTGCAGGATGTCGTCATGTCTATGATGGACGAAGGGTGCGTGGCCGTTGTCCCGACAGACACGGATGATGATCCGGGTGATGGGATTCCTGGCTCTTTTGACATCGATGCTATGCGGACGGGACAGATTTTGGAATGGTATCCGCAGTATGTCCGCGTCCGGGTCTATAACGAACGGACGGGGCAGAAAGAAGATATCCTTATGGCAAAGCAGTCGGTGGCAATTATTGAGAATCCGCTTTATGCGGTCATCAACGAACCAAATTCCACGATGCAGCGCCTGATCAGAAAACTGAATCTGTTGGATGTGATTGACGAACAGAACAGTTCAGGGAAATTGGATTTGATTATCCAGCTTCCTTATATTATCAAGACCGAAGCGAGGCGTCGGCAGGCCGAGAGCCGGCGTAAGGACATAGAGGATCAGTTACGGGGATCGAAGTATGGGATTGCTTATACCGATGGTACGGAGCATATCACGCAGCTGAATCGACCCGTCGAGAACAATCTGATGTCCCAGATTGAATACCTGACGAGTATGCTGTACAGCCAGTTGGGAATCACTCAGGGGATTTTGGATGGTACTGCGGACGAGAAGACGATGCTCAACTACTACAATCGGACGATTGAACCTATCCTGTCAGCAATCGCTGATGAAATGAAACGGAAGTTTCTTACCAAGACCGCTCGGTCTCAGCGGCAGTCAATCGAATTCTTCAGAGATCCGTTCAAGCTTGTTCCTGTATCTGAAATTTCTGAGATCGCAGACAAGTTCACGAGAAACGAGATTATGACATCCAATGAAATCCGGCAGGTTATCGGCATGAAGCCGTCGGATGACCCGAAAGCAGATGAATTGCGAAATAAGAATCTGAGCGAATCGGCTGCGGATAGGGGAAGTCCTGAGAATGTCACACCTGAAGAAGCAGTAGAAGAAAACAACCAGACATAGAAGGAGGAAAAATCAAAATGAAGACGAAGAAATTCGACTTTGGTGGCTGGGCTACCCGGAATAACCTGAAATGCTCTGACGGACGGACCATCCTGAAAGACGCATTTAAGGATAACGACGGGCAGACGGTTCCGCTCGTATGGAACCACCAGCACAATGGACCGGACAATGTTCTCGGACATGCCTTGTTGGAGAACCGTAAAGATGGCGTCTATGCTTACTGTACTTTCAACGATACCGAGCAAGGGCAGATCTCGAAGATTTTGGTACAGCACGGAGATATTTCGGCGTTGTCAATCTTTGCAAATCAAATACGGGAGCGCGCATCCAATGTACTTCACGGAGCCATCAAGGAAGTCAGCCTTGTGTTAGCCGGCGCGAATCCTGGGGCGTTCATTGACACGGTATCGCTTTCTCACGGTGACGACGCGGATGGCGAGGCTATTATCTACACCGGAGAACCCATCAGCCTCTGTCATTCCGGCACCAAGAAAGAGGCTGAAGACGGAGTCGCCGATGATCCTGATGATAAGGATGAGGATAAAAATCCTGGCAAGAAAGATGACGGAGATGAGGAAACTATCGAGGATGTCATCAATACTTTCAATGAAAAACAGAAAAATGTTTTCCATGCTGTGGTTGGAGAAATCATGGCCCGGAATGGCGTTCTCAACGACGAAGAAAAAGGAGGTAGTGAAAACATGAAACATAATGTATTTGACAACGATCAGCAGGTTCAGGCCAATGTTCTGTCCCATGCTGACCAGGCAGAGATTTTGAAGCTGGCAAAATCCGAAGGAGTCGGTTCTTTCAAGGCCGCTATGAAGATTTATATGGAGGAAAACAATCTCCAGCACTCTGATATCAGCGGCTTTGTACAGACCGGCAATGGTAATGTGGCCACATTGTTCCCGGAGTATGTTGAAGCGCATCCCAGCCGCACTCCCGAACTCATCACCAATGATATGGGATGGGTTGATGCCATCATGGCCAAGACCCAGAAAATACCTCATAGCCGGGTTCGTACTTCCCATGTAGATATCCGTAATATTGACTCTCTGGCCGCTAAGGGTTACACCAAAGGCAATGAGAAGAAGATTACCGGCAACTACGCCCTGGTAAGACGTACTACTGACCCCCAGACCGTGTATGTTACGTCTGAACTGCATCGTGATGATGTCGTAGATATCGAGGATTTCGATTATGTTCAGTTCCAGTACGGCATCGATCAGATTTCGCTGAAGGAAACCCTGGCTGTTGCTACAATGTTGGGCGATAACCGTCCTGACAGCGATCCGGAAAAAATCTTCCCGGAACACATTCGACCTGTCTGGGTGGATGATGAGCTTTATACCATCCATAAGGACATTGATTTTGCCGCTATGGCTAAGGAGCTTCAGGGGAACAATGCAGCAGATTACTTTGGCGAGAGCTTCGTTTATGCCGAAGCAATGGTCACAGCTTTACGTATGGCCCGCAAAGGTTTCCGTGGTACCGGTAAGCCCGATCTGTATATCACTACTGATATGCACAACACGATGATCCTTGCGCGGGACCGCAATGGCCGCCGTATCTATGAAACGGATACCGAACTGGCTGCAGCTTTGGGAGTTGCCAACATCTATGAGGTAACTCAGTTCGAGGATAAGATCCGTACCGATGCCGACAACAAGAAGCATAAGCTCCTTGCAATCTGCGTAAACATGGCTGATTACGGTTACGGCGCTTCCAAGGGCGGCGATGTAACTCACTTCACAGACTTCGACATCAAGTTTAATAAGCTTCAGTCTTTACTGGAGACTCGCAAGTCCGGCCAGCTCACCAGAATCAAGTCCGCTATCGTTATCGAAGAGCTGGTAGAGGAGCAGGGATAAAGATCGGAGGAGAAATTCAAAATGGCAAAGTTTTATGGAAAAATCGGCTACGCTGAGACGGTGGAAACGAAGCCGGGCGTATGGAGACCGAAGATAATCGAAAAACCCTATTTCGGGGATTTGATTCGGAATTCACGTCAGTATGAATCTGCCGGGCAGGTGAATGACAATCTTAATATCGCCAACGAAATCAGCATCGTAGCCGATCCATATGCCAGGCAGAATTTCCACTCCATGCGATATGTTGAATCTATGGGGGCGAAATGGAAGATCACAAGAGTGGAAGTCCAGTACCCCAGGCTGATACTGACGATAGGGGGTGTGTATAACGATGGCAAAACCGAGGGAAACACTACAGACTCTGCTTGAAGGTCTTCTTGGTAGTCGCAACGTATATTACCAGCCCCCTGAATCAGTCAAACTCAGCTATCCGTGCATTGTTTATGAACGGAGCGGTATCCGTACCGATTCGGCGAACAACAAGACATATCGGAAATACAATCGATATACGGTAACATACATTGACGAAGACCCGGATTCGGAGATTCCCAATAAGCTGTTGGAATTGGAATATTGTGGGTTTGATACCCACTTCACGGCAGATAATCTCAATCACGATGTCTTCACACTATATTTTTAAGGAGGTAGAAATTCATGAGGAAAATTAAATGGGACGAAGTCGGCAAGCGTCTCTATGAAACTGGCGTGGATCATGGCGTTCTTTACCCTGCCGTAAAGGCGTCTTATCCGAAAGGCGTAGCCTGGGACGGTCTGATTAACGTAAACGAGAGTCCTTCCGGAGCAGAGTCGACACCGCAGTATGCGGATAACATCGAATATCTGAATCTGATTTCCGCAGAGAAGTTTGCAGCGACCATTGAGGCATATTTCTCTCCCGTGGAATTTGATGAATGCGATGGTTCGGCGGAAGTGGCCCCCGGAGTAAATATCGGTCAGCAGACAAGAAAGATGTTTGGATTATCTTATCGGACTCTGATCGGCAACGATGTAGACGATACTGACCACGGTTATAAGATCCATCTGGTGTACAACGGGAAAGCGGCACCGTCGGAGAGAGCCCGCAATACCGTGAATGAGAGCCCGGAGGCTCTTCAGCTCAGCTGGTCGGTATCTACCACAGCGGTGGTGATTAACATGATCAATCCGAAGACTGGAAAGGTCTACAAACCGACAGCGCATTTACAGATTGATTCCACAAGGGTCGATCCGGAGAAGCTGGCGGCATTTGAGGAAATCCTTTATGGAAAGGACGGCGAATTTGCTGTAACTACCGATACTGATTTCAGCTCTGGAAAGAAATATTATGAGCTGGTGGACGGCGAGTATGCAGAAACTTCCGATACGGCTTTTGACAGTGCCAAAACCTACTATGAGGCGACAGCAGAACCTGTCGAGGCACGGCTGCCTCTGCCGGACGAGGTAATTCGGTTCTTCAATGAGGCAGGTTAAGATCGTAACAGCAAACTGAATAACGAAACATGTATAACGGGGCTGCTCTCAGACAGATGAAGTGCGGCTCCGTTTTTTATGTGCAAATGGAAAGGAGAAAATTATGTTAAAGAAAACTCATACCTACTACGATTTCGATGGCCAGCAGAGGACGGAGGATTTTTATTTCAACCTGACGGAGGCCGAGCTGACGGAGCTTGAATATTCCATGAATGGAGGATTGTCCCAGCTGCTGGAGAAGATCATCAAGGAGGATGACCAGAAACAGATTATCGAGTATTTCAAGAAGATCGTGATCATGGCCTATGGTGTAAAGAGCCTGGACGGCAGACAGTTCGTTAAGAACGATAAGGTTCGCGAGGAATTTGCTTCCACCATTGCATATTCCGACATCTTCATGGAACTGGCCCACGATGCGAATAAGGCTGCGGAGTTCGTCAACGGCATTATGCCCAAAACAAAAGCTAAGGCTGGGCAGAACATCACCGCGCTTCCCGGCCAGGCGCCCATAGCAGGGGTCACTCCGCCTACCGCTTAAGTCTATGAAGGAGGGTCATTGGAGAAATGCTTAAAATCACGATACCCGGTCAGGAATTATGGGATGAGGGGAAAGAGGAATTCGTCAGTACCAAAGGAACAACTCTGCAGCTTGAGCATTCTTTGGTCTCCCTTTCAAAATGGGAATCCAAATGGCATAAGCCATTTCTTGGCAAAGGGGATAAAACGGTGGAGGAAACAGTGGACTATATACGCTGCATGACATTGACGCAGCATGTTGACCCATCGGTCTATGGTTTTATTACCAATGAAATAATGGGTCAGGTTTCTGATTACATTGACAATTCGATGACGGCGACCTGGTTCTCGAAAGAGGAGAATGGAAACACCAGTCAGGAAACGGTCACGGCGGAGTTGATTTATTACTGGATGATTGCTCTTAATATTCCGTTCGAGTGTCAGAAATGGCATCTGAACAGGCTCCTGACTCTGATAAGGGTCTGCAATGTGAAGAACGCACCTCCGGAGAAACTTTCCCAGAAAGAGATTACCAAGAGGAATGCGGCAATAAATGCTGCCAGAAGAAAAGCACATAAATCAAAAGGGAGGAAATAGGTTATGAAATTGGTGGAATCTATTTTAAATCGGAATCCCTGCTATACGGCAGGAAAGAAAATCAAAGTAACCGGCCTGATGCTTCACTCCGTAGGCTGTCCACAGCCAAAAGCATCTGCTTTCATCAACAGTTGGAACAATCCGTCTCACAACAATTCCTGTGTTCACGGGTTCATCGATGGAAATGACGGGTCCGTATACCAGACACTGCCCTGGGACCATCGTGGATGGCATTGCGGAAGCGGATCTAAAGGCAGTGGTAATAACAGCCATATCGGCGTGGAGATGTGCGAATCGGCTTGCATCAAGTATACAGGCGGGGCGAACTTCACCTGTTCCGATCTGGACACTGCAAAAGCTGTGGCAAGGCGTACATATGAAGCAGCTGTAGAACTGTTCGCTATGCTGTGCGAAAAGTTCAGCCTTGACCCGCTGGCGGATGGAGTGGTGATTTCCCACAAGGAAGGCCATGACAGGGGAATCGCTTCAAATCACGGAGATCCGGAACATCTGTGGTCGCAGCTCGGAGCCGGATATACAATGGACGGTTTTCGTAAAGCAGTAAAAGATGCGATGGGCGCTGAAGTTTCGGAAACCGTAGAGGGAGGAACCAAGATTATGGGAACTGCATTGGCGACGGCCGAGCAGATGGCTTCCTATATCAAGGGGAAGAACTCGGATGTGCCACAATCTGTGGTTGACATGATTCCGTTCTATTTATCCGAGGGACAAGCGGAGGGCGTCCGTGGGGATGTTGCGTTTGCCCAGTCGTGTCTGGAAACGGGCAATTTCGGATTTTCCGGATCGGCGGTGACTCTTGACCAGAACAATTTCTGTGGCATGGGAGTGACTGCCAACGGTATGAAAGGAAATTCTTTTGACACGGCGCAGCTGGGAATTCGGGCGCAGATTCAGCATCTGAAAGCTTATGCTTCAACGGAACCATTGAACGGCGAATGCATCGATCCCAGATTCCAGTATGTTAAGCGTGGATGCGCAGAGTACGTGGAATGGCTTGGGCAGAAGGAGAACCCGCAGGGAGCCGGATGGGCAGCAGGGGGCGAATATGGAGGTAAAATTCTGACTATCCTGAACGCTATCCTTTCTGTAACAGAAGAATCGTCGTCTGCCGGACAGCCTGAACCCGAAGCATGGTATCGGGTGCGAAAGACCTGGGACGATTCCGCCTCTCAGAAAGGGGCATTCAAGGTTATGGAATATGCAAGGGACTGTGCGGATGAGAATCCTGGCTATAGCGTGTTCGACGAGAATGGCTGTGTCTTATATTCGTCAACCGATATTTTTGAGCCCTTTTTAGTAAGGGTAAATACTTCCTATCTGAACATCAGAAAGGGTCCGGGAACCAATCATTCCAAAACGGGGAAGTACACCGGAATTGGAGTCTTTACAATCGTGGAAGTACAGCCCGGCGAAGGCTCGGATTCTGGATGGGGGCTTTTGAAGTCCTATGCGGATGACAGAGACGGGTGGATTTCTTTGGATATTACAGAAAGGGTGTAAATTATGAGCGGCATAACGTTCCGGCATAAAGGCGACTTCTCCAAAACGGAGAAGTTTTTTAATTCTCTTTTGAAGCTGGATTATCTCAACGTGCTGGAGCGTTATGGGCAGGCGGGGGTTGCGGCTCTCGCCGCTGCAACGCCAAAGGACAGCGGTTTGACAGCAGCTTCCTGGGATTATGAGATAACCCATAACGGGAAAGAAACAACTATCGCATTCACCAATTCCAATATAAGCAACGGTGTGAACATTGCGATCATTTTACAGTATGGGCATGGGACAAAAGGCGGCGGATACGTGGCGGGAAGAGATTACATCAATCCGGCCATACAACCAATTTTCGATAAGATGGCAAATGAAGCTTGGAGGGAGGTAACAAATCTATGAGTAAGTCTGTTGAACAGCGCATTGTCGAGATGCGATTTGATAATCAGCAGTTCGAGAAGGGCGTGCAGACTACCATGGGTACGCTCGACAAGTTTAAACAGTCTTTGAAGCTTGATGGAGCAACAAAAGGTCTCGAAGAGGTCAATAAAGCTGCAAAAGGGATTAACATATCAGGGCTAAGCAGTGCAGTAGAAACTGTTAAGAGCAGGTTTTCGGCACTTGAAGTGGTGGCAATCACAGCATTGGCGAACATCACAAACTCAGTGGTCAACGCCGGAAAGAAGCTCGTAGATTCCTTTACTCTTGAACCGATTCATCAGGGATTTGCCGAGTATGAACTCAAAATGGGGTCCGTACAGACAATTATGGCAAGTACCGGTGCGGATATTAAGACAGTCAATGGGTACCTTGAAGAACTGAATACATATTCAGATAAAACCATTTATTCGTTTTCTGACATGACTTCGAGCATTGGGAAATTTACAAATGCAGGAGTTTCTCTGGACGATGCGGTAAAGGCAATTAAGGGTATCAGCAATGAGGCAGCGGTTTCAGGGGCAAACGCTAACGAAGCTTCCCGGGCCATGTACAATTTCGCTCAGGCGTTGTCTTCAGGAGCAGTCAAACTGATAGACTGGAAATCCATTGAAAACGCCAATATGGCCACTGTGGAGTTTAAGCAGTCATTGTTGGACACAGCTCTCGCAATGGGAACCGTTGTCAAAGTTGGCGATAAATATCAGTCAACAACAACGGATGCACAAGGAAAGATATCGGACTTGTTCACAGCAACGAGCATGTTTAATGATTCTCTTTCCTCGCAATGGATGACTACAGATGTTCTTGTGCAGACGTTGGGTAATTATGCAACGGATGTGAGGGAAATGACCGCCGCGGAGAAGAAGGCGTATGAGGAAAAACTCCGAGGCATCGGATACACCGAAGAGCAGATCAAGGCTATCGAAGAACTTGGGCAGAAAGCATTTGACTCGGCGCAGGATGTAAAAACGTTCAGCCAGTTGATGGATACGCTGAAAGAAGCAGCAGGTTCCGGATGGGCACAGACATTTGAGATTTTATTTGGCGATCTGGAAGAGGCAAAAGTTTTATGGACCGCTGTAAGTCAAGTTGTAGGCGGGTTTATTGACCAATCCTCAAAAGCTAGAAATGACATGCTCCAAGGTTGGAAAGATTTGGGCGGGAGACAAGCCCTCATTGAGTCCGTTCAAAATGCATTCAGTGGTCTGATGAGTGTAGTTAAGCCAGTTGGAGAGGCGTTTCGTGAAATTTTCCCGGCAACTACATCGGAACAGCTTATGAACCTGACTAAAGGTTTAAAAGAGTTTACATCGCATTTGAAACTGAGCGATAAAGATTCCCAAAACCTAAAGAATACTTTCAAGGGTCTGTTCGCAGTTTTGGATCTTGTGAAACAGGGAATTGGTGCGCTCGTTAAAGCAGTGTTCCCGATGACAAAAGGGCTTGGGAGTCTCGGCTCTGGGGTTTTGAGCGTAACCGGGAAAATCGGGGAATGGCTTGTATCTCTGGACCAGGCAGCAAAGAAGAGCGGTGTTTTTAACCAAGCAATACAGAAATTCCACGATAAAGTCAGCCCAATCTTCAAATCGGTAAAAGGGCATATCGACGGCGCTGTTGTGGCAATCAAGAAATTTGCAGAAACGCATTTCAATGTCCCGGACACATCTGGACTTATGAGCGTGGCAGATAAGCTGAAAGCAAGAATCGAGCCGTTCAAAAAAATAGGTGAAGTCGCAAAGGAAGCAATGGGAAAATTGGTTGACGCATTCAAGGCATCTGCTCCTGTTCTGGCGAATCTGGGTGGAATCATTGTCGATGCTCTCGGAAAAGTAATTGACGGAATCATGAAAGCATTGCGCGGCGAAGGATTTGATTCGCTGATCGACTTGTTGAACGGGGGTATTGTCACCGGTATTGGTGTAGGCATCATGAAGTTCATCAAGAACCTTACCGGATTGGAAAGCACTGCAGACGATGCTATTGGCGGGTTTGCTGGAATTATAGAGGGATTCAAGGGCGCTATCAACGGAGCAAAAGAAACCCTTGCAGATTTCCAGGCAAGTCTGAAAGCGGATATACTGATGAAGATTGCCGGTTCCATTGCGGTTCTTGCCGGTTCACTTTTGGTGCTGTCGCTGATTGATTCGGATAAACTGGGAGGGGCATTAGCTTCTATCAGCATCCTCTTTGCCGAACTGGCCGCATCTATGGCACTGTTTGATAAAACATTGAGCGGGCAGAAAGGTCTGAATAAGTTTGGGATGGCGATGATCGAAATGTCGGCTGCTATTCTTGTACTTGCGTCAGCTCTTAAGAAGATTGCGAGTATCGATTCGGATAAATTGGCCGGCGCTCTTGTCGGTATAACGGTCCTGATTGGAGAGATGGTGGCGGCTTCCCTGGCACTTTCAAAATGGGGCGGGAAGATAAAGACAAGTGCAGTTTCAATGATTCTGTTCGCCGAAGCCATCAATATCCTGGCAAATGCTGTGGGGAAACTAGGGGCACTTGATACGGATAAGCTGACAAAAGGGCTTATTGGCGTCGGCGTACTCATGGCGGAGCTTGCCGCATTCATGGTTGCTTCAAAGTTTGGAAATTTCAAAGCGACACAGGGACTAGCAATCATCGAATTGTCAGCGGCACTTCTGATTTTGGAGAAGTCGATTTCCGGTTTCGGGTCGATGGACATTGAAACGATAAAGAAAGGGCTGACTGGTGTCGGTGTCATCCTTGCAGAAGTGGCAGGGTTCTCTGTAATCGCTGGAAAAGCGAAACATATTCTTTCCAGTGCAACGGCTTTGACTGTTATCGGAGCAGCCATGTTGATATTTGGGAAAGCGATTAAAGACATCGGATCGCTGTCTATTGAAACGATAGGGAAAGGATTAGTCGGCATCGGCGGTGCTTTGACTGCTGTAGCGGTGGCTGTAAACCTTATGCCTAAGAACATGGTCGGTATTGGGCTTGGACTGGTCGAAGTCGCAGCGGCGCTTAAAATCATCGGCGGTGTTATTCAGGATGCCGGTGGGATGAAATGGGAAGAAATTGGAAAAGGCATGGTCGTCCTGGCCGGGTCCATGACGATTTTGGCAGTAGCGCTCAATGCTATGAAAGGAACCCTCGGAGGAGCATCGGCAATGCTGGTTATGTCGGCGGCACTGGCTGTCTTCACTCCGGTATTGAAATCCCTTGGCTCAATGAGCTTGGCGGAAATTGGAAAAGGGCTACTGGCTCTGGCCGGGGCATTTACGGTTTTAGGTATTGCCGGGGCAGTGCTCGGACCTATGGTCCCTGCAATTCTCGGTTTATCCGGGGCGTTAGCATTGCTTGGCGTAGCGGTCGCAGCTTGCGGCGTTGGAATATTGGCATTCTCAGCAGGGCTGGCTTCCCTGGCTGTTTCCGGTGTGGCTGGTGTAACGGCGTTAGTGGCCGCCTTAGAAATTCTGATTGTCGGCGTGCTCGGGATTATTGCAAACAGTGCTACGGCTATTGCCGGGGCGGTGAAAGCGATTGTTCTTGCGATAGTGGATGTGATAGTCGAATGCGCTCCACCGATTGCGGAGGGCGTACTTACATTGATCGAGGAGGTACTGAAATCCTTAGCGGAGCATGGACCTAACATAGTGACTTACCTGATGGACTTCCTGATTGGGGTCATCAACGCGATTGCGGCGAGACTTCCAGAATTGATTAAAGCAGCTGTGAACCTGATTGGTGCGTTCTTTAAGGGTGTTGTGGATGCCTTGAAAGGGATTGACACCAACGTTCTTTTAGAAGGCATCGTTGGTATCGGCTTACTTTCGGCTATTATGCTTGCGCTTTCTGCCGTTGCGGGGCTGATACCCGGGGCTATGGCGGGTGTCCTTGGCATGGGAGTGGTAATAGCTGAGATGGCTCTGGTTCTCGCTGCCGTCGGTGCATTGGCGCAGCTTCCGGGCCTGAAGTGGCTGATTGGAGAAGGAGGGGATTTATTACAGGGCGTAGGTACGGCTATTGGGAAATTTGTCGGGGGTATTGTCGGAGGATTTTTAGGCGGCATCTCGGCACAGTTTCCACAGATTGGTCAGGACTTGACTGATTTTATGTCTAATGCCCAGGGATTCATTGAAGGAGCAAAAAAGATCGATCCGGCCATGCTGCAGGGCGTCAATGCTCTTGCGCAGACGATTCTGCTTTTGACAGCAGCAAATATTTTGGACGGGCTGACCAAATGGTTTACTGGAGGAACCAGCCTTGTGAAGTTTGGCGAGGAACTGGCGGAATTCGGGCCATATTTCAAGAAATATTCCGATGAGATTGCCGGCATCAATCCGGAAGTGATAACCGCTTCTTCTAATGCGGCGCTTGCTCTGGCTGAGATGGCATCGAAACTGCCTAACAGCGGAGGGCTTGCCGGCAAGATATTTGGAGAGAATAATCTGTCTGATTTTGGGGCAGAGCTGGAGAAATTCGGTCCCCACATCAAGAAATACGGGGATCAGGTAAGAGGGCTTGATGCGGGGGCAGTAAAAGCATCTGCGGAAGCGGCTCAATTACTGGCCGACATGGCGGCGACACTTCCAAATGCGGGAGGGTTGGCCGCTAAAATTATGGGCGATAATACGCTTTCTGCGTTTGGTGAAGAGCTGGAGAAATTCGGCCCTCATATCTCGAAGTATGCGAAAGATGTGAATGGAGTCAATCCAGCTGCAGTGAAAGCATCCGCTCAAGCCGCGCAGGTGTTATCAGATATGGCGGCAACTTTGCCTAATTCCGGCGGCTTAGCTGCATTGATTATGGGCGACAATACTCTTTCAGAGTTCGGCGAGGAGCTGGAGAAATTCGGTCCGCACATAGCCAAGTATGCTCAGGATGTGGCGGGTGTACAGCCGACAGTGGTCACGGCATCCGCCAATGCGGCGAAAGCGCTTAGCGAACTGGCGAACAATCTGCCGAATACAGGCGGTCTCGTAAGCTGGTTTACAGGTGACAACGATATTGGGAAGTTTGGACAGAGCCTAGAGAAGTTTGGGCAGTCATTTGCCGGTTATTATAATTCTATTTCCGGCATCAATACCTCGCTGCTTGACAGCGTGATTGCCGAGCTTCATGCGCTGGTGGATTTAGCGAATGGCATAACAAGCGTAGACACTTCAGGGTTGACCAGATTTGCAAAAGACCTGACTACTATGGGGAACAACGGTATCGATGGATTCATTCAGGCATTTACAGATGCCAATGCAAAAGTACAGAAGAGCGTTACAGATATGCTTGACACCGTTATATCCACGATGCAGTCCCAGACAGGAACTTTGACTTCGGCTGGAACTACGGCAGGGCAGAGTCTGGGAACAGGCGTTACCGATGGAATTGCTTCCAAAAAAGCGGTGATATTGCTGACTGCTTCTGCAGTATGCCAGGCGTTGGTTCAGACGATGCAAACGGGCTTACCAAGCAACACGTTCAACACGATTGGACAGAATAATGTCATGCAGCCGCTTATCAACGGCATGAGCGCAAAGAGGGCACTGCTACTGAGCACGGCCAAGAATCACTGTACGGCATTGATACAACAGTTCAGGACGGGCTTACCGAGCAACACGTTCAACACGATTGGGCAGAACGTAATCCAAGGAATCATCAATGGAATGACCTCAAAGAGGGGACTGTTGTTGAGTACGGCAAGAAACCTTTGTACCTCTTTGATACAACAGTTCAGGACTTCTCTGCCGAGTAACACGTTCAATACGATTGGACAGAACATAATCCAGGCTTTAATTAACGGTATGAATGCGAAAAAATCGTCGCTTCTTACAACGGCAAGGAATCTTTGCACAGCGCTGGTTTCCAAGTTCAAAGCTGAGTTACCGAACAGCACGTTCAACACGATTGGGCAGAATATTGTTCAGGCGCTGGCGAACGGGATTAGTAGCAAGCAGAGCACTGCAGTTGATGCGGCAAAAGATGTGTGTACGGCTGTCAAGAACGCCTTTAGTAACAATCTGACAAGTGGCGACCTTAGACCGGTTGGCGCAAATGCTGCTCAGGGATTAGCAGATGGAATCAGAAGCAAGATTGACGAAATTGCGGACGCGGCGATTGATGCGGCAAAGAAAGCGGTTGCCGCTGCGAAAAAAGAACTTGATGAGCATTCTCCATCGAAAGTATTCTTTAAGATTGGTGAGAATGTGGATCTGGGAATGGTGAACGGCATCCGTGCTTATCTTGGGCGTATCGGTGATGCCGGGACGTCTATGGGCAGGGAGGCTATCGATTCCATGAAATCGGCGATTGCGCATGTATCCGATATCGTAAACGGAGAAATGGATGCCGACCCGACAATAAGACCGGTTCTGGATCTGTCCAATGTTCAAAATGGAGTCGGAAAAATCAATTCCTTGTTCTCTAAAGGGTTGGATATGTCTGTCTCGTATAACAAGGCAATGGAGGCATCGAGAAGCAGGAAAGCAGAATCGTCGCCCAGCATTGAAAATCCTAGCAACTATCAACAGCCTGCACCGAATACTTTTAGTTTCGTGCAGAACAACTATTCACCTAAGTCACTGTCGAGGTCTGAAATTTATCGGCAGACGAACAATCAGTTTTCTGCGTTCAGAAAGGCGGTGAACCCTACGTGATAAAATCAGTAACCATTACAAATTACCTTGGGGAGTCGGTCAAGATCACTTTAGCGGAAGATGATCCCGAGCATGGGATGATAATTTCCAGCATAACTGGTCTTGGCCCTCCAAAGGCCAACGTGAATATGACAGATTTGGCAACGATGGACGGATCTTTGTTCAATTCGGCAAGGGTAGAAAAAAGGAACATTACGATTCATATGTTCTTTACGTTTGCCCCAACCATTGAAGACGCGAGGCATAACACCTACAAATACTTTCCTATCAAGAAAAATTTGAAGTTTCTTATTGAAACTGATAACAGGATTGTCGAAACGGACGGCGTTGTCGAAACAAATGAGCCTGACATATTCAGTAAAGAGGAATCGAACCAGATATCATTGATTTGTTCGGACCCTTATCTTTATTCTGCGGGGGAGAATGGAACAAATGTAACTGTGTTTTTTGGAATTGAGCCGCTGTTTGAATTTGTATTTTCAAATGAGTCTTTGACCGAGCCGCTTTTGGAGTTCGGTTCGATTGAAAACGAGACTGAGAAGACCATTTACTACGACGGCGATTCCGAAATCGGTGTAACCATAACCATTCATGCAATCGGCGACGCCGGTAATATAACGATCTACAATACTGGAACTCGTGAAGTGATGAAGATTTACAACAGCAAAATAGCGGCTTTAACTGGATCTGGAATTATCGCTGGTGATGATATCATCATCTCAACGGTCAGAGGTAATAAATATATAAGCCTGCTCAGGGGAGGTATTTATACCAATATCCTGAATGCTTTGGATAAAGAATCCGACTGGTTCCAGCTTACAAAGGGCGATAATATATTCGCCTATACGGCAGACGAGGGGGCTGAGAATCTTCAGTTTAAAATCGAGAACAGAATCATCTATGAGGGGGTTTGAAGATGGAACTATTTATCATCGATAATGAGTTCAGAAGTTTGTACAACATCGACGTCTTTGAATCCTTTATATGGACTGAACGGTACAATGGGTATGGAAACTTCGAGTTTTATACGCCGGTCAGCGACGCCATGATGGGCATCATTGCCACGATCCAGGAGAAAATGGAGGCTAAACTCGATTGCTATGTTTGGCTGAAAGAATCTGCGTCTGCAATGGTTATAGAAGATATCGAGATCTCAACTAATACCGAAACAGGAAGCCATTTGATCGTTTCAGGAAGAGGTCTCGAATCTTTGCTTGAGCGGAGAATCGTGTGGGAACAGACATCCATAAGAGGAAAGATTCAAACGGGGGTTAAGAAACTTTTGGACGACGCTATCATCAACCCGAAGCTGCCTGACAGAAAGGTTCCGGAATTCAGGTTTGTAGAGTCGAAAGACCCTTACATTATAAATCTGACTCACAGAGCTCAGTATACAGGTGATAATCTCTATGATATTGTCCTTAAAATCTGTGACACATATCAGCTCGGGTTTGATGTATCCATGACGACAGACGGCCATTTCGAGTTCTGCCTTATTCACGGGCAGGATCGGTCCTACGAACAGGAGGACAATCCTTATGTTATATTTTCACCAAAATACGAGAACATCGTAAACAGCGACTATTTGGAATCTGGAAAGACTTTGAAGAATGTTGTACTGGTGGCGGGAGAGGGAGAGGGCGGTGCGAGAAAGAAAAGAATCGTCGGTGGAGGGACTGGCTTATCCAGAAAGGAACTTTACACCGATGCAAGAGACATCCAGTCGGATGAGTATTCGGATCAACTGAATGAAGACCTGGAGACTCTGAACGAATGGCGGGAATTGTTGGAAGAAAACGAACGGGGGTTGGCCGATGCGACATCTGAGTTTAATGCCACTACAACGGATTATAATAAGACGAAGTCCGACTACATATCTTTCAAATCCGATTACGAAGCCAGAATATCCATCCTTAACCAGCGGATCTCCTACTATAATACCCAGATAACCAATTACGGGAATTCATTAACCTCTGCTCAAAAAACCCAGCTGGCATCAAGAAACAGTTATAAGGCTCAGTCTGATAATTATGCCAATCTGATAAGCGGATGCAGCGACAAGATTAGCAATTACAACAGCAAAATCACCAATGAGCGGACAATGAGATATACTCAGCTCGTTCAGTATGAAGAGGCGATTGATAGCCAGGAAGCTGCAAAAAAGCAATACGAAGATGCCAAGAAAGATGTTGACTCTAAGAAAGAGGAGATTGAAAAAGGGCTCCCTAATTACGAGTCTCAACTAAAAGATTACGAGGATATGATATCCAAGTATGAAGATGTCGTAGAAAGCAACCAGAAAACTTTGGATGATGAAACGAAAGAGTACAATAGCGCTACGGCTGAGTACAACAAAACCAAATCAGCATATGAGTCGAACAAAGCCACGTATGAGGCTAATATTGCAATCTGTAAGCAAAAGATAGCGGAGTATCAGGCTAAAATTGTGGCTGATCAGAAAGAGATTGATGAACTGATGGACGCTCTGTTGGATCAGCGTGGTGCTGAAGAGCTGGCAGAAAATGCCTATATGAAGGCGTTTACTGGAGAAATCGAGGCAAGGAAGACCTTTGTATATGGCGAGGATTTTGTCAAAGGCGATCTTGTTCAGATTGTAAATGAATATGGCATGGAATCCAAAGTCCGAGTTTCAGAAATAATGAGAGTTCAGGATGCAAATGGCTATAGCATGTATCCTACTTTCCAAGTATTAGAATAACGAAAGGAGGGAAACGGAATATGGTGACAAGTGGTTTTTACGATTCGTTAAACCATGATAGACGCTATAGCTCTATACAGTTCGGAAGTATCTTTGACGGCGTTATCCAGGATGGCGTATTCCAGCATGTCGGTTCCAGGCTGATGGTAAGCCAGAACAGCGGAATGATGATCAGTGTCGGAACAGGCCGTGCCTGGTTTAACCACACTTGGACTTATAACGACTCGATTCTTCCGCTTACGGTATCGCAGTCAGAAGTGATTCTCGACCGTGTTGATGCGGTTGTCTTGGAAGTAGACGCCCGTGAAGAAGGAAGAACCAACACAATCAAAATTGTTAAAGGGACGCCGACCTCGAAGAACGCTAAGCCGCCGGCGCTGCTTAAAGAGAAGAACCGTTGGCAGTATCCGTTAGCTTATATCAAAGTTGCCGCAGGAGTGACTTCCATTCGTACTGCTGATATCACAAATAAGGTTGGAACCAGTGACTGTCCGTTTGTAACGGCACCGCTTGATAAGATGAGTATTGACGACCTTGTTAAACAATGGGCGGATCAGTGGCAGGTCTTCTATGAGAACGAAACTACTGATATGAACAAAACAAACGCCTTTTGGAAAGAGCAGTGGCGTATCTGGTATGCGGGACAAACCGCCGAGATTCAGCAGACTTATCTTAACTGGGAAAAGCAATGGGAAGATTTCTACAATACCCATTCCGGTGAAATAGAGCGGACTGCTGAGGAATGGAAAGTCCTATGGCAGACTTGGTTTGAGGAATACGTAAATACCAATCAGACAGATTACAACACTTGGAAAGGCAATCTGAACACAGATTTTATGAACTGGTGGGATTCGATAAGGGACGTTCTTGATTCCGCGGATGTTTCGGCGTTTGCCGCCAAGTTGGCTGATTTGGAGAAACGGATTGCCAAGTTGGAAATTTTTAAGTCTGATTTAGCCACCGACCATTCTATTTACGATTATGCATCCGAGGAAAACGGGGATATCCTTGATAACGATCAGGATAAGGTAAAGACAAAGGTTGTCGAGTTTGCTACGGTCGAAGATCAGGAAAAGTTCGAGACGGATTACACGGAATTTAAAGAGAATCTGAGGGATGATCATTCCATCTTTGAATTTGTTACAGATTCGGATAATCAGAATCTCCAGGATTCCGAAGAAAGGAATGTCCAATCCAAAATTGTGGAGTTTGTTGCTGTAAAAGACATAGACCTTTATAAAGAGGTGACAAGTCTCAATGCACGGGTAAAAGCACTTCAGGAAACCATTCTTAATTTGGTTATCGACCACGCTTTCTACCAGACTATTTCCGATGGCGGCTCATGGCTGTTCAGCGAATATGAGCAGGTTGAAACCATTACGAAACGTACCGAAGACCTCCTCGACAGTTTTGGCGAATCCATCACAGGAGTAGCTAAGCTAGCTATGTAATGAAAGGAGGCTATTATGTTTGACAATACATTTGTGTATCTGCAAACTATTTTGGACTCAAAAAAAGAGTCGGTACAGGACAATGCCGGCGATCCGTTGCAAAGCAGAGAATACAACGGGCTGCTGGCGAAATTCTTGGAAGGTATTCCCGATAGCTTCCAGGTCGACAGTTGGTTAAGAGATAACCACAACGGCAACAAGGGGCGATACGTTCTCCTCGACTCCGAGAGAGATAATGTAAAGGACAGCAATGACCGAAAATTTGACACTCGGGGCTATTCCACAGAACAAATACTTGATAGCGGAAATAATCCGATCCGTTCTCGGGCTGTATTTGTAAAAAATTAAAACCATTAGGAGGTAACAAAACATGAAAATTACGGATTATGCTTTAGTATCAACTCTGTCGACGAATAACGTTCTTTTGGTAGACGGCGCTGGCGGCACAAAGACAATTTTGGCAAAGGACTTGCTGAAAGCTCTGGCCGAGGCAGGCAACGCCTTGGACTACTTAACAGTGATGAATGTAGCCGATCTGACTCAGTCTACGGCAGTCGCTAAGACAGACAAGCTTATGATCAACACATCCGCAGGAAACAAGGGAATCACAGTGGATGACGCTCTGTGGGCTATTCTGGATGCCTGCGCCCCTTTGGAGGTTCGTAAGAACACGTTCCGCGGCAAGAATCTGGGAGCAGCTCTGACTTCCGAACAGAAGACCAACATTGCCAACGGCACATTCAAGGGATTCTTTCTGGGCGATTATTGGGAGATCGGCGGAAGAGTCTGGAGAATTGTGGACATGGATTACTGGTGGAATAGCGGCGATACGGCTTGCACCACTCACCATCTGGTAGTTATGCCCGATTCCCAGCTGTACACAGCGAAGATGAACGAGACGAACATCACGACTGGCGGCTATGTAGGTTCTAAGATGTACACGGAGAATCTGGAAAATGCCAAGACCCTGGTATATGCCGCGTTTGGCGAGACCGCAATTTTGAAGCATCGCGAGTATCTGACGAATGCCGTGAGCAATGGCTATCCGTCCGCAGGCGCTTGGTACGATTCCAAAGTTGAACTGCCTAATGAGATCATGATGTATGGCAGCCTCGTGTTTACTCCGGCAGGAGACGGATCTTTCGTGCCGAACCGTTACACAATCGACAAGACCCAGCTTGCGCTCATGGCTGCGCATCCGAGATACATCAATCCGGGCAGGTATTGGTATTGGCTGAGAGACGTCGTTTCTGGGACGGTTTTCGCTCGTGTGAACGGCTATGGCGATACGGACTGCGGCATCGCGTCGTACTCTGACGGGGTTCGTCCGGTCTTCGGTGTTGTTGGTTAGGCGATTTGGGGGCCTTGTGCCCCCGGCTGAAACCGTATGTAGGTGACTAAAAAGTATGTTAAAAAAGAAAGGAACGATAGAAATGGATGAGAAAATCTATAAGATAACCCTTGCTGACGGAACAGAGATCAGGAACCTGCGGCTCAACGGAAACAATTTCATTTCCGATGCGCCCATTTCAGAAACAATTTTTGACGGCAACGGTTCCACAGTCATCATCAATGACGGCGAAACTGACGAGTTTCATGAGAATATGGAACTGGTGCAGATTACTCCCGTTGGGGATGAATATTGGTTCGTTCTCCGGGACTTGACTGCCGCAGAACTGAAACAGATCAAAATGCAGTCGGATATCGAGTATGTCGCAATGATGGCGGGCGTGGAGATCTAAGAGAAAGAAGATTAAAAGAAGGAGGAGCACCATGGAACATAGCAAGAATTACCAGAAAGTAAAGCGCTACTACGATATGAAGATGTGGGAGGAGACCCGCGTCCGTAACGCCGTAAAGATGGGCTGGATTACCGAGGCTGAATTCCAGGAAATCGTCGGCAAGGAGTATTGATGAGTGTCCTGGTAAGTGACCGGACAGAGTCAAAGTTCGAGCCCATCACGTACTCTACGGAATTACACAACATGCTGCGGGAGTTCATGCAGAGAAACTTTGGGGTGAAAGACCTAGAGCATTTCGTCCAGCTCCGTTATGCTTATGGAAAGGACAATACGGAGGATTTCGGAAAATACCGTTATCTGATGTTGACCCATAAGAAGGAAATCGATCATCTGGCAACGCTTATGACCAATAATGTCAGGGCGGCCAACAGCATCTATCCGACTACCATGAGGGAATACGAAACGCGGAGGGACTACCAGTCCTCAGCCATCGTAAACTGCGAGCAGATTATCAAGGAACTGCAGCGTGTTGTGGAGACCTTTGAGGTGGACCTGAATGTTTATGGCAGGTATGTAAAAGCTATCGACCGAGAAATCGGTTTGATAAAGAAGTGGCGTCAGCGGGACAACAAAATCAAGTCATACGTGCAGCAGGGTAACATCTAATTTTGCGTCGTTTCTGGGACGAATTTCGCTAATGTGAACAACAATGGCAATACGAACTACAACAACGCGTCGAACTCTAACGGGGTTCGTCCGGATTCTCTGCCTAACCAACAGAGAAGGAGATGTTGTCCTTTCCCACACCCTGCCTGTCGGCAGCGCGGGATAAATGGCAAAGCCGGACGCAATTTACTACGGTAAGTATTGCTATAACGGTGAATAATCTTATGACGTATGAGGAGATAGTCTGTGACGCTAACAACTTGTATAAGGCTTACAAGGCCTCGATTAAGGGCAGCAAATGGAAGGAGACTACCCAGAAGTTCATGATAAACTTCCTGCGGTATCTTATTGCCATACAGGATGACCTTCTCAACCGTACACTTCAAAATGGACCGGCTGAGGAGTTCTCGCTGTCCGAAAGAGGCCGGGTCAGGCCTATTACGAGCATCTGTATCCGTGACCGGATTGTACGGCACGTCTTATGCGATGAAGTTTTTCTCCCGGAAATCCGTAAGCATATCATTTATGACAACGGCGCTTCCATCAAGGGAAGGGGCATTTCGCATCAAAGGGATCGTTTCGAGGTTCATCTCCGCCGTTACTACAAGTTACATGGTAATGAGGGATGGATACTTTTCGGGGATTTTTCCAAGTTTTATGACAATATCATACACGAGATAGCAAAGAGGGAGCTGCTGAAGCTGTTTGATGATGATGAATTCATTGACTGGCTGCTCACTCTTATATTTGATGGATTCAAGATTGACGTTTCTTATATGTCGGATGGGGAATATGCGTCCTGCATGGAAGATACGTTTAATAAGCTTGACTATCGGGAGATTCCAAAGAGCTTGCTGACGGGCGAGAAATGGATGTATAAGTCTGTCAATATTGGTGATCAGCTGTCTCAGATTATCGGTATCTATTATCCGTACCGTATCGACAATTATGTAAAGTACGTTAGGCAGCATAAGTTTTACGGGCGGTATATGGATGACTGGTACGTCATGAATCCGAGCAAGGAAGAATTGCAGGATTTACTGAAAAACATTTGTGTGATAGCGAAAGAGCTTGGCATTCATATTAACATGAAAAAGACCCGGATTGTGAAGATTTCGAGCACCTATAAATATTTACAGATCCGCTACAGCCTTACGAAAGACGGCAAAATCATTAAGCGGATTAATCCAACTCGTGTTACCACGATGAGGAGGAAACTCAAAAAACTGGCTGTCAAAGTCCAGAACGGGGAAATCCTGTATGAGCATGTGGAGAATATGTTCCGCAGCTGGATGGGCAGCTTTTATAAATTGTTGTCGAGGCAGCAGCGGCAAAACTTGATCGGCCTATACGAAGAACTATTTGACAAGGCTATTACGATTGTCAGTAAAAAGATGGTTGTGACTGATAAGTTTCCACAAAAAACTGAAGGAGGTTATGTAAATGGATGGCTGGATGCAGATACTGCTGACAGTTTTTAGCTCAGTTCTTGCGTCTTCTGGGCTGTGGGCTTATATCGCCAAAAGAGCAGAGAAAAAAGACGTAAAGACAGAGATGCTTATAGGCCTTGGCCATGACCGAATTATGTATCTGGGGATATCGTATATCGACCGGGGGTGGATTACTTCCGACGAATACGAAAATCTCTATGAGTATCTCTATAAGCCGTATGAGAAAATGGGCGGCAACGGCTCCGCCAAGCGTATCATGAACGAGGTGAACAAATTACCTATACACAACTCACAATACAAGGAGGAAGCAAATCATGAAGATGAGTAACAAGACCTACGACACTTTGAAATGGATCGCCCAGTATCTCCTTCCGGCGGCGGGGACCTTATATTTTGCCCTGGCGGGAATCTGGGGGCTGCCCTACGGGGAACAGGTAGTGGGAACAATCACTGCGGTGGATACGTTTCTGGGAGTGATTCTGGGAATCAGTGCCGCACAATACAACAAGACAGAGAGCAAGTGACGAGGGGCTGCCTGTCAGTTTTGTTGCTGTGTCTGACTTTCATAGTGGTTTTGGCTATAGCGCTGGTCATTCTGTTTGAGTACGGAGGGCTAGCGCTTATTGCTTTTTGTAATGATCGAGGCTTGTGTCATCGGCGCGGCAACAAATTATATTTTGGAAGAGAGGGATAGAGATGAGCTATAGCGTCCAGGGCACTACCATCACCCTCACCAGAGGCGATACCTTTATGGCTCTCATTTCGATCACACAGTCGGACGGGGCCCAATATCTCCCGGTTGAAGGAGATTCCATACGGTTTGCCATGAAGAGGTCATACGAGGAAGAAGAACCTCTTTTAGTGAAAGATATTCCTATCGACACAATGAAGCTGATACTTGAACCAGGGGATACCAAGACTTTGATGTTTGGAAAGTACGTTTATGATATTCAACTTACCAAAGTTACCGGGGAAGTGGACACGTTCATCACCAAGGGGAGCATGAAAATAACGGAAGAGGTGGACTGACATGGGGAGCATCAACGCATTGGAAACTTTATCTGGTTCCATAGTTGCCGAGGTTTCTTTGTCTGGGATATTGTCGTGTGCTGGTGGGTTATCGGGGAAAGTGTCTGTTACCAAAGAGTACGATGATTATGAGGGGGAGTATAAAATTATTCCCAAGACATTTGCGGAACAGGTGCTCCCCACCAGTAACAGGGTGCTGAAAGAGGATGTCATTGTGAAAGAAGTTCCGTTCTATGAAATAATCTTAGCGTATTTGATACAACGGGCAGGAATAATTAAAAAGTGCGCCTTTGCGGTGTAAAAACTGCTCTTGCGGTGTAAACGGAAAGCCGGGACTGCCCGGTTGTTTTTATATGGAGGACGATTATGAAAAAGGCACTCACCCAGAAGCAGATTGCCGATTACGAACAACTCTGCCGTGACAGAAGCAACGGTCGGTTGCTGACCCCGGATGGACTGCGGTTCATCTGCGAAGCCAATAATTGTGACCCAGAAGCCATCGGTCGGCATTTTCTTGAGGTACTGGGACGGATGAAAAACGCATAGTAGTCTTTTTCATATTTATGCAGTATAATTTACCGTAGTGAAGTAACCAGGAAAGGAGCATATCAACATGAGCAATGCATTGGCCAAAAAGGATATTTATCTTGATTTGAGCATAGATGATGACGGATTTGACTTTGCCACCTCTATCGATGACGCTCTGGCGCAAGCAGAAGCAGAACTGGTTGTACTAAACGAAACGGTTGAATCCATCAAGGAACTCAAACCGCAGTGCGATAAATTGGATTATATTTTGGCTGCAAGTTCCGGTGCCTTATGTGGGGTTATCGATATATTCCTTGTGGGAAAACCCGGTGAATCACCTATTGGGGATATTACCGATAAATGGTTTGCCAACAGGACAATGGATTTCGCAAAGCTATGCCACCCGGACAAGAAGGAATTTGACAGTCTCGATTCAGCACTTCGGTTCTTGGAAAAAGAGTTCAAAGTCCCGTATGATCAGACGGGTCTTGGCGATGCCGGACGCGCCGTCTTTGGTATGAACGCCAAGAATCATCATTTCAAGTCACTTGCTCATAATCCCAGTTTGTTGGGTCTGTTCTTTTCGATATTGGATCAGTTTTCTAACACATCTCATTTTATATCGGATGGACAGCTTATTTCTTTGCAGCAAGCAGATGATAAATGGGAGTTGCAAGGCGGTAACATCCCAAGCAAATTATTTTGTGGTTTTGTGAACTGGTTCGGACACCTCATGTCGGATGTATCTGGTTCTAATTCCAGTGCCAAAGCTGGGAATCGTGGCATGGGCATTCCTTCACCTCTTTGGACCTGGACGAATGACATAATCGCAATAAAAGCGAAATTAGGGTTAAGCGTTACCGATACGGACAAGGCCATGAACGAATTGGCATTGGAGATATTCGAGAAGGGCTATGATACTCGTTTTCAGACAGCCCAGGCTATCCCTGTGTTTTTGAATGAGCTACTTGTACGCCTTATCTATGCAGTCAGGCGTCTGTATAGATATTTCACAGAGACACCTAAAGTAGAGCGTTCTTTCAAACTGATGTGGAAGAAATGCGAGCCGTTCTCTAATCCTACAGTAAAACGAATGCTGACTGTCGCACACGGGACGTTCTGCCTGGTTGATGCAGGAGATGCTGTAGGCAGAGCACTTGTAAGCGGGGGTGGAACTTTCAATGTGGTTGAATTTGTTCTGCGTCTCAATGTTGTTGGTGTCGGTCGGTTTGCCATTTCGTTGTACGGTGAAACAAAACGTGCTATTTCTTATGGCCATGCAAAGAGAGAGGCTGATTTCGCAGCCAAGGAAATCACAATCGTTGAGAACTACATAGAGGGGCTAAAGATTCTGTCTGTGAAATATGATGATGCCCGTCTGCTGACATTCGTTGCCGATTTCAAAAAAAGCGGTGCATATATTGAGGCATTCGGAAAATCAGCACAATTAGCAGAATTACGCAATGTTCCCGCAAACCGGGTGCTGAAAAGCAAAGCGGACATTGACAGATACTTTGGAGGAAAATGATATGGCTAAAAAGCTGTCAAAACTTCAATTAGCACAGCAGAAGGCTGAGTCTGCTTCGAAGAAGACAAATCAGAAAATAAATGAATTAGGTCAGCATACAGGTGACCTCTATGCTTCGTTGACTGCAATTCAGGCATTGTTTGATCGCATTCGGAATGTGCCTGAAGAAAACAGATTAAAATACGAAAACCTCAAGGCAATCAGGGTGAACTGGAAGCAACAAGCAGAGAAAATCGAACTGGAGTATAAAAAGGCCGAAGTTAAAGCTGCTGGACAGGGAGCCGCAGGAGTCGGTGCCGGAGTTGCTGTTGTTACCCTTGGTCCCACCGTGGCTATGGGCGTTGCGACAACTTTCGGTGTTGCATCTACAGGAACAGCCATTTCTGCTTTGAGTGGTGCGGCTGCTACTAATGCCGCCTTAGCCTGGTTGGGTGGCGGTGCTTTGGCAGCTGGCGGTGGCGGAATGGCTGCCGGAAGTGCTTTCCTGGCACTTGCCGGTCCTATCGGCTGGACGATTGCCGGTCTGTCAATTATTGCAAGTGGTCTGATGTTCTTCAAAACCAAAGGCGATAAGGAAAGATTGGAGAATGTATACACCCTCATCAGCAACAGAGATGTCAAGTCCTATGAACTTGCGATTGTCGAACTGAGTGAACGCATCAAGAGGATCATCGATGAAACCGGGAAACTGGAAGAGGCGGTTATCAAAATCGAAACCTTTGGTACGGATTACAGCCAAATGACCGAAGAACAGCAGTACGAATTGGGTGCATATGTAAATCTCATGGAAGCCGCTACAAAGCTACTCGTCAATCCTATTTTGGGTCTTCAGCCAAAGTTCTCCGAGCAGGATTTCGACAAAGTGTGTGCGGTCGAAACCGAGACATTCAGAAAATATTTCAAGGATCACAGAAATATAGTTATTTCTATGGCGAACCTGCTGTTTACGATTCCCCTCGATGAGAAGGATAAGAAACTCCTTGCCAAGTCTCTACGAAAAAACAAAGAGTTCCTATCCTCTGTCCAGATGACTAAAAAAGAGTTTGGTGTAGAAGACATCACAATGATTGAACGGGCATTGACTCACAGATACAAATTCAGAACCTATTAACGAAAAACTCCTCACCGCCGTAATGGTAGTGAGGAGTATCTTTTCGTTAGGCTTTAACTTCCCGCCCATCCTTAAAGGTGAACCGCACATCGTTCCTGTCGTAGACGGTTACGAAATCCACCAGTCCGCACCAGAGGGCGGGGTCAAATTTCTCCATCAGGTCAGCCTGCGCCAGCGTGTCCAAAAAGGCTTCGATTGCCGCCCGTCTGGATTTCTTGTCGGCAATGGCGGCTTCGATTTCCTCCAGCCGTGCCTTTGCAGTATCGAAACGGGCGGTGAGGCTGTCATAGCGTTTTTGGTACTCCGTCTGGTCGAGCGCCACATGAGCGTTTTCGTAGATGCATTTTTCGATAAGGTCTGAGACTACCATGATCTCATCCTGCAGTTCCGCAGTTTCGGCTTCCAGTGCGGAGATGTCGAAAGCAACATCCAGCGAAGCCCGGAGCGGCGAGATGATTGAAGCCTTTTTTCCTATCAGCTTGTTTGCCGCGGAGACAAACATCGCTTTGATCTCATCCTCTGTCAAGTGCGGAGTGGAGCATTTTTCCTCGCCGTCATACTTGTGATTGCATTGCCAGATTACCCGACGGTATTTGCTGTTGGAATGCCAGACCTTCGAGCCGTACCACTCGCCGCATTGTCCGCAGCGTATCTTGCCGGAGAAAAGATGGACGCCGCTATGCCGACCACGGCTGCTTTTTCTGCGCTCCAGTTCCTGCTGTACCAGTTCAAACACCTCCGGCTGGATGATGGCTTCGTGGTTGCCCTCCACATAGTACTGCGGAATTTCACCCTCGTTGACCTTTTTCTTTTTGGTGAGGAAATCCACCGTGTAGCTTTTTTGCAGGAGGGCATCACCTTTGTACTTCTCGTTGGTGAGGATGCTGCGAACTGCTCCTGCGTTCCATTTGTCCTTGCCGCCCGGCGATTTGATGCCGTCGGCGGTCAGTCTGGCGGCAATGCCATGCGGCGTCATGCCCTGCAGGAACATACTGTAAATGCGGCGGATGATGACTGCCTCGTCCTTATTCAGAACCAGATTGCCGTCAGGCCCCCGGTCGTAGCCGAGGAACCGCTTGAAGGGCACGGTGACCTTTCCGTCTGCAAAACGTTTTCTCTGTCCCCAGGTGCAGTTCTCCGAAATGCTCCGGCTTTCCTCCTGCGCCAGTGAGGACATAATGGTGATAAGCAGTTCGCCCTTGCTGTCCAGGGTCCAGATATTTTCCTTCTCGAAATAAATCTCCACGCCTTTTTCCTTGAGCTGGCGCACCGTGGTCAAGCTGTCCACCGTATTGCGGGCAAAACGGCTCACGCTCTTGGTGACGATGAGGTCTATCTTTCCCGCCAGCGCATCCGCCACCATGCGTTTGAAGCCCTCGCGGTGCTTGGTATTCGTGCCTGTTATGCCTTCGTCCGTATACACGGAAACAAACTCCCAATCGTCCCGGCTTTTGATATAGTTGGTGTAATAGTCCACCTGGGCGCTGTAGCTGGTGAGCTGCTCCTCGCTGTCCGTGGAAACACGGGCGTAGGCGGCGGTGCGGCGCTTTTTCTTTTCATTGATCGGCGTTGCCGTGAATCGGCTTATCGTTGCCGGTATCGTCGTTACTTTCGCCACGCTTTTCCCTCCATCTCTGTATCATTACTTCCCGCATATGCTGCTTGCGCTGCTCTGTGTGCCCGGGCATCTTCCGTTTGTTTTCCCATCCCGCTTCAAAGACGTGACCGTCAAAGAAGCGGATGGAAAGCTGGAATGGAGCCATGATGTGAATGCAGGCGATCTGCTCACGGAAAGCCATCTCGTCAAATGACTCCAGCCCCATAGCCTCAGCACACAGCTTTTTGAGGACCTCTTCCTTGATACTGGGGCTTTGGCATTTTCCGCTGGACGCACACCGCCATACGGAATCAAAACTGCCGTCTTTGTGCCGTGACCGCTGCCTGCGGTAGTTCTCACCACAGCTGTCGCAGCGAATGCGGCTGGTGAAGCAGGAACTGTTGGGGCCAAGCTGATGCTCCTGAACATATCGGCCTTTGGCGGCTCTGCGCTCATCTGTCCAGCAGTCCTTCCGCATGGTGGATTCCCAGTGGCGCGGCACGATGCGGCCGTCCTTAAAATAGAAGACCATCTCATTCGGAGCAGGAATCTCAATGCGGTCTACCTGCTCTGAAAAGATGATCTCGTCAAACTTATCCAGCCCCATGACCTCAGCGCAGGCTTCCTTGAGCATCTGCTCCGGGATATCCTTGTTTTGGCATTGGGCATTCCCGGTCTTTCTTCGGGTTCCGCAAATCCAGATGGTGTAGTTGGCGTCTGGGTCTTTCCGTCCCTTGCGGTTGGAGCGCTGATAACTCTTTCCGCACCGACCGCACTTAATCTTGCTGGTAAAGCAGGAGGTATTGATGCTCCAGTTTGCCAATGCGCCAAGCTCCCGGCGGCGCGCTTTTTCGGCTTGCACCGCCTGATAAACCTCCATCGGGATGATGGCCTCGTGCGTGTTCTCCACGAAATACTGCGGCAGCTCTCCACGGTTGATTTTGCTTTTTTTGCTGATGGGGTCCGCCACATATTCCTTTTGGAATAGAAGGTTGCCCGTATAAGTGATGTTGCCGAGAATCTGCCGGATGGAGGAATTACCAAAGTGCTGTCCCTTGTAGGATTTCACACCCATCTCGGCAAGCTGCTTTTCTGTGGTTTCCGCAGATAAGCCATTCAGGTAATTGTCATAGATGAGCCGGACGATCTTTGCCTCCTCCTCGTGGATGACCAGATGGTCGTCCTCCCAGCGGTAGCCATAAATTTGAAATCGGCCGTTGGGGATGCCTTTTTCAAACCGTTTCCTGGTACCCCATTTGACGTTGTCCGATAGGCTGCGTATTTCTTCCTGGGCGAAGGACGCCAGGAGGGTCAGCATCAACTCGCCGTCCTCGGTGAGGGAGTCGATGCGCTCCTTTTCAAACTGCACGGAAACGCTCAGCTCTTTGAGTCTGCGCACCGTATTTAACAGATCAACGGTGTTGCGCGCGAAGCGGGAAATGCTCTTTGTCAGGACAATGTCGATTTTTCCGGCTTCGCAGTCGGCAATCATCCGATTGAACTCTTCGCGGGCTTCGGCTTTGGTGCCGGTTATCCCGTTGTCGGCGTATACGCCAACATACTCCCAGGCAGGATTGCTCTGTATCAAACTGCTGTAAAAGCTGACCTGTGCCGAAAGGGAGTGCTGCAGCCGCTCGGACTCCATTGAGACTCTCGCGTAGGCAGCGACCCTTTTGCGGCGCGGCATCTGCGGTGTTTTCGCTTCGATTTTATTTACGATCCGCATGAAAATCACTCCTTTCCGACACTATATATCACTCTAAAAGCCGATTATATCAAGTCATTTTCCGATAATAATGTACCCAAAGATGGAGAGAACGCAGCCCTCAGATTTGTATCAATTACGGCATATTCCTCCTCGCTCAGAAGCCCCTTTTCACGGAGATTCTTTGCGATGGAGATGGCGGCAAGGTAGCTCATTTCAGAGCGGAATCTGTCCTCACTCATGCCCGCCACCACCTTTGTAGCGGTCTGCGATATAGCAGGTGTGAGAGCAGTATTTCCTTTTTGCGTTGCCGTAGGCGGTGAAGGGCTTCCCACAGTGAGCGCAGGTGAAGTGGTATACAGCCCTGCGGTTGACCTTTTCCGGGTGTGCATTCCACCAGATGGTACGGCAGTTATCCGAGCAGAACTTGACGCGCTTTCTGCCGGGAGTCTGCGTAAGCAATGCACCGCATTGAAGGCAGAATCCGGCGTCCAGTTCAATGCGGCTGTTGTCTGCGGCCTTCGTGCCGGTCAGCCCAATTTTACGACAGAATGCGACAACGGTATCTTTTTTCAATCCCACAGCTTTGGCGATGGTGGCATATCCATATCCCTGTGAGCGTAGGGCGGTTATCTGTTCTTTTTGCTGATTTGTCATTGTGGTTCCTCCGTTCTGAGGTTTCCCTCAATGACCCATCTGGACATTGGAGTCTGTTTTGGCCGAAAAAAATACGCCCACCGAACCGTTATGGTAGGGTGGGCTTTCAGCAGGTTAAGTTATTTGATTTTGGCTGCGTAATCAAGGCTTATCCAGCCCGCACCGGATTTGAGCCGTCCCCAGCCCGCCGTGGAGCCTTTGCCGGACTTCACCTCAACAATGGTGAACACCCCGATGCCGGTAAACTTGCCAGTCCTGTCATAGTCCGTCCCAGGGCCTTTACGGATGTTCAGATCAGAAATGCTGACTTTTACAAGGAACGGAACCTCGGCAGTTGTTGTTTTCGGTGTGTAGATGTTTACACCATTTACATCAAACACACTATATCCCGGATTTGCGTCAGCGCATTTCTTGGCGTTATCCAAAATCTTGAACGCACCTTTCTGCGACTTGGAGTCTGCCCAGGTCTTACGGACACGGTACCAGGCGATTGCCGTCCCAGACTCCTTCACATCGTACTGCGTGAGGTTCCACCGCTCGATGATGGAGCAAAGGTTCTCCACATAGGTCAGGCTCGTGGCATAACCACCGTCCTTGATGATCTGCACAGCTTTCTTGTAGTCGGTGCAGCCCTTCAGACCGTCATATCGGAGTTTGTTTCCGTTCTTCGCCCCAATGAGATATGCACTGTGGTCGGTGATGGAGTCCTCCACACAAGGGTACTTTCTGAAATCTGCCGTAACAGTTTCATAACTGCCGTCAGCGTTCTGCTCCTTCGTCTGCTTGGTGTACTTACTTTTGCCGTCCCAGGTCGAGCCGCTCCAGGTATTGCCGGAGAGGGAGCATTTCATGTCGAACACGTTATTGGCGTTCTGCGCCAGTTCACTCTTGCCGTAGCCAGATTCGAGTATGAACTGCGCCATCGAAACCGATGCGAGGATGCCCGTTTTCTTCTGATCCGCCGTAAACAATGCCCCTACACTCTTTACAACATCCGCCTCGGAAAGCCCGGAAAAAGCAGAGGCCTGTGTTCCCTGTGCAGACCCGGAACCATCGGTACCACTGGCACCACCACCGAGAGCTGCCGTGACCTTTTCTGCCAGATCGCCCATCCTGGCATACATCCAGTTTCCGGGACAGGACTTGTTGGCAAACCAGCGATGCACCGTCAGCACCATTTCATCGGACTTCGGCTCATATGAGAGCGTCTTGTCCTTATCGCCAAACCACAGGAGCTTCTTCTTGCCGTTTCTCTTGCAGATATCCACGCAAAGAGTGATCAGCTTCTGGTAGACCACATCCTTAAAGGCATACGGCTCTGTGGTATCGGACGCACACTCGATGGTGACGGCCCGCTGATCGTTGGAACTGGAAGAAGAACACCAGGAGCGGTTTTTCTCCTCCACATACATTCCGACCCTACCGTCCACGCCGATGCCGTAGTTGCAGCTTGCCTGTCTGGACGTGGGCAGGAAGATACTGCCCAGCGTCTCCACCGAGCATTGCCCCACCACACAGTGGGGTGTGATGCGGTCGATGGAGTGCGTCCTCTGCCCGGAGTGGTTGGGGCTGAGCTTCGTATAAGATACCAGTGAACTGTTTGTGTAAGCCATGATCATTCGTCCTCCTTCTCATTTTCTGCTCTGTCATGGAGCTGCTCCAATACCGCCTTCAGCTTTTCCGGGATGGGCAGTCCAAGGTGTGCGGCGTTCTCGATGATACTCACACCCTCGTTGGACAGATAGAAGAAAATCACCGCCGTGCGAAGCACGGAACCCGTACCGATGACCTGCACATCCAGAATGTGGGCAATCCCCACCAGCAGGAAAATCAGTACCTTCCGGCAGATTCCTTTGAATCCCACCTGGCTGTTGAGTTTCTTGTCAGATACGGCGCACATTACACCCGTGATGTAGTCCGCCACCGCAAACACCACCAGGGCGATGAGCAGCCCATCGTTGCCGCCAAGGAAGTAGCCAAGCCACCCTCCCACAGCGGTGAACACCATCTGAATCACATTCCAAAATTCCTTCATGTTGGTAACCTCCGTTTCTCTTGGTTTTGTGTATGAAAAAAGCGGCCGCTTCGAAAAGCAGTCGCTGATTCCCAAAAGATTAAATTGTCAAATCTGTTTCGGCAGCCACTCCCATAATCGCATATCCTCCTGACCCAAGGACCACATACACATTCCCCGGAGCTTCCAGCGGTATGCCGCCTGGTTCGCCCAGTAGACAAGGGAGTCCACGTCCTGGTAGTAGAGGATGGAGAATCCGTCCGCATCGCCGAGGAACAGCCGGGATATCCAGATGTTGATGTCCTTTGGTATGACCTTCGCCGTGTAGTTCCCGCCACAGGATATCTCCAAAAGGTCAGAGTGGAAAAAGTCGTAGTCCAGGGAGATGTCCTCGCTCCGGGTGGAGGATTCCTCCACATCGGAGGTCAGCGTGAACACCTGGAACTCCTCATCCCAGGTACAGTTGGAACGGCTGATCCTGCCGTAGCTTTTGAAACTGCCGTCCGGCATTTCCACATCAAACCGTTCATACGGCTCATACGTCCAGGCGTCCCCCAGACGCAAAAGCTCACACACGGTCGTGTTGTCCGAGCGGTATCCGGCGTAGCCCCCGGAAAAGCCACTGACCGTTGCCGTAAAGCGCAGGGTATAGGAGGAGCCGGAATACACCCGCACCCGGTTCCCACGGATACGCATCTCCACCGTGTACATGGAGGGACTGTCCCTCAGATCCGCCGATGCGGTTCTTGTGATTTCCTGGCTGTAGCTGCCAAGGAGAGTGGAGCCGCTATATAGCTCCACTGCCTGGGAATCGTAGTTTAAGCAGCAGAACAGGCTGCCGCAGAACACACCCGCCTTGCCGCTGCCATTTGCCGGGAACGCCAGCCTTGCCCGAAGATGCAGCTCCGAAAAGCCGTCATAGTTCCAGGCAAGCTCTCCTTTACCCTCAAGCTGGGAGTAGACACGCTCCATCGAGTATTCATCCGAACGCCATACCTCCCACGAGCCGGAGCGCACCGTCCAGTAGTCCGTCTCCAGCACACCGTAGTCCCGGAAGTCCTCGTACCAGACGAGCGCCGAATCCGGCTTTCTGCGGAGCATCTCCAGAGTCAGCTTGAAGCCCTTATCCGGCACAGCCATGTTGCCGTCCACGTCCTTAAAGCTCCTGGGCGCAAGGGCAAAGGTGGCTTCTCCGGCAGAGGGCTCCTCAGAAAAATTGGAGCAGACACGGAAACCGTAAAACTGCACGCCTTTGACATCCACCGAGATGGTGATAGTATGCGTCCCGGCAGAGAGGGAAACGCCGCTGGCAAGGGATGTCCAGAAGGTACTCCGCCAGTATGGCCACCACAGGCGGCTCTCCGTGAAATGCTTTGTGCTGCCGTCCAGAGCCACATAGATGCCGTTTTTGTCCCAGAAGGGATAGCAGAGCCGCACCGCCACATCGTAGGTTCCCGCCGTATCAATATTAAAGCTATAGGTCACCGAGCCGTTATCCCCCAGAGTGGCAATGCCGTTTTCAATGGAGACGATGCCGGAAGCAGAGGAATAATTACCTCCATCATGGTCAATGTACACCGTCCCAAACTCGGTCTTCTGCTCCTTGCCGTAGGCGGTCAGGTATCGCCTGCGGTTGTATGTCCCCACAAGCTGGGGATACTCACGGGAAACTGCGTCCGCCCCTTCCATGTAGTCGTAGACATGGGGAAAGGCATAGGGCACCTTATCGTAATCGTCCCAATAGGCCACGATGGGGAGAAAGGGCTGGGGCGGCGCATCGTCCGCGAAATTGTAGCCGCCCGTCATCCACAGCTTGGCGGCATAGTAGGTGTTGGACGTTCCCCGATAGGTTCTCCCCAGGTTCTCCGGCGTGTCGTAGATCTGCCAGTTCCAGCCGTAGGCAGGCATACCGAGAAAAATTTTATTCGAGTCCATGACCTTCGTGGCGTAATCGTAGATACCCTCCAGCCAGCTTCTTGGGGAAACCGGACCCGGTGCGGAGCCCGCCCATGCCATGCCGTAGGACATGATGGACGCGGTATCGCAGTAAGCGTCCAAGTCGCCGTAAACACACCAGTTCTCACCGCCCACCGAGCCATTGACGCTGGTCATTCCCGGCAGGCAGATGTTCATGTGCTTTGCAGGGTCATAGGCTTTCACGGTATTGTAGATATTGCGGAACATCGCCGTAGACTCCGTATGGGTGGAATAGCCGTCCCCACGCTCCAGATCGATGTCGATGCCGTCACACCAGGGATATTTCTCCATGATGCGGACGATCTCCGAAAGGAACCTGTCCTGCGCCCCGTCCGTGTTGTCCCGCAGGGCGCGGAAGATGCTGTTTGCGCCATCGTTTGCCACGGTCAAAAGCCAGTTGATATGGGGCCACTTGTTGATGTAAGTGAGCATATCTGAAATTGCCACGCCGCTCTCGTAAATCTCCCCGGTAGCTCGAACCTTAAAGGAGAACAGCCCGATCTGGCTGATGCGGTCGCCGTAGTCCCGCAGGGCTTCATACATTCTGGCGTTGCCCATAAACGTCCATACCATGATCTGTTTGCCTTTTAATGTATCCATCAGAGCAGCGCACCTCCATCCTGCATTTCCTGCATCTCAAACAATACCCGTGCCGTTTTCCCCTCCGCAAGCGTTACCCTGTGCTTGGAATCCCAGGCGGCGCTGTACTGGTAAAAGCCCTCTTTTTTCTCCGGGCTGCCGTTTCTGGTGCATTCCCGTGTGGACGCCAGAAGAGCAAGGTCATCTTCCGCAGAGAGTGCACCCGGAAAAGAAACCTTCTGACCGCCCACGCCCTGCGCCAGTTTAACGGAGCCGCCCTCCATATCGGACTTGGGGTAGAGATGCACATCCAAGCCTGCGGAGGTCTGCCCAAGATTAAAGAGGATGACCGTTTCTTCTCCCCGTACCACGCCGTTGAACCAGACGGGAGCCTTGACCTCGCCGTCTTCACGATATTTCTGAAGGAACACCTCTGTGTGCGGCGTGTATCCCGTCAGGGCTGCGCCTTCCTGCAGCTGCAGGTCGGTAAAATAAATCGTGCCGGAGCAGTTTGTGATGGTAGGCTTCACGGTGACGCTCACGACACGCATATCCTGTTTCCGGTTAATGACCTCCGCCAGCCGGATAAAAGCGATTTTACCCATCCAGCGTCCACTTCATCTCGCAGGGATGGCCTACCCATCCCGTGGCCACCGCCCCTGCCTGCAGGAGGATGTCCGTAATATAAAGTATCCCGGTGCAGTTGGTGATGCACACCCGCACCGTGATGGACTTGACCCTGGCGGAATAATTCTCCGGCGTGATCTTGGCGGAGGTAGATGATAAATATGCCATGTTGTCCTCCTTCCATCAGTACAGGTCAATAAATCTTGATTCCGTGCTGCCGTCCTCATACTCGATCACCACTTCAATGCCCACCTGGGCGTCATCACTCAGCTTCTCCAGATTTTCCGAGCCGATCTGCGCCGACAGGGTGTAGCTGGAGCGGTTGGCGGGATAAACGGTCTGGGACAGGCTTTTGGTCATGCCCGCCACGCCCTCCGCCTTGAAGGACGCCGTGCCGGATGCACCGTTTTCGCCGTCCGCTTCAAAGCCGGAGCTGACCCAATACGCAAGCCCGTCATCAGCGCGGGAATTCCGCAGCAGGTTGAATGGGACCATTTCCCGGATATCGTTATTGGACACCATGCTGGTGCCTTCCAGGGAATCCGCCGCATTGTCCCACTGGCTGGCGGAGCTGCCCAGGTTCTTCAGCGTGGTGGAAAGCTCCAGCACCGTGTTCCACGGCTCCTGCAGATTGTATTCCCTGCGTACGATACGGGTGGTGACCGAAAGCCCCAGTTCCTTATCCTCCACACGGACGTAATCCCCAAGCTCCCAGGCTTCATGCTCGTAGCCCGTCAGGACGGATAAGTCCATCGCATTCAGCACATAGGAGATGGTGGGCTTTGCGTAATCTGCCAGCCGCATTTCGGCGTACTCCTTCATCTGATAGGGATTCGTGAAGGAGGAGCAGTCCAGGGTGGAGATGCGCACCTCATTTGTGTAGGTAAAATCCTCCACATAGGCTTTTCCACCATTGATGTCCGCAAAGGTCATCCCTTCCGCACCCACGGCGTAGAGCCTTGTCACAAGCTCCCTGGTATCCACCACACGCTGGATGGATTTCATGTTCTTCCTGTAGGCAAAAAGCGCGCCGCTGTCCCTGCCGTTTACCGTCAAAAGATGCACCAGACGGTTGGGACAGTCAAAGACCAGGTCGCCGCCATGGAGGTCTGCTGTATTTCTAAGGATAGACAGGGCATTCTTTTCCGTACTGGTCCAGGTGCGCTTTGTCCGCACCGTCACCGTACCAACGCTCCACTCGGTACCCTCTAAGGCGTAGGCCATTGCGGTCTCCGGGTATTCCGCTTCAAAGGTTCTTTCTTCTTTGCGGACAGAGAATGTCAGGTCATAGAACTCCGCCTCCGCATACACCTCGGTCACGGCGCTGCCGTCCGTATCCCTGGTATCGGTGACCGTCCTGACCTTGTACACATCATCTACAATCTGGATCTTCTTCTCACTGTCGATATACCCACGCTTGCCATCCCGGTAAGGAATTTTAAAGGACAGGGTGTCCTCACCGTTGATCTCGCCCGTGACAATGATGTCGTAAGCATTCTCCAGCACCGCCTCCCATGCGCCGTTCCTGTCCAGCACCACCGGCCTTGCGTAGCCGATCTTCTCATATGGCGCTTTCGGGATGTCGTAGAGCCGGATATCGATGAGCTTTGGCGTCCGGGAAGTATCGGAAGTCGTGAGCGTTACCCGGAAACGGATATATGTGCGGTTGGGAGAAGTCAGCCGCCCGTCTGCCGGGACTGCCGCCCAATCGCTCCAATCGGTCAGGTCATCGCTGGTGGAGGTTTCAATCAGACTGATTGCCGTTGTGCCGGAAATATACTCGCTGGTCACAGACACACGTCCCGTGCCGGAGAGATTGCAGTCGGCCGCCGCTGTGGTCAGCACGCCCTCAGACGGGTACACACCACTTGATGCCCGGAGCGCGACTGCTCCCAGCTCGGTGATACCGTCCACACTCCCGGAGGTATCCCCGGCATTTGCCATCAGGGAGGAGCGGAAATAGTCCATCAAATCCTCTGCGGTAAGCTGGGTGTCGCAGTCTAAGAACCAGTCGTCCAGCCCTCCGGCATACCAGTAGGAATCGGCGTGCATTCCAAGGATCAGGTCGGCTGTGCAGGAGCGGTTCAGTTCCCCGGTAAAAGAGAGCTTATCCGATGCCCACACCGTGCCGCTGTCCCGGTCGCCCACCACATACTGTGCCGTCTTGTTATCCGGCTCGATGAGGCAGGCAATAAAGTACCAGCCGCCGTTTACCAGAGAGAAGGACGGCGTGACCGACTCATCCAGAATCAGGGAGCCGGTATCGTCATAGAGCATGATCCTCGGCCTGCCACGGATAAGGGACAGGTAGAAAATTGGCTGACCGGGACCGTATCTTGTATTGAAGATTGGGCAGTAGGTGTTTCCCACAGAATAAGTAGTCGGTGACATCCAGCCGCCACAGAGGATGCGCCCTCCAAGCTCTGCAAAAATGGTGCCGTCATTGGTAACCTTCAGATAGGTCTGCTCTGTGGAAGGATTATTGATATTAAAACGGAAGTAATTGCCTTTCTGTCCGTTTCGCATCGATGCGGTGGTGCCGCTCCAGTTGTTAATGAAGGCAGGTCTTTCCGCACCGGAGGAATCCAGGAGATTGTTGTTTTCATCAGGAGCAGATTCATTCATCCGCCACAGGCCGCCCTTTGCCCACTCGGCCGGGAACTCCCCGGTAAAGTCTGTCTGCTGGTTGAGTATTGTTTTTAAAGCCATCGCCGCTCACCTCCATCTGCTCCTTGCCTGTATTTCCAGCCCCGTAAATACAGCGTTTGCCGCTGCCACAGAGACTGTGTTGTCGCCCACAGAAAGCGTGGGAAAATTCAGCTCCTCCAGATAGGGCAGCCCGTTTCGCACTGTAGTACCGTTTTCATCCTCCACATAGGCAGTCATGCGGTCGGTATCCACCACCAGCGTTTCGCCCGCCGCAAGGGTGGCATTGACGATCTTTAATTCCTGCCCGTTGGTGGTGATGCTGATATAGTTTCCTGCTGCGGAGGTAATTTCTCCCTCAATGCGGTAGATGGGATTCGACTCCATGTTCCCGGTATGACGGGTTATGGTGTGACTGCCCTCCACCGTGACAGAAAAGTTTTCATCCTCGATGGCGTAGCCAAAGGGGTCAGGGCAGAAAAAGGTCAAATCAAAGCTGCCGGAGGAGCGAAGGAGCCGTTCGCACTCCACCGCAGCGTTCAGCCTTGCCATAAAATATCGGTCCGGCACATCGTCTAAGATAAGCTGCTTTAATCCGCCCACCGGGTCAAGCCATGCCGCGATATCATCCAGCGTGGAAACCAGGGCGGGAAAGCTGTGCCTTGGAAAGATGCTGCAGGAGACCACGATCTCCCGGTAGTCAAAGTCCGCCCCAAAGTCGGTAACTCCATACTTTCCGGGGACGGTGGTGGTAAAGTTGCGGAGCCGACCGCAAACCTGCCAGGAGGTCAGCCTTGCTTTCAGCCCCATGCTCTTTGAAGTGACGTCATTGTATGAAAAGCCCAAAGCATATCCCTCCTTTATGCCGTACTGAACCGTCCCTGGGCGCGGGAACCGGTTTGGATCAGGTTGTAAAGCTCCTGAGAAATCCTGCGGATATCGTCCTCACTGCGGACAATCATCTGCTGGATGGTAATCAGTGTTCCGAAAGAGGAACCGCCTGCGCCTCCCATGCCGCCGGAAACAGAACCGACCGTCCCGCTTGCGTCAAAGGCAAAGTTTGATGGAACCGCCGATTGCATATCTGCTGCCAGCCCGTTCATAACGCCAAGGATGCCGTTGTTTAAGTCCTCTGCGGCACTGATGGCCGCGCCTGCGCCGTCCTCGATGCCGCCTGCAAGTCCCTGAGTCAGCATATCGCCCACCCACGCCATCTCTCTGGACGGGGAGGAAATACCGAAGAAGCCCTTGATTTTACTGAGCAGGTTCGAACAGAAGCCGCTGACCTTGCTCCACAGCCAGCTTGCCGCATTCCCGATACCGTTCCAGATGCCCTTGATGAGGTTCAGGCCGATATTTGCCATCTGGGACACACCTCCGGCAAAGCCCTTCACGATAGCGGAGATGATCTGCGGCACCGCCTTTACGATCTCCACGATGATTTTCGGAAGATTTGTGATCAGGGCCACGAAAAGCTGTACGCCGGCCAGGATGATCTTGTCGATGTTCCCGACAAGGGCGTTGATAATGCTTGTGATGATCTGTGGAATCGCCCCTACAATGGTAGTGATAATGGTAGGCAGGTTCTGAATCAGGGAAATCAGCAGGTTTACTCCGGCGTCAATAATCTGCGGGATACTGCCAAGGATTGCCGTCACCAGCCCATCGATGATCTGTGGGATTGCCGCCACAATGGCCGTGATGATCTCCGGCAGTGCGGAAATCAGGGAGGTCAGAAGCTGTATCCCGGCGTCAATGATCTGCGGAATCGCCCCCACGATAAACTCCACCAGTGCCGTGATGATGGCAGGCAAGGCTGCGACTAACACGGGGATCGCGTCCAGAAGCCCCTGTGCCAGCCCCAGAATCAGCTGCAGGGCAGCGTCCAGGATCATGGGCAGATTTTCAATCAGCGTCTGCACGATCTGCGTCACCACAAGGACGATCTGCGGAATCAGGGTAGGCACAGCCTCCGCGATTCCCTGGGCAAGGGTGACAATGATTTGCGCCGCACCCTCCACCACAGCAGGAAGGCTCTGGATGATGCCAGACAGAAGTGAAGTCAGCATCTGCATCCCGGTATCCACAAACTGCGGCAGCATGGAAACTGCCGTATTCACAAGCCCCGTGATGGCTTCGGCAAATGCCGCGTCCGCCCCGTCCACGCCGTTTATCATATCGGTAAAGGCAGAGATGACCTCGGAAATGGCGGGAAGGAACTCCGCCCGCAGGCTGTTCTTTACATTGGAGATGGTCTCCCCAAGCCCCGCAAGAGTTTCATCCAGCTGCGCCTGTCCTTCCCTGGATGCCACCAGCGCCTCATTGTTACGGTAAAACGCGCCGCTTGCCTCGTCATACGCTCCGGAGAGGGTCTCCATGATAAGGCGGTTCCGTTCGCTCTCATCCGAGCAGGCCGCCAGCTTCTCGTTAAATTCGTCCTCGCTGATGCCCACCCAGTTTAAGGCGTCCGCCAGGGAGCCTGTGACCTGTCCCACCTTGGCAGTCTCGTTTGCCGACTCGATCATGCCCTCGATGGGAAGGGCATCGCCAAAAGTGCCGTAAACGCCTGCGGCAATGTTCGTCCACTTGGTGATGTCCTGCTCATTTTGGGCAAGCTGTGCCAAAAGCTGTGACGCTTCGGTTGCCGTGTCCGTATCGCCAAGAATCTTGTAAAACTCGTTGTAAGACTTCTGCGCCGCTTCGCCGCTGTAGCCGGCCGCTTCAAAAGCGGTGGTCAGCTTGCCCTGGGCTACCCTGTATTCCTCCGTGGCTTCGTCCAGGTTCCAGATGGCGCTGCCAAGCTCCTTGATGCCGTTTAGCGCCGCCTGGATACCGGAGGAGATGAGGTTGCCCATCGCCACCGTAGCCACCGAAAGGCCGGAGCCTAATTTGTCCGCCCCTTCGGCGGCATCCTCCAGCGAATCGCCCAAGTCCTCCGCCACATCCCCGGCGTCCTTCATCCGCTCCCGGTTTTCCCGAAGTTCCCCGGAAAGCTGGGAGATGCGTCCTTCCAGCTCCTTTGCCTCGCTGGAGCCTTTGCCGTACTGCAGCACGGCATTGGAATAGGCACGCTTCATCCCGGCAAGCGCATCCTCCTGCTGGGCAATCTCACGGGAGAGCCGTTCCGTAGCGTCCGCCGCATCCGTTTCCTCCTGGGAGAGGGCTTCAATGGCCCGCTCATTATCGGAAAGTTCCCGCTCCATGCTGTTTAAGGCGGCTTCCGCGTTATTCAGCTGGATCTGCCAGTTCTGGGTGCGGCGGTCGTTCTCCCCAAAGGAGTCGGCGGCATTCTGGAGGGCAGCCCGCAGGGTTTCCACCTTGTTTTTCTGTGCTTCGATTTCCTTATTCAGCACAGTGTTCCTTGCGGAAAGCGCCTGCACGGACTTATCGTTTTTATCAAACTGCGAGGACACCAGCTTCATCTCGGAGCCAAGCACCTTGAAGGACTGGTTGATCTCGGACAGCGCCTTTTTAAATTCCTTCTCGCCCTCAATGCCAATCTTCAGACCGAAATTATCCGCCACGGGCTGCACCTCCTCTCCTTAAATTCCGTAGGGAATCACATCGTCAATGGTCAGCACCTGCTTCGGCTTTGCGATCCCCATAAACTGCTTATGGCATTCCCAGAGATCCATAAGCAAACCAAACGGCATGAGCCACACTTCATCCTGCGAGAGACTCAGATGGGCCATGCCGTAATACAAAAGCCGGGTAAACAACTCCTCGTCACTTACCCGGCCGCCGTGTTTTTTCCCTCCGGCTCACTTTCCACGTTCCGCTTGGTACCACGGTACATTGCCTCCATGATGGCGTCCTTGTAGTCGGTCAGCTCCATCGGGGAGGTGAGAAGCTCTACCTCCTCGGCGGTCAGTTCAGGCCTTTTGTCCTCCGGGTGTTTCAGATTGTGGACGAGAATAGGCTGGTTGCAAAGGAGCGTAATGAGCCAGACGATCTCGTCCAGCGCCATTTCAAAATTCTCTGCTTTCATCAGCTTCTCGCCCAGGTTTTCCAAGCCGCCGTAGCGTCCAGCAATCTGCTTTGTAGCACGGGTAGTCAGAAGCATCTCATATTCCACGCCGCCGATGGTGACCATCGCTGTTCTTTCATCCATGACTCAGATCCTCCTTAACCTTCGCCGTCCAGAGAGGCCGCAGTGGTTTCCGCATAGGACGGTTCGTAGACTTCCTGGTACCAGTTGGTAATGGTCGATGCGGACACGCCAGCGTCCCCCTCAGTGACCTCGGCTTTCCAAGGGTGCTTGCCCTGACCGTCCACCTTGTTACGGCGCATGACCGTCCCCTCAATGGTGGGCGTGGAGAACTCGATGCTCTCGCCTTTGGTAGTCAGGTTGGTAGCAGGGATGCCGAACTTCACCTTGTACAGCCAGAAGTAGCGGTACTTGCCGTTTGCCTTCTTTGCGCGAAAGCCGATAGCGACAGGAGCGCCGCCGTCCTCGCTGGCGGAGATGATAACGCCGTTCTGGTCGATCACCGCTCCCGTTAGGTCAGATGCTGCGGCTGCACCGATATCATCCACGCCAAGGGTGAGGGTGCCGCTCTGGAACTCCTTTACCACCTCCGCAGCGCCATCGTCCGCATACAGCGTTGCCTCCGCAAGCTCCACGGAAAGCTCTGCGGTCATGGCTTTTGCAAGAGAGACGGGAGTGGCATAGGTCTCGCTGCCGTCCTCATCCTCCGTAATTTTTGAATAGAAAAGTTTATCAAGGCCAATGGTAGCCATATCTCATTCCTCCGTTTCATAGGTTTTTGCCACGTCAATGGCGTAGTGGTGGTAATCGGTATCGTCCTCATGCCCGATATACCGCCTGTCCGTAATGGTAAAATCAGCGGCAAGCAGGGCTTTGGAAAGCTGCTTTTTCCGCTTCAGATAATTTCCCCTGGAGAACAGGGAGAGGCGGGCCTCCTGGGTCTCATATTCCGGTAGGTTATCGGCATGAAGCTCGTAGGTATCCGCAAGCGGCGTGACCACCACATACTCCTCCGGCGGCTCATCGGAGAACACGCCAGTCTCCACAGGCAGGCCGCAGTTTGTGACTGCTGCCTTGATTTCCGAAAGTATACTCAAATATTCTCCACCTCCTCGTCCAGCTTTGCCTTCATGGCGCTGATACAGGCGTTTTTGGATGCCGATCGGGCGGGCTTCAGAAACGGCTTTGCAGGCTGGCCGCTTTTGCCGTATTCCAGGATGGTGGCGATTTTGGCGTTGCTGTCGCCGTCAGAACGGGGTTCGGAAAAGCCCACCTTTATGTCAAAATCCCCGTTCCTGTCCTGCAGGGCGGGAGAAGTGCCAAGGGAGCGTAAAAGCTCCCCAGTGCTTCTGGAGTCATACTTTGTCCCGCTGCCAATGACAGACTGCAAATTGGAGCGCACCTTGTCCTCCACGACCTCTGCACCCGCCTCCAGCACTTTCGGGATGATCTCATCCGTCTTATCCGCCAGCCGGGATACCTTTATCAGAAAGTCCTCCGGCATTTTCCATGTTGCTTTAGCCACCCGCTTTCACCTCCGTCCCCAGTACCTCCAGATACATCCCTCTGCCTTTGACATCCTCCACAGAAGTGATTTCGAAGGTATGCCCGTCACAGAGGATTCGCATATCCGTTGTTATTTCCACACCTGGAATGACTCGGAATCGGAACAGATCGGTGGCTGTAGAGAAGGACGCCATGTTCGCCCATTTCTCACTGCCATGCCGGCCTTCCCGGTATGCCCGTACCTCTGCTACAGTCGCATCTGTTTCCGCCTTGAAGCCGTCCTCATCCTGTATGAACTGTTTCTCTACGATGGAAATGAAGGTGTTCATCTTGCCAAAGCTCATACTCACACCTTCCAATCCCGGTCAAGCCGTAAGAGAAGGTTGACCGTATTCCACACCTGCTGTGCCGCATTGGTGTTGTCTGCGAAGAAGCCGCCTGTGGAGCCGTCCCTGGACTCATAGAAATGCGATGCCAGCATGATCACCGCCTGTTCGGTAGTGGCCGGCATCGCATTTTCCGTGTAGTAGCCTTCCGGGATATGCTGGTAGCTCTCCGCATAGGAAACAGCGGCGGTGATGTAGCCCTTCAGAAGCTCATCATCCGCCGAATGCTCCAGAATGAGATTGGCTTTGACCTTAGAAAGAAGTGCTTCCATCACCGCCGCCTCCCTTCATCATTAGCCCGCAGACTTCTGCGCCAGCACCTTGATGGCCTCCGGTAGGATCAGCTTGCCGTCCACACGCTGGGAGGCAAGGAAGCCAACCTGTCCGGTAGCGGCATACAGTTCGTTGAGACGCTTGAAGGAGCGACCCTGGCGGTCAGCGATCCAGTAATAGGAAAAATCACCGAAGGCGATGGTCTTGGCGTCTGCAGCAATGGCAGGCATATACGCAGAGGTACGTACCGGCTTGCCAAGCAGCAGGTCAGGAGTGCCTGCGGTCAGGGAAGGCTGCCAGAGGTACTGACCCTGGTTATCCTTCAGCTTGCGGATGGCCTTGATGGTGGAATCGTTCAGAACCCACACGGCATTTCTGCGGTAAGGAGCTTTCAGGGAATAGAACAGGTCGATCAGTTCATCGGCAGTGATTGCCGTAGCGGACGCGGCGGTAATGCCGGTCTCAGCACCGCCCGTGGCGGCAAGAATGCCCAGGGGTTTTCCAGTACCGTCCCCGGTGAAGAAGGACTCCTCTTCCTTGGCACCGATACGGCGGGCAAACTCACGGGAGATGTAGCTTTCCAAGTTAAAGACGCTGTCGTTCAAGAGTTCCTCGGAAACCTTGATCATGGTGCCCAGCTTGTAAGCACCGATAGATACCTGACCGAAGGAATCATCGCTCTCCAGGTATGCGCCCTCCTCATCGATCCAGGACGCAGTGCCCTTGGTGGCTACCACGGGGATCTTGCGGTCGCCGCTGGAGGTCTGGATGATTTTTGCCAGCTGACGGAAGATGTTCTCTTCCTCCAGAGCCTCCACCAGAGTACGCTCATACTCGTCAGGAACCAGATAGCCGCCCTCGGAATCGGTGCCGATCTGCAGGGCGTTCATCACGGTGGGCATGGGGGTCTTAGAGCGCATCATGTTCCAGAAATTCTGGCGGTACTCATCGGTGGCACGGCCGGTCTTGGCAGTTTCCTTGCCGTTCATGGGCTTGCCAGTGAGAGGCTTGTTCACCGGGCGGTTCAGTTCCGCATCCAGCGCCTCCTGACGTTCCAGACGGGCGATCTCCTTGCCGAGATCGGTAATTTCCTGCTCCATGCGGGAGTAGGTGGCATCGTCCTCAGCGGACAGCATACCTTTGTCGTTTCTGTGGGAATCCAGGAATGCCTTGGTGGCCTCCCAGGCTTTGGCGCGCTTTTCGCGCAGTTCAAGAATAGTCATAGTCGTTATCCTCCTTAAAATTTCATCAAATTAAGCCGCTCGTAGAGACTATCCACGGAACGGCCCTGGGGTTTGGGGTCTTCAGTTTTCTTAGGATGGGTCTTGCACTTCGCTGCGATCTTATCCATAAGGGAATTGACCACAGCGGCTTTGGAATAAAGCATGGACACCGCAGGCGGCTCCATATCCTCCGGCACTTCAGAGCGTTTCATGACTTCATCTGCAAAGCCAAGTTCTACTGCCTTTCCCGCGTCCATCCAGGTCTCTGCGTCCATAAGGTGAGAGAGCTTGGCGCGGGACAGACCGGTCTTGATCTCATAGGCGTTGATGATGGAATCCTTGACGCTCGACAGCATCTCGATGGCCTTCTGCATCTCTGCGGTATCGCCCATCGCCACGGTCATAGGATTGTGGATCATCATCATGGATACCGGAGATACCAGTACACGGGTACCAGCCATCGCGATCACACTGGCCGCAGACGCCGCAATGCCATCGATCTTGACCGTGACGTTGTGGGGATAGTCCATCAGCATATTATAGATCTGGGCTGCCGCCACGCAGTCGCCGCCGGGAGAATTGATCCAGACGGTGATGTCGCCGGAGCCCGCCATCAGTTCCTCCTTAAAAAGCTGGGGCGTGACGTCATCGTCAAACCAGCTTTCCTCGGCGATAGTGCCGCTCAGGAACAGCGTTCTCTCCACTGTTTCCGTCTGGGTCTCCTGATTCGTCACCGTCCTGTTCTTCCACTTCCAGAACTTCTTCATCGGGGTTTTCCTCCTTTCCGTCATCGTTCGGTTGTGTATCTGCAAAAGCTCCGGCGTTACCAAGCGGGAGCATATTGCCGTTGATAAGGTAGAGATCGCCGCCATCCTCAGCGGGGATGCGGTCCATGTTCTCCAGCTCACGGATGTCGTTGGCGCTCATCCAGCCGTTCTGCCTTGCCGTGGCATAGCCGGTCATGCGGCTTGCGTAGTCGCCACGGAGCAGGCCCTCCACATTGAACTTGGTAAAATACTGTTTCTTTTCCTCTGCGGAAAAGAGCGTCCGCTGGATGGACTGTTCCCAGCGCACAAGCCAGGGCTCCAGAGTGTATTTCACGAACTCCAGCGACTGCTGCTCAATATTGGAGAAGCTGGACTTTTCCAAGTCGCCAACCATATGGGGTGGCACTCGGAAAATACGGGCGATCTCGTTGATCTGAAATTTTCTCGTTTCCAAAAACTGCGCCTGTTCCGGGGAGATGCCGATAGGCGTGTATTTCATGCCCTCCTCCAAAACGGCTATCTTATTGGCGTTGCCGCTGCCGCCGAAGGTGGACTGCCAGCTCTCCCGGACACGCTGTGGGTCTTTGATGGTCCCCGGATGCTCCAGCACACCGCCGGGAGCAGCACCGTTAGCAAAGAACTTCGCACCATACTCCTCACAGGCAATGGCCATGCCGATGGCGTTTTTCGCCATAGCGATAGGCGAATATCCCACCAGCCCGTCAAAGCCAAGCCCCGGAATATGCAGCACGTCCGAGGGCTTCAGCCGCACGACCGTACCCTTGACTGTGGGCGCATCGTCCGTGCTGACCGTGTATTCGTAGTAGAGCTTTCCGTCCCTGTCACGGTCCACCGTCATCCTGTCCGGCATCAACGGATAGAGGGCAATGACCTCGCCTTTGCCGTTGCGGATGATCTGGGCGTAGGCGTTGCCCCACAGCAATAGGTGTGTCATGAGCGTTTCCCGAAATACAAAGGAACTCATCTCCGGGTTCGGCTCATCGTGGAGGAGTAGATACAGCGGATGATCGATGGCTTTCTCCTTGCCGCCGTCCTCCTTGTAACGGTAGAGGTGGAGCGGCAGTCCCGCCACAGCCTCCGCCAGGATACGGACACAGGAATACACCGCCGTCATCTGCATGGCGGAGCGTTCATTGACGCGCTTGCCCGCCGAGCTATTGCCAAAGAAAAAACTGTAGGCGCTGCCTGTGGTGCGGTTCTGGGGCTTGTCCCTGGACTTAAAAAGCCCTGAAAAGATACCCATATTGAATCACCGTCCTTCCTCAAATAAACAAAAGGCCCCGGCTGTCATAAACCGAAGCTCCCGTATCGTTGCCGCAGCGGATCGCACGGTCAAGCCCCATAATGGTGGCGATGGCTCCGTCGATCTTCTCTGTGGATTTTTCCTTGTCAGCCTTGATATTGCCTGCCGGGTCGGTGCGGATATAGATGTTGTCCATCATCCACCGCAGCACTGGGTGCCCGCCGTGGGCGATTTTCTCCTCCAGCACCAGCTTCATCAGTTCTTTTGTCGGCGGGGACATATCCTTAAAGCCCTGACCGAAGGGGACTACCGTAAAGCCCATCCCTTCCAGGTTCTGCACCATCTGCACAGCGCCCCAGCGGTCAAAGGCGATTTCCCGGATATTGAACTTCTCACCGAGCCTTTCGATAAATTTTTCAATGTAGCCGTAGTGGACCACATTTCCCTCGGTGGTCATCAGCACACCCTGACGCTCCCACAGGTCATAGGGAACATGGTCCCGCCGGACACGCAGGTCGAGAGTTTCCTCCGGTATCCAGAAGTATGGCAGGACATAGTATTTGTCCTCTTCATCCAGCGGAGGGAACACCAGCACGAATGCCGTGATGTCCGTGGTGGAGGACAAGTCCAGCCCTCCGTAGCAGATGCGCCCTTCCATATCATCCTCGGAGACCGGGAAGGCACAGGCGTCCCATTTCTCCATCGGCATCCAACGCACCGACTGCTTGACCCACTGGTTGAGCCTTAGCTGTCGGAAGGCGTTCTCCTCGCCGGGGTTCTGCTGGGCAGATTCACAGGCGGCCTGCACCTTGTCTATGCCCACCGTGATGCCAAGGGATGGATTGGCTTTCTTCCAGACCTCCGGGTCTGTCCAGTCCTCGTCCTCGGCAGCGCCGTAAATGACGGAGTAGAAGGTAGGATCGACCTTCCTGCCTTCCGCAATGTCGATAGCCTTCTGGTGTACCTCATAGCAGATGGAGTTTGTGTCGTTTCCCGCCGTGGTGATCAGAAAATACAGCGGCTGCATCCGGGCATCTCCGGAGCCCTGGAGCATGACGTCAAAGAGCTTCCGGTTTGGCTGGGTATGCAGCTCATCGAAGATTACACCATGGGTGTTAAAACCGTGCTTGTTCGCCACGTCAGCCGACAGCACCTGGTAGGAGCTGTTGGTGGGCAGGTAGGTGATCTTCTTCTGAGATTCCAGTATCTTCACCCGCTTGGAGAGCGCCGGGCAGAACCGCACCATATCCACAGCCACATCAAAGACGATCTTTGCCTGATTGCGATCGGCGGCGCAGCCATATACCTCGGCCCGTTCCTCGCCGTCCCCGCACAGGAGCAGCAGCGCCACAGCGGCTGCAAGCTCACTTTTACCCTGTTTCTTCGGTATCTCGATGTACGCCGTATTGAACTGGCGGTAGCCGTTGGGCTTTAATACGCCAAACAGGTCACGGATGATCTGTTCCTGCCAGTCTATAAGTTCAAAGGGCTTACCGGCCCAGGTACCTTTGGTGTGGCAGAGGGACTCGATGAACATCACCGCATAGTCGGCGGCGTCCTTATCGTAGTGCGAGGTCTTCGCCATGAACCGGGTAGGCTTGTATTTTTTCAGTTTTCTCAAAGTCTCACCTCCCAAATGGCATAAAAAATGACCTGCCAATTGGCAAGTCGTCTATCTATCTGTACGAGAGAAAGAGCCGTGAGGCTCGATCTCAGGCTTGTTATCTAATTGGCTCGGGTTAAAAGTTCTCGCTGATTGCGTTGTATTCGCGGGTCAGCCGTGCGATCTCCTGCGCAATGCAGGTGCGGCGGAATGCATTCTTGCAAGCCCTTCCCTCGGCCGTCAGCTTATCGATCTCAGCTTTGCGCCGGGTCAGAATCTCGATCTCGTTGCCTGCAAGGGCGTCCTTCAAATCCTTCTCAAACCGTGTCATGGTGGATTCCTCCGTTTTTCTTTGTTTTCCCTTTCGGTGTGTACATATTCACTCTAAAAGCACAGAATAGCAAGTGAATTCCGAGCATAATCTGCACAAAGATCAGAGGAGGAAACTGTGTACATTACTCCTGCATATGGCGGTGGATCGTCTCAATGATTTGTTCCTGCTCGGCAGTATCTACGCCGATGGACTGGAGCGCCTGTCTGGTGCCGCAGTCCGGGCAGATGAGAGTCTTGTTGTCCTCCCTGGAAAGCGCCGGAGCGCCGTGGTAGGTTCTGCCGCAAAGCGGGCAGACCGCTGTTCTTATGATGTTATCCTTCATAGCCGCATACCTCCCTGCATTTATCGTAGGCGTCGATCAAAATGTTCTTGTCGAAATAAAAGGTGTCGTACCCCTCAAGGCAGGTTCTCATGTAGAGATTGGTGGGGATGCCGATGGGACGCTCCTCATGCATGATGTATGCGAATGCGTTGACCGTCCTGCGCTTGCCTGTACGGATTCCCTTGTACTGTAGCTTGATATCCTTCTTGTAGTAGAAATTGGGGAACCCTTCATAGCGGTCGAGGGCGGCCTCATCCGCAACCGTCACCTCCCAGATTACCACGGGAACCGTGCCACTTTCGCATTCCTCGATCGTGAGGTAAGAGCCGGTCTTGCTCCCTTTGAACAGCAGTTCCCAGCCTTTGAGGTTTGCCGTGCCGAGGATCGTAGCGTGAGGGCAGCGCATCCGCATCTGCGGAACATTAAGGTTGCTGCCGTAGGCGATGTAGTATCTTTTTTCTTTCATGTGTATCCATCCTTTCCTGGAGGACTTAGGTTACTTGTCCTTCTACCACCCTAAGACCGCCGAAGCGGTCAGGGGCAGGGCATTTAACCTAAATCCTTCAAGCGGCTCTGCCGTGCCGGAAGGCTGTGTCTCCTGAAAGGTTGCGGGTCAGGAAATCTCTGGCTGTTGCGAACTCCTCGCCGATGAAGCCCAGGCGGAGGAGCCAAGTCCTCATGGCGTACTTGGGGTTCTCATTCTGCTGGGGCTTGGGGCTTGCTGTCCGCACATCCTTTGCCATCTGGCTCAGCGCCAGGCAAAGCTGAATGTAGCTTTTGAGCTGTCCTGCGTGGATGCCGCCCCGGCGCTCTGCGGTCGGCTCATCGAACTGGAAGAGCCTAAACTCGACCGTCCCCTTGGTAAAGGTGGCGTGGAGGTTGAGCATATGGTAGCGGCTGTCGTTGTAATGCTGGTTTCTGCCGTAGCTTGCTCCGTGGCTGGTGTACCAGATGTCCGCAAGCTGCGCCATCGTCTTGGGCTTTCTGCTGTTGACCTTGGTGAGGAAGTTGGGGTCAACCGTGCGGCAGTAGCGGCTCATGCGGCCCCGGTCCAGCTTCAGGGCTTCTGCGATCAGGCTTTCGTGGCTTGCCATGATGTTGGCGAGGTTCCGAAGGCTCTGCGGTGTGTGACCCTGCGCTCCGATGTGGATGTGTACTCCGCATCCTCTGGAGGCATCGCTCTTGGCGCCAGCGTGTCTGAGCTGTCTGCAAAGCTCCTGCAGGGTTTCGATGTCGCCGTAGTTCAGGATCGGGGTGACCAGTTCGCATTTCTGCTCGTCCGGTCCTGCGATGGAAACGTCCTTCTGGAATTTCCACTCGCGCCCCTGTGCGTCCCAAGCCGACCAGGTGCTGTAGCCGTTGCGGCCTGCGGTATTCTCAAATCTGCCTGTGCCGAAGAAGTCGGCGGCAACCTTGGCTGCCTTCTGGCGGGTGATGTTATTCATCTCGACCTCGACCCCGATGGTCTGGTTTTTCATCTCTGCGATCTGCCTTGCTGTTTTCTCGTTCATGGTGAATCCTCCGTTTTCGTTTGGTGTGTTGTCTCGCCTGTCGGCTCGGTCGGTGCTTCTGATTCGCAGAGGTCGCCACCGGCGACCCGCACCCCTTTCGGTGTACACATATTCGCTCTAAAAGAGGATAATAGCAAGGCCATTTCCGATAATATACTACACAAAGATAACCGCAAGATATTGTGTAGTTTACAGCCTTTTGGCACCATCAGATGTGGTCTCGACCTTCCGGCACAGGTCTTCCCCGAACGCCACCGAGAGTCCGCAGCCGTTGTCCCAGGCAACCATGATGGAGCCGATATCGTCCACGCCAAGCACAGTGCCTTTCGTACCGACAGGCGGCGCCTGGGGATCATCCATCCGCACCAGCTCCACACGAGTGCCGACCGGGTACTCACTGCGGATGCGCTCCACAACCTCCTTACTCGGAAACCGCATGGTCAGCACCTCCATTCTTGAATGCGGATGAACCGGTCAGGTTCTTCAGCAGGATTTTGCGCTCCGTCTTGTATTCGCTGCCGATGAAGCCCAGGCGCAGGAGAAAGCAGCGGAAGGCGTATTTCTCGTTGTCCACCTTTTTCTCTGTGACCGTCACCCGCTTGGCGTTTTTACTCATCTCGCAGAGTGCGGTAATGAAGTGGGTGTAGGCTTTGACCGCATCGGCGTCCGGCAATTCCGGGAACCAGGGGAATGCCACCCGGTCTTTCTGAATCTCGATGGGCAGGACATCCACGCCGAGTGCCTTTTTGATGAGACCGCCCTTGGCATCCAGCAGCTTGGTGAGATTGCCAACCGCCACCTTGTCCAGTGGGATCCCCACCGTAAGCCCCACGGTTTCCTCCTGTGGCGCAGTGTCGGTGGCTTTGGATTCTTCTTCGGTGGTTCGTTCCTCGCCGTCGTGCGCCTCGCATTCAAAACCTGCGGCGGCGATGGCTTCAAGTACCTGCTCGACCTCCTCGCTGTCAGCGCGGTCGTCAAACAGGAGCGTCCCGTCCTTGGTGACCGTGAAGTAGTCGATCTCATAATTGCAGGTAGGCATGAATTTGTATTCCGCCTTGGCACCCGTGGCATCTGCGATGACCTTGACCAGTTCCTTGCGTTTTGCGCCTGTCACATTGTATCTGATTTCCATGTGCGAAAACCTCCTTTGTTTTTGGTAGTCACATATTCGCTCTGAACCCCTGAAATAGCAAGCGATTTCCGCACATTTCTCTGTAGAATAGCTGCCGGATCATTCGTCGGATAACTGTGCATAGTACACGATGCCGGATAGTACAAAGCAGACGTTGGGCAGTGCCACGCCGTTGCCCCACATCTTGTATTCCGCAGAATCAGAGTGAGGGTCTTTCAGCCATTTGACTATCTGATTGCGGCTCTTTGGCTTGGGGGATGTTCCCATGACCTTTCGGTGTGTCTCAAATACCTCTGTCCAGAACTCAATTTCATCCTCGGTCGGCCCATCGGTTCCAAGCGCATCGCACCACCAGTCCGGGAACCCCTGCAGTCTGGCGCACTCGGTGGGAGTCAGTCTGCGGACGATGTAGTCAGGCTCCTTGGATACCGTAGGCGGATCCTTGAAATCTGTGGCGACCAGCGTTTCCGTCACATCATCATCCGTAAAATTGGTGTGGAAGGAACTCTTGCTTGAATGGTAGATAGGCTGCCCGACCGCTCCCGGCCCTTTGGACACCATCGTTGGCTCGATTTCCGTCTCTACCGTGATTCCGAACTTGGCGTTCCGTCCCATGTTGTATGTGGCGCGGTCGATGCCGTAGGCTACCGCATGGCGGTCGGTGGCGTCCAGCGTGAAAGACACATCCTCGTTCACGCCGCTGCCCTGGGGACCGTTCTTGTCAGACCTTCCGATCGTGGAGCCCTGCACAGCCACCACAGCCATACCGCCCTGGTTGCAGGAGGGATTGCCGCCGCTCCTGTCCAGGCAGCGGGAGGTATCCGCTTCATAAAAACCGCTGTGAGGATTGTCCGACTGCATGGCGTGGCTCTGCTTGGAGCAGATGCCATAGACCTTGACGGCCAGTTCATTACATCTGGTTTCGCCCACATCATGGGTGTTCAGTGTGTTCGCTACGGTTCCGTCTTTCCACTGCTGCCCTTCATCGGAAGAGTGGGGGCGGGTGCCCTTCACAAACGGCACAAATACCGTCTGGTCATTGTTGCAGCCGAGGGTAGCGGACTTGTTGTCCTGAATTAATGCACCTTTGCCGCCGCCCTCACAGCCGGAGCGGATCTTCAGCGTCTTTGGCGTTTCCACCACGAAGGGCTGATTATTGCCGCCCGTTCCATAGGTGGACATGACCGTGGGCGCTGTCTCCAATGGACCGGTGTATCTGGTGTCCTGGCTATGGTTCTCATAGACCGCCGCAGGCACCGTCCCCGCCCGGAGGGTGGGAGAGGTTTCCTCCTCGTAACCGATGGAGCGGCTGTGTGCGGAATGCTCGGTGCAAAAGCCCGCCGATTCCATCACGCAGGGTGGATGATGGGCTTCTGCCCGGAGAGTGCAGGTGACGCCGTCCGTTACATCCATACGGTTTCCACCCTGGTCGTTCAGGCAGACGCAGCCTGCCGTTCCAGAGCCTTTTTCAGAAGCTCCGGCAGCTCCTTGCCACGAACGGAAGCCCTGCGGAGTATACCCAGACACGCCTTCGGACTCAAATAGTATTTTTCCGGCACTCCCGCCTGCAAAATCTGCGACAAGGTAGATACGTTTTCTGCGCTGGGGAACTCCCCAGTACTGCGCATCAAATACCCGCCATGCGAGACTGAAATCATCTGCCACGATCTCTCCGGCGGTCGGCCACCTCTCAGGTCGAGGAGTATGAATTTCGTATCCCTTGACCGAGCAGACCTCTTCGAGGACGGACTGGAAGTCCGCGCCCTTGTTGGAGCTGAACGCACCAGGGACGTTCTCCCAGACGATGTATCTTGGATATCTGCCATTGGTTTTGCACCTCATTTCCTTTGCGATTCGGACGGCTTCATAGAAAAGACTGGAGCGGGAGCCGTCCAAGCCCTCCCGCCGACCTGCGATGCTCATGTCCTGGCAGGGTGAGCCGAAGGTGATGATATCCACCGGCTCAATCTTCCCGCCATCCATCCGGGAGACATCGCCGTAATGCTTCATAAACGGCAGCCGCTTGGTGGTCACCCGGATAGGAAACGGCTCAATCTCCGATGCCCATACAGGGGTAATGCCGGAGATCAAGCCGCCTAAAGGAAAACCGCCGGAGCCGTCAAACAGGCTGCCGAGGGTCAGTTTATTCTGTTCCATCCGCGACCTCCTCATAGCTGTATGTCTTACCGTCTCTCAGGACGCTTACGCCATCCGCAGAGCCGACCTGCTCGATGTAGCGGTTCACGATGACATCGCAGAACTTCTCGTCCAACTCAATGGTTCGGCAGATGCGGTCGGTCTGCTCACAGGCAATGAGGGTAGAACCGGAGCCGCCGAAGGGGTCCAGCACCACCGAGTTTGCCATACTGGAGTTGCCGATGGGATAAGCCAGCAGCGGGATCGGCTTCATGGTGGGATGCTCGCCGTTCTTCTTGGGTTTGTCGAACTCCCAGATAGTGGTTTCCTTCCTGCCCGTGTACCATTGGTGCTTGCCGTTTTTCTTCCAGCCGTACAGCACAGGCTCATGCTGCCACTGGTAGGGAGAGCGGCCGAGGACAAGGGACTGCTTCTTCCAGATACAGCAGCCGGATAAATAAAATCCCGCATCGGCAAATGCCCTGCGGAAGTTTAAGCCCTCGGTGTCGGCGTGGAACACATAGATGGATGCGTCCGCCGCCATGACCGACTCCATATTCTGAAATGCGGCAAGCAGAAACTCATAGAATTTCTCGCCTGCCATATTGTCGTTCTTGATTTTGCCCGCCGAGCCTTCATAGTTGACGTTGTACGGCGGGTCGGTGATGACCAGGTTTGCTTTGACGCCATCCATGAGCGTGGTGTATGTCTCAGCCTGCGTGGAGTCCCCGCACACCAGACGATGCCTGCCAAGCGTCCATACATCGCCAAGCCGGGAGAACGCAGGTTTTTGCAGTTCCGCGTCCACATCAAAGTCATCCTCTTTGGCCTCAGCACCGTCATCAAACAGTGCCGCCAGCTCCTTCTCATCAAAGCCGGTGAGCAGAGGGTCAAAGTCCATGCCCTGCAAAGACTCGATTTCTACTCGCAGAAGTTCCTCATCCCATCTGGCGTCCATCGCCATGCGGTTGTCCGCAATGATGTAGGCTTTCTTCTGCGCCTCGGTGAGGTGGTCGGCAAAGACACACGGAACTTCCTTGATGCCTTCTTCTTTGGCAGCAAGAATACGTCCGTGTCCGGCGATTACATTGAAATCCCTGTCAATGATAACGGGATTGATAAATCCAAACTCCCGGAGGGACGAGCGGAGCTTGGTGATCTGCTCCGGGGAGTGGGTGCGGGCATTGTTCACATAGGGTACCAGTTTGGCGATTGGCACCAACTGCATTTCCGTTGTCGTTTTCATCGCACCAGCCCCCATTCCGCAAATTTCTCAAAGCCGCCAAGGGACTGGATAAATTTCCGAGCAATCTCCACGATTTCAGCGTAGGGAATGCCGTCCACGGTATCGTCCCCGATGGCGCAGGCAAGCTCCACTGGCTTTCCCGTTTCCTGTGCCTTCAGCCAGGCGTAGATGTTGACCGACACATCCGCCTTGGAGAGGTCTTTTCCATGCAGACCGCCGCCTGTGACGGAGTCTGCCATATCGCTGCCCAGCTTGCGGTTGGTTGCACCCGTGTCCACATCCGTGCCGCCCGTCCAGTCTCCCAGAGGGTTGATCTCGGCGTGAGGATACACTTCCTTGAGGTGGTGGCTCCTGGCATTGCTCTGGCAGAGGATCAGCCTTGTGCCGTCCAGAATGTACTTCCCGTCATAGGGATAAGTGTGATACACACTTTTGGCGATCTCGCAGAGCGCTTTCTGCTCCTCGGTCACAGGCATTCCTTTGAATATGCCGTTGTCGCCGCAGCGGATTCCGACCGCCTGGTTATTGGCAAGATGTCCGTCCTGCGGCACTTCCGCATAGTCGGTATGCAGATTTCCGGCAATGCGATGGACGATCCCGGTCACCTCATCCAAAGAGATGTGTACCGAAGTCTCCGCAATGATATGGCAGATGCCATGACCGATAAGAACCTCCACGGCGATCCTTGGATTTTCTTCTTTTCTGTACGCCGCATCCACCAGAGCGCCGGCAATACGGTCAGCCACCTTGTCCGGGTGGCACGGATTTACTTTTTCAAACATAGCTTTATCCTTTCCGCGCCCGCAGCAGACGCTCCATCAAATCATCCTGGGGAGATACCTCCCCGTAATCGGTGCTGCAGTTTTCCTTTACGATCTGGAAGATCTCGTTCCACAGCCGCACCGCCTGGTTCATGTAGTTGATGCCGATGTTGATAAACGGCGACGGGATCGGCTTCTGGGTAGTGGGGTGCTTGGAGAGGAAGCCCATTCGGTTGGTCATCTCCTCGCACTGAATCCAGCGGGCGCTGCACATGGCGTACCGCTCCAGAAGCTGTGGTGACACCTTTGCGGCACAGCCGATCTTCTTCAGCCACTCCCAGGTTTCTTTGTAGATCTCCTCTGCCTGGAGCGCACTTCCGTCACGCTGCTCGGCGGAGAGGAACTCATGGGGCTTTGGCATATCGACACCCTCGACTTCGGGAATGTCCAGAACTTCCAGTCTGCGTCCGCCCGGATTACCGTTCTCGGCCTTCTCCTTGACGGCAGACTTTTTTCTTCCCGCACCGGGTCTCGCACCTCCGCGCCCGCCTGTGTTGTTGGATTTTGTCGGCATTTTCTCACCTCTTTTCCGCAAAAATAGAGCGACCGCTATCGGCCGCCGTCAATTACCCTTTTGATTTCGCCTTTTTCGCGCACGAAGCCCCGGGCCGCTGCCCGCGTACAGGACCCGCAGAGATTTTGACCGCCCTACCGGTCGCCAAGGTCGTGGTGAATCTTGGTATGGCAGGAACGGCAAAGGCTCATCAGGTTGTCCCTGGCATGAGTGCCGCCCTGAGAGATGGGAACGATGTGGTGTACCTCATCCACAGGAGTCAGCCGTCCTTCCTTCAGACACATCTCACAGAGAGGATGCGCCGCAGCGTAGCGGTCACGGATTCGTTTCCAGGCTCTGCCGTACTTCTTATTTATGTCCGCACTGCGTTCGTATTTGTTGTACTGCCTGCGGGCGGCTGCTTCATGCTCCTTGCAGTACTGTCCTTCCGTGAGGTTAGGACAGCCGGGGTAGGAGCAGGGTCGCTTTGGTTTCCTTGGCATCGCTTCACCTCCTTGGGGCATAAGAAAAGCCCTCACAGGATCGCTCCCGTGAAGGCTGTTCTTGTATTCTACTTCGCTATTGTAATGATATCACAGGACGGGTGTGCCATACTGTGCCAAACCGTGCCAACTTTCAATCCGGGACAGAAAAATTCTGGAGAGCCGACCCGTGTATGCGGTGTACCGTGCGAAGCGACACGTTCAGCATCCGGGATATCTCCTCCCAGGAGCAGTTGTCCAGGTAACGGTAACGGAGTACCAGCTGCTCCTCACGGCTGGCAAGCCTGTCGATTGCCGCATTGATGGTTTCCTTGAGACACACCAGATACGCCACCTTTTCCGCCACATCCCTCTGGATGACGTCGATTTTCTCAAGGCACCGGACAAAAGGGGCTTCTGTCGGCTTGTTTGGATTGTAGTGCGGTTCGAAATTACTGCCTGAGACGCTGCTCGATAAATCCCTCCAGTAGTCAATCTCACGCAGACGGCAGTTTATAAGGGCATCCAGGTGCCGCGCCTGGTTCAGATATTCTTTTGCGGTCATGCGTCCACCTCCTTCTGCAGGGAGCGGATCAGCATCTCACCATTCACATCTGTGAGTGCCGAATACCACTGCGAACGGAAGAACCGCTCAATTTCGGCTTTATCCGCCTGTGCCGTCCGATTACGGGAGTTAGCTTTCAGGCTTTTCAGCGCCATGCGGTAATCCTTCACAGCTTGCAGGATGATGGCGTTCGCAAGGTTCTCATAAATCGTGATATTGCTCATATTCGCACCTCCGAAATTTTGATCCTCGGATTGGCACGGATTTTCTTAGATTGTCTCAGATTTTCAAGTCCGCTTTCACGGCGTCGATCAGCGCCGTCTGGGTATGCTCCTTTTGGGAGAGGGCTTTCATAATGCGTTCGTCAATGGTTCCCTTTGTGACGATGTGCTGCACCACCACGGTTTTGGAGGTCTGCCCTTGCCGCCAGAGCCGCGCTATGGTCTGCTGATAAAGCTCCAGGCTCCAGGTAAGGCCGAACCACACGATGGCCGAGCCGCCGCTCTGGAGATTCAGCCCATGTCCCGCCGACGCCGGGTGGATCAGCGCCACCGGGAACTCGCCATTGTTCCATCTGCGGATACTGGCGGCGTCATCCAGCCGGGAGAACGGGATATGCAGCTTTTGCAGCCTTTCCGAAATGCGGATCAGGTCATGCTTGAACCAGTAAGCCACCAGAAGCGGTTTGCCGTTTGCGGCTTCGATGATATCCTCCAAAGCGTCCAGTTTGCGGTCGTGAATGCGGATGATCTCGCCGCCATCGTCATAGATTGCGCCGTTCGCCATCTGGGAGAGTTTCCCGGAGAGGGAGGCGGCGTTGGCGGCGGTGATTTCTGCGTAGCCCAGCGACAGCACCAGCTCCTGTTTCAAGTCCGTGTATTTTTTCTGTTCATCCTCGGAAAGCCGAACCGTGTATTCACTGCTGACCAGCTTTGGCATATGCAGGTGGTCGGCGGACTTCATAGAGATGGTGATGTCCGAAATCTGTCGGTAGATGGCGTCCTCTGCATAGGGCAGGGGTTTGTAGGAGTAGATGACCTGGCCGTTTCGCTTGTCCGGCGTGAAGTAATCGGTGCGGTACTTGGTGATGAACCGTCCAAGCCGCTGCCCCATGTCCAGGATGCGAAACTCCGCCCACAGATCCATCAGACCGTTGGACGCAGGAGTGCCGGTCAGTCCGACGATGCGGCTCACCTTTGGTCTGACCTTTAACAGTGACTTGAACCGCTTTGTCTGATGATTCTTGAACGAGGATAGCTCATCGATCACCACCATATCGAAGTCAAAGGGAATGCCGCTCTCATCAATGAGCCACTGGACGTTTTCCCGGTTGATGATGTAGATGTCAGCGCGTCTCATCAATGCCGACCGGCGCTGGGCTTCCGTCCCGACAGCCACGGAGCAGATGAGATCCTGAAGGTGATCCCACTTATCCGCTTCAGACGTCCATGTGTCCCGCGCCACTCTTAAGGGTGCGATGACCAGCACTTTATGGACCTCGAAGCTGTCAAACAGCAGGTCGGCTATGGCTGTCAGCGTGATGCTGGTTTTTCCCAGGCCGCAGTCTAAGAAGATAGCGGCTGCGGGGTGTGTCTCGATGTAATCCACCGCATATTTCTGATATTCATGAGGTTCGTATCTCATCCAGTATCCCTCCAATCTGCTCCATATCGTCCAGCACATACACCGGAAATCCCAGCCGCCGCAAAAGCCTGTGGCGGGAAAGCTGCAGCGGTCGCGGCTTTTCTCCCAGAGCCTTGACTTCAACAAAGCCTATCCGTCCATTCGGCAGCAGCACCATGCGGTCCGGCATACCGTCAAAACCGGGAGATACGAGCTTGGGGCAGATGCCGCCGGCCTTTTTGACCATCTGCGTCAGTTTCTTTTCAATTTCTTTTTCTCTCATGGGCGTATCCTTTCTATGGGGTCGGCTAATTCAAAAGCGGCGTAGGCGGCAGAGACAAAATTGTCGAGGGGTTTGCCCTTGTAACTCCAGGATGTCTTGCCATCTACATAAACGCTGTAGCGATTGCCGCCCTTATTGTTGATAAACACCTTTCTGCCCTGATAAGTCAGCTGATAGTTGCCGTACCAGTTCTTCCGCCATTGACGGTGAGGAAAGTTCCGCTTCCGGTTGGCTCGGTTTTTCATAAGCCGCTCACGCTCTCTGGCGGCAAGGATATCGCCCTCCATAATCCCTGCGCAGATACAGCCGACCGAAACAGTCTCAAAATACTCGTCATGCCGCATTACATGGACAAAGCGTACCTGTGAACAATCGCAGAGTTCGCAGGTGAACAGGTCGATGTGATCGGGATCTGCCTCTTCATCTGCCACATCGTAAATATAATCACAATACCAGCCGGAGAGGGGCGCTCCCCATTCCTGAAGCCGCTTCTGACACCTGCGGACATATGCGCTGTCTATTTCATACATTGACATTTTGATTTACCTCCGTGTTCTTAAAAACCTGAAAATCCTTACGCGCGTGCATATGCGTGATTTACGGGTTCTGTACAGTCTTTTTTATACATTTTCAATTTGTATGCTTTTTTAGGAACACAGGAACGAAGCCTGTAAAGTTGCCTTGCGGCGGCACATTCGGTGTGTTCCTGGCGGCGTTCCCGGAGTCTCCCCTGGGAACACTGCCGGAAGTCGGGAACTGTTCCTTATTCGCTCCGTTCCCGAAAAATCAGTCAGGAACATCGCCGGGAACAAAAACGAACTGGGGCCCGTAGGGCTTGACGCGCTCCTTTTTCTCCTTGCGCACCCAGCCGAGCTTGGTGAGCATGGCTGTGAGGTTGTTGGATTCTGCGCGGCCAAGGCTGCCCTGGTCTTTGCCGAAAAGCTCACACCAGATCTCCATATTGCAGACCCGTGTTCTGGCGACCGTACCCACACGGCCAATATTGTTCACTCCGGCGAGGAAGGAGCGGCGGTCGAACAGATCCATGCCGTCCCAATCCTCCGGGAGCAGGGTCTCCAGATACTCGCGCACCAGCCCTTCACGCTCATCGGACTCCAGGGCTTCCCGCTGTTCGCTTTTCGCCAGCATCTCCAGGTCGGGAGCAAGATGCAGCTTTTCGCCGTCCTTTACAAGCACCTGCACCTCCGCCCAGATCTGGCAGATATCCTCGGTGGTAAGTTCCCAGGAGTGTTTTATGCCGCCGCCCGGCGTTTTGACCGGCCAGAACCGGCGGTTACCCGTGGTATCCCGCAGATAGCCGGACTCGGCATTGGTGGTGCCAAAGAAGATGCACTGCCTTGGGTGCGGCGTTGCCCGTCTGCCGAATGCGGCGCGGTAAATATCGTTCTGGCGGGAAAGGAAAGAACGCAGCGTCTCCACCTCGGCTTTGCGAAGCCCCGCCAGCTCACCGATCTCCAGAATCCAATAGCCCTGCAGCTTTTCGGCGGCGGTCTTGTCCTTGGTATCGCTCAGATTCAAACTGTCAGAGAACCATTCCCCGGCAAGGCGGGAGATGAGGGTAGACTTGCCGATGCCCTGGGGACCGTTCAAGACCAGCATGGTATCGAACTTCACGCCCGGCTCTTGCACCCGGCGCACGGCGGCGCAGAGGGTCTTTCTGGTCACAGCGCGGACATAGGAATTATCCTCCGCACCCAGATAGTCGATGAGGAGCGCGTCCACACGGGGAACGCCGTCCCACTCCGGCAGAGCCGCCAGATACTCACGGATGGGATGGTAGGAGCGGTCGTCCGCCACCTTGGTTACAGCGATCTGATAATTGCGCTGGGAGAATGTGCCGTAGTGGGAATCCACATAGCTGATCAGCTGGGCATCGTCAGCGTCCCTCCAGTATTTGGACGGGTGCTTCCAGGGCACATCGCCCTTGATCTCCATGCCGTCCAGCTGCTGGTTGAATACGATATTCTGGAGCTGCGGATCGTTCTGGAGGATCAGCGTGATGTTGTGGAGGTTGTTTTTCAGCACTGTAGAGCGGGGTTCGTACTGGAAACGCTTCTGCCAGTCGGTATCCTCGCTGCCGGAGAAATCCGTCTCGACATCCGCCATCCGTTCGCTTGCCGCCAGCAGCTTTACCTCATCTTGCTGCATGGCGAACTCGCACATCGCCTTGTACGATGCTTTTTCGTCCAGATCTCCAAAGCGGTGGATACGGACGATGTCAAAGGCGTTGCACAGCTTGAGGTAAGCAGGATCTTTGGCATGGTGGCTGTAGACGAATTTATCTTCCTTAATCTCCACGCCCGCCATACTGGAGGATGCGATCAGGTGCCAGCGGTTCTCATTGTCGGTCGGCTCATAGACATCGGAGAGAAATGTCTCCAGCGCCTTGCTGATGGGATAATAAGTGCGGTTGAACAGACCCACCACGCCCTCTTTGGTCAGCGGGTCCTGCACCTTCTGCTGTGCGGTGGTATTCGCCTTGCTTTCCCTGGAAGATGTGGGCAGTCTTGTAGGGTCGGTCCATTCCGGGTGCTTTGTGAGAATCGCATCGGGGTCGAGCCAGCCGCCGTCTGTCTCCTTATACACAAAGGAACCGTTAGCCGGCGTGGACGGCCAGTACATCAGCTGATTGGGCTGGTAGGAACATTCGTCGAAATAGTCGATGCCCAGCATCTGAGCCAGATAGCGGGACACCGCCACAAATTCCTCCGGGGTCACATCCCTGGTCAGCGGGAATACCAGCCGGACGCGGGGATTCTCCTCTGTGCTGCTGTGAGTGGTGTACAGCGCAGAGGCATAGGGGCAGAGGGACTCATAGCTATCCAGAAAAGCGGCGTCGATGCGGTCGCCGTCAAGCGCCACCATCGAGCGGCTTTCCACGGTATCGACCTTGCGTCTGCCGCCCTTCAGCACGCCCGCCACAAAGCCGCCGTGGTCTTTGGCGGCGTCACGCTGGGCGCGGCTCATCTTCGCATATTCCTCGGCGGACTCGGTGGTGCGGATGGTCACTTTGAGCCGCTCCTTTAGATTGTCAAATCGTATGGTCTTGTTGACCCATCTCTTTGCCTGCCGGTTGTTGCCGTAGGCGATGTTCAGTTCACGCATAGTCGGTTACCTCCTCGCTCGTCGAAATAAACTCCATTTCGCTCACTTCCACAAAATTGTGAAAGTTCGCACATTCCGTTATTTCTCCTCTCCCAGAAAAGTCTAAAGTCTTTTCTGGGGTCCCTTTAGTAAAATATCTCAAACAGTAGTTCTTCCATTTGGCTCTGCGGATCTCCGCTTCCATGCCGGAAGAGATGTATTCTCCGAACACCCACACCTCGGAGCATTTACTCATGAGGGCGTTTCCGAAGAACAGTCCCAGCTGGCGCTCCTTTGGATTTTCGTCACGGAGAAACTGTGGAAACAGCAGATGCGGTGCAATGGGGATGTATCCCGCGTCCACGGCGAAGCGGCTGTATCTCCGGGCATTCTCCACGTTAACTTCCACATCCCCGGCATAGGGTGAGCAGATATAGACGATGGGCCGGAAAGCGCGGAGGGCGCGTTCCTCCTTTTCTATATTGGTGAGGGCTTCATAGGTGGTGGGGTCGTAATAGCCCTCGCTGTTGAATTTATTGATGCTCATAGGCGTTACCTCGTTAATCTTTCTTGTAAAAATCAGTTTCGTAGCCATCTGCACGAAGCTGCAGTCCGTTTGCCCAGGGCGGAGTCCTGCCCATCTGGTCACAGACGGCCTGTAGTGACATCCGGCGGTCGGCTTCAATGACCACTTCGTCGTGGATATGCATGACGATGGAGCAGCAGCGAAGGGTCTTCATGGCGTAACAGAGGATATCTCGTGAGGTTGCCTGGACGATGTTTTCTACGAATTTTGGACCGTAGCTGTCAATGCGTTCCCATTTCTTCGTGCCGCCGACGCCTTCATAGGTGATACAGTCGCCGCCAAAACGGTTCTCTCCGATCTTTGGCTTCACATAGGCAAGGCTCCTGCCGGACGGCAGAGTGATAAACAGCATCCCGTTTCTGGCGGAGAATATGATGCCGTGTGTTTTCGTGGTGGTCTTACGGGTAACAGCGTCCATCACAGCGTGGTCAACCGCCCACCAGAACTGCACGATCTTCGGATTCGCCTGACGCCATGCGGAAACCAGAGCTGGAAGTTCATCCTCCTGAAGGCCCATCTCCAAAGCACCCATCGTTTTTAGCGCACCCACAGAGCCGCCGTAGCCGAGAGCCAGTTCTGCGATCTTGCCTTTCTGCCGCAGGTGGCCGTTGACGCCGTGCTTTTCTACGGGGACGCCGAACATCTGGGATGCGCTGGCGCAGTAGATGTCCTTGCCCTGGGCGAATACATCCTGCCGCCACTTCTCGCCGGCAAGCCATGCGATCACCCTGGCTTCAATTGCGGAGAAGTCCGCCACAATGAATTTCCTGTCTTCCTGCGGCACGAATGCCGTGCGGATCAGCTGAGAAAGGGTATCCGGCACATCCTCATAGAGCATTTCCAGAGCGTCAAAGCCGCCTGCCCGGACAAGCCCTCTGGCTTCGGACAGATCGTCCAGATGGTTCTGAGGGAGATTCTGCATCTGAATGATGCGGCCTGCCCACCGCCCGGTGCGGTTGGCTCCGTAAAACTGGAACATACCTCTTGCCCGGCCATCGGCGCAGACGGCGGTCTCCATAGCCTGATACTTTTTAACGCTGGATTTCGCAAGCTGCTGGCGCAGGGTCAGTACCTTTTGCAGCTGCTGCGGCGCAGTTTTCAAAAGCTCCGCTACAGCCTTTTTGCCCAAGGTATCGGTCTCCACGCCGTTATCCGCAAGCCACTGCTTCATCTGCTGTACCGAGTTGGGATTATCCAGTGAGGTCAGTTCCTTCATCGCCTGGGTCAGCTCCGAGCGGGAGCGCCCGTCCATCTGAATGGCTTGCCGCACCAGCTCCATATCCAGACCCACGCCGCGGTCGTTGATCTCCTGGTCGAGACGGTATTCCTCCCAGACGCTGTCCGGCACGGGATATTTTAAGAGCCGTGCCTGGATAGACATCTCCGTCTCCACATCGCGGATGTTGTATTTTTTAAATGTCAGCCATTTGTCCGGGGCGTGTTTGGGGAGATTGCGGGTGCGCAGACCGTTGGACTTCGTTGGCGCACAGGGCTGGCAGAAATATTTGATGAGGTCTTTGCCTTCGGCCAGCTTTTGCTTTTCCAGCCCAAGAACGGCGCCGGCTCCCTCCAGGGATAAAGGCAGACCCATGTACGCAGCCCAGACCATCGAGCATCTCCAGGAATCCGGCTCCAAATAGTCGCCGGTCGGATAGCCAAGAAAACGTGACAGGCAGATGCGTTCAAAATTGGCGTTGAAGGCCCACTTGATTACCTTGTCATCCTCCAGTGCGGCAAGGATCGCTGGTGGGATTTTCTCTCCGCAGGCAAGGTCTATCTGCTGTACGGAACCGCCATCCACGCTGTAGGCAAAGAGCAGTATTTCAAAATCGGGAGACTCCACATAGCGATACACACCGGTTTTGGCAAGGGGCTGGTCGCTGTAAGTCTCCAGGTCGATCGATAAGGTTTGCATTTCGTCACCTCCTTCCATACCCCAATAGGGCGGCAGATCGCTCCGCCGCCCTGGGGCTTGGTACTTTATTTCTCCAGCAGCTTCATGCGGTTTTCGTGATACTCTGCGTCACGGGCCGCCTGTTCACGCTCACGCTTTTCGCGCTTGCGGTCATAGAGGAAGGACTGGATGCTGCTGATCAGAATGACTGCGCTGATGCACAGCCAGATGGCGAGAACAGCAAAAAGCAGAATTGTCTGAATCATTGTCATGGCCGTTTACCTCCCTTGTCTTAACCGAGGAAATCCTCATCGTCATCAGTTGCGAAGTCAGCTTCAGCACTGGCCTTGCCGCCCAGGGGTTCGCCGGGACGAATGAGCTGCAGATTGTTCAGACCGCAGGCGATGCCCTTGTTGCCGTTGCTGTTGAAAGCGTACAGGTTGATGGAAGCCCTGCCGTACACGCCGGAATACACCTCGGAGCGGGTCAGAACAGGATTGCGGTCTGCGTCCACGATGCCGGGAGCGGTGGCGGAGTTGGCGTTGATGAAGTAGGCGTTCGCATAGGCGGGATCATCGGGTCTTTCAACGTCGCCGTCTCTCAACGGAGTCTTGATCGCGGAGAGAGGAGGCACGCTACGGCCGTTGCCCTTCAGCTTAGCCTGTCCCTCCTGGTAGGCGGCTTCGATGGCGGCCTTGATTTTCGCCACCGTCTTAGTATCGGACTTCGGGATGATCAGCGATACCGAGTACTTCGGCGTGCCGCCGTTGATGGATTTGGGCTCCCAGACGTTGGCGTAGGACCAGCGGGTGTCGGGACCGGTGATGACCTTCATAGGGTTGTTGACTCTGTTTGTGTTGTTAGACATATTACATTTCCTCCATAAAATCATTTTTTGCGGTATTCCATTCGGGCCGTTTATCACTCGACCGCACGAGCGTCGGCCTGCCTTGCGGCTTTTCAATGTAGGGTGCGAGAAGCTCCTCAAAGCGGGATTTGCCCAGCAGCTTCTGCATGGCGGTGATGCCGAGGAGTTTCTTTTCGTAGGGGTTGAAGCCGGCACCCTCAACGGCTGCGGCTACAGCGGCTTCACTGGTGTATTTGCGGTTGGAGCGTCCCTCGACCAGTTTCCAGCCGGGGAACGCCGTACCGCTGACTGCCTGCTGAAGAGCGTATTCCTTCACATCCGCAGCCCAGGCGGTAAGAGCGTCCACCTTGTCCAGAATGCCGGCGATCTCCTCATCGGTCAGGAGGGGCGGCTCCTCAAAGTCGTACCGGGCAAGCGCGAGATTTGCTTCGGCTCGTTCCCGGCATTCGGCCTTTGCCTTGCAGAACCGACACCATTCGCCGCAGTGAAAATCGCCGCCGCCCTCGTATGCCAGCTTCGCCTTATAGGTCAGGTCGTTCTGCGCCCATTCGAGCAGACCGTCCTTTTCCATGACGCAGACGCTGATATTGGATTTCCTGGGCTGGTAGATGGTCATGCGGACGGAGTCGATGTCGTAGATGCCGTCAAAGATCTCCAGAGCGCCCAGGGCATACAGCATCATCTGCGGATTATCCACGGCGCTGACCTCCACGCCTTTGCCGTGCTTATAGTCCACGATGTTCAGCTCACCGTCTGCAATGACGATGCAGTCAGCGGTGCCGAAGCCGTCCTGTACCCAGCGGGAGAAATCCACTCGCTGCTCGATCAGGATGACCGGGTCGGCGCAGGTCTGTTTTGCAGTCTCCAGAAGCTCCGATACATAGGCGGCATACCCGGCGGCGCAGTCCTCCATCTCCTCGTTGTACCAAGAGAGGTTTTCGATGGGATCATCCGCCGGAATCCCCAGAGCCTGCTTCATCCGGAACTCACAGAGCGCATGGGCGTCCGTCCCTTCGGCGGCATAATCGCTGCCCTTGTCCTCGTAGGCTTCACACAGCCTTGCGGAGGGCGGACAGTTGAGCCACCGCTCTGAAGAAGAAGCGGATAAGACTGCGTGCTTAACTGCCATTAGTCAGCACCTCCGCTTCGGCGAGCAATGCCTTGTAGTGTGCGGGGTCGATCTGTGACAGCTTGGATGCGCCGTACTTTTGAAGCAGGGCGCGGATCTCGGCGGTGTGTCCCTGGCGGGATTTGTCAGCAAGCACGGCTCTGACCTGCTCCAGCGTCAGCTCCGGTTCGGGAGGAGAAGCAGAAGCATCCTCTGCCTGCGGTTCACTGCTGAATACCTTCGTCAGCCAGTCAGCGGCATCCGAAATAGCAGCGGCAGCACTGCGAAGTTCTTCGATGGTCTGCGCCATATCGCTCATTCTGCTCATGCGATTTTCCTCCTTCCCTGGATTTGCTCTGCTGGCGTGCGATGTTCAGGTTGCTTGCCAGTCTCCTTGACACCACGCTGATCGCGGTCAGGACATCAACAATGTCCTCGTCAGCATGGGCGTCATAATGGTTTGCGTTGTAACTCATATCGGCGGTCCCTCCTTTCCCAAGGCGTCTTGTGTTGCCTTTCAATGACCCATCTGGACAGGGAAGGAGGGGTTGGCCGAAAGATTTTAGAATTTTTCTTTGAGCCGCTTCAGCAGCTGATTGCGCCTATACACAAAGGTGTTCCGGGGCATATTCAGCCGCTCTGCACCGGCACGTTCGGAAAGCCCGTCCGCAATAGCCATGAGGATCTCGTAGCTTTCCGGGTCGGATGACTGAAGCTCCGTGAGCAGGCCGTTCAGAATCAGGGAATCGATATCAATCTCCGTGGTCAGCCTGCTGTCCGCAAGAAAGCTGGTGCGGGAGACGCCGTTTTCGTAAGCGTTCTCCATTTCAGTGTCGATGGAGAGATGCTGGGGAGCGTCCTTCGGGATACAGCGGAACTCGCAGGTATCGCAAATACCGTCGCATTTGTAGCTCTTTTTGTACGGGATGCAGCAAGCTCCGGCTCTCTGTTTTGCCTTGCGGGTAGCACCCACGAACCGCTCCCAGTCCCGTTTCTGTTCCAGGGTGACCTCAATCCACCGCTTGAGTGGGCGGTAGTAGATGGTTGATGTGTTCTGATTTGCTTTTTTTGACACGTTCTTTTCCTCCAATGGTTTTCAGATTTGCGGAAACCACCGAAGGAAAAAGGTCCTGTGGGGTTTCCACAAGACATATCCAATCGTTCAGAAGGTCAGCTGCCATAGTTGCTAAGGTTAATAAGGTCAGCGGACAAAATAATATTTAGACTCTCGCCATATAGAGTTCATTGATCGGGATTGTAATTTCGAGTTTTTTGTGATATACTATGTTTTAGTGGGGTTTGTTGGGGTTTAAAGCCGATGCGGCCACCACTTTTCGGCATGTAAATGACTGTCAATTGGAGGGACAACCTGTGACAATAAACGAATATCCTCGCCTATGCGGAGGCACCTTCTTCACGTTGGTATTACAAGCCCTCCGGCAACGAATGAAAGCGAGAGAACATTATTCTGGTGATAGCGACGGCCTGTCCGATCCAGAAGTGCTGGTTGGTCTGATCAGGGTAATCAATCCTGACTACGTAGATCCCGGCAAGGGGAATCTGAAAGGGACGGCAAACAACTATAAAGCTTGTAAGACATCAAGTAGTACATACCTGCCTTTTGATGACGAACAGGTAATATCGGCATTTGACACCGAAGTGAAAACGAACTATCAACCCGTTCTGAATAGAATGATCGCATTTGTGAATGACTTCCTTGATATAGGCGAGACGGTTCATAAGGATGTAAATCTGGTAAGAGCTCTCGTTGACCTTATTCAGCAGGATCAGACTATCAAGACTGACGACGAGTTTTATATCGGAGCAAATGGGGAGAAAAAGAAAAAGGCCGCACTTGGCGACCTTAAGAAAGTATGCCTCCCGTCATTCCTTGTTGGCGTTTGGCACTATGTTGTTGTGAACCGGAGAGACAATGCCGTAGGCAAAAAAACCTATGATGTTTGGTGCCCATCAAACGGCCGAGCTCCAAGAAAGTACACCGCACATTTGGGTGAGGGCCTTCTTGATGGCCTGATGACTTACACTGTTGATACAAAGGAAACGATAACAGCAGAGGTCGTTGATGAGCCTATTGAAGATGATACTTCGGATGCAGTTGGTCAGGATACACCTCCGGCGACCCAGCAGATGGTGAACAACAATCCGACGTTTTTTAACATCAATATCTCTGGCGGTAACAACAGTTTCTATCAGCACGTTGATAAGCTGACGATAAACAATGGAGGAAAACAAGATGAGTGACAATTTACCGGTCAATTCCACTGGAAATCTCCCAGTTCCGGGGAAGGCCGCCGAGATTACTGTATCCGGAGGCAATAACAGTTTCATTGCTCATGCCGATACTGTGGAGAACAACATCACAGTTATGCTGAATGATCCCAGATCAAGGCGTGGTGAGAACAGAGCACGAATAACTTTTAACACAGACTTCTATCATCTGTTTGTGATTCTTGGCGAGAATTTTGAGGACAACTATTTTCTTGTTCCCAAGGATCGTGCTTTGACTGAGAGCACAAGCGATGAACTGAAAACAAAATATGCGTCCCTCTCGCCAGAAGCTATCGAGGGGCTGAAACGATATCCGGCCATCTTCGCTGACGAGAACCATTCTTACGGGAAGACGGACGATGCCCAAGATGCTTATTTCGGGTTTGTGAAGGATGTTAAGATTCAGGACAACGGGATTAAAATCTACTACACGATTATAACGGCGATCCCGCAACAGATTTTAAATGAGCAGTGCTTTGAACTCGGTATCTGCGGGACCAGATCTTTTAATGAACTGAACCGCACACATTGGGCACTGAAACAAATAAATCTCATTGAAGCATTGCAGAAAGCTGGAGTTCAGATTATTTGAATCGTAACTCTTGTAGGAAAATGGAGGTAATACGATGAGCCGCGAATATGAAGAAATGCAAGTTGAGAAGTGGGTTAATCTGGAAGATGTGGCTGAGCATCTAAGCATTAGTCAAGATACAGTTCGCACATGGATAAAAGAAGGAAAGCTGCCTGTGTACAGGGCCGGAAAACGATATAAATTTAAAATTTCCGAAGTGGATGAATGGGTTCGGAAAGGGAAAATTCAGGAATGAGATTAGATACAGGAATAGGAGGGTAAAAACGGATGCAACGTAAGGTTCCTTCGGCAATTACGAATATTACGCTCAATAGAGCAACATTTACAGATGTTTCGATAGACGGACTCACATTCGTCAACTTTTTCTATGGTAATAACGGAGCGGGAAAATCTTCTATCGCTCACGCTATTGAAGAGGATGACGGCATTGTATGGGCCGGTGGCAAAACCGCCGCCGACTTTGATGTGCTCGTTTATAATCAGGATTTCATCAACAACAACTTTGTAAATTATGGCGATCTCAAAGGCGTTTTTATCTTCGGTGAAGAGGATATCGAGGCCAAAAAGAAAATAGCTGAACTCACAGATCAGAAAAAGCAGAAAATGGATGCTCGTCAGGCCGCTCTTGATGAGTACAAAAAGAAGTCAGACGGTCTCGCGTCTGCACTATCGCAGTTCCAAGACGCATGCTTTTCAAAGACGGCCAGTATTCGTCGTCGATTTGAAAAGTGCATGGACGGTAAGAAGCAGAAAAAGAACTTTGCAGAAGCCGTTCTCAGTGAAAGAAAACCGACTAACCACAATCTGGCAGAGTTGGAGCGCCTTTATGACGTAGCCTTTGATGATTCAGCCAGAGCGTATCCAGAGTTTAAAAAAGCGGCGGCTACCACCTACGGCAGTCTTCCTGGGAAAGATTTGCTCGACAGGATGATTGTCAGTAGCAGCGATACGCCTTTTGCAAGATTCATGAAGGCTCTCGGTGACACAGCTTCCGATTGGGTTCGTGATGGCCATAACCATTATGCAGGTGCAGCTGGTGGGAAATGCCCGTACTGTCAGCAGAAGCTCCCGGCAAACTTCGAGACGGATATAGCTGCTACATTTGACGCTCAGTACCAGCAGGACATTCGTGATCTTGGTCAGTTTCAAACTGCATATGAAAGAGAGACCAGAGAGATTGTCCGGGTACTTCAGGCAAATGCCAGCGATGTTATGCCGACGATAGATCTGACGGCTTATCGGGAAAAGCTCGCCTTGCTGGAAAGCAACTTTGAAATCAATCGCCAGCGTATAGCTGAAAAGGTCAAAGAGCCTTCAAAAACCATCTCCCTCGAGGACACCGACACTCTCCTGCTTGAGATCGGCTCCATGATCGACGAGATCAATAAGCAAATCAAGGCGAATAACGACGTCATTTCCGCCAAGCGATCCAGCAAGGCGAAGTGTAAGACGGATATCATGCAGTATCTTGCATTCATGCTTGTCGCTGATGTGAAAAGTTATCAGGAGGAAGTGACACGTCTCCAAAAGGAAATCGAAGATGTCACTGAGCGTGGCAGAATGCTCAAAAGAGAAATCGGAGAACTGACCACGGAGATTTCTGCCCTGAACAAGCACAACGCAAACACCGAAGCTGCCATCGACAGCATCAATAAAATTCTGCGGGATTCTGGTTTCCAGGGATTCAGCATTCGTGCCAAGGTCGGCGTAGAAAATGTATATGAGGTTATCCGTGAGGATGGCTCTATCGCTGAAAACCTCAGTGAGGGTGAGCGTAACTTCATCGCATTCCTGTACTTTTACCATCAGGTTCGTGGCAGCATGAGCAGCGAGGAGCTCAAAGAGAAGATCGTCGTTATCGATGACCCGGTATCCAGCATGGATAGCACCGCACTATTTCTCGTCAGTGCAATCGTCCGTGAGATGATCAACGTCTGTCGGAACAACACCGAGTACCTGAATCCGAAGGTTCCCGGCGACTACATCAAGCAACTGTTTGTGCTTACACATAACGTGTACTTCCATCGTGAAGTCACTTACCAGCAGGTTGGATATTACAACTGCACGTCGTTCTACATGATTCGGAAGAACGATAATATCTCCACCATCAAGCTCTGCAAGCGTCAGAGCAAGGAAATTCCGACAGAGGATGAAAACTACAATCCGGTCCAGAACTCCTACGCTGCACTCTGGGAAGAGCTCCGGGACATCCAGTCTACTATCCCGGCCTTAAACGTGATGCGTCGTATTCTCGAATACTACTTCCTGCAGCTTTGCGGCTATGAGGGAAGCGACCTTCGAGAGATCGTGCTTGATGAACACCGGAATAAATTTATTAAGCAGGTTGAGGGCGAGAAGCCGGATATGACTGATTATCAGCTGGCATCCTCCTTGTTGGCCTACATCAACAATCCCAACGGTATCAGTGACGGTCTGAACTATGTGGAAGATTGCGAGGATGTTGAGGCTTATAAAAGGGTCTTTGAGATGGTCTTCGATGCCCTCGATCAGAGCCAGCACTACAAGATGATGACTGGTCAACGGATCAAGTCCTGATAATTGGACATATGACTATGTATAATCAAGGCAGCAAAGCGCAAAGCTCTGCCGAATGAAAAGTGAGGTAACCAGCATGGCTGATAAAAAGATAATTGATGCAATGTGGGACGATTCTCCGGTAGACGTTTCCACAGAGGTGAATTTTATATGGTCCATCGCAAATAAGCTGCGTGGTACATATCAGAGTGACAAATACAAGGATGTCATCATTCCGATGGTCATTATTCGCCGCTTTGAGTGTGCCCTCGCACCCACGAAGGCCAAAGTCGTGGAGACCTATAAGGCGAATCCGAACTATCCTGCGAAGGCGATGTACCGCCTGTCCGGCTTCCAGTTCTACAACACCAGCGAGTTTGACCTTGCGGAGCTGGTCAACGACTCCGATCACCTGGCGGCAAACTTCAAGGCATACATCCAGGGCTTCTCCGCCAATATTCAGGACATCATCCGCAGCCTGGACTTTGATAAGCAGATCGACAAGATGGACAAGAATAACCGCCTGCTCTCTGTAGTAAAGGCGTTCTCTGAGCTGGATCTCAATCCGCACACCATTGACAATGTGAAAATGGGCTACATCTTTGAAGATCTGATCCGCCGCTTTTCCGAAAATGCAGAGGCTGGCGACCACTACACTGGCAGAGATATCATCAAACTGATGGTCAATATCCTGTTGGCAGAAGGCTGTGATGATATTTTCGATGACGGAAAGGTCATCACCGTATTGGATCAGGCCTGTGGCACGGGCGGTATGCTCTCCACCAGCTATAATTTCATTAAGCGATATAATCCTTCCGCCGATGTGCGTCTGTTTGGTCAGGAGATCAATCCGGAGTCCTACGCCATTTGCCTGGCAGAGATGATGATCAAGGGGCAGAATGCGGAGAACATCTGCTACCAGGACACCATGAAGGCCGACCGCTTCAAGGGTACGAAAATGCGCTTTGTCATCGAAAACCCTCCCTTTGGAACCCCGTGGGGCGGCAAGGACGCTGCCGAGGGTGTAGAGCAGGCGGTTCAGGATGAATATAAAAAAGGCTTTGACGGACGCTGGGGTGCTGGTCTGCCCGGCTCTGGGGATATGCAGATGCTGTTTTTGCAGTCTGCCATCGACAAAATGGACGATCATCTGGGGCGCGCCGCTATCATCGAAAACGGCAGTCCGCTATTTTCTGGCGGAACAGCCTCCGGCGAGAGCCAGATCCGCCGCTGGATGCTGGAAAATGATTTGATCGAAGCGATCATCGCTCTGCCAGTGGACCTGTTTTACAACACAGGTATTGCTACCTATATTTGGGTGCTTTCCAAGAACAAGCGCCAGGAGCGCAAAGGGAAGATTCAGCTCATCGATGCTTCCAGCTTTTTCAAGAAGCTGCGTAAGGCCCTGGGCGACAAGAAAAACGAAATCTCTCCCGAAGACCGCACCGCCATTACCAAGCTGTATGCGGACTTCACTGAGAACGAATATTGCAAAATCTACCCCAACGAGGAGTTCATCTACCGGGAGTATGTGGTGATGCAGCCCCTCCAGCGCAGCTATGCCATCACCGCTGAGCGCATTGAGGCCATGCTCTCCAAGGGGGCTTTGTCCTCCCTGTATGACCAGGCGAAGGTAGACGAGCTGGAAAACGCCGAGGAGCTTACCGGAAAGGAATTGAAAAAGCTGGAGGCTTATCAGAATAACCAGCCGGTCTATGAGACAATTCTCGCCGCATTGAAAGACGCCGTATCGGATGAAATCTACCTTTCCCCAGCGGCATTCATGCCGGTGCTGACTCGTGTGCTTGCCAATGTGACCGTAGACAAGAAGCTGCTGGAAAAAATCGCAGACGGGCTTTCTGCGATGGATAAGGCCGCCGAGATTCAGCGGGACCGCAAGGGTAACATCCTATACGACAAGGAGACTAAGGATACGGAAATCGTCAAGTGGGAGGAGCGCATCGAGGACTACATGGCCCGTGAGGTGCTGCCCCATATCCCGGACGCCCAGTGGTTCTTTGAGGAGAATCTGGGAACCAAAAAGCCGGTGGTAAAGACCGGGGCGGAGATCCCCTTTACTCGTTACTTCTACAAATATCAGCAGCCGGTACCCAGCGAGGAGCTTGAGACAAAGTTTATGGAGCTTGAGCTCTCGGTTTCGGAACGCGTGGCAAAGCTCTTTGAGTAAGGCGGTGACGGTATGAGAGAGATGAAAGATAGTGGGATAGAGTGGGTCGGAAGTATACCAGCTCATTGGAAAACTCATCCGGTCTATTATTACTTTGGAGAAAGTAAAAACAAGAATCGTTTTGGACAAGAAAATAATTTGCTCTCCCTAAGCTATGGGAAAATTGTTCGCAAAGATATAAACACAAGTGACGGTTTATTACCTGAGAGCTTCAATACTTATAATATTGTAGCGGCGAATGATATTATTATTCGTCCTACAGACCTTCAAAATGATAAAAGAAGTCTTCGCACGGGTTTGGTTCGTGAGCGTGGCATAATTACCTCCGCATATATTTGCCTGAGACCTATTAAAGAAATAGATTCCAGGTTCTTTAATTACCTACTTCATGCTTACGACGTTATTAAAGTCTTCTATAACATGGGAAACGGTGTACGACAAGGGCTTAACTTTTCGGAGTTTTCTCGTCTACTCGTTTTTGAGCCTCCCGTCAACAAACAGAAGAAAATAGCTGACTATCTTGATGCCAAGTGCGCCGAGATCGATGCCCTCACCGCTGACATCCAGGCACAGATCGACACTCTGGAGCAGTACAAACGCTCCGTCATTACTGAGACCGTGACTAAAGGGCTTGACCCGGATGCAGAGATGAAGGACAGCGGATATGATTGGGTTGGGATGATGCCCTCTACATGGGTTATGCGCAAAGGAAAGTATATGTTCGCACAACGGAGCCTGCGTGGTAACAGTATTGAGTTGCAACTTCTTTCCCCAACACAGAAGTTTGGTGTAATCCCCCAATCGATGTATGAGGAATTGACGGGGATGAGCGCAGTCAAGCTGAACGAAAAGGCAGACCTGTCAATGCTGAAAACAATCCATAAAGGTGACTTTTGCATCAGCCTGCGCAGTTTTCAAGGTGGGTTTGAGTATTCAGAATACGAAGGTGTCGTATCTCCAGCCTATCAGGTTTTCTATCCTACAGTTGAGATAGCCGACGGCTACTATCGTTACTTGTTCAAAGAGTCCGGATTCATTGAAAAGATGAATTCCTATACGATGACTCTTCGTGATGGAAAGAATATTGCCTTTGCGGACTTTGGGAATACATACATTCCGTCCCCGCCCGTTGGGGAGCAGGCGGCAATTGCCACGTACTTGGATGACCGTTGCGCCCGGATTGATGCTATCATCGCTGATAAGCGAAAGCAGATGGAAGTTATTGATGAATACAAGAAGTCGATGATTTTTGAATATGTCACGGGCAAAAAAGTTGTGGGAGGTGAACCGCATGCCATCAGTTAAAGCGAAAACACAGATACAGGTTGTGCAGGATTTTCTCGACGGTGCGACTGAGGGCAGAAGCGGCTCCGGAGGAAATCTCATTATTAAGGGTGACCAGCTTATCCATTATCAGACTGTAATTGCCGAACGGTACGGGGATAAAATCATTTTGAATTATAGTCGTTACTCTATAGTGACAGGCAAAATTCAAAAGGCCATCAAGGAAAAGGTGCCGGAGGACAAGCTGGTGCTGATTGGCAAGGTGCCGATAAACTATGCGCTTTCACTGAAAGCGAAGATTGAGGAGCAGGAGGTGACAAAGCAATGACGAACATTCTCTCCGAAAAAGACTATCAGAAATTCCTGCTGGAGCGGCTGGCAGCCAACGGGTATGTCATTCGTAAGGCCTCCCATTACGACCGTCTCTTTGCGGTAGACCGGGAAATGCTCATGAAGTTCCTGACTGACACCCAGCCGGACACGATGGACTATCTGCGGAAGATTTACAAAGACGATCTGGAGGACACCATCGTCAGCTTCATTAACGCAGAGACTACCAAGGCCAGGGGCAGCCTGATCGATGTGCTGAAGCACGGTATTGAGATATCCAACCAGCAGCTCGATTTGATGTACACCAAGCCCGCCACCACCTTCAACCCAGAATTGACACGCAAATATGGCCAGAACATCTTCTCCGTCATGGAGGAGGTCTGGGCCAGCGATAAAGAACGCATCGATGTGGTCATCTTTCTGAACGGTCTTGCCATCATCTCCTTTGAGCTGAAATGCAATACCGCTGGACAGTCCTATCAGGACGCCATCTACCAGTACCGCACTGAACGCAATCCAAAGACCCGCCTGTTCCTGTTCAAGGCGGGCTGTCTGGTGAACTTCGCGATGGACCTAGAGGAGGTCTACATGACCACCAAGCTGGCGGGAGACGCCACTTTCTTCCTGCCCTTCAACATGGGCAATGGGGAAGGTGTGACCGCTGGTGCAGGCAATCCGGCGTTTGAAGATAGATACAGCGTATCCTATATGTGGGAGGATATTCTGACCAAGGACACAGTGCTTGACCTTATCAGCAAGTTCATCTTTGTAGAGGTCAAGGAAAAGGTGGACGATGAGACTGGCAAAGTGAAGCGTTCTGAGAACCTTATCTTCCCGCGCTACCATCAGTTGGATGTCATTCGCCGTGTGTTGGCCGATGTCCGGGAAAACCGTACTGCCCAGAATTACCTGATCCAGCACAGCGCCGGTTCCGGTAAGACCAATTCTATCGCATGGCTGGCACACCGCCTGACTTCCCTGCACGATGCCGACAACAAGATCATCTTCGACAATGTCATCATCGTCACTGACCGTGTGGTGGTGGACAGGCAGCTTCAGAAAGCCATCATGGGCATGGAGCACAAGGCAGGGCTGATCCGTGTGATGGACGATAAATGTAACTCCGCCGATCTGGCGATTGCCCTCAACGGCAACACGAAAATCATCGCTACCACCATACAGAAGTTCCCGTATATCGTGGACAGCGTGAAGGGACTGAAAAGCAAGCGGTTCGCCGTCATCATTGACGAGGCCCATTCCTCCACCGCAGGTAAGGATATGGCCGCTGTTACCATGTCCCTGGGCTCCGGCGAGCAGTTTGAAGGCGATGTTGAGGACATGATCTCCGATGAGATCAAGCGTAACGGTAAGCAGGCCAATGTGTCCATGTTCGCCTTTACCGCCACTCCGAAGCCCACTACCATCCAGCTTTTTGGCCGCCTGAACACAAAAGGCCAGCGGGAGGCTTTCCATGTCTACTCCATGAAGCAGGCCATCGAGGAAGGCTTCATTTTGGACGTATTGCAGAACTACACGGAATACTCGACTTTCTACCAGATCAACAAGGAAATCGAGGATGATCCTCGCTGCAAGACCAATGCGGCCAAGCGGCAGATCGCCCGTTTTGTGGAGTTGCATGACACCAATATTTCGCAGCGAATCGAGGTCATTGTAGAGCATTTCCGTACCACGGTCATGCAGGAGCTGGGCGGGCAGGCCAAGGCAATGGTCATTACCGCCTCCCGGCAAGCCGCCGTGAAGTACCGTCAGGCCTTTGAGGAGTATATTGCCAAGAAGGGCTATGAGGGCATTCATGCCTTGGTAGCGTTCTCCGGAAAAGTAAAGCTGCCGGACGACGAAACGGAATACACCGAAGCCTCCATCAATGGCTTTCCGGAGGACAGGCTGACAAAAGAGTTTGATACCGATGCTTACCAAGTGCTTCTGGTAGCCAACAAGTATCAGACGGGATTTGACCAGCCCAAGCTCTGCGCCATGTATGTGATGAAACGGCTGCGGGGCGTAAGTGCGGTGCAGACGTTGTCCCGCCTGAACCGCATCTGTGCGCCCTACGATAAGAAGACCTTTGTGCTGGACTTTGTGAACAGCTACGAGGATATCAAGGCAGCATTTGCTCCCTACTATACCACCACGCTTCTTTCCAACTCCGTGACGCCAGGGGCCATCTATGACCTTGAGGCAAAGATCGACGCCTATGCGCTCTTTGACCCGGCGGATATCGACAGTGCCAACGAGATCCTGTATGCGGAAAAAGTCACTGGCAAGCAAAAACAGCGCCTGACCTTCTTCCTGCGAAAGAGCAAAAAACTGCTGGATCACTACGAGTCTGAGGAGCAGCGAGAAGCGGTGGCTGCCATGCGCAGCTTTGTCCGCTACTATGAGTTCCTGTTGCAGGTGTCCTGCTTTGAGGATACCGAGCTGCACAAGAAATATAACTTTATCGCTTACCTGCTGGCATACATCAATATCAAGCATCCCGGCGCTGGCTTTAACCTTGACGGTAAAATCAAAGCCTCCAACTTCATTCAGAAGAAAGGCGAGGAGCATATCTCTCCAAACTTGGTGGCAAAGCCGGTGATGAAGCTACCCACGGCGGAGCACTTTGGTCTTACAGAAGACAAAGAGCAGCGGCTGTCAGAGATCATTGATGAGATCAACAGCCGTACCGGAAAGTCCTACGATAATGACGTGGTGGTCAAGGCCATGCTTCAGATCCGAGATATCCTGATGAAATCAGAGAGACTTAAGACCAGCGCAAAAAATAATACCCAGAAGGACTTCGAGTTCTCTTACTTTGACGACATTGACGATGCGCTCATCGAAGGTCTATCCCAGAATCAGGACTTCTTCTCCCTGTTGCTTTCCAATGAGGAGATGAAACGGCAGGTATTGGGTATCTTTTCCGAAGAAATCTATAAGAGTTTGCGAGACGCATAGTGAGGTGATGGTATGTTTGAGCAGTTCCGTTTGACAGAGGTACTGGTACAGTACAAACAGAATTTCGTTTCAAAGTTATGGGGCGAAGAAAAATATAAATGGGAAGCCGTGAAGTGGTTCCAGGATAATTGGGATGTGAATGCTCCTGACTTTGCAGAAATGTTAAATCGCTCCCTGGACAAGACCTATAATTTACTGGCTTCTGCAAACAATTTCCCGAAAGGTATGATCGTTGGATTTGCAAAATCTGCGCCTGAAGAAGTGCGTGCCATGTTTTTGTTGCTGTATGACGAAAGCAAAGATGTGTACGAACGGATCAATGCATTCAAAATGCAGTCAACAGTTCTGCTGGAGAAGTATGGAAACGGGGCTGCACAGCACTACCAGTATGAAAACGCCATCAGCACATATCTTTGGCTTCGTTTTCCGGACAAATACTACATCTACAAATTCGGTGAGGTAAAAACGGTCGCCAGCGAGCTGGAATCTGACTATCGCTTCAAGAAAGGTGCTTATGCCGATAATATCCGGAACTTTCTGAAGCTTTATGATGAAATCAGCGTGGCCCTCAAAAGGGATACCGAATTGGTGAACCTGTTCCAGTCGCAGTTGACTGACACTTGCTATCCAGACCCTGAACTGAAGACGCTGACCATCGATGTCGGTTTCTACATCAGCCGGTATTACTCTCAGAAGGATGTAGTCTCTCAAGAAGAAGCTGAATGGTTCCCAGTCACCTACTCACCGGGATTTAGCGTTGACGAGTGGGTAAAACTCCTCAAAGATTCCGATGTCTTTACTACCGGTAGCCTTGAAATCATGAAGCGCATGAAGGATTATGGCGGACAAGCTACTTGCACACAGCTTGCCGTAAAATATGGAGAGTCGAAGAATTTCTACAACGCTGGTTCATCTGCTCTTGCGAAAAGAATAGCTGATAAGACCGGCTGTCCTGTCATGGAAGGAGATGCGAAGAACTCAAAGTGGTGGCCAATCCTCTATGTTGGACGTTATGCGGCGAAAGAGGAACAGGGGTCCTACATTTGGCGACTTCGTGATGAGCTCTCAGCCGCACTGGATAAGGTTGATCTTTCCAGTATTGAACTGTATGTGAAAGCTGCTCCCGGAGAGGAAGACCGTGGTTACTGGTGGCTGAATGCAAATCCGAAGATATGGAGCTTTACAGACATTGCGGTTGGCGAGGTTCAGGCATACACGCTTTATAATGAGAACGGAAATAAGCGTCGTATCTTCCAGAACTTCCTTGATGCGAAGGCCGGGGATATGATCATCGGATACGAATCGAATCCGGTGAAGCAGATTGTTGCCATCGGTCGCGTCAGCGCTGAGCAGGACGGCGAAAAACTGTTCTTTGAGAAGGTCGAAGGCCTAACTTCGCCGATTGATTACGCGGCCTTGAGAGGATGCCCGGAACTGGAGCGTATGGAGTATTTCCAGAATCCGCAAGGTAGCCTGTTCAAGCTCACCAGAGGTGAATTTGACTTCATCCTCGATCTGATTCGTGAGGAAAATCCGGTAGCGCAGGAAGCCTCCATTGATGCTTACACAAAGAGCGACTTCCTCGATGAGGTGTACATGACCGAAAAACGCTACGAGAATCTTGTGGCTGTTCTCCGTAATAAGAAGAACATCATTCTGCAGGGGGCTCCCGGTGTTGGTAAGACCTTTGCCGCAAGACGTCTGGCCTGGTCCATGATGGGCGAAAAGGACGATAGCCGCATCGAATTCGTACAGTTCCACCAGAACTATTCCTACGAAGACTTCATGATGGGCTATAAGCCGGTCGAGGATGGCTTTGAGTTGAAGTACGGTATTTTCTATCGTTTTTGTCAGAAAGCCGCAAACCAACCGGATAAGGAGTTCTTCTTTATTATCGACGAAATCAATCGTGGCAATATGAGTAAAATCTTTGGTGAGTTGCTGATGCTTATCGAAAAGGACTACAGAGGCACAAAAGCGACTCTCGCTTATAACGGACTCTCATTTTCCGTTCCGAAGAACCTCTACATCATCGGCATGATGAACACGGCAGACCGCAGCCTTGCCATGATCGACTATGCGCTTCGTCGTCGTTTCAGCTTCTTTGAGGTGGAACCGGGCTTCGATTCCGAGGGATTCATTCATTACCAGAACGGTCTGAACAACGAGACTCTGAATGAACTCATTAACAAGGTGAAGGACCTGAACCGAGAGATCTCTCTTGATAAATCGTTGGGTAAGGGCTTTTGCATCGGCCACAGCTATTTCTGTGGCAGGGATGTATGCACCGAGGAATGGCTGCACTCCATCGTTGATTATGACATTCTTCCGATGCTCAGTGAATACTGGTTCGACGACGCCAATAAACTCCAGCGTTGGGAGAACATTCTGCAAGGTGTGTTTCAATGATTAAGGACAAGAGCATCTTCATAAAAAACATATACTATATGCTTTCGTATGCCTTTACTACGCTGAATCAAGGCGGCTATGAGGATGTTGCTACTGAAGAGTTTGAGAACATGCACAACCTTTTTGCCGCAATTCTGGCGAAGGGCATCAGCAGACAGTTGAAACAGGGCCTGTATCGGGAGTACCTGAACAGGAAAGAGAATGTTGCTGTTGTTCGCGGCAAAATCGATATGCCGGGAACCATACAGAATCGCCTCGCCAGGAAACGGGTACTAACCTGCGAGTATGACGAGCTTTCTGAAAACAACCTTCTAAATCAGATACTCAAAACGACCGTTATGCTTCTTCTCCGACACACGCAAGTAGATCAAGAATACAAAAGTGATTTGAAGAAGGAAATGTTGTTCTTCTCGAATGTTGACACAATCGATCCAACCTCGATTCGCTGGTCAGCTATTCGGTTTCAGCGGAACAACAATACCTACCGTATGCTCATCAGCCTGTGCCAGTTCATTTTGGAAGGAATGCTTCTGACGACTGACTCTGGAGAATACAAGTTGGCTTCCTTTATTGATGAACAGCGTATGAACCGCTTGTACGAGAAATTCATCCTCGAATACTATGTGAAGGAATGCCCGCAGGTAACAGCAACAGCCTCACAGATCCCTTGGGCCTTGGACGATGGTATTGGAACAATGCTGCCGGTGATGCAGAGTGACATCATGCTGACCAAGGATGATAAGATCCTCATCATTGACGCCAAATACTATACGCATACGACGCAGACGCAGTACGACGTACACACACTGCACTCTGGCAATCTGTATCAAATTTTCACTTACGTCAAGAACAAGGATACAGAGTTTGGTGATAAGCCGCATACGGTTTCTGGTATGCTCCTTTATGCCGCAACGGATGAGGCGATCCAGCCGGACAACAGCTACCAGATGAGTGGAAACAAGATCAGCGTGAAGACGCTTGATTTGAACCGGGACTTCTCGGAGATTGCTTCACAGTTGAATGCGATAGTGGAGGAGCATTTTGCTTAACTTTTTAATTTTCCCCACCTTTTAATTATTCCAAAATCACTACACCGCAAGGCTGTCACTCCGCCACATTACCGAGCGGCAGCAGGACAAATGAACACATAAAATAAGGGCTTCCAAAGTCAGAGCATGACCTCGGAAGCCCTTATTTCAAGCCTTTTTCGGCGGCTTTTGCCCCGGAGAGGGCTTTTTCTTTTGTATCAAAATCAGTAGGAACATAGAAACCAGTAATGATTCGGGCGGAATAACTGTATATATCGGAAAGGATATTGAGAATGGCTTATAATAAAGTGATTTATGGCGGGAAGACCTTGATGGATCTTACGGGGGATTCCGTGACCCCGGACAAACTTCTCGCTGGTGAGACCGCCCATGACAAGTCCGGAGAAGCGATTTCCGGGGAATGTACATTTGATGTGGACTCTGCAGATGCAACGGTTACGGCAGCTGAGATTCTGAAAGGAAAAACGAGTTATGCCAGAGGAAGCAAAATCACTGGAACTATGCTAAATCATGGGGCTGTTGCTGGAAATATTGCAACGAAAGAAGATTCCTATATCATACCTGCTGGGCATCACGATGGTTCTGGTACGGTTAAAATCGATGAGACGGAAAAAGCGAAACTTGTTCCTGGTAATATCCGGAGTGGCGTTACCGTCCTTGGGGTCGAGGGAAATATGACTGGAACTGAAGATGTGAATGCCCAGGCCAAAACAGTTTCCCCGTCTACAGTCCAACAGACTGTTCTGCCAGACGAAGGATATAACTATCTGTCTGAGATCGTGGTTGGCGCGATTCCTTATGTGGAAAGTTCAAATTCGGCGGGTGGTACTACGGTGACGATTGCGGGGTGATTAAATGTCAGTGAGCAAAATTGTCTACGGAAATAGGACATTAATTGATTTGACCGGAGATACCGTTACCGAAGAAACCTTACTTAAGGGTTGTCAGGCGCATAAAGCAGATGGAACAATTATTATCGGAACCATGCTATCCAGTTGTCCTGCCGAGTTTATTGTGGAAGAAGAAGTCTCTGATTCATCTGGACAGGATATACAGGATGAGACCGGAAGCATAGTTAAGGGCAGAATCAGGTATCAGAGAGTGTAAGAACGCCGTTTATTTCGTGATTATTCCTACATTTTGAGGTGAAAAATGGCATATTTTCAGGGTTTCATGTCTCGATCGAGGAAGCAGCAAAGGAAGGCAAGTTCTAAGATACGCAAGTTGTAAGATTCGCAGTGAACCACGGGCTATCGTTGGTGCAGGTTGTCAGCGATAGCCTTAATTTTGTTCCTGTTCCTGTAGGAATCAGGACAGGGGATTTTCATGTAAGCCCTGGTGTTTCTGCGCAGGCCCGGCGAAGCGGGATGTGTGAGAAAAGGAGGGATAAGACAGAGGCGCGCAATTCCTGAAGAGGGGTGGGGCGGCTTTTGTTCTGCAATAACCTTCGATGAAAGAAGAGTAAAAAGTCCGTCAGGTGATCCATGTGAAGGAGCAGAAGGCAGATGCCGGAGACGCACCTAAACGGAGGAGCTCATCTGGCGGATTTATAATGTAAACGGATCAATAAACAAATGTGTGCTGTTTCACATCCCCTGGTCCGGGCGGCAATGTAGGAGACTTTAGGGGAATAGCTTCGGCATTATGCCGATGACACAGCGCACGAAAGCTTTAAATGTAATTCTCAAATGGGAATCGTATGGATCACAAATATAATAATGAATCAGGAGTGAAATATATGGCACCTATTGCACACAATGGAAACGATAAACAGAAGATCAAACGTATTGGCCGCAAGGTGGGAAACCTGGTTGCGGTGATGCTGGGCGTGAGCATCACTCTGGTTGTGGTGCTGTGTGTGCTGATGTTCTATCGGCTCACCATGTCCATGATGCAGAACGAATGCGTAAGCGGCACAAATATGCTGGCTTATGAGCTGGCTGCTTATTCCGGGGATGAGGACAAGACAGCGCTTTTGGATGCGCTCAAGCAGGAAATGGGGTGTGAATTCACCATTTTTCATGGGGATGAACGGGCGTACACTACCATTCAGCAGAACGGACAGAGGGCTGTGGGCACACGCCTCTCCGATGATATTGCTGAGATCGTGCTGAGACAAGGCAACAGTTATGTGGGGGAGGCTGTTATTCTGGGGGAGAAGCACCTTTGCTCCTATGCCCCCACATATGATGACAACGGCCGGATTGACGGTCTGATTTTTGCCGGAATCTCCATGTCTTCTGCTGCCAGACAAATTGGTCTGACAGTGATTCTGTCTTGTTTAACCGGCGTTGTGCTGATTGTTATCGGAATTTTTGTGATTGGAGCTTATTTAAAAAAGACGGTTTCCAGGCCCCTGTCCCATTTGACCAGGCTGGCACAGAGTCTGGAGAAGGGAGAGCTGGGGCTGAATCAGCAGCAGACTATGATGACGGGAATGAATTCCAATGATGAAATCGGAGTTTTGTCTAAAAGCTTTGATCATACCATCAGCCGTCTGAGAAATTATATCGGAGAAATATCCAAAATGCTGGAGGCCATTGCCGGAGGTGATCTGACGACAGAGATTACTCAGGAATACGTTGGTGACTTTGCTGCCATTCGTACATCCTTAAACGATATTCTTCAAAAACTCAATACTACAATGGGACAGATTGTTACCAGCGCGGAGTATGTCTCCGGCGGCGCGGAACAGATGGCCGCCGCATCCCAGGCGCTCAGCCAGGGTTCCATGGAGCAGACCGGTTCTGTGGAAGAACTGGAGGAAACCATCCATTCCGTGGCTGACAGTGTCAGACAGACGGCGGACAGCGTCCGGCGTGCCAGGGAGCAGGCCGGCGGCATGGGCAGCCAGCTTGCCGAAGGGAATCAAAAGATGCAGGAAATGATAACTGCCATGGGGGAGATTAGCAGCAGTTCCAATGAAATTGAAAAAATCATCAAAACGATTGAAGATATTGCCTTCCAGACAAATATCCTTGCCCTGAATGCCGCTGTGGAAGCTGCGCGTGTCGGCGCGGCGGGGAAAGGATTTGCCGTGGTTGCCGATGAAGTCCGCAATCTGGCCGCCAAGAGTGCGGAAGCATCCAAGTCTACCTCGGCGCTGATCGGGCGTTCCATTGCCGCAGTGAATCAGGGGACGCAAATTGCGGATGCCACTGCGAAACAACTGGAAAATGTGGTAGCAGGTGCGCATGAGATTGTGGAAACCATAAACGGGATTGCAGCCGATGCAGAAACCCAGGCAGTGGCGGCAGAACAGATCCAGGATGAGATTGGGCAGATTACCAGGGTGGTACAGACCAATTCTTCCACGGCAGAGGAGAGCGCGGCTACCAGCCAGGAGCTCAGCGCCCAGGCCAATGTACTGCGGCAGCTGGTCAAAAGCTTTCATCTTCGCCGGATGTAAGCGTGAAGGACAGATGAAACTCAGCATGGGGGAAAGATAAAATCCCTGGCAGAAACCGCGCAAATGGTTTTTGCCAGGGATTTGTCCGAAAGAAAGTATTTTTCAGACATGCACTCATACAGCGGCACTCTGCGCCCCGCAGACCTGGAAAATTTTTGAAATATACAAGGGTGGGGTAATATGATAAAATAAGTCCATATTCGTGGCATGAAGAGGCCGAATGGCCATAATATCATGATTGGAAATCATGATAAAATAAGTCCATATTCGTGGCATGGAGAGGCCGAATGGCCAAAATATCATGATTGGAAATCATGATAAAATAAGTCCATATTCGTGGCATGGGGAGGCCGAATGGCCAAAATATCATGCCGGGGTGTTCTGGGAAAGGAGGGCTGTCATGGATGGAGAATCCCATATTTATATAGCCATAGACCTGAAATCCTTTTATGCTTCCGTGGAGTGCGTGGAAAGGCAGCTCAATCCCCTTACCACAAATCTTGTGGTGGCAGATGCGGACAGAACAGAGAAAACCATATGTCTTGCGGTATCACCTTCCCTGAAAGCGTATGGAATTTCGGGACGGGCCCGTTTGTTTGAAGTGGTGCAGCGGGTCAGGGAAGTAAACAGGGAGAGAAGGCTTCTGGCGCCGGACAGGCAGTTTGCAGGGTCTTCCTGTGATGCGTTGGAACTGGAGGCGCATCCGGAGCTGGAGGTGGCCTATATGATAGCGCCGCCCCGGATGGCCTTTTATGTGGAATACAGTACCATAATTTACAATATATATTTAAAATATATTGCTCCGGAGGACATGCATGTCTATTCCATAGACGAGGTATTCCTGGATGTGACCCATTACCTGGACACTTACCGGATGACGGCAGAACAGCTGGCATCCCGGATAGTGGGGGATGTGCTGTCGCAGACAGGAATCACTGCGGCTGCGGGAATCGGTACGAATCTGTATCTGTGCAAGGTGGCAATGGATATTGGGGCAAAGCATGTGGAGCCGGATGAAAACGGTGTGCGCATTGCGGAACTGGATGAGATACGTTACCGGCAGCTTTTGTGGGGGCACAGACCGCTGACGGATTTCTGGAGAGTGGGGCATGGCTATCAGAAAAAACTGGAAGAAGCAGGCCTGTTTACCATGGGCGACATTGCCCGCTGCTCCATGGGAGGCGCCGGGGATTACCATAATGAGGATCTTCTGTATGGGATGTTCGGAGTGAACGCGGAGCTTCTGATCGATCATGCATGGGGCTGGGAACCGGTGACCATTGACCTGATCAAGGCATACAGGCCGGAATCCAGCAGCCTCAGTTCCGGCCAGGTACTGCAGTATCCTTATGATTTCGAGAAAGCGAAGCTGATTGTCCGGGAGATGACGGATCTGCTTGTGCTGGACCTGGTGGAAAAAAAGCTGGTGACAGATCAAATGGTGCTCACAATAGGTTATGATATCGAGAATCTGAAGGATCCGAAGATCAGGGCTGGTTATAAGGGTGAAGTGACGGCAGACCGCTATGGGAGAAAGGTTCCGAAACATGCCCATGGAACCGTAAATCTGGATTGCCAGACTTCCTCCACACAACTGATCATGGAAGCGGTCATGGGTTTGTATGACCGTATCGTCAATCCGGATTTGCTGGTCCGCCGGGTGACTGTGGCTGCTGCCCGTCTTGTGGACGAAGGGGAAGTAAGGGAAAAAATTTCCTATGAACAGCTGGACTTGTTTACGGACTACGAGGCGCTGGAGAGGGAAAGAGAAGCCGAGAAGGCCAGATTGGCCAGGGAACGGAAACTTCAGGAAGCCATGCTGGCAGTAAAAAAGAAGTATGGTAAAAATGCCATATTAAAGGGAACTAATTTGCAGAAAGGCGCCACGACCATGGAGCGCAACCGCCAGATTGGAGGGCATAAGGCGTGAAACATGAGGAAAACAAGTATGAAGATATGATTTATCTGCCCCGGCATGTGTCTGTAAAGCACCCGCAAATGTCGCTGCAGGACCGGGCAGCCCAGTTTTCACCATTCGCAGCCCTGACGGGGCATGATGCAGCCATCAGGGAGACTGCAAGGCTTACGGATACCTTTGTGGAGCTGGAGGAAGATCAGAAGACCCTGCTGGATGAAAAACTGCAGATGCTCAGGGAAAATCTGGCACAGGACCCGGAAGTGAAAGTCACTTTCTTCCGGCCGGACAGCAAAAAGGGGGGCGGGGCCTATGTGACAATCCGGGGAAGGGTGAAGAAAATTGACCTGTATGGGCACAGGATTCTTTTCCGGGATGGAACGGACATCCCCCTGGAAAACCTTTTTTCCATAGAAGGAGAGATCTTCCGGGGGATGGACTGATTTTTTCAGGGTATGGGCGTCCGGGGGCTGACGGATAAGTGCGGGCCGCCGGACTGCCCGGTCAGGCAAGGAGGCTTCCCGCAGGCCGCCGGACGGAAGGAAAACGGATCTGTGGTTTCAGGCCTGCAGGTGGGCCAGGCGCCATTCATGGGCGAAATAATTGTACCAGAGACGGAAGGTCTTCCGGGTTCCGTGAATGACGGCCATGCAGGAGAAATTCACACCTATCTTGTTCCGGTCCTGATCTGCGGACAGCACTTTATCTATGGTAACGGTGACCAGTTCCCCGGTTTTGTCGCGGAACCGGAATCTCATTGGTGTAATCTTACCGTTTGTGTCGGTGCAGGAAATCATTTGTACCGGCATGTCGATGCATAGAATACTTTCCAGTGAAAACACCCCTTTCTGACAAATATAAATTGCAGTGACAAAACTATCATAGCATGACAAACGTATGTTTGCAAATTGTAATCTTTGGAAATTCTTCGGAAAAAACAATGTTATCTTTTTGATTTAGGTATGGAAATCTTGTAGATTGTATTGTATAATACTGTCAGAGAATAAGTTCTCGTTAAAAAATATCACCGGCAGATATAGAAGCAGACAGGAGAATGCAGTGGACGAAAATTATCAAAACGGACAAAATAACGGACAGTACAGTAATTACCAGGATTATACGGCAAATGCGCCTTATATGGCGCCGCGGGATGAGGGAAGGAGCAATGGGACCAACGGGCTTCAGATTGCGGGAATGGTGTGCGGGATTCTGGCAATCTGCCTGAGCTGCTGCTATGGGATTCTGGGAGTCTGCCTGGGAATTGCGGGACTGATCTGTGCGATTCTGGGCAATAGGGAGGGCAGCAACGGCGTGGGGATTGCGGGGATTGTGTGCTCTGTTATCGGCATCATTCTGGGAATTATAGTGTTGCTTTTTATCATCTGGGCGATTATCGGTCTGCAGAGAGGAATGTATGATCTGCTGCCCTATCAGATGTAACAGTCCGGTATGAAGACGAAAACGGAACTGGAGACACAATTATTTTACCTGGGACTGGTTTTTCTGGCTGTGGGAGCCGTTTTCGGGATGCTGTACTATTTTGTGCTGCGTGACATCTGGCCGGAAATACCCTGTGTTTTTTACGGAATCACGGGATTTTATTGTCCCGGCTGCGGCGGTACCAGGGCTGTGAAAGCGTTGCTTCAGGGAAGGATACTGTTGTCGCTGAAGTATCATCCCCTGGTTTTATATATAGTATGCATAGGGGGAGGCTTTATGCTGACCCAGGGCCTGCATAGGCTTGGTGTCCGGCAGATGAGGGGAAGACGGGTTCATGCCTGGCGGTTTCATACCTGGTATTTATACGGGGCGGTGTTTCTGACTGTCTTCCAATTTTTAATAAAAAATGCCCTGAAATTATTGTGGGGTATTACAATGGAAAACGGGTTATAAAAAATGAAATATAAAGAACAAGGAGACGAAAAAATATGGACAAAAAAACCACAGACATTGTAGCTTATTTGACAATCCTGGGATGGATTGCTGCCTATGTGGCAGGAGACAGGGAGAGTTCAAAGTTCCATCTGAACCAGGGACTGGTGATTCATCTCACATTTATTATCCTGGGGATAGCATCACGGGTGCCCCTTGTGGGACTAATTGCCGGTGTGGTGGATATTCTGGTGGTAGTTTTGTGGGTCATGGGCCTGCTGTATGCCATCAGGGAGCAGGAGAACGAAGTGCCCCTGCTGGGATGCATTAAACTTCTGAAATAAAAGAAGAGAAACAAAAAAGGATGCTCCGGCATCCTTTTTTGGTGCACACGGGTGCATAAGGAAAATTGTTGCTGACGCAACATACACCCGGCGCGGCGAGTAGTGGAGAAGAGCGTTCCCCTACTTGATTACACAGTCCCATGCAGGGGAAGATGAATCTTTCAGTTATTTTCATATTCGGCAGACAAATCCGGATCCAGCGGTTCTTCCCCGTGCAGGAAAGCTATGATGATCTGCACACGCTTGTATGCACGGGAATAATTCTCCCTGGCATATGCGGCAATGGCCTCGTCGTAAGAGTGATCACGGAATGCATCATGGTAACTTTTGACAGCTTCTGTCATATACTGGCTGGATTCGTCAGCCAGGCTTTCCAGATAATCAAATTCTTCCGGAAAATCAAGTGCCGCAAAGGTCTGGAATGTGGTATCCAGATCGTCCAGATAACCCAGCAGTTCTGCGGCAGCGTCTTGGGACTGTGCATCAATATTATTTATGGAAGTGTCTATTTCGGAAATCCTGGTGCAGAAGTCATCCATATCTTTCCGGAACCTGGTTAATGCGGAATTTTCGCCGCAGGCGGTGCCCAGTGCCATGGCAACAAGCAGCGCGAAAATCACTTGAACCTTTCTCATCAATTGTCAAGACCTCCAATCCAGTGCCTGAAAACGAAATACTATTAAAATTTACCATAATATAAGTATTTTCGCAACAGTTTTTATTACGGAAATGGATAAATACACCCCTTTACTATTAAATTAAGTCTGTGGTATGATAGAAAATAAGTTTTCGGTCGATATTACGAGTCAGGATTGGGGAAAAATGACAAAAGAAACTTTTACGGAGATTGCAAAATCGTATTTATATCTGGATGGCGCCACGGGATCAAACCTGGTGAAAGCCGGTATGCCATCGGGCGTCTGCCCTGAACAGTGGATCCTGGAACATGCCGGCGTGATGCTGGAGCTGCAGAGGCAGTATGTGGCAGCGGGTACGGACATTCTGTATGCGCCTACTTTTACGGCAAACAGGATCAAACTGGCAGAATATGGCCTGGAGGGGGAAATGGCTTCCATGATAAAGAAGCTGGTGGCCATTTCCAGGGAGGCGGCGTCCGGGGCAGGACATCCGGTTTATGTGGCCGGGGATCTGACCATGACCGGGGAAATGCTGAAGCCTCTGGGAAAAATGGAGCTGGAAGATCTGATTAGTGTATACAAAGAACAAATTATTTTACTCCGGGAGGCAGGGGTGGATCTGCTTGTGGTGGAGACCATGATGAGCCTGGCGGAGACCAGGGCGGCCCTGATTGCGGCCAAGGAGGTCTGCGACCTGCCGGTGATGGTCACCATGACTTTTGAACCGGACGGGAGGACTCTGTACGGGACGGATGCGGAAACGGCCGCCGTTGTCCTGGAAAGTCTCGGGGCGTCTGCCATAGGTGTCAATTGTTCCACCGGACCCGGGCAGATGCGCCGGATTGTGGCCGACATGGTTTCTTGTACTTCCGGTGTTCCCATTATTGCAAAACCCAACGCCGGACTGCCGTATTTGGATAAGGATGGGAAGAGCTGCTACAGCATGGCAGCGGAGGAATTTGCAGGGGAGATGAAACTTCTGGCGGAGGCAGGGGCCTCCATACTGGGAGGATGCTGCGGGACAGGCCCCGAATACATACAAAGACTTTGCGGGAGTATTGGAAAAGGTCCGGTACCTGACATCCGGGGAGGGAAAAATCCTGCCAGGATACTTGCCTCCGAGCGCCGGACAGTCACTTTCGGTCTGGAAGATGGGCTTCTGATTGTGGGGGAAAGAATTAATCCCACCGGAAAAAAGATGCTTCAGTCCCAGCTGAGGCAGGGCTGCTTTGACAAAGTGCTGCAGTTCGCCCGGGAGCAGGAGGAGTGCGGAGCCGGAATTCTGGATGTCAATATGGGAATGAGCGGAATCGATGAAAAGGAGATGATGCTGCGCGCCCTGGAAGAGATAGGCGGCGTGACGGATCTGCCCTTGTCGCTGGATTCCAGCCATGTGGATGTACTGGAGGCGGCGCTGCGGCATTATCCCGGCAGGGCGCTGGTGAATTCCGTCTCCATGGAGCAGGCAAAAATGGAGAAGCTTCTTCCCCTGGTAAAGAAATACGGCGCCATGTTTATTCTGCTCCCGCTCTCGGACGCCGGGCTTCCGGAAAATATTCAGGAGAAAATACAGATCATAGATAAGGTCCTGGAGCGGGCATATGCTTTGGGACTGAAAAAAGAAGATGTCATTGTGGACGGACTGGTGTCCACGGTGGGAGCCAATAAAAAAGCGGCCCTGGAGACATTGGAAACCATACGCTACTGCAGGGAAAGAGGACTTGCCACCATATGCGGGCTGTCCAATATTTCTTTCGGCATGCCCGAGCGGAGTTTTGTGAATACAGCGTTTCTGACCCTTGCCATCAGGGAAGGACTGACCATGGCCATTGCCAATCCTTCCCAGGAGCTTCTGATGGGTGCCGCCCTGGCCACGGACCTGCTTCTGGCCCGGGAGGAGGCGGATATCCGCTATATCGAATATGCCAGGACAGTGTCAGAGAGCAGGGAGAGAAAGCAGACGGGGGCCGGAAAAGGGATGACTGTGTCCGGACAAGGGGAAAACAGATGCAGGTCGGATCCCGGAACAAAGACGGATACTGTGAATGCTGTCCGGGAAGACAGACAGGCAGGCCCTGCGGGGACGGAAGACAGTCTGCGGGACGAAAGGAAAAAAACCTGCCGGAAGACGGGAGAACCTGATCAGGGAACAGATAAAACTGACCTGCCGGGGAAAGCGGATATCTGCCGGGAAACCCTGCGGAATTCGGTTTTGAGGGGAAATAAAAACGGAATTGCGTCACAGACCAGAGATGCCCTGGAGCAGGGGGAAAATCCTGCCGCCCTGCTGAATGAAGTATTGCTACCCGCCATCAATGAGGTGGGAGAGTTATTTGACAAAGGAAAATATTTTCTGCCCCAGCTGATTGCCAGCGCAAGGGCAATGGAAAATGCCATAGAAGTGCTGGAGCCCCTGCTGCTGAAAAACACGGACGGCACGGACTTGCCGGCGGTGGTCATTGCCACCGTGGAGGGGGACATCCACGATATCGGGAAAAACCTGGTTGCGCTGATGCTGAAAAATCACGGTTTCCGGGTGATTGACCTGGGCAAGGATGTGCCCAAAGAAGAGATTGTCAGGGCCGCAAAAGAGAATCATGCCCGGATTATAGCCCTTTCTGCCCTGATGACCACAACCATGCAGCGAATGAGGGAGGTTGTATCCTATGCCCGGGCAGAAAAGGTGGATGCCAAAATCATCATCGGCGGAGCGGTGATCACACAGGAATATGCCGATGAGATCGGTGCAGATGGCTATTCCGCGGATGCGGCGGATGCCGTCAGGCTGGCGCGGAGACTGTTATCTTCCGGCAGCTCATAAATGCAGCAGGGTAACAGCATGGAAAGTTTCGCCTGCGAAGGCCCGCTGACGGATTGAAATGCGGTTCCGTATACAGGGCCGTGAAACTTGTAGGAGGAAATCAGGGTTCCCGCGGCAGACAGATGCCAGGGGGCTACCGTATGAAATAGGAGGAAAAAGAAATGATCGGTGCAGATGCCATTATCAAATGTCTGGAGGCAGAAGGGGTTACCACCGTATTCGGGTATCCCGGCGTAGCAATTTGCCCTTTTTACAATAGTATACTGGAGTCAGATATCCGGACAATTTTGATCCGTACAGAGCAGAATGCTGCCCATGCCGCCAGCGGAGTATCCAGAATCACGGGAAAACCCGGCGTATGCGCAGTCACGTCAGGCCCGGGTGCCACCAATGTCATCACAGGAATAGCCACGGCTTTTGCAGACAGTGTTCCGCTGATCTGCATCACGGGCCAGGTAAACAGTGAGCTTCTGGGCAGTGATGTGTTTCAGGAGGCTGACATTACAGGGGCAGTGGAATCTTTTGTAAAATATAGTTATCTGGTCAAAAATGTAAACGATATTCCGCGTATTTTCAAGGAAGCCTTTCATATTGCCAACACGGGAAGGAAGGGACCGGTGCTGATTGACGTGCCCATAGACATTCAGAATGCCGCTATCAGCAAATTCAAATATCCGGAGGAGGTATCCCTGCGCACCTATAAGCCCACGGTCAAGGGTCATATTGTCCAGATCAAAAAGGTCATTAAGGAGCTGGAAAAGGCAAAGAGACCGCTGATCTGCGTGGGAGGGGGCGTTCTTTTAAGCGATGCCCAGGAAGAGCTGTGCCATTTCACGGAGATACATGGGATTCCCGTGGTATCCACCATGATGGGAATCGGAGCCATGCCCACGGCACACAGGCTTTATTACGGAATGGTGGGGAACAACGGGCAGCCCTTTGCCAACCGCGCCATGAATGAGTCGGATCTGCTGATTATGGTGGGAGCCAGGGTGGCGGACCGTGCCGTGAACCAGCCGGACTTGATCACAAAGGACAAGGTGCTGGTGCACATTGACGTGGATCCGGCGGAAATCGGCAAAAATGCGGGTCCTACCATTCCTCTGGTAGGGGATGCCAAACATATTTTCCAGGACTTTCTCAATGAAGATTTTTCTCGCGGCTATGGAGAGTGGATAGAAACACTGGATGAATACCGCCGCACCATGGCAAAAAAACGGAATCCCAGACCCGGGTATGTGGACCCGGCGGGACTGATAGAGCGGCTTACGGAAAAAATGCAGGACGATGCCGTCTATGTGGCGGATGTGGGACAGAACCAGATCTGGTCATGTACCTATGCGGGAGTGAGGAAAGGAAGGTTTCTGACCACCGGAGGCATGGGCACCATGGGTTATTCCATCCCTGCCGCTATGGGGGTCAAGGTGGCCGTTCCGGACAGGCAGGTGGTGGCAGTGTGCGGGGATGGCTCGTTTCAGATGTCCATGATGGAACTTGCAACCATGTGCCAGCACGATATTCCCGTGAAGATCGTGGTGCTGAAGAACAATTGCCTGGGAATGGTCCGCCAGTACCAGCATTTTACTTACAAAGACCAATATTCCGTCATCGATCTGGCGGGCAGCCCTGATCTGGAAAAATTATCCGCAGCATATGGGATTTCTTTCCTGCGTCTGACCGACATGGAAAAATGCGACGAAACCATTGACGCTTTCCTGAAAGAAGATGTGTCAATGGTGCTGGAATGTGTGATAGATCCCATGGATCTTGTGTAAGGACAGTTCGGACAGCCCCCATATGCCACAGACAATTATAACGGCAGATGCGGGACTGGAATAGTCCAGCTCAGAAATATTAAGAGCTATCGCGCAGCGATTTAATAAGTCCAGCTAAGAAAAGTGAAGAGCTATTGAAAAAATTTGTGCTGGACAGTAAAGTCGCAAAGACGCACGAGAGGAACTTTTATGAGTTGCCTTTCGAAATAAAAGTTTCTCTCATTATGGGTGTGTCGAAGCGACTTTACCCTTTAGAGCTATCGCGCAGCGATTTAAATTAGGAGGAAAAAGAATGAAGAAAAGGATTTATTCCGTATTGGTGGAAAACCGGTCCGGTGTGCTGTGCAAGGTTGCGGGACTGTTTTCAAGGCGGTGCTTTAATATTGACAGTGTGGCTGTGGGAGAGACGGATGACCGTACCGTATCCTGCATGACTATCGTCAGCAGCGGTGACGAGAGAACCATAGAGCAGATCGAAAAACAGCTGAATAAAAAAGTGGATGTGATCAAGGTTAAAACATTTACGGAACAGCAGTGCATTACCAGGGAGCTGATGCTGATCAAGATCAAATACAATAAAAACAACCGCCGTGAAATAATGGAATTGTGTGAGATCATGAAGGCGCAGATTGTAGATATGTCCAAACATTTTATGATGATACAGATCTGCGATGAGCCGGAACGTATCAAGCTTCTGATCAAAATGCTCCAGACAATCAGCATTGTGGAAGTAGCCAGGACCGGAACCCTGGCATTGTCCAAATGCAGTGAGAATGATGAAAGCAAATAGCGCGGGTATTGCAGATTTTCAGGTTCTGTGCTACGATAAACGTTGAAATCGCTTTGTTTTCAAAATAAATGTGCCGTGGACGATTCCAGCGTAAATATTTCCAGCGGCAGAACGGAGATTATGAATGAGTGAAGTGAAAAAAATTCCATATAAAATTTATCTGGAGGAAAATGAAATTCCCGCCAGCTGGTACAATCTTCGTGCAGACATGAAGAATAAGCCGGCGCCGCTTCTGAATCCGGGTACCCTGCAGCCCATGACTGCGGAAGAACTGAAGGGGGTTTTCTGCGATGAACTGGTTGCGCAGGAACTGGACGACACTACGGCTTATATTCCCATTCCGCAGGAAATCCAGGATTTTTATAAAATGTACCGGCCCTCGCCCCTGGTGCGGGCGTATTGTCTGGAGGAAAAACTGCAGACACCGGCAAAAATCTATTATAAGTTTGAGGGCAATAACACAAGCGGAAGCCATAAGCTGAATTCCGCCATTGCCCAGGCATATTATGCCAAAAAGCAGGGGCTGAAAGGCGTCACCACGGAGACAGGCGCCGGACAGTGGGGGACAGCCCTTTCCATGGCATGTTCCTATTTTGGCCTGGACTGCCTGGTGTACATGGTGAAGGTTTCCTACGAACAAAAGCCTTTCCGGCGTGAGGTCATGAGAACCTACGGAGCCACGGTTACGCCCTCCCCCAGCATGACCACGGAGGTGGGAAAGAAGATTCTGGCGGAACATCCCGGCACCACCGGAAGCCTTGGATGTGCCATTTCCGAGGCGGTGGAGGCGGAATCCACCCGGGAAGGATACCGGTATGTGCTGGGAAGCGTGCTGAACCAGGTGCTGCTACACCAGACGATTATCGGGCTGGAGACCAAGGCGGCGCTGGATAAATATCAAATTGAGCCGGATATCATTATCGGATGCGCCGGCGGCGGTTCCAATCTGGGCGGACTGATCTCTCCCTTTGCAGGGGAAATCATCAGGGGGGAAAAGAATTATAAGATCATTGCGGTGGAACCTGCTTCCTGCCCCAGTTTTACAAGGGGAGTGTTTGCTTATGATTTCTGCGACACGGGAAAGGTATGCCCCCTGGCGAAAATGTATACTTTGGGAAGCGGCTTTATTCCTTCGGCAAATCATGCGGGCGGCCTGCGCTACCATGGCATGAGCCCGGTGCTGTCCCAGCTGTATCATGATGGCATCATGGACGCGGTCAGTGTGGAACAGACTGCGGTGTTTGACGCGGCAGTCCAGTTTGCCAGAGTGGAGGGGATTCTTCCCGCTCCCGAGAGCAGCCATGCCATCAGGGTTGCCATAGATGAAGCCCTGAAGTGCAAAGAGACCGGGGAGGAGAAGACCATTGTGTTCGGACTGACAGGGACCGGTTACTTTGACATGGTGGCCTATGGGAAATACAACAATGGGGAAATGCAGGACTATGTTCCCACGGACGAGGAACTGAAGCCGGGGCTTGCGGGAATTCCGCGGTTTCCGGGAAATGAGTTTTAAAAGGAAGGGCAGTGCGAAACTGGAATAAGGGGTTAAAATGAATGATTATGTAATTTGCATGGATGCTTCCGGAGATATTTTCAGGGAAGTGGCCCGGGAAAACGGAATTGCGTTTGTTCCCATGGAATACTCTCTGGGAGAGGAGATGCGGACATCGGAAGGCTGTGAGGAGGATTCCCTGCTGAAACGCTTCTATGATGGGCAGCGGGGAGGGGACTTGACAAAAACATCCCAGATTTCTCCTTTTATGTACGAGGAATATTTTAAGAAGTTTCTGGAGGAAGGCAAATCCGTCCTGTATTTCTGCTTGTCAAGCGGCTTGTCAAACACCTATGAGAGCTCCATGCTGGCGGCGCGGAATCTGAAGGAAGAGTATCCGCAGGGGGAAGTACTGCCGGTTGACACGCTGGCGGCTACAGGAGGGATCGGACTTCTGGTGGAGAGGGCCATTGAAAATAGGAAAAAAGGAATGGGCCTGCATGAAAATTTCCAGTCCGTAAAGGAACTGGTTCCCCATCTGAGACATTATTTTATGGTCCAGGATCTCATGTACCTGAAGCGGGGAGGCCGTGTGGGCGCGGCCACGGCCATTGTGGGTTCCGCGCTGAATATTAAACCCATGCTCAAAATCGACGAGAACGGAAAGCTTGTGACAGTGGATAAAAAGCGGGGCAACAAGGCGGCCATGATGGCTTTATTCCATTATTTTGAGGAACATTACAATCCGGAACGGAACCATACCATTTATATCTGTGATGCAGACGCGCCGGAGCTTGCGGACAGCCTGGCGGAAAAGGTAAAAGAGACGGCGCCGGATGTCATTGTGAGAAGAACCATGCTTTCTCCCATTATCGGTGCCCATACGGGTCCGGGTATGCTTTCCATGATACTGATGAGCTGATGGCATATAAAGCTGTCCCCATCAAACCAATTGCAGAAGGAAGTTTTTATGGAGATCAGGAGATTTGATACTCTGCCGGAGAGCGCCATCCGGGTGCGCACCGCTGTATTTGTGGAAGAGCAGGGTTTTGTAAATGAACTGGACGGGACGGACCAGGTGGCGGTGCATTTTGTGGCTTTTGACGGAGAAAAGCCGGCTGCCGCATGCCGTCTGTTCTGGGAGGAGCAAAAGGAGGCCTGGATTCTGGGGCGTCTGGCGGTGCTGAAATCTTACCGGGGAAAGCAGCTGGGCGCGGAGATGATGCGGAAGGCAGAAGAATATGTCCGGGAGAAAGGGGGCAGGAAGCTTGCGCTTCATGCCCAGTGCAGGGCAATGGAATTTTACCGGAAGCAGGGATATGCGGAGGCCGGGGAGGTGGGGTATGACGAGGGCTGTCCCCATATGTGGATGTATAAAAATCTATAGGTTTTGTTTTCCACCTTTTCGGAAAAGTGTACTCAGGCCATGTATGGACAGGCAGGGGGG